>Ga0233360_1000006_pt1 | contig 113807 bp, 91 predicted proteins | sample ElkDunMinimDraft_20_FD_180671 | JGI IMG/M metagenome (GOLD analysis project Ga0233360, IMG submission 180671) | Fecal eukaryotic communites from dung pellets of Tule Elk in California, USA - Elk Dung A0 | ecosystem: Host-associated > Mammals > Digestive system > Large intestine > Fecal | place...
TCATCCCTTCCGGCAACCTCTTCCTCGGCGGTTCGCTCGCCATGGTAGGAGCCGCCTTCGTAGGTGCCCTGCTCGTCACCCTCCTCATTCTGATATTTGCCTCACGCCTTCGCAGCCACACGATGCTGCTCATCGTAGGAATGATGATAAGCTACATCGTGTCATCGGCCGTGTCGTTGCTCAACTTCTTCTCTACGGCCGAAGGCGTACAATCCTACATGATGTGGGGAATGGGCAACTTCGGCGGTGTGTCGCGTACCAGCCTTCCCCTCTTCGCCACACTCATACTCATAGGGTTGGGTATCGCAGTCAGCCTCGTCAAGCCACTCAACGCCCTGCTCCTCGGTGAGCGATATGCCGAGAATCTGGGAGTCAATATCCGCCGCACGCGCTCGCTGCTGCTCCTCTCCACGGGGCTTCTCGTAGCCGTCACTACCGCCTATTGCGGCCCCATTAATTTCATCGGTCTTGCCGTGCCCCACATGGCCCGCCTACTCTTAGGCACGGGCAACCACCGCCCACTACTACCCACCACCATGCTCTGCGGTGCCGCCATTGCCCTGCTATGCAACCTCATCAGCACCCTTCCCGGCGACCAAGGCCTGCTTCCACTCAATGCCATCACCCCCATCATAGGTGCCCCCATCATCATCTACGTCATCATCAGCCGCCGCAAGGGGTTCAGTTGAACACGTAACGTTTGTTTTCACGAGAGAAAACTGTTCTTTCCACATGACATATTTGCCGCGAATTCGCAAAAAGATGTTTCCGATTCCGAATCTGTCACCTAATGTCAGGCATTAGGTCATCACGGCAAACATGTTATGGGAAACTGTCACAAAAACAGTTTTAGCGTTTTTTCCAAAACGAAGTGGTGAACATGAGCAGAATGGTGAAGAGTTCGAGACGGCCTACAAGCATAAGGAAAGAACTGAACCATTTGGCAGCAGCAGGCATCGCGCTCCATGAGTAGGCAGGGCCAAAGGCTCCCAAAGCAGGGCCTATGTTGCCGATGCTGCTTACCGAGACTCCATAGGCTTCGATAAAGTTGAGTCCCATGACCATAAGTACGAACCAGCCGATGAAAATTAGAAGGAAATAAAGGCAGGAAAAGGTCAGTACGGTTGCTTGTGTGCTGGTACTGATGGTGTTGCCATCCATGCGCACGGGTATCACGGCATTTGGGTGGAGGATACGACGGAATTCTCCGCGTATGCTCTTGGCAAGTATGGCCACGCGGCCACACTTCATGGCACCGGTAGACGAACCTCCACAGGCTCCGCAGTACATCGCAAAGCAGAGCAGCATCCATAGGTAGGGAGGCCATTGCATATAGTCGGCTGTAGCATAGCCGGTAGTAGTCTGCAAAGACACAACCTGGAATATAGACAAACGGAAAGCCTCCTCTATGTCCATATCTCCTTGAAGCAGTAGCCCGATAGTGATGGCGAGCGTGAAGCCCAACACGGTGAAGAGATATACACGGAATTCAGTGTTGCGATAGAGGTCACGCACCTTTCCTCTGAACAGCAGCAGAAACAACAAGGTATAGTTGATGCCGCTGAGAAACATGAACAGGGTAAGCACATATTCTATTTGGGGAGAGGAAAATGCCTCTACGCTGGCTTGGCGGGTAGAGAATCCGCCGGTACTTGTTGTCGTAAATGCATGATTGATGGCATCGAACCATCCCATACCACATACCTTGAGAGATACGGCACAGGATAGTGTGAGCAGTATATATATGGCAAATATCCAGCGTGAGCCTATAGTAACACGGGAGTGTACCTTACGTTGACTGACACCTGTGGATTCGGCTGCAAAGAGCTGTACCTTGTCGATGCCGAACATAGGCAATATAGCTACTGTGAAGAATACGATACCCAGACCGCCCAGCCATTGCGTCAGGCTACGCCAGAGAAGTAGTGCGTGGGGTTGGTTTTCAATGTCGTCGAGTATGGAGGCTCCCGTGGTGGTAAAACCCGACATCGATTCGAAGAAAGCATCGGTGAAACTCGGAAGATGCCCGCCAAGCCAATAGGGAAGACTGCCGAAGAAGGCGAAAGCTATCCAACAGACAGTGATAGTGATGTAGCTGTCGCGACGGGAGAACTCTCCCTTGCTACCTTTCCCGATGATGCAGCACCATAGTCCCACAAGTGTGGTAGACAATGCCGAAACGAGGAATCCGAACAAGGCATTTCCCGTCAAGAATGGTGACACCACACCAAAGAGGAAGAAGACACCTGCAAGCAGCAGCAACAGCGAGCCTATGATACGAAATATGGTCTTGGGGTGAATCATGGCTAATTAAAATATTTCTCTATTCGCTTGATCATTGATGCGAGGCAGAATACCACGATATGGTCACCTGCCTGTATCTGTGTAGTTCCGGTGACGAGGACTCCCTCACCATTGCGTACGAGTCCACCGATGGTGACTCCCTTGGGCAGGCTGATGTCCTTGACTTGCGAGCGGGTGATGCGTGCACCCTCCTTGACAATGAATTCGGCCACGTCGGCATTGGCGAAGGTGAGGCACTTGACATTCGATACGTCCGCATCGAGCAGCAGCTGGTATATGTAGCTGGCGGTAATCTTCTTTTTATTGATGACGGAACCGATGTCGAGGCTTTCGGCCATGCTGATGTAGTCGATATTCTCTACCTCGGCGATGGTCTTGAACACGCCCATGCGCTTGGCCGACAGGCAAGCAAGGATGTTGGTTTCGGCACTGTCGGTGAGTGCCACGAAGGCATCTATGTTGTCGATACCCTCTTCGGTGAGCAATTCGTGGTCGCGCCCGTCGCCATTGATCACCATCACGTTGTCATTCACCATCTCTGTGAGCCAATGGCATCGGTTGAGATCACTTTCGATGATTTTGAGACTCATGTCATTGCTGATGAGCTGGGCACTGCGTACAGCTATGCGGCTGCCTCCCATGATCATGACGTTGCGTATGGACTCGTATTCGTCTTTGCCCGTAATGTGGCGTATGTAGGGGAGCGAGCGCTTGGTGGTCATGAAATATACCAGGTCACCAGCCTTGAGCTCGTCGGGTCCACTGGGGATGATGGTCTCGCTCTGCCGCTTGATGGCAACGATATGGTAAGGTTGCTCTTTCTTGAGCTGGAAGATGGGGGTGTCGAGTATGAGTGCGTTGTCGCGTAACTTGACACCCAAGACAACGAGAGCCCCTCCGCTGAACTCCCACCATTGGCGTATCCAACTTAGGTGAAGACTGTCGGCAATCTCCTTGGCAGCCAGCATCTCGGGGTATATGAGGGCGTTGATGCCCAATCCCTCGAAGAACTCCTTGTTCTTGGGTTGCAGGTATTCGTAGTTGTCGATACGTGCTACGGTCTTCTTGGCTCCCAGGGAGTGGGCGAGCATGCAGGAGGTGATATTGGTGCTCTCTTCGGGTGTGACAGCCACGAAGAGGTCGGCATCGGCGATACCGGCATCCTTGAGGCTCCCGATGGAGGTGGGGCGGGCAGCGATGGTCATGAGGTCGAAGTTTGAGTCGAGGTTGGCCAACCGCTCTTCGCTGGCATCCATGAGCACGATGTCGTGCTGCTCGTCGGAGAGCATCTTTGCAAGGTGTGTGCCTACGGCTCCTGCGCCGGCGATGATGATTCTCATTGTATGGTTGTCTTTTTTATTGTATTACGATTCTCGGAGAACTCTGAGCACTCGGAGAACCTCATCATTCATTATTCTACATTTACCCTCTTCTCCATCTCCTTCGCGATGCTCTCGGCATCGATTCCGCACAGACGGCATAGCTCGGGCACCGAGCCATGCTCGACAAACTCGTCGGGAAGTCCCATGCGATGGATGTCGGGACGGTAGCCATTGTCGGCCATGAATTCCAGTACGGCACTGCCAAGACCGCCCTTGATGACACCGTTCTCGAGGGTGATGATATGCTTGAACTTGCGGCCCACCTCGTGGAGTATCTCCTCGTCGATGGGTTTGAGGAAGCGCATGTCGTAGTGGGCAACACTGATGCCCTTGGCAGCAACACGTTCAATGGCCTCAGCAGCAAGATTACCTATCGAGCCTATGCTGAGGATGGCAATGTCGTCGCCATCGTGTAGCTTGCGCCCCTTGCCTATGGGCAGCTCCTCGAAGGGGCAGTGCCAGTCGACCAGCTTGCCACGTCCACGGGGATAGCGTATGGCAAAGGGTCCCTTGTCGGGCAGCTGTGCTGTGTACATCAGGTTGCGCAACTCATGCTCGTCGTAGGGTGCAGCAATGGTGAGATTGGGAATGGGGCGCAAGAAGGCAAGGTCGAAGGCACCGTGATGTGTAGGGCCATCTTCGCCTACAAGTCCGCCACGGTCGATGCAGAACACCACGTTGAGACGCTGTATGGCTACGTCGTGTATGATGTTGTCGTAGGCACGCTGAAGGAACGAAGAGTAGATGTTGCAGAAGGGGACGAGTCCATCTTTGGCCATACCGCCCGAGAAGGTCACGGCATGCCCTTCGGCAATGCCTACGTCGAAGCAGCGGCAGGGAAGCTTTTCCATCATGATGTTGAGCGAGCAACCTGTAGGCATGGCAGGTGTGACCCCCACGATACGCTTGTTTTGCTTGGCCAGCTCCAGCACGGTATGTCCGAACACGTCCTGGAAACGTGGCGGCTTGCCCTCTTCATCGGTCTCAAAGCGTTCGCCGGTCTCGGCATCGAAGAGCCCTGGTGCATGCCACTGTGTGGGGTCTTCCTCGGCCGAGGCAAAGCCTCTGCCCTTGGTGGTGTGTATGTGCAGCATCTTGGGGCCGTGCATATCCTTGATGGTGCGCAGGGCGCGTACGAGCTCTATGACATCGTGCCCGTCGACGGGACCGAAGTAGCGTATGTTCATCCCCTCGAAGATGTTCTGCTGCTTGGTAAGGAGCGATTTCACACTATTGTTGAATCGGATGAGCCGCTCACGCCCGCCATTCTTCATCAAGCCCAGCTTATGCAGCACTTTGGCAAAGCGGTAGCGCCACTTGTTGTAGCTGGGTGTGGTGGTGAGGTTTAGCAGGTATTGCTTGAATCCGCCCACCGAGCGGTCGATGGACATCTTGTTGTCATTGAGGATGATGAGCATGTCGTTGTCGCTCTCCGATACGTTGTTGAGACCCTCGAAAGCCAGTCCACCGCTCATGGCACCGTCACCGATGATGGCCACTACACGGCGTCGGCCGTCGCCCAACGTCTTGGCTGCCACGGCCATGCCGAGGGCCGCCGAGATGGAGTTCGATGCATGGCCACAGGTGAAGGTGTCATATTCACTCTCGTCAGGGGAGGGGAACGGTTTCAGCCCCTTGTATTGGCGGTTGGTGTGAAACTGTTCGCGTCGTCCTGTGAGTATCTTGTGGGCATACGCCTGATGCCCCACATCCCATACCAGCCGGTCGTTGGGTGTATTGTATACGTAGTGAAGCGCTACGGTGAGTTCGATGACGCCAAGGGTGGAGCCAAAGTGTCCGGGATTGTGCGATAGTTCGTCGATGATGAACTGGCGCAGTTCGTTGCACAACTGGGGCAGTTGGCTCAGCTTCAGCCGCCGCAAATCATCGGGAGACTGTATCGTGCTCAGTATGTTCTTACACGTTTCTTTTCCCATACTTATATATAATTAGGACAAAATTAGTGCAAGGTGAGAGAAAAAACAAATCTCAACGAGCGAAAACAGAGAAAATGCTTGTATTTTCTTTGTTGAGTGAGGCAGAAATTCAACAAAGTTAAATTTATTTAAGCATTTTTCCGTGTTCCCTGTGTGAGACATTAATCTTTGCGTGAGAAAAAATAGGCAAAGATATAGCCTTTCCGCATATCCACCAACGGATGTCCAGCTGCTACCGCCTGTCCGCGGACGGCTCACGGCAACGGATTTTTCCCTTGTAAAGGAGGCGATTTTTGTTTCATCGCGATAAAACAAAATTTTCTTCGCGTAGAAACAAAATTTTCTTCGTGAAGGGCGGTTTTGCTTCAATGGCTGCTTTTGTCCGGCATTATGTCACAGGTGCGCCCGCCTATTGCCGCAGGTGTGGCATGGCATGGAAGTAGGCGTGCCCGCCTGTTGCCGCAGGGGCAGCCTTAACTTACGGTACGCCGAAGCGTAAGTTAACGTGAGTTCGTGTCTTTATGACTTTGTCAAGAAGATACTTTGCGCTCGCTGCAAAAAATATCGAAGCAAGCTTGATATTTCTCGCTCGTTTATTCGTATCTTTGCAAAGTCGAGAAGAAAAACGCTCGTACACCTATATACGATATATGCAGTTCACTACCCCCACCGACATACAACCGCTCAGCAGGCGCATCAGCCACGATGACCGCTTGCTGGTTGTGGGTTCCTGCTTTGCCGAGCACATGGGTGCCCGGCTGCAGCAGATGAAGTGGCGTGTCGTGGTCAATCCCTTCGGTACGCTCTATAACCCGCTCTCCATTGCCGAAGCGCTGGGGAGGTTGCTCGACGGACATCGCTACGATGAGGATGAGCTGGTGGAGTTCCCCGACGGGGGATGGAACACGTGGTTGCACCATAGCCGCTACTCGTGCCCCGACAGGGGGGAGGCGCTCGATGCCATCAACGGAACCATGGCGACAGCAGCCGGGATGCTCGCGCAGGGCGACTGGTTGGTGGTGACGCTGGGTACGGCCTGGGTATATCGCCTGAAAGACGATGGTAGGGTGGTGGGCAATTGCCACAAGGTGCCCGAACGGGAGTTCGTCCGTCAGCGGCTTTCGGTGGAGGAGATCGTGGAGACGTATGTCGTGCTGCTCGGTCGCCTGTGGAGGGTCAATCCCCGGATGCGGGTGCTGTTTACCGTCAGCCCCGTACGCCACCTGAAAGATGGCTTGCACGGCAACCAACTGAGCAAGGCCACGCTGCTGCTGGCCATCGACGAGCTGTGCCGCAGGGTACCGGAGCGGTGTGTCTACTTCCCAGCCTACGAGATGGTGATGGATGAGTTGCGCGACTATCGCTTCTATGCCGAGGATATGGCCCATCCTTCGAAGCAGGCCGTCGACTATGTATGGGAACGCTTCGTGGAGCATTGCACCGATGAGGCTTCGCATGCCTTCATGGCCGAATGGAGCAAGGTGTGCAGGGCGCTGGAGCATCGGCCCTTCCAGCCTGAATCGGAGAAATACCATGAGTTTGTGCGTCAAAATTTGTTAAAGATAACGGCTCTCAAGGAAAAATTCCCTTACTTAGAGGTCCAAAACGAAATAGACTTATGTCATACGCTGTTGAAGAAATCGCTCGGCTGATAGGAGCCGACTGCATAGGCACGGCCGAAGGTACCGTGAAATGGCTGCTCACTGACAGCCGTTCGCTGGGCTTCCCCGAAGAGACACTCTTCTTTGCCCTCGTCACTAAACGTGGCAACGGGCACCGCTACATCGATGACCTCTACGCACGTGGCGTGAGACGCTTCGTGGTGTCGGCACTCCCTACCGAGGAGCAACGCAAACAGATGCCCGAGGCCTGCTTCCTCGTGGTACCCGACACGTTATCAGCCCTACAGTTGCTGGGCAAACAGCATCGCGCACGGTTCGACATTCCCGTAGTGGGTATCACCGGTAGCAATGGCAAGACCGTGGTGAAAGAATGGCTGGCCCAACTGCTCAGTCCCGACCACCATGTGGCACGCTCGCCACGCAGCTACAACTCACAGATAGGCGTCCCTCTCTCGGTATGGCAGATTGACAGCAACACTGAGGTGGCTCTCATAGAAGCGGGTATCTCGCGCATGAATGAAATGAAGCGGCTCAAGCCCATTATCGCCCCCACCATAGGCGTGCTCACCAACATCGGTGGAGCGCATCAGGAAAACTTCCTCTCGCTGCAGAGCAAGTGCATCGAGAAGCTTTCTCTATTCCGCGACTGCGAGGTGCTTATCTATAACGGCGATGACCCCGAGGTGTGCGAATGCGTTGACCGCACCCTGCCTTCAGCCCGTGAGATAGCTTGGTCGTGCCACGACTCCGACAAGCCTCTCTACATCTCGTCGGTGCAGAAGACCGACACCGATACTACCATCGAGTATTGCTTCCTCGGTTTCCAGGGCAGTTACACCATCCCCTTCACCGACGATGCCTCCATAGAAAACTCGCTACACTGTCTCGCCGTGTGTCTCTACCTGCGTATGCGTCCCGAGCAGATAGCCCAACGCATGCCCCGGCTCGAACCCGTAGCCATGCGGCTCGAAGTGAGGGAGGGGAAGAACGGGTGTACGCTCATCAACGATTCGTACAACTCTGACATCGCCTCGTTGGACATCGCCCTCGACTTTATGGCCCGCCGTCCCGAACGCGAGGGGCGCGACCGTGTGCTTATCCTCTCAGACCTGCTGCAGACGGGGCAAGACGCCCGCACACTCTACCGCAAGGTGGCCGAACGTGTAGAGAGCCGCGGCATTGACCGCATCATAGGCATCGGCCCGGGGCTTACGGCATCTGCGGCACGCTTCACCATCGCCAAGTCATTTTACACCACCACTGAGGAGTTTCTTCAATCAGAAGAGGTACAGCAGCTACACCGCTCACTCATATTGGTCAAGGGCTCACGCAGCTTCGGCTTCGACCGTATCGCTGAGCAGCTCACCCTCAAGGTACACGAGACCACCCTCGAGATAGACCTTGGTGCCATGATTGACAACCTCAACTACTACCGCTGCCTGATGGCTCCCTCGGTGAAGACCGTATGCATGGTCAAGGCATTTGCCTACGGAGCAGGATTCTACGAGATAGCCAAAACCCTGCAGGACCATCGTGTAGACTACCTTGCCGTAGCTGTGGCCGATGAGGGAGAGCAACTTCGTAAAGCAGGGATTACCGCCAGCATACTCGTGATGAACCCCGAGTTGACGGCTTTCAAGACCCTCTTCGAAAACAATCTCGAACCGGAGATATACAGCTTCACCCTACTGGAAGAGATGATTCGCGCTTGTGAGCGCGAGGGTTACCTGCACTATCCCATACACATCAAGATAGATACTGGCATGAGCCGTCTCGGCTTCCGTCCCGATGAAATGCCTCGGCTCATCAAGCGCCTTGCCGGACAGAACGCTGTAGTGCCCCGCTCTGTATTCTCACACTTTGCAGGCAGCGACAGTAGCGAGTTCGACGCTTTCACTCACCTGCAGGCTGCCCGCTTTGATGAAGCATCCACAGCCCTGCAGGCCGCCTTCCCGCACAAGATACTGCGCCATATATGCAACTCGGCAGCCATAGAACGCTTCCCCGAATATCATCATGACATGGTGCGCCTCGGCCTCGGCCTCTACGGCATCAGCCCTGTAGGCGACCGTCTGCTGCATCCCATCAGCACCCTCAAGAGTACCATACTGCAGATACACGACGTGCCCGAGACAGAAACCGTGGGCTATAGCCGCCGAGGTCAGCTGGTGCGCCCCTCACGTATCGCCTCCATTCCCATAGGCTATGCCGACGGGCTCAACCGTCGTCTTGGCAACGGGCACGGCTACTGCATCATCAATGGCTATCAGGCTGCCTATGTGGGCAACATCTGCATGGATGTATGCATGGTGGATGTCACCGACATACCTTGCCGCGAGGGTGACAGCGTAGAGATATTCGGTTCCGAGTTGCCGGTAACACAGCTTGCCGAGTGGCTCGGCACCATCCCCTATGAGGTGATGACCGGCATCTCTACCCGTGTGAAGAGAGTATATACCGTGGAGAGTTGAAAATTGGAACTTCATAGTCTTCTGGATTCTTCGAGAAGACGTGTCAGGCACCATAAAGGCACAGTCGAGCAATGAGGCTCATGCTATTGGCCGCATGAGCCAGCGAAGAGCCAATGTCGGTAGTTGTTGCACCGATAATTTGCATTTATGGAGAAAAGTCCTTACATTTGTCCGATAAAGTTGCGAACAAACATTAATCATTAAATAATAAAAAACTATGAGCAATCAAAACGTAAAGGCAAAGATGACCAATTATCGTTGGGTCGTTTGCGCAATGCTGTTCTTTGCGACCACGGTCAACTACCTCGACCGTCAGGTCTTGTCACTCACCTTCGAGGACTTTATCCGTCCCGAGTTCCATTGGACAGACTCAGACTATGGTAACATCACCGGTATCTTCTCACTCTTCTATGCTATCGCCATGCTCTTCGCAGGCAAGTTCGTTGACTGGATGGGCACCAAGAAAGGATATATGTGGGCTATCGGTGTATGGTCGTTCGGTGCCTGTATCCACGCTCTGTGCGGTATCATCACAGAAGGCTTTGTTGGTCTTCCCAATGCAGAAGCTATGCGCCTGGCCTCTGATGCCGAACTGGTAGCACGTATCGCCCTCATCAGTTCCACTCTGTTCATCATTGCACGCTGCGTGCTGGCTCTTGGTGAGGCCGGTAACTTTCCCGCTGCCAACAAGGCCGTAGCCGAGTACTTCCCCAAGCGCGACCGTGCCTTTGCCACCTCAATCTTCAATGCTGGTAGTACCATCGGTGCCCTCATTGCTCCCTTCTGCATTCCTCCTTTGGCAGCCAAGTGGGGTTGGGAGGCATCGTTCATCATCATCGGTGGACTCGGTTTCATTTGGATGGGCTTCTGGCAATTCCTTTATAAGGCTCCCGAAAAGAATTCGGCTGTAAACAAGGCCGAGTTGGCCTATATTCTCTCAGATGACGCTACTGAGGAAGCTGCTCCCGCCATTGAACCCGAGGAGGCCGGTAAGGAGGTATCGCTTTGGGGCTGCTTCAAGTATCGTCAGACCTGGTCGTTCATCGTGGGCAAGTTTATGACTGATGGCGTATGGTGGTTCTTCCTCTTTTGGATGCCTTCATACCTGAAGACCACTTACGGCTTGGCTTCTACCGATCCTAAGTTCCAGTGGGCGCTCGGCTTGCTCTACCTTATCGTGATGATTTCTATCCTTGGAGGCTATCTGCCCACACTCTTCATCGACAAGAAGAAGATGGATCCCTACGCAGGTCGTATGCTTTCTATGCTCATTTTCGCCTTCTTCCCGCTCGTGGCATTGGCAGCACAACCCTTGGCCCACGTGTCAATGTGGTGGCCGGTAGTGCTCATCGGTGTGGCCGGTGCTGCCCACCAGGCTTGGAGTGCTAATCTTTTCTCTACCATCGGCGACATGTTCCCCAAAAGCATGATTGCTACCATCACCGGTATTGGCGGTATGGCAGGTGGTATCGGCTCGTTCCTCATCCAGAAAAGTGCCGGTGCACTCTTCGATTACAGTGCAGCTACAGGCCTTGAACTCTTCGGCTACACCGGTAAGGAAGCCGGCTATATGATTATGTTCACCTTCTGCGGCGTTGCCTACCTCATTGGTTGGATTATCATGAAGGTACTCGTTCCGCGCTACAAGAAGATTGAACTTTAAGAAAACGGAACTATAACGTAAAGTTCAGGAGGCAGATGTGGATCACCACATCTGCCTTTTTGTCGGTAAAACACCTGCTTTCTGTAAATATTTGCATATAGCCAATTGCCAATTGTCAATTAAGTATTACTTTTGCATCGTTATTGACAGAACTATTGACCTAAAAAATACTTTTTATTATGGCATATATTAGTGATGACAGACGCAAGGTGACCACTCATCGTTTGTCAGAGATGAAGCAACGGGGCGAGAAGATTTCAATGCTTACCTCGTATGACTATACGATGGCCTCACTCGTCGACCGTGCAGGAATTGATGTAATACTCGTGGGCGACTCGGCTTCCAATGTCATGGCTGGCAATGTGACTACCCTGCCCATAACCCTTGACCAGATGATCTATCATGGCAAGTCGGTGGTGAAGGCTGTTCAGCGTGCCCTCGTGGTGGTAGACATGCCCTTCGGTACCTATCAAGCAAGCGACATTGAAGCTGTAAACAATGCTATTCAGATGATGAAAATCACCCATGCGGATGCCCTCAAGCTTGAAGGTGGCGAAGAGATACTCCCTTCGGTGAAACGTATTCTTGCGGCAGGTATCCCCGTGATGGGGCATCTGGGACTGATGCCGCAGTCGATCAATAAATTCGGGACCTATACCGTACGCGCAAAGGGCGATGAAGAGGCCGAAAAGCTCATTCGCGATGCGCATCTGCTGGAAGAGGCTGGATGCTTTGCCGTAGTGCTGGAAAAGATTCCCGCCACACTGGCCACCCGTGTAGCATCGGAACTCACCATCCCCGTCATCGGCATTGGTGCCGGGGGCGGTGTAGACGGACAGGTACTCGTAGTGAGCGACATGCTGGGTATGACCAATGACTTCAGCCCCCGCTTCCTCCGCCGCTATGCAGACCTCTTCTCCATTGTCACCGAGGCCGTAGGCCACTACGTGGAAGACGTGAAGAGTGGCGACTTCCCCAACGAGAAGGAACAGTACTGATTAAAGTAAACTCGCATTGTTTTCGTCAAGTCAAAAAAATGCAGTATCTTTGCACCTCAAAACATAACGTTGAAAGAAATGAACGTATTGGAACTTAGTGAACAAGAGATTATCAGACGCAACAGTCTGAACGAATTGCGCGCCATGGGTATCGAGCCCTATCCAGCCGCAGAGTATGTGACCAACGCTTTTTCTACTGATATAAAAGAGGAGTTCAAGGATGAGGACGAGCCTCGCCAAGTATCTATTGCCGGCCGTCTGATGAGCCGCCGTGTGATGGGCAAGGCTTCATTTGTGGAGTTGCAGGATTCTAAGGGCCGTATCCAGGTGTATATCACCCGCGATGACATCTGCCCCGAGGAGAATAAGGATATGTACAACGTCGTGTTCAAGCGCCTGCTCGATATCGGCGACTTCATCGGCATCGAGGGCGTGGTGTTCCGCACTCAGATGGGCGAAATCAGCGTACATGCCCACAAACTCACTGTATTGTCAAAGAGCATCCGCCCACTTCCTATAGTGAAGTACAAGGATGGCGTGGCTTACGACAAGTTTGATGACCCCGAGCTACGTTACCGCCAGCGCTACGTCGACCTCGTGGTGAACGATGGTGTGAAGGATATCTTCATCAAGCGTAACAAGGTATACACTTCTATGCGCGAGTTCTTCAACTCACGTGGATATATGGAGGTGGAGACTCCCGTATTGCAGTCTATCCCTGGTGGAGCGGCAGCACGCCCCTTCATCACTCACCATAATGCATTGGATATTCCCTTGTACTTGCGTATTGCCAACGAACTCTACCTGAAGCGCCTTATCGTAGGTGGCTTTGAGGGAGTGTATGAGTTCTCCAAGAACTTCCGCAACGAGGGTATGGATCGTACCCACAACCCCGAGTTCACCTGTATGGAGATTTACGTCTCTTACAAGGACTATAATTGGATGATGGCATTCACCGAGCAGATGCTTGAGAAGATTTGTCTCGACGTGAACGGTACTACCGAAGTGCAGGTGGGCGACAATGTCATCAGCTTCAAGGCTCCCTTTGCACGCCGCACCATGACAGAGGCTATCAAGGAGTTCACCGGAGTGGACATTACTGGTATGGATGAGGCTCAGTTGCGTGCCGTATGCAAGGAACTGGGTGTAGAGACCGATGAGACTATGGGTAAGGGTAAACTCATTGACGAGATCTTCGGCGAGAAGTGCGAGGGCAACTACATACAGCCAACCTTCATCACCGATTATCCCATCGAGATGTCTCCCCTCTGCAAGCGCCACCGCGAGAACCCCGAGCTCACCGAGCGTTTCGAGCTCATGGTCAACGGTAAGGAGCTGTGCAACGCCTATAGCGAGCTCAACGACCCCATCGACCAGCTGGAACGCTTCCAGGAGCAGTTGCGCCTGAGCGAGAAGGGCGACGATGAGGCTATGTTTATTGACAATGACTTCGTGCGTGCCCTCGAGTACGGTATGCCACCTACCTCGGGTATGGGTATCGGTATGGATCGTCTCGTAATGCTCATGACGGGTCAGCAAACTATTCAGGAGGTGCTCTTCTTCCCGCAGATGCGTCCAGAGAAGAAGGCTCCGAAGGATCCCGCAGCCAAGTACGTGGAGATAGGTGTTCCCGAAGAATGGGTGCCCCTGATTCAAAAGGCAGGCTATAAACTTGTAGCCGACATGCAGGGCATCAACCCCCAGAAGGTACACATGGATATCTGTGGCGTAAACAAGAAGTATAAGCTCGACCTCAAGAATCCTACTGTGGATGAGGTGGCAGCTTGGATTGAAAAAATTGGATAATGAGTTTCCCCCAAGGTAAAGTAGCAATTATGGGTGGTGGCAGTTGGGCAACTGCCATTGCCAAGATGATTCTCAACAACGAGGACTCTATCAACTGGTACATGCGCCGTGACGATCGCATTGCGGATTTCAAGCGCACGGGACACAACCCTGGCTATTTGTCGTCAGTACATTTTGACGTGAACCGTATTAATTTCTCGTCAGACATTAATCAAGTAATCAAAGATAGCGATGTTCTAGTGTTCGTCACTCCGTCGCCCTACCTTAAGTCACACCTCAAGAAGGTGAAAACCAAGCTGCACGACAAGTTTGTGGTGACTGCCATCAAGGGTATCGTGCCTGAGGAGAATATGCTTGTGTCAGACTATTTCCACAAGGAATTCCACGTGCCGTACGATAGCATCGCTGTCATTGCAGGTCCGTGTCATGCAGAGGAAATCGCACTTGAGCGCCTGTCGTACCTCACTGTTGGATGCAGTGACCGCAACAACGCGCTCAGCTTTGCGCAGAAACTTAACAGTTCCTACGTAAAGACCACTGTGAGCGACGATGTTACGGGTATTGAGTACAGTTCCGTGTTGAAGAATGTATATGCCATTGCAGCAGGTATTTGCAGCGGTTTGAAATATGGTGACAACTTCCAGGCTGTGCTCATGAGCAATGCCCTGGTGGAGATGTCGCGCTTCATTGACTTCGTGCATCCGCTCAAGCGTGTAGTAAGCGAGTCGGTATACATGGGCGACCTCTTGGTGACAGGCTATTCGAACTTTAGCCGCAACCGTGTGTTTGGCTCTATGATTGGCAAGGGCTACTCCGTGAAGAGCGCACAGCTCGAGATGGAAATGGTGGCCGAAGGCTACTACGGTACCAAGTGCATCAAGGAGATTAACCGCAAATACCACGTCAACATGCCTATCCTTGATGCCGTGTACAACATCCTCTACGAGCGCATCTCGCCCGTGATTGAAATCAAACTGCTCACGGATTCGATAAGATAATAATATAATAAAATAAATAAGATGAAAAATATTGCATTGAACATTGATAAGACCGCAGGTTTTATCGCTGAAGGTGCCGTAAGGGTATACGCACCCCAGGTGCAGGAAGCATTGGAAATGCTCGAGAAGGGCACTGGTCTCGGTAACGACTTTTTGGGCTGGCTTCACCTCCCCTCAAGCATCACTGAGGAGCACTTGAACGATATTCAAGAGACCGCAAACACTTTGCGTGAACTGTGCGACGTAGTCGTAGTAGCCGGTATCGGTGGTAGCTACCTTGGTGCACGTGCCGTGATTGAGGCGCTCAGTAACAACTTCCATAGCTACCTCAAGAGCGACAGTCCCTCCATCATCTATGCAGGCCACAACATCAGTGAGGATTACCTGTTTGAGCTCACCGAGTTCCTCAGGGACAAGAAGTTCGGTGTCATCAACATCTCTAAATCAGGTACCACTACCGAGACTGCTCTCGCCTTCCGTCTGCTCAAGAAGCAGTGCGAGGATCAGCGCGGTATCGATGTTGCCCGTAAGGTTATCGTAGCTGTTACCGATGCCAAACGTGGTGCTGCCCGCACTGCAGCCGACAACGAAGGCTACAAGAGCTTCATCATCCCCGACAATGTGGGTGGTCGCTTCTCTGTGCTCACTCCCGTAGGCTTGCTGCCTATCGCCATTGCCGGATACGACATCAAGGCATTGGTCAAGGGTGCTGCCGATATGGAGGCTGCTACTGCTCCCGAGGTTCCCTTCGAGGAGAACATCGCTGCCGTATATGCTGCTACCCGCAACGCCCTCTATGCCGATGGTAAGAAGATTGAAATTCTCGTCAACTACCAACCCAAGCTGCACTACGTATCAGAGTGGTGGAAGCAACTTTACGGTGAGTCTGAGGGTAAGGATGGTAAGGGTATCTTCCCCGCATCGGTAGACTTCTCTACCGACCTGCACTCTATGGGGCAGTGGATTCAGCAGGGCGAGCGCACCATCTTCGAGACTGTTATCTCTGTAGAGAACACCAAGCACAGCCTCATCGTACCTGCTGATGAGAAGAACCTCGACGGACTCAACTTCCTCGCTGGCAAGCACGTGGATGAGGTGAACAAGATGGCCGAGCTCGGTACACTCCTCGCACATGTCGATGGTGGTGTTCCCAATCTCCGCATCGTTATGCCTATGCTTGACGAGTACTACATCGGTCAGCTGCTCTACTTCTTCGAGAAGGGTTGCGGCATCAGTGGCTATGTACTTGGCGTGAACCCCTTCAACCAGCCCGGTGTAGAGGACTACAAGCGCAATATGTTTGCCCTCCTCGGCAAGCCTGGCTACGAAGAGGAGTCAAAGGCTATTCAGGCACGTTTGGGATAACAACTTGGAAGACCTATACTTTCCTGGAATGTCCAAGAATACTATAGCATGACATGCTACAACAATCTGTAACAGATACCACGAAGGCGCAAGGGTTTCCCCAGCGCCTTCGTGCCGTTCTCTTCGATATGGACGGTGTGCTCTACGACTCCATGCCCTCGCATGCCAAGGCCTGGCACCGAGCCATGGCCCACTTCGGCTACGACCTCCCCGAGCAGGAGGCCTACATGCACGAAGGACGCACGGGTGCATCAACAATCAATATCGTGAGCCGTCGCCAGCGTGGAGTGGAGGAGAGCGAAGAGCGCATACAGGAGATCTATCGCGTCAAATCGCAGTTCTTCAATGAGTATCCGCCTGCCGAGCCTATGCCCGGAGCATTGGATCTGTTGCGCAAGTTGCAGGCACAGGGGCTCAAGATTCTCATTGTCACCGGCTCGGGACAGACCTCTCTGCTCGACCGTCTCAACCACCACTTTCCCGGTGTCTTCTGTCGTGAACTGATGGTCACAGCTTTCGATGTCAAGCACGGCAAGCCCGCCCCCGAACCCTATCTCATGGGGTTGCAGAAAGGTGGCCTCTGTTCCGAGGAGTGTGTTGTGGTGGAGAATGCGCCGCTCGGCGTGCGTGCCGCCAAGGCAGCCGGTATCTTCACCATCGCCGTGAATACAGGTCCCCTACCTGACAGTGCCCTTGCCGATGAGGGTGCCGACCTCCTGTTCCCCTCCATGCAGGCACTATGTGATGCATGGGAGGAGCTATTCCTTTAGAATCGAGTTTTCTTCTAAGACACCCCCGCAGGATATCCTGCGGGGGTGTCTTTTTTTGAAATATTCTCCTTGTTACATCATAAGGCAGTCATCCTGCATGGGAACACCTTGTGGAAATGCATAAAAAACAGTTAAGAAGTTTTATATCTGAGAAAAAAGCCGTTACTTTGCGGTCAAATAAAAAAACTTATAAGGCATGAGAAGATTTACCCTACTGACAACCACCTTGCTATGTGCAGCCGCTCTTATGGCTCAATCTACCACTCCCATCATCCGCTCTGGTTCCGAGGAGTATTATGAGTATGGCTCTGACGGCTGGATCAAGATGATTACTTTGCAGAAAACGTATGACACCAACGGCTATCTGTATCAGCAGATAAAGACGGAAGACGGCAACAGCGAACGCCGTACCTATACACATGACTTAGACGGGAAGCAGACAAGCGTTGTCATCGAATACGACCCGGAGGGGTGGGGCGAGTACCAACCTTCAGAGAAGACTACCGATGTCTACGACCCCATCGCCAAGGAGTTCAATGTAGAACATGTCAAATATATCTGGGATCAGGTGGAGCAGGATTGGGTGATGACCGACGGTAGCAACTTCCGTGATGTGGAGCGCAATGCCGAAGGTAACATTACCTCCATCATCATCAAGTCGTACTTCACGCATGTGGCAGCCATCGTGCCGCACACGAAGATACTCGTCACCTACAATGCCGAGGGCAAGGCCGACAGCTATTCCATACAGTCGGCTTCAGACCACGATGCCAAGACGGGGGTTACCACTTGGGGTCGTGCCACCATGTACAAAAAAATTCAGTGGCAAGATACCGACGGACAGCTCTATCAGGATGTGAATACGATGTTCATCGGATCCAACCGCATGAAGTACGCCGAGCTCTACAAGGGAAGTGTCCATGCCGGCACGTTGACAGTTATGTACGAGGAGGGGAAGCCCGACTTTGAGGCGGTAATCGAATATACTGTAGGTACCAAGAAGAAGGAGATACACACCTATGTGTCGCTTGATGATAACGGTAGCTACCGCGAACAGTTTGTGAAACATGACGATAGCGACGAGGATGGCGAGATTACCGAGAAGGAAATCTCTACCGAGTATGCAGAGCGCAGGTGCGACGAGCATGGCAACGAACTCTCCTTCGAACTCTACTACGATGGCGAACTGGGAGCTGGCAATCGCTCTACTTATACGTATGATATCAATGGTAACCTCACGGAACTGATAGGTGAGAGTTGGACACCTACGTATAATAGTAAAGGTGAACTCATCTCAGGAGAGTATACCTATAAGCATCGTATTGTATACGACAACTATCACAATGTAAATACCTCGGTGAAGCCCGTCTGGCAAAATAGCGATACTCCCGTGCAAGTATACAATCTGCACGGTATGCTCGTTGCAAATGCCACGGACAAACTGCCAGAGGGCATCTACGTGGTGCGCCAAGGCAACAAAACCTTTAAGCTGAAGCGTTGATTAGCAAGCGCATTCACTTCTCTACCACACCTATCCCGTGTAGTCCGTCCATTTTGATGGTGAAGGGGATGTCGCTGTGAACGTGGCGTACCAGAGCGCTCTCCCACGTAGCGGGCAGGGTGTCGAGTGTGGCGCGGTCGAAGCACTCGCGCGAGGTGCTTCCATCAATAGTAAGGTAGCCCACCCCGAAGGAGGTGAGGTTCTGAAAGAAGTGGGTGCCTTGCGACGGTTCTATGTGGCGCCCGTCGGCACTGACCTCAGCGATAAGGCGCACGGCCGAGATGTCCGCCCACTCAACAGGTACGCCCAAGGCGATATCCGAACTACCCCAACGTCCCTCGCCCACAAGGATATAGCCTCGTCCCTCGGCTGCAAAGGTGCGATTGAGTTCGCGTATCTCCGCTGCAATAGCCTGATTGGCGGCCATGCCGAAGGCACCCTCCTTGAGATAAATAATGTCGTGCACGTCGGTAACGATGCCATTACCGAGCGAGCGTGACGAGTAGAGCAGCAGGTTCTCCCTGGGGATGGCAGTGAGATCCTCGTCGATGCATTCACGGGCGCTCACGATGGGACGTATCTGGAGGGGATAGAAGATGCCTTTTAATTGAGGACTTTTCTCTGACCGTTGTCCGTTGACTGCTGGCTGAAAGCGAACGGCAAACTCTACCTCTACGGGACGGCGCATCTCGTTGGCACCATACTGTAGCACGAGCTGTACAATTTTTGCTAAAGGGAAGGCTTCGTGGCGTAGGACACCAGCAAAGGTGATGAGCTTACGACCACGCATGTAGGGTGTGTCGTATATCATGTCATCGTCACGCACGTAGGTGGAGCCTACCCAGTCAAGAGTGCCGTCGGCATCGGCTTGGCGAACGGGAAGGCGCACAAGGTCGAACGACTCATCGGTCGACACAGGCCGGTCGGCAGCTTCGAGGTCGAGCGCGAGGAAGGTGGTCTGCGTCTCTTTGAGTGCCAGTTGGGTATCGCTCGTCTGCAGTGCATGGTCGGGATATACGGGCGATATACGCAGCGACTTACCACCGTCGACGATATGCTTGCCCAGCCCGAGGGCGAGGCTCACCACACCCTCATCGGCCGTTTCCTCCCCTACGGGGTAGTAGTTGATAGAGCGTGCCACACCCGAGCAGTGAGGATAGAAGTGTGTGCCATGCCTGTCGCCAACCACCTCTTGCAGGATAATGGCCATTTTTTCTTGATCGATGACGTTGGAAGTGGCGCTCATATAGGCTTTGGAACCGCTGTAGTAAACCGAAGCATATACACCCTTGATGGCCGAGGCAATGTGCAGAGCCATGGCGCGGCTGTCGGCACGGTCGGGTATCATGTAGGTGGCATACACACCGGCATAGGGCTGGTAGTGCGAGTCTTCGAGGAGCGATGAAGAGCGCACAGCCACGGGACCTCCCACCACCTCACAGAAGGTCTGTATATCGTCAATCAATTCCTCGGGCAGCGGTGTGGCGAGGAAGGCTTGTAGGATAGTCTCGTCCGAGGCATCGGAGAGTGCCACCTGATAGAGGCCACCCTTCTCCATAAAGCGGTCGAAGATGTCGGTGCACAGCACCAAGGTCTTGGGTATGCGCACCTCCACATCGGGCAACGACTCGAATACGGCATGCTTCTTCAGTATATGATCTATGAAGGCTATACCGCGCCCCTTGCCCCCGAGCGAGCCTTCGCCGATGCGGGCAAAGTGTGAGAAACGGTCGAAGCGGCCACGCAGGTACTCGGCTACCACACCACGGTTCTTCATCTTACGGTAGCGGACAATGGCATCGAAGATAACTTGACGATGCCCTAATACATTGTCGTACTCGTCCTGCGTGATGCGCTTGAGGAATTCCGACAGAGGAAACATGGCGCGTGAGCATAGCCAGCGCGATATGTGGTTGCGTGCCGTATGATACACGAAAGAGTCCTCGGGGATGCTGAAGATGTTGTCCTGCAACTCGCGTAGATTGTGTACGCGCACCACCTCGGCTCCTGTACCGGGGTCGCGGAACACAAGGTCTCCGAATCCGAAGTGCTGTTCTATGCGGTCGCGCAGGTCGATGTTCATCTTCTTGGAGTTCTTGTCTACAAATCCTGCGCCCACCTCGGTAGCCCACCTCCGGTTGTCGGCCTCACTCGACTGCATGATGAGCGGCAGGAACTCGTCGCAGGCGCGTATGCCACGCATCAGCTTAACGCCAGCCTCGGCATCCTTCGGGGCACCCTCATGCATGGGAAAGCGCACGTCAGAGATGACACCCAGCGTATTGCCCGGATAGGTGTTATAGAGCGCCCATGCCTCCTCATAGGTACGTGCCAATACGATTTTGGGACGCCCGCGCATGCGGAGTGTGGCCTGATGGGCGTTGAGAGCCTCGGTGGCAAAGGCACGGCTCTGCTCCAACACATACTTGTAGAGGTTGGGCAACACCGAGGAGTAGAAGCGTATGGAGTCCTCTACGAGCAGTATCATCTGCACACCGCCCTCGCGGATGTCATGGTCAAGGTTCATCTTGTCCTCCATGAGCTTGATGATGGAGAGCAGCAACTCGGTATTTCCCAGCCAACAGAACACGTACTCGAAGAGGCTGAGGTCTTGCCGCTCCATGTAGCGTGTAATACCGTGCGAGAAGGGGGTGAGCACCACGAGCGGCGTGTCGGGGAACTGCTCCTTGATGGCGCGTCCGATGTCGAAGGCATCGGAGTTGTCCGTGCCGGGCATGCAAATGACCAGCTCGAAGCGCATCTGCTCCAGCACCTGCGTCGCTTCCTCCTGCGTACTCACCTGTGTGAAGCGTGGCGGGTAACGCAAGCCCAAACGGGTGTATTCCTCGAAGATCTTTTCGTCGATGCGCCCATCGTCTTCGAGCATGAAGGCATCGTAGGGGTTGGCCACCAATAGCACGTTGAATACGCGCCGTGTCATCAGGTTCACGAATGAGGTATCCTTCAGGAAAGGGTTGAATAGTGCAAGATGCTTTTCCATGTGACTCCGTAAACTATGAATTGTTGTCAGACTACAAAGATACGGATAAACGAGCGAGAAAAACAAAGTTCGCTTTGTTTTTTTCACAGCGCCGACGCGGAATAAGCGTCGGTTGTGACGTAGGAACCTTTAGGTTTCCCGAGGAGTGCTGCTTGCAGCCTAAAAGTATCTTCTTGGTGCAGCCATAAAGATACAGATAAGCGAGTAAAGTAATTCCTTTCTTTTCTTTATCCTTTGTAGACAATATAGGCTGCTGCAAGGCGTAACTAATATAAATAATGAGTAATATGGAAAGTATCAGAAGAATGAGAGTAAGTACAAATCTAATGAGTCGATATTGGATTCGGTGTTGGGACTGGTGAGGTGCGTAGCCACGAGGTTGGCCTACTGGGACTGTGTTGATTGGTGAGGAGGTCAAGCTCAATGTAAAAGAGTGAGTGTAGAGGTGGAGTTGATTAGTTAGGAGTGTTGCCATCCGGATGGCCCTCTAAACTGATTTATAGCCCACTGATGTCACGGGTTTTCATGGATACAGATATAATCAGTGCCCATCAGTGTAATCCGTGGAAAATAATAAAGAAATATTAGGTATTGAAAAATAAATAAACTATCTTTGTGGGAAATAAACATATCATAGGAAAGATAGATAAATGCTTGTATATAGTAGAGCTGCTTTCGTGCGGTAAGGCGTTGTCGCTGCACGAGGTTAATGAGCATTAGGAATACTCGTCGCTTTACGATTGAGAGATTATCCCGAAAACCTTCTGGCGAACAAGGAGTTATATTCTCAATGTTGCCATCGGCAGAGGTCGCTCCACAGACCTATTTCGATGCTCGCTTTGGGGAAACCACGAGGAGTGTGCTCCCCAGCTCATCAAATTGAAGGTCTACGGCAGTTAGGTTGACTATTTCCGTGCTTGCCCCATACACACCTCTTCGTTTAGTAATCCCGTCACTACTAACGGAGGGCAACTCGTAGTCGATGCTTTTATGCAGGTCTATGGAGTAGATGTCAAGAAGGCGGGTGTTCTGAATATGGCTTATTTGGATGTTAAACAAATGGGATAAAATATACTAATACATTATTAATAATTTAAAGTCTATTGGATATGGAAAAAGAAAATCAGACAATCAATGTGCAAGAGTATGAGAAGCAGTTCTCTGAAGAAAAGTTTTGGGACAAAGTCGCGAATGTTGCAAAAAAGGCAGGAATAAAAACTATCTATCAAGCATTGAGACTTTTTTACGGGATGTACTCACTTCCCATAGAAAAAAAAGCTATAGTGGTTGGTGCCTTGGGGTATTTCATTTTACCAGCAGATCTTATTCCTGATTTCATCGTAGCATTAGGTTATACAGATGATACCGCAGTTCTTGCAGCTGCAGCAGCAGCCTTGAAAGATGTTCTCAGCAAAGAATCTGATGTTAAGGCAAAAGATAAACTTGTAGAATGGTTTGGCGAATACGATGAAAAAGAAATAAATATTTCATAAGTAAGAATGGGTATATATAAAGACGAGAAACGCGTTTCTCGTCTTATTTGCATAGTCTCACAATAGAATGTTTTTTGTGAACTCTGTCAACCCAGACTACAAATAAGACGAACTACAGTCAACAAAAATCGTTAACATACACAGAAAAAGACGCACTTTGCGCAAGATGTTCTATATTCCAAGACTAGCAATATTCATTCCAAGACTAGCAATATTCATTCCAAGTCTTGGAATATTCCTTTTGTCGAGGTAGTTAATTTACGTAAAGCGGGTATCATTGTATATTCTCACGGTGGCAATATTCATTCCCAACGTGGGAATATAGAATATGTCGGGGAACCGTTAAATGGAATCCGGATAGTGGTGTTGTGAGTAGCGGTAATGCTTCACATGAGACTTGGATTAGGAGCAAAACAATAGATTCAAACAAAGTGTAGGTGGTGTTCTGAAGTAGGCGCCTATTCTTGTATCTCACGCATACCCTCAAAAATGCAAAGGAGCCTTTGCATTTTTAAGGGTTTTCTTGTACATAAAGCAGGAATTTTACTTGCTGGTATCAGAGAAAAACGGAACGAAGGTTTGGTTTTTCGGGAACTTTTCGGGAACTTTGCACCTCGAAAACTTAGGCGTATAATTAACGCGTGGTGCGGTTCTCGCACGTAAGTCCGGTTTCAGCTTTAAGTTACTACATTATTATCAATAACGTATGACGATGAAGCCTGGAGGACTAATCTTGTAAACATAGCTTATCTCTGTCACGTGTAGTCCTGGACTATGCGGGGCTTGTCGATTGTCACGATACTCCTCCTCCGTCAAGGGAGCACCGCGGGTGGAAGTGTGTGTGGTAGCATTCCAGCCCCTTGGCTGACAGCGACGTGTGGCACTTATACGAAGTATCAACATCATAACAATAACTCTTTTAACGTATGAAACAAAAACTTCTTCTATTCCTAATCACTGTGGCGATGGCCTTGGGGATGCAGGCGCAGCGGACGCTGATGCTCACGCCCGAGACTCTGTTTGCTGTAGCGGACAGTACTGAACAGAGCCTGCGGGCGGCACGCTATGCCGTGGAGGCTACAGCCAAGGAGACGAAAGCGGCTGAGGCGTCGCGACTGCCAGACATTAGTGTTTCGCTGTCGGCCAGTTACTTGGGCGACGGTTACGTATGGAATCGTAACTTTTCGAACGGTATGGCGGTGGATATACCGCACTTCGGAACCAATTTTGCTCTCAGCGCCAGTCAGATAATCTATGCTGGCGGAGCCGTAAGCAATGGCATCGCTCTCTCTAAGCAAGGGCACCGTATGGCCGAGCTCGACTATGCGAAGAGCAGGCAGCAGGTGTACTTTCGGTTGTTGGGCGACTACCTCAACCTGCTGAAGGCGCAAAGTTTGGTGCTGGTGTATGACGAGAACATCGGTCTTGCCGAACGGGTGATAACGCATCTCGAAGCCAAGCACGAGCAGGGTACGGTGCTACAGAATGCACTCACACGTTATGAACTGCAATTAGAGAATCTGAAGCTGCAACGCATGCGCATCGTCAATGCCTGTACTATCTATAACCGGCAGTTGCTCAAGGCGCTTGACCTTGACGAGGATATCCGCATCGTGGCCGACAGCGGTGTGGTGAACCGACACACGGCACCTGAACCGAGCATTGCGTGGCACGACCGTGCAGCCAATGGCTCCATTGACCTGCAGCAGATGGAGGCTGCCGTGACGATGAGCCGTCTGCAGGAGCGTGTGGCACAGGCCGAACGACTCCCTAAGGTGGCGCTCTTTGCCCAAGAGCACCTCGACGGTCCTGTCACCATTGAGGTACCCGTACTCAACAAGAACTTCAACTACTGGGTAGTAGGCGTAGGTATCAGCTACAACATCAGCTCGCTATACAAGACAGACGAAAAAGTGAGGGCGGCAAGGCTCAACACACAACGCGCCCTTGCCCAGTCGGAGTATGTGGAGGAGCAGGTTGGCAATGCTGTGGAGGAGGCATACATACGCTTGTGCGAGGCCGAGAACGAGGTAGAGGTGCGTGGCAAAAGTGTGGAGTTGGCCAAGCAGAACTATGACATCACAGCTAAGCGCTATGTCAACGACCTCGCCCTGCTGACCGATATGCTCGATGCCTCCAACGCTGTGTTGGCTGCCGAACTGGAGCTGAAGAATGCCCGCATCAACCGCTTGTTCTGCCACTATAAATTGCAGTTTGTATGTGGAGAACTGTGATTTATATGTTTCCCCAACTCACTTTAACTATACAAATACATAAAACATCAACAATATGAACAAGAAGCAACAGAAAATCATAGGCAATACCCTTATCCTTGCCTTCATCGCCTGCGGCCTTGTATGGGTATGCGGCAAGTTTGTCCATCTTAACAGCACGACCTTCACCGACAATGCGCAGGTGCGCCAGCATCTGGTAGCCGTGACCGCCAAGGTACAGGGCTTTGTGGAGGAGGTGCGTGTGCAAGACTATGCCCATGTGAAGAAGGGCGACACGCTGCTCATCATCGAAGACACGGAATTTCTCCTCCATGTGGCACAGGCCGAAGCAGGCTATCAGAACGCGCTCGTGAACCGCACTGCACAGGGTACCTCGATAGAGACTACCACGAACAATATCGCTGTCAGCGATGCGGCCATGAAGGAGGTGAGTGCCAACATGGCACTGGCCGAGAGCAACTACAAGCGCTATCAGGCGCTACTTGCGAGCGAGGCGGTGACGCGGCAGGAGTTTGATGCCGTGGAGACCCACTACCTCTCGATGAAGGCCAAGTATGAGACGATGCGCCTACAACAGCAGAGCACACGACTCGTCAAGTCGGAGCAGACCCAGCGCCTCGACCAGGGGGAAGCGGCCATCGAGGCTGCCAAGGCAGCTTGGGAGCTGGCACAGGTAAACCTTTCGCGTACAGTCATCGTAGCTCCCTGCAATGGATATGCCTCGCGCATTGATGTGCAGGAAGGCGAACTGGTACAGCCCGGACGCACGCTGCTTACCATCGTGGACGACAAGGAACATTGGGTGGTGGCCAACTATCGCGAGAAACAGCTGAAAAACATCGCCATAGGTGCCAAGGTGCGCATCAGCGTAGATGCCATCCCGGGCAAGGAGTACACGGGTATCGTCACAGCCATCTCTCCTGCCACAGGGGCGCAGTATGCACTCGTGCCGCAGGACAACTCGGCCGGCAACTTCGTCAAAGTGGAGCAACGTGTGCCTGTGAAGATTACCTTCGACGAGAGCAATAGCTGCGAAGACATCGCCTTGTTGCGTAGCGGACTGAACGTGGAGTGTGAACTGGAGTAATTTACAATCTTGCAATTTACCATTTACTATGACCCAACAAGGAGGATTTACCCTGCCGATGTTTCGCGACTTCGTGCCCGAGGGATGCCGGTTCTGGCTCATACTACTCTTCCCCATCGTGTTCCAAATGAGCGACTGCATCTTCATGGGACTATCGGTACAGATGTCCGGTGACCTTTCGCTCTACCCCGAGGACATACTGATGTGTGGCTTTGCTGCCATGATAGGCGTCACCATGACCTTCCCGCTACTCTTTCGTCTGAAGTTCCGCTTCACCACACGGCAAATATTGCTCATCTGCACCTTGGGGATGACGTTCATCAGCATGGTGTGCCTGCACATACGCTTCGTGCCTCTAATGGTAGGGCTGTCATTCCTGTTCGGTATGCTCAAACTGTGGGGCTCGTTCGAGGTGTTCTCATCGGTGATGCTCAAGGTGGCTCCGCGCTACAACTTCGCCCCGTTCCTCTCGCTGGTCTTCACCATCGTATTTGGCAGCATTGAGCTGTCGGGTATCGTGAGCGCCCATATCACCCATGTCATGCCGTGGCTATATGTCAACTACCTCTCCATCGGTGCCCTGTTGGCACTTGCCTTGCTGGCTTTTGTGACAATGCGCAATTGCCGTGCCATGCCTCGGCAACCCCTATATGGTATAGGGTGGATGGGGCTGATGCTGTGGAGCGTGATGCTGCTTGCCTTTGCCTTCATTTTTGTCTATGGCAGCCTGCTCGACTGGTTTCACTCGCCCTACACGCACATGGCCATAGGTCTCATCCTCATCACTGCGGGGTGCAACCTGTGGCGCATGCAGTATGGTCGCCATCCCTATATACCCTTTGCTGCCTTCCGCTATCACAACCTGCTGCTGGTGGTGGTGCTTTTCCTCGTGGCTTGCGTAATGATGTCTACCGAGAGTGTGCTGCAACATATCCTTGCCGACGAGGTACTGGGGTTTGATCATCTTGCCACAGCTCGTCTGCGATGGGCGGCTCTCATTGGTGTTGTCCTTGGCGGTGTCGTGAGCACCCAGTGCATCGAGCGGCTGGGGTGGGGATGGAAGCGACTCACCTTCCTCTCGTTCCTCCTGCTCACAATGTACGAAGCACTACTCTGCGCCCTCGTCTCGCCCGATACACCCATACACGCCCTCTACTTACCCATGTTGCTTTATGGTGCAGGCCACGTCATGGTGTTTATCGTGCTCACTACCTATATTGAAGGTGTCGTGCCGTTCCAACACCGTTTTCAGGTGCTCACCATTCTTGGCTTCGTGCGCATTGGATGTGGTGCTGCCTTAGGTGCAGCTCTCTTCGGCCATCTCTTTCAGGGGACGATGAGCGAGCAGATGACCCTGCTCGGCTCGCAGACCAACGGTGCCTTGCTCGGCACTGTGAGCACTTTCGGCGAGGTTGCCCACATCGTCAGTCAGAATGCCATGCTTGTGAGCCTTCGCCACCTCTATGGACTGGCTACCTTCATTGGCATTGTCACCCTCATCCTCATTACGATGGGCCACTTCCACCGCCACGTACGCCTTACCTATTCCACTTTACGGCAGGTGTATGCCTCGATACGCTGGAGGCGGAAGACTGCCGCATCGTACCGTGAATGACGCAAGAGAACGGTCACTCTGTAGGTTTCTGCACGCAATGTAAATTTGTAACTTTATTTTTCATTATAGCATTTAGAAGCAAGGAGTTGTATATGTTTTTTGCGGTGACCGCGAAGATATTGTGTACTCGCTGTAAAAAACATTGAAGTAAACTTCATGTTTCTCGCTCGTTTCTTCGTATCTTTGTAGTTGCATTTGTATATATTATGGTGAAAAGACTATTTCTTATCTGTGTAAGCATTGCGCTTCTTTTCGGCAGTACCGATGTATGGGCTCGTCGTATCACAGTGGATGAAGCGCTGGATATTGCCGAGCGTTTCTATGCCACACAACTATCCACAACCACGCGCCAAGCCGTCAGTCTGCACTACGTGTCTCCCTCGACTACACGTCAAGCCGCAGGGGAGCAGGTGTATGCCTTTGCAGCCGAGGGCAATGGAGGATTCGTGCTCGTGGCAGCCGATGACCGCGCCCGCGAGATTCTGGGCTACTCGCTGGAGGGTACTTTCTCTTATGACAATATGCCCATACAGCTGCGGGCACTGATTGATGGATACGGCCGGCAGATTGCCTTGCTCGGCGAGCTGCCTAACTCCACTGAAGACAACTGGTTCAGTGCCACGCTGCAGAAAGACCCTGTCGGTAGGGAAGTGAAGCCACTCTTGGGTGACATAGAGTGGAACCAGGATGCTCCGTTCAACCGTCTGTGCCCGAGAGACGAGGCCGGAAATCCCATGCCCGTAGGCTGTGTGGCTACGGCCGCGGCGCAGATCATGAAATTTCATGGCTACCCCGAGAAGGGCATCGGTAGCCGTAGCTACTCCACCTCGTCTCTCGGCATCGCCCTCTCGGCCAACTTCGAGGAGGTCACTTACGACTGGGCCGACATGCTCGACAGCTACAACGGCACGTATACCGACACGCAGGCCGATGCCGTAGCTTTGCTGAGCTATCATGTGGGCGTAGCTTGCCGCATGGACTATGTGCCCTATGGCAGTGGTGCCACGGCCAAGGATATAGCCAATGCGCTGAAGCGCAACTTCGGCTACGATGATGACATGGAGTATATCGACCGTACCTACTTCAACGAGGCCGACTGGGAATCCATGCTCCGCGCCGAGCTTGACGAGGGGCGCCCCATCCTGCACTTCGGTGAAGGCGTAGAGGGTGGGCATGCCTTCGTGTGTGACGGCTACGATACTTTTGGACTGTTCCACTACAACTGGGGCTGGGGTGGCATGAGCGACGGGTACTACCAGTCGGCAGCCCTCAATCCCGAGGTTCTGGGCATCGGCAGTGGTATGGGCGGATATAACTATCTGCAATCGGCCCTCACGCAGATACAGCCTCCCACGGACAAGTCCACACACACAGCCCATCTGCATCTCAACAAAGCCATCATACCCGGTGCTGTCACTGTAATGAGCGGCAATGAGACCAAGGTGACAGCCTCGTTCTACAACTGTGGTCTGCGCAGCTTCACCGGCGAGGTGGCTGCTGCGCTCTACGACGCCAATGATTCGCTTTGTGTTATCTTATCTACCAAGCAACTGAAGGCGCTCACCGAACTTACCGGTGGCACGCAGGGAGCCACCTTCAAGTTTACCTTACCCACTGATCTCACCAGTGGCACCTATCGCCTCTATATGGTACATAAGGAGGAGGGTACCACGGAATATATCAAGATGAATGCTCCCGTGAACATGCCCAACTACCTCTCCGTAAGGATCAGTGCCCTCGCTGCCACATTTACCGAACCTGCCCACTCGTCGGAACTGTCGCTCACGGCAAAGCCTAAGGTGCTCACACCACTCTATAATGGGCGTAAAGCATCGTTCAGCCTTACGGTGAAAAACGAGGGCGAGGAGTTCTACTCATACCTTGGCGTACTGATGCAGAAGCAGACCACTGACGGCTCGGTAGTGCGCCAATATGTAGGCGTTATCCTCACCCGAATACCCAAGGGAGCCACACGCACCTTCACCTACAGCACTGATGCCATTGAAGTGGAGGCAGGCAACTACGACATTGTGGCCGTATGTGACTCTACCAACTCATCGCGTAGCTTCCTTACCCCCATTGGTCCCAACGAACTGATGGTGACCGAGGCCAAGGTGAATGCTCGCCCCATCTTCCCCGGCATATTCCAACTGAACGGTGCAGTCACCGTCACGGCACAGGACGGCAGCAGCACCATTCATCCCAATGACCTCTTCACTGTTACCGCCCCCATCACCAACAAGGGCGACTATGCCGACGGTGAGTTTGCTGCAATCTTCTTCAACCGTGCCGAAAAGATGGTGGGCAACTCGGCCGTCAGCGCACTCTCTATAGGAAGGAACGAGACCAAAGAGCTCAAAATAACCCATCGTCTCAACGAACCTGCAGGTCAGTATGCCGTCATCATAGCCTCTGTCACGGGCGATGAAGCCACGGAACTTCGTCCCTACGAATACAACGCCATGAGCTTCTGGCTACGCAGCTCCAACGACATCGGCAGCCTCAACGACGATGGTGTCATAGTAGCTACGCAGGGGCACAGCCTCTACGTCAAGGCTGGCACTCCTATTTATACGATAAAAGTGTGCGATGCCGATGGCCGCACACTTTGTTCCGTCCATCCCGACAGCACGGAAGCTACTCTCGGTACCGCCACATGGCCTGGGGGAGCCTACATCGTGAGTGTCACTACAGCTGAGGGAACGGGGAGCCGAAAGATATGGACGGGAAGACAATAAATTTGCCGTATGTCTGCGTTATATTCAAGATTTTTACACTAACTTTGCACCGCATTTAGGATAACCCATCAATAAAGAGAAGTATGAAGAAAATCAGAGTAGCCATTATTGGTTATGGCAACATTGGAAAATATGCCTTGCAGGCATTGGAGGCAGCCCCCGACATGGAATTGGTAGGTGTAATACGTCGCAACGGTGCTGCCGACAAACCCACGGAACTGGCCGCATATCCCGTAGTAAAGCACATCAGCGAGCTCAGCGATGTGGATGTGGCCATCCTTGCCACCCCCACACGCAGCGTAGAGCAATATGCGTTGGAGTGCCTGTCGTTGGGCATCAATACCGTTGACAGTTTTGATATCCACAGCAAGATTGTGGATCTGCGCTGTTCGCTCGATGCGGCCGCCAAGAAACACAATGCCGTATCCATCATCTCGGCAGGATGGGATCCGGGCAGCGACTCTATCGTGCGCTCGCTCATGCAGAGCCTTGCACCCAAAGGTGTCAGCTACACCAATTTCGGTCCTGGCATGAGCATGGGTCACACCGTAGCTGTGAAGGCCATTGAGGGTGTGCAAAATGCGCTCTCCATGACTATCCCTGTAGGCACAGGCATCCATCGCCGCATGGTATATATTGAACTGAAAGAGGGCTACGACTTTGACACCGTGGCTGCTGCCATCAAAGCTGATGCCTATTTTGTGAATGACGAGACCCACGTGATGCAGGTTCCCGATGTAGATGAACTCAAAGATATGGGGCACGGTGTGAACCTTACACGCAAAGGCGTGTCAGGTGCGACGCAGAATCAGCTCTTCGAGTTCAACATGCATATCAACAATCCCGCCCTTACCAGTCAGGTACTTGTCAATGTTGCCCGTGCCACCATGCGTCAGCAGCCTGGTGCCTACACCATGATTGAGATTCCCGTAATCGACATGCTCTATGGTGACCGTGAGGAATTGATAGCACACCTTGTATAATATAGTGAAGAGGGAAGAAGGAAGAGTTCACATATCGCTGAACCTGACTATTCACTTTTCCCTCTTCGCTCTTCACTCACAAAATGCTTCTTCGCTTCTACAAAAATTGGGCACTTCCCATCTCCATGGTGTTGGGTGCCCTCTCCAATCTGCTATACACCGTCCTGCCCCTGCCCGAGGGAACGGGTGCCTTCATGAGCCGTATCATCAGCATATTGCAGCCTGCGCTCATCTTTGGCATGCTGTTTATCACCTTTTGCAAACTCCGTCCTACCGAGCTCAAACCTTGTCGTTGGCACGCTTGGCTGCTACTTATACAGGTGGGTATGTTTGCCCTGATGGCAGGTGTACTCATCGCCTTTCCCAATCTTCCCGGACGGCTGCTCGTAGAGAGTGCCATGATATGCTTTATTTGTCCCACAGCCTGCGCCGCTGCTGTCGTCTGCGCCAAACTTGGTGGTAGTGCCGCCCACCTGACGAGCTACATACTCCTTATCAATATGGCCGCTGCGCTGTTTGTCCCTCTTATCATACCGCTGGTCAATCCGCACGAGGGGCAGACCTTTCTTGCTACTTTCCTCCTCGTGCTACGCCGCGTGTTCCCCACCCTCATCTGTCCTCTATTGCTCGCATGGTTTATCCGCTACACCATGCCGCGCCTGGCACGCCGCTTGCAGAATACGGGCGATGCAGCCTTTTACCTTTGGACTGTAGCACTTACCATGGCCATAGCCGTCACCACACACTCTATCTTCCACAGCAACGTACCCGTAGCCACGCTCCTCGGCATAGCCTTCGTCACCCTCGTCTGCTGTTGGGCACAGTTCACCATAGGACGCTGCATAGGTCGCTCTTCGGGTGATCACATCGCTGCCGGACAAGCCATCGGACAGAAGAACACCGTCTTCGCCATCTGGATGGCCTATACCTTCCTCACTCCCGTGACAGCTATTGCTGGCGGATGTTATAGCGTGTGGCACAACATATTCAACTCCTACCAACTATACAGTAAGCGGAAGGAGAAAGTCGCTAATTCATAAAACAAAAAACGCGCGAGACAATTGCCTCGCGCGTGTATATCAACCCTATCGGTATCATACACCTACTTGGTAAACGCCATACCGATGCGCAAGCCGTCGTATTGATCGAGCAGCGTATTGAGCAGGGCGAAGGTGCTGTTGGTGCTCATCGAACCGATAGCTTTGAGGATGCGCAACAAGCCATCACTCTGGTAAACGATATTGATGGTGCCTGCATCGTATACGAGGTAGGCGGTGGTAGAGAGCAGTCCGGAATAAGTGAGTTTCAGTTCCTTGGTCTCAGCATTGAACTCATAAGTTCCATTAAGGGTCTTTGTGCCTGCTGTAAACAAACATGTGTTGTCTTCGTTGAAAGTGACAGTACAGGAACCCTCTTTGATTTTGAGCTTGGCAAGGTATTGGTCGACCTTTGCTTCCACTTGCGATGCGATGGCATCGCTACCGAGGTTAGCCAATGCATTCTCGCTTTCGAATACAAAAGCTGAACCTTTGAAATTCCAAGTGCCTATGATAGTCTGCTTATTGACCGTGGTGAAAGCATTGAGGATAGAACCGAGCAAGCCCGACACTACACCGTCGGTGGTGAGGGCTGTGCCGTCAGCGTTGGCACTGGTTGTACCATTGCCAGCCAATGTGCCGAGCACATTACCTAATATGCTAGTTCCGGCTTCTTGGGGCAAGGTGGTAGTTTCAGTCGTGGTAGTGGTTTCTGTTTTGCTGCTACCCGCAAGCGATTTGAACAGCCCTGACAACCCCTGTGCATTGGCACCGAACGATACGGCACCGGCAAGGATACATACGGTAAAAAACTTTTTCATATTCTTTCATTTAATCATTCGTCTTCTGCCGGTGCCTCGTCCTCAGCTTTTTCGGGAGCAAACTCGGTGAGACCGTTGCCAATGAGAAGGTTATACCACTGGATGAGTTTGCGGACATGCGACATATACACGCGATCGCGGTCGTAATTGGGGAGAACCTCAGCAAAGAAGTCTGCAAGCTCGTCATTTGAAGCCTTCTTATGGTCGATGGGGCAGAGAGCACCTTCGCACTTGGCCTTCACGTTCTCCAGCACTTGCCATAGGGGTACTTCTTCGTCATCGGTAAACATAGCGATATCCCCTAACGATACCACCTTGTCGGTAGCGTGGATGGGCTGGCGCTTCTTGCTGGCATCTACTGCCTCGACGATAAGCATATTACGTCCGCTTGATACAAGTTTATATAAACCGGGCTTGCCGGCAACGGTCAAGATTGTTTTAAGCATAGTAGTATTTATCTTTTAATGGTTTATAAAATTGATTTGAATATTCTTTATAGTTAAATCATAATACAAATTTAAGCATAATGCCCGAAATGCAAAAATATGGCGAAAGAAAATCGTGCGTTCACCCGTGTTTTTCGATTACCTGCCCTATTATCTGTTCCATTTGGGCTATCAGCGAAGCGGTGTCGTCGTTGTATATAATATGTGTTGCCCGTGCGAGAAGCTGATCTGAGGGCATCTGACTTTCCATACGACGACGGATAGTCTGCTCGTCGGCTCCATCGCGCTGCATAGCACGTTGCAGACGTAGCTCGTCAGGGGCATATACCACAAGGAGGGCATCAACGTCGGCATCCATACCCGACTCGAAAAGGATGGCAGTTTCCACGGCTACCACCTGTGTATGGGCATTTGCTGCCCAAGCTGTAAAATGAGCACGTACGGCAGGGTGTACAATACTGTTGACCAAGGCTACCCGATCGGGATGACCGAACATGTAGGAGGCGAGGAAAGCACGGTCTACACGTCCATCGGCTCCGTAAACCTGAGCACCAATAGCCTTAATCAAAGCCGAGCGCAAGGCGGTATCTGTATTCATCAAGTGCTTGGCCTCACTATCACAGTCGTATACGGGGACACCCATCATGCGGAACAGACGCGATACCACAGACTTACCGCTGCCTATACCACCAATAATGGCTATCTTATAAGGAGGATGCAATGAAGGCATTGTTACTGGAAAGCGTTGACTTCGAGAAGGTAGTCAACCTCAGCAGGCTCTACCTTGATGTTGTAGACATTGTTGGAGTGTGTTTCGAGACGTAGAGCGACCTTTCCCGAAGGGTTGTCTTGAATCTGTGCGTAATGTACCTGTAGGGCAAAGTCCTTCTCAGTGACCTTGGCATAGTCTTCCAGACTGATGCGGAACGACACCTTGGCTTTCGACGGGAAGGTCTTGAGCGATACGCCGTAGGGGAATAGGTAGCCGCTGATGGGTACCTCTATTGACTTGGTCACATAGGGACTCACTGCCACATGAAGCTGCACCTCAGAGGGCACATACTTGACACCGCGGCAAGTGCTCAAAGTGAGGGTCTCACTCACTGAGTCGGTGAGTCCCACATAATGTACCTTGGGCGTGTATACCGCCTTGAGCGAATCGGTGTAAGATGGGGCTGCATACACGGTAACACTATCAGGTACCATGCTAATGCGATGGATCCCGTATTGCCCGTCGGCCTCGATACGCCCCTTGACACGTACCGGCACTTTCATTCCATGCGACGGAGCCACATAATACTGTAGCGTATCGAGCGACATCGACACCACCTGGGTCGATGATGAGAGGTGCGAGGCAATCAGTTTGTCCAGTTCTTTACCATAGATAGCCGTATGCCCCTGCGTGTTAGCATAGTGACGGTAGTCGATGACCAGTTCCTTGAACTTGCCGCGTGCCTTGTACTCTACGAGTTTGTCGCCCTTGTCTTTGAGTACTATATCGAGCTGCTCAGGCAGAGGCTCCACCACAAGTACACCATCTGGCACATTCTTAAGACGCAACTTGGGCGAATACGTCATCTCATACTCACCCGTCATTGTGGTCAGATACCAGAAAATGAAGGCCACCAACAGGAAAAATAAAAACACGAGAAACTCCCTGCTATTGTTGATACGCAGGAAGTTTCTTATAAATCGCTTGGTTGCCTCCAACTGACGGGGCTGTCGTTTAGGCATTACTTTTGCTGAGCATTGGTCGACATATCGGCATATACTGACGATTTGTCAATCTTAATCTTTACGCTGGGAGCTATTTCGAGCACTACGAGCTCGCGACCATTCTCGTTCACAATGTCTTTCACCGTACCGTAGATACCACCGCTGGTCACAACCTGCTGGCCTGCGCTGAGACTGTTGCGGAAAGCCTCGATTGCCTTCTGCTGCTTGCGCTGTGGACGAATCATAAAGAAGTACATGATGACAAACATCAACACAATCATAAAGATGGGTGATGCAAAGAATGAGGCAGCGCCTCCAGCTTGTGCTTGTAACAATAACATATCTGTTTACTCTTTTTAGTGATTAATATTTCATACAAAGATACGCAATATTCAATTAAGCCTTGCGCAATTTGTTCTCTTTTTTCAATTGATTAACAATTGTGTCGAGCATACCGTTGATAAAGCTTCCGCTCTTGGGTGTACTATACATCTTGGCTACCTCCACATACTCATTGAGTGATACCGACACGGGGATGGTCGGGAATGAGAGTATCTCGGCCAAGGCTACCTGCATGATGAGGATGTCCATGAAGGCGAGGCGCTCCATATTCCAGTTCTTCGCATTCTGTTCCATCAGCTTACGATAAACCTCGGCATTATTGATGGCGTTGTGGAGCAACTTGCGGGCAAAATCCTTGTCATCGTCGCTCTTATACTCAGGCAGCAGTTCCTGTCCGGCACCCTTCTCGGGATCAAAGTGCTTGATAGTTTTCAATACGAAAGTGTCAACGATAGCCTTGTCATCATTCCAATAGAGGCTCTGCTCCTCGAGGAGTTCGTCGATGTCGTCGTTCTGCGCTATGAACGTGCGATACAGCTTGCGCCACAGCTCGCGGTCATCCTCATAGGTGAGCGCTTCCTTGGCCATATATTCCTGATAGATGTTTGATGCTTCAATCTGTTCAAAGAGTCGCTTCACGAAGTCGCCCTCGTCGTCCCACGTGCGCTTCTGATTCTTGCAGAATTCCTCCAGTTGCTTGTTGGTAGTGAGCTGAGCCATAAAAGCATTGTCAATAAAGCGTGTGTTGGGGTTAAGATCCTCATGCGTAGGACGCAGTTTGTGACGGCGGTTATCGATACGGCGGTCTGCAAAACGTGTCACCTCTACCATCAATAGCAGCAGGTAGTTGTACAAATCGTATGCCTTGGATAAACTATAAAACAATTCCTTCTCTGTCGCCTCTACATTCTTGCCCTCGTTTTGATAGTAGGCATAAACGACCTGAATTACCTTCAGTCTGATAAGTACTCGATTAATCATAACTCTATATGAAATTTTCTGCAAAATTAGTGCAAGCCGAACGAAATATCAAATTTCAACGAGTGAAAGTAGAGAAAATGCTTGTATTTTCTTTTCTGTGCGAGGCAGAAATTCAATTTTAATAAATTTATTTGGGTATTTCCTGAATAAACCAAACGCAAGCATTCTGAGGCATAGCCTAAATTTCTGCTTGTGCGAAGCTAAGCCGAACGAAAGCACAAATTTATTTGTTGTTTTCAGAACAGCCTTCTCTCCCACATTCAAAAAAAAGCGCTATCTTTGCACTCCTCATATTATAATAGGTAAAAAGGCAAGAAAAGTAACGGTAATGATGGATCAATTTTTGACTTTAGCGATACTGGCGCTGTCGGTAGCCTTCTTCATCAACGGCAAGATACGTTCCGACATTGTGGCTCTATGCGCCCTCGTATGCTTGATGGTAGCAGGTATTCTCACCCCCGAGGAGGCACTGTCGGGTTTCTCGAGCACAGCACTCATCATGATGATAGGTCTGTTCGTGGTGGGCGGAGCCATATTCCAGACAGGACTGGCCAAGATGGTCAGCTCGCGCCTGATGAAACTGGCAGGCAATAGCGAAACACGCCTCTTCGTGCTCGTGATGGTGGTGACATCGCTGATGGGCGCCTTCGTCAGTAATACGGGCACGGTAGCCATCATGATTCCCATCGTAGTGAGTATGGCCATGAGCGTAAAGATGAATCCCAGCCGATTGTTGATGCCGCTTGCCTTTGCCAGTAGCATGAGCGGTATGATGACACTTATCGGTACGCCACCCAACATCATCATCAATGAAGAGCTCATCAAGGGAGGCTTCGAGGGACTGGGTTTCTTCACCTTCCTGCCCGTAGGCCTCATCTGCGCCGTAGTGGGTACGCTACTGCTGTTGCCTCTAAGCAAGAAGTTTCTCTCCAAGCCCGGTGCCTTGAGCGGAGCCAGTGCCAGCAGTGGCAAGTCGCTCAAGAGTCTCGTCAAGGAATATGGTGTGGTGGACAACCTCTACCGTCTCTCCGTAGAAGCCACATCGCTCGTGGTTGGTAAGATGATTGGCGAGCTCGACATACGCAAAAAATACGGGCTCAACATCGTGGAGGTAAGGAGCATCGACCACAACCAGCGCAACCCAATGGCACGTAAGTCGATGCAAAAGGCCGCCGACCCCGACACCACCCTACACCCCGACGATATACTCTACATCTCGGGCAAGCAGGCACAGATTGAGCGCCTCGCCGCCGACTACTCCCTGACCAAGCTCCCTGACGAGGAAAACCAAGCAGGTAGTGGATTCGACTTCTACGACATTGGAGTGGCTGAGATAGTGCTGATGTCTACATCTACCGTTGTCAACAAGTCTATCAAGGAGGTAGGCTTCCGTACCCGTTACAACGTGAGTGTACTGGGCATCTGTCGTAAGAACAAGTACATTCTTGAAGGCATTGCCGATGAAAAGATACAGTCGGGCGACGTGTTGCTCGTACAAGGCACGTGGGACAACATTGCCCGACTGGAGACTGAGACCGAGGAGTGGATTGTAGTGGGCCGTCCCCTCGAAGAGGCAGCCAAGGTGACGCTCGATTATAAGGCCCCCGTAGCAGCTGCTATCATGATAACAATGATTGTGGTGATGGTGTTCGACTTTATCCCTATTAAGCCCGTTACCGCCGTGATGATTGCCGGACTTCTGATGGTACTCACCGGCTGCTTTCGAAATGTGGAGGCCGCCTACAAGACCATCAACTGGGAGAGTATAGTGCTTATCGGTGCCATGATGCCCATGTCGCTGGCTTTAGAGAAAACTGGTGTAGCTTCATGGATATCCACTACTCTTTCCACAAGCTTGGGCGGCTACAGTCCCATGCTCCTGCTCGCCGGCATATATTTTGCCACCTCAGTACTCACGATGTTCATCAGCAACACAGCCACCGCCGTACTCATGGCTCCCATAGCCATGCAATGTGCTTTGCAGGTTGGTGTAAGCCCCGTGCCGTTGCTCTTCGCCGTCACACTCGGTGCCAGCCTCTGCTTCTCATCGCCCTTCTCCACCCCACCCAATGCATTGGTGATGCCGGCAGGTCAGTATAAGTTCTCCGATTACGTCAAGGTAGGACTACCGCTACAGCTCATCCTCGGTGTCGTGATGGTGCTTGTGCTCCCGCTGCTGTTCCCCTTCTAAGGAACAGAGCGAAAGTCTTCCAGACTGTTTGAGACGACTTTCGTGAACTCGCGATACACGGCCATACCGCTGTTATTGCACACACTATATATCGAGGTGCAGTCAAAATGCTAATTAATTATAAATTCACAGAAAAACCTGGGTGATAGCTTGCAGTTTTCGATTATTTTCGCCATATTTGACACGGATTTATAATTTTCAAGGTAGAAAAGTAGCATGGATCGCGAAAAGGATATCGTATACTCAGAAGCCGTCAAGGCCGGCAAGCGCATCTATTACCTCGACGTAAAGCGCAACCGAAGAGGCGAGCTGTACCTCTGCATCACAGAGAGTAAAAAAATAGCCCAAGGTGACGGCCCCGAAGCGCCATTCACCTTCGAGAAACACAAGATTTTCCTCTACGAAGAAGACTTCAGCAAATTTATCGGCGCACTGAGCAAAGCCGTGAGCTACATCCACGAAAAGCAACCCGAAGGCCTCGGGTATTCGACACGCACAGAAATGGGTGAGTCCGACATGGCTGAGCTCACACCTGATGAGGAGGCACCGCTACCCGATGATCTGAAGATTGACATCGATTTTGAGTGAGACGCTACCCATTGGTACATAGATGATGCCGACATTCTTCCCTATTCACGGATGACGCTGATCACACGGATGTTCACAGACAACAAAGTGTCCATCACCGAAATATCTTCATAATAAAAAAACACACCCTTCCCTCAGCAACACAAACAGCTAAAGAAACAGCATATACCGTTTCACCCATCCCGTTTGTATTGGGTAAAAAGCATATTTTCACAATTCTCGACGTGAAGATACGGATAATCACGGGAGACTGGCAAAGCCTACTTTACAACATCTTTTTCTTATTGCGATATAGCTGCCCCTCGTAGGTCACGCCAGATTTAAGTGTTCTAAATGTGAGTTTACTCACAATTTATCAGCAAGCGCCCCAGACCTCATCGTCTGATAGATTTAGTTCAAACAGAGTGCAAACGCCACTCCCCTATACAGGTCTTGTTTCAAAGCCTCTACAGGTAAAAGATTAAGCAACTATAGATGCCTGGATTTGCCATTTATAGTTACTAAGTTTGCCATCACTGACAGATATGACGACTCGCATCTTGCCAAACTCTTGGTAAGAGACAAGAGAGATTGCCTAACAGCATATCTGCAATGAGCTGTACCAATGAATATATAGCTTATTTCTCTTTTTTTCTAAAAAAAAGTAGCAGGCATTCAGCTTATTTTCATACCTTTGCATGCTCAATTAATCTCTTACCAAGAGACCAACTGCACGGCGATATATTAACAATCAGTCAATCAACGCATAGGGAAGCCTCGGTTGGGTTCTTGTGCTTTGGGGGACAGTGTTTACCGTAATGTAGTGCAGCGAGACAGATTGATGTAGGACTATATAATAAAATTATATAAACTTTCGCAAGAGCTAGGGTTAGGAAGACACAAGTTGAGCTTGCGAAACTTAAATAAGGCTATATGAAAAACAACCGGATGCTGCTCCTCCTTTCTGCTGTGATAGTCAGCCTGGAGATCAATGCGCAAATGAGCTTCACCTTCTCTGGCGGTCTGGAGGCCGAGGAGAGCACGTTACCCGATGGCAGCACACTCGTGCAACTGCGCTCCAGCAACCTCATCGACTGGACACACACCGCCATCGACTTCCCCGACAAGTGGCCCGACCGCTTCGACCGCGAGCCCCTCACCCAGGTATGGGCACCGCAGACCATCTACGACCCCAAGGAGGAGAAGTACATGGTATACTACACCATCGGCGAGAGCGGCACACACTACAAGATATACAACTCCCATGCCAACGCAGACTTCACCGAGCTCACCGAGCCCAAGCTGCTCTACGACCACGGTGCCAACACCATCGATGCCGACATCGTGTGGCACGACGACCTGTACCACATGTTCTTCAAGACCGAGGGCAACGGCATACAGAAGACCACGGCACCACCATCGCCATCACCGAAGCAGAAAAGGTGCGCCTGCTGCTGCAGTGGCCATGAATGTCGGTTGAGGGTCTGAATTCTCCTGTCTCATCCTGCTCTCCTGTCATCCTGAGCGTAGTCGAAGGATCTAAAAGAAGAAAAAAGCAATAAGCCTAATAAATATTCATTATAACCAACATTATTAACCAAAAACACAGTGAAATGAAAAACAAAAAACGTTTCCTCGGACTCATCGCTGCCGCACTGCTCGCCACGAGCGGATGGGCACAGATGACGTTCACGTACTCCGCCACAGCTACGGAGTCCACGATGACCGACGGCAGCACACTCGTGCAGCTGCCAGCAGGTACAAACCTGAACGGTGGGTTTATCACTGGTGCCACAGTAGGCGGCCAGACAGTGAACCTCAGTGACATCACTCCTAATCCGGCCGAAACCTTCATCACCGACGGTGAAATTGAGACCTTCGTGTACGACGGCAAGGCCTATTCGTTCCGCTTCACAGCTGGTGAATACTTCACAGCTATTATCTTTAGTGATCCCCATGTGGAAGAAGAGAATAAGGGTCTTACTGTTGCTAACGAACAGACTTTCGTAAGCAACATCTGCAACCTTGGCAAGGAAGGTGGCAGAAAGATTTCTTTCAGCAAGGCTCCCAAGGGCTATGTGCCCACGGCCGACATCGTCTTCTGCCTTGGCGACATGGACAAGGACAGCGAAAGTGCAGGAACCAACTTTACCACCGCCATGCAGGGCTTCAATGATGCCGGCATTCCCTTCATCACTATGGCGGGTAACCATGACCTTGTGCCCGACTATTGGACAGGTACCAACCCTGACTATGGTTTGACATCAGGAACTACAGGCGGCTCTGCCTGCAACGACAAGGCATTGTCCATAATCTCTTCACAATGGAACACAGCTGCCCAGCTTGGCGGATTCACAGTGAACACCATCAACGACGGTACTGGTCACACCCAAGCCAATCCTTTCGTATTTGAATACAAGGGCGTGCAGTTCTATTGTGGACAGACCTATTGGTTCCAAAAGCCGTACTCAGGTTCTTACACTGTTTTGGCTAGTAATACTTTGTCTTCTGCCACCTACTATGCAGCTGATGGCGTGATCGATGCATTGGATACCTATGTGAAAACAAATACGGAGAAGCCTGCTGTATGGATGCAGCACTATCCCTTCGTGTATGGTAGCGACTGCGACCGTTGGTGGCTCGACCAGAACGATACAGGTATGTTCATTGCTCCTACAGATGCTGCAAATTCTGCATACTACACCTCTACTGCCGCATACAATGCCGAGGGTGGCAACCCCGATGCCAAGGCTAAGAAGGACAAGTTGGCCGAGATTATCAAGCTCACCAAGTCGAACACCGAGACTGGCGAACACTTCCACTTCTCTGGTCACGTACACAGCAACGCTACCAACACTTATAACGGTGTGACCGATAAGACCATCGGCCAGCCTGGAAAAACTTACGTTCTGCTTTGCAAAGAGGGTGTAGGTGTAGTGGAAATTCAAGAAGTAAGTTTCTATTAATACTCGACGAATCATGAAAAAATATAATAAACTTTTCGCAATACTTTTTACAATACTTTTTGCAGTGCTGGGCGTAGGTACGCTGTCGGCACAAACAGATGTGACAAGTCAGTACTTGACTAATGCGGGATTTGAGGATGGAACAACAAATGGTTGGACTGTAAGTATATCAGATACGCCATATAAGAATACTGATGTGAAGAAGAGTAGTGACGCAGGCTATAATTTTGGTTCTTCTAACCCAAGTGAAGGAACTTATTATTTAGCTACACGTAGAGGATGGAATGGTACTAATGGCAAATCCTCAATAGAAATCTCTCAAACTGTAGAACTCCCAGCAGGGAAGTATCTTATCAGTTGTGATTATAAAGCAGCAGAATGGTGCAGCCAAACATGGGCCACATCACCAATTAGTATGATAGTAAAAGATTCGAAATCAACAGTTATAGTACAATCCGAACCCTATCATCTTGCAAAATGGTTGAAAAATGATGATACAAAACTTTCTACTTATTTTACAGATGCAGACTGGACCCCTCTAGGAGTCTTTTTTGAAATTAAAGAGACACAAAGCATTACTTTTACAACACAGGCTTCCTTGTGGAGTGATAAACGTACTGATTTGAATGTAGATAACTATAAGTTGTATGAAGTCTCTAATGCCTCCGTTGAGGATATTGTTGATTTCTCTGGACTCATTGCTAACAGCAAAATGGAGACTGGGTCTACTAATAATAATAAGTGGAGCGATCTTGGTGAAAACACAAATACTGCAATGACAGGATTCTCTGGTAAATATATGCTGGAGAAATGGACTGATGGAAATAAAGGCTCTCTTGGAGACTTTACCACAGCTCAAACATTACCATCGTTGCCTAATGGCAAATATAGGTTCTCTGCATATGTGAATGCAACTGTACAAAGTCAAAAGAATGAAGCGGCAAAGACTTCAGCAAAAGGTACTTATCTATATGCAGGTACGAATGAAACTGAGGTGGCAACATTAGATGGTGTTCCTGAGAAATTCAGTGTAGATGTTGTTGTTACAGATAACAAGCTGACGTTGGGACTCAAAACAGTCAGCACCACTGTGAATTGGATTGCTTGGGATAATCTGACATTGGAATATTTAGGAGTAGACCTGACAGAACTGGAAAACAATCTTAGTTTAGCTATTGCAAATGCTGGGGCTTTATCTGGGAAAATACCGATTAAAGCATATGAAAATCTGTTTCAGTATGTTGCTAATAATAGTAACCCATCGAAAACGCAGGAGGGTCTTGAAACAGCTATAAACAATGTAAATACAGCAGTAGACAATGCTAAGGCTTTGATGTCGCCGTATGCCAATGTATTGACCAAAATTCAAGAATGTGAGGGGATATGGAAAAATTCCGTAGAGTATGAGGACAACGCTAGAGCTACATTCTCAGAGGCTATTGAAAAAGCAAAGACTGACGTTGAAGCGACTGAAACAACAGATGCTATCAGCAATGTGTACAATACTTTGGAAACAGCTCGCCAGACATACGTAGTGGAAGCTGACCCCACCAATGATACATACTTTGACTATACATTCAAGATAACTAATCCCACAGTTGCTAATGGAGATGGTTGGACTGGTGCGCGTACCAATTCAGGGGAACAATACACAAGTGCTCCAGACAATACCTATTGGGACAGCTGGAATGGTTCGGGACAGAATATCTATCAGGAAATCGCGAACCTGCCGAGCGGATTGTATACATTGAAGGCTGCCGGTCGTGCGTCTACAAATTGTATTTCTGCTTATATATATTTGAATGATACTAAGGCTGAAATAGACAAGGCTGGAAATTCCGGCAATGACCTTGGCAATGGTTGGAGGTGGTACATTACAGAGAAGACCGCGGTAGCTGGTACAGCAAAAGTAGGTTTTGGCTGTAACACAGCAAGTGAGCAATGGGCAGGTGCCGATGACTTTCACCTCTATTACTATGGTTTTGATGTGGAGACTGCACAGAGTTCAGTTGTATCATTGGTTGCTAAAGCCGAAGCACTTGTTGGTAAGCCAATGAATAAAGATGTAGCTACAACACTTAACAGTGCTATCGCTGGTGCTGATGCCACCAAGACTACTCGTAATGAACTGAACTCAATGATTGATGCTTTGAATAAAGCTATCGAGGATGCTGAGGCTTCTATCGCTGCTTACGAGAAACTCGCTGGCTACATCAATATGACTGCCGTGTTTGCTGATGTCACCAAATATCAAGCCAAGTATAATAATGGTGAATATATTACAGATGATGTGAAATCTGTCCGTCAAGAACTGAACGTAGAGCGTTACAATGCTGCATCTCTCATTTTCCCCAACAATATTGAAGTTACAGGCTGGGAAGGTTCCATGGGAGGCAAAAACACTGGTGGTCAGCACTGGAACGGGACTACTACTGGCGATGAAGCTACAAAGTATTATGACAACAACTCGTGGAATGGCTCTGCACATAGCACCACTACCAATATCACTTTGCCGGCTGGAAACTACGTATTAAAAGCAGCCCTTCGTTCGCATGAGAGCACTACTCTTAAGCTCACCGTATTAGACGAGACTGTAAATATTGAAGGAAAAGGCGACCAAGGATATGGTATTGATGTCAATGGTAAAGCAACCTTTGCAGAGGAGGCCAACTATGCTAACGACGACAAAGGCCGTGGTTGGGAATGGGAATTCGTCAAGTTTGAACTGACAGAAAAGACCACCGTAACGCTAAAAGTAGAGTGCGACTACAATGGTGTATATGGTTGGGCTAGTTTCTCAGACATTACTCTTTGGATGGACGATGAGACCTACCTGACTGTATATGGTAAGGAACTTGATGCTCCTTTAGCAGAGGCAAAAGCATTGGTTGACACCAAGCCCATGGGCACAGCCGAGAACACCGCATTGGAAAACGCTATTGCATTGGGAGAAGCAGAAATCACTACACCAGCACAACTCAATGGCGCTATTGACGCACTGAACACTGCCGTTGCCAACGCCAACGCATGGGTTGCCGCCTACAATGAGGCCAAGGCTCCGCTGGTTGCTGCTCTCGAACGCTTCGAGACTGAACTAAACGATGGTGTGAACGGATGTAAGTATAATATGGTAGAGGATGAGGATGTTTGGGCTACATTGATTGCAGAAGTAGGAGAAGCCGCTTGCACCAAAGACGTGACAAACGATTACTATAGTTTTGCAAATGCGGCAGAGAAACTGAACAATGCGATAGACGAAGTTCATAATTGGATAAGGACTAATCCTACATTGAATGCAAAGTCTGCTACAGCCGTTGATATGACCGACTATTACTTGGTGAATGCATCCTTTGACGAAGGTAATACTAACGGTTGGGAAAAGACAGGAAGTCAGACAAATAATGTGGCTTGGTCTGTTACCGACGGAACATTTACAGCAACTCCAAGTGGAAGTCACTATACAGGTGATGCAATCTGGCAGAAAGTTAATCTTGCTAAGGGAGCATATAAACTTACAGTTAATTTGAAGGCACAAGAAGTTGCAGGATATCCTTCACAAGTCTTTGTGGCAGGTGCAGCTCCATCTTGGAATAACAACTTAAGTGATTTGATAGCATCTGTGAAAGTGACTGAATTTAATAAAGACGTAGAACTATCTTGTATATTCAATGTTGCTACTGATGCTGATGTTTACATTGGATTCAACCAGAAATCTGGAAATGTGGCTGGTACAGGCATACAGGGTTCATACACTATCTACGACTTTACTTTAACCCAGGCCGCCAACCAGATTATCACGAAGGATGGTGTAATTACTGTTGTTGGTGAAAATGAGGCTACGGATCTGGCTGGTATCTCTTCTGATGAGAATATCGTTACAGTTGACCTTACAGGTGCTACGTGGAGTGAGGCTTCCACTTTAAGCATTGACAACAAGAACTCATTGGTATATGTAACAGACGATGCAAACCTTACTGCAAATAATATTGTAAAGGTTGGTGTAGATGAAGAGGGTAATACGACCCGTGTGGCCAAATCTATTGTTCTGACCGAGGGTTACAAGTTCTCTGCACGTGAAGCCTTCACAGCCACTGCACTGAACTATGCCCGCGAGTTCTCTGCCAACTGGCTTACTGTATGCCTGCCCTTCGCTTACGAAATCCCCGAAGGCGTAAAGGTAGAGACCTTAGGTGCTGTAGACTTGGATACCAAGACCTTCACCTTCAATGAGGTGACCGGTACGATGGAGGCCAACAAGCCCTATATCATCAAGAACAGTTCGGAGACTGCTGCCTTGTTTGCAGAGTTGGGCGACGTGACAGTGGAGGCTACTCCCGAGGCTATGACAGTAGAGGTTACAGCCGAAGGCTCAGAGCATAAGGCTGAGTTCATCGGTACATACACAGCCGTGAAGACCGATGCGTTGATGGAGAATGGCGCATACGACATCCTCTTCTTCGGTAGCGATGGACAGCTCTACTTTTTGTCACAAGGCGTAACAACGAAGAATGTCAACATCAAGCCGTTCCGCGCCTACATCCGCTTGCCGAAGGGTGCCATCAACTGGAGCGACGGCCAGCAGGCTATAGCTCGCCACGGTGGAGGTACTACTGACATCGAAGATGCCGAACTGACAAATGACGGTGCTCCCGTAATCTACGACCTCATGGGCCGCAAGGTGAACATCATGGAAAAGGGCGGTATGTACATCGTGAATGGTAAGAAAGTGGTAATCCGCTAAGCAAATTAAGAGTTAAAGGTTAAAAATTAATTAGAGTTCAGAAGTCGGAAGTTCAGGAGTTCAGACGAATGTAATGACTGACGCAAACTGAAAAAATGAAAAGTAGCGTACGGACCATTATTGGAGAAGCCAAGTGCTTCGCGATTGTCTGCACTCCTGCACTCCTCGACTCCTGGCTCCCACAAAACAAGACTATGAACAAGAAAACATATATCAAACCAGATACAGAGATTGTAGAACTTGCCTTCGACACCGCCATACTGGGTGGCAGCATTTTTACACCAGAGAGCGGTGACGGATACAAAGGGGACGATGCCGGTAGCCGTGGCCGCCGTGGCACATGGGGCAACTTGTGGGACAACGAGGAGTAACCTACAAAAATGACTACGGAGTAGAGCGTGCCCGATACAGTGCTATGCGAAGGCCGCTCTTACAGCTCCAATAGACCACTATCAAACGCAGGTTCAAGCGAGGACTCAACAATGTACTAAACAGCAACTGCTGCAATTTAAATTGCAGCAGTTGCTTCTTTTATAGAAGTCTATCGGGGATCTGTATCCTGAAACAGAGGATACCACAGGTAGCCCGCCATCGACATGCTGTCAATGGCGGGCTACCTGTGGTGTTCCTTATATAGGATTTAGGGGTCTTAGAGCTTTTTGCCTATTTGCTTCATGAAGAGTCGCGTGAGCAGCTCCTTGTCCACATTGACCGATTTGTTGTCTTCCAACTTCTTGTAGAGGTTGTTGAGGAACTCCTCCCCGTCAATCTCCATAGTAACATAATTGGTGATGAGCCCCGTCTGTTCATCTTTGTGCCACTCATCACACACGATGACCGTGCCGGTAAGCATTTGTTTGGTTACAGTCTTTACGGTGCTCTCAAGGAGTCTCTTGGAAGCAGCGTCTATCCCTCCTGAAAGTTCGGTCGTATAATCTTCGGCTGTCGCCAGCACCACCCGTTGCAGCTGTTCGGCCAATTCGGCAGAAGCCTGCATCTTAGCTTTCGTGCGGGCTGTCGTCTCATTGTCGGAACGTCCCATGCCCCAGGCACGGAGCATGCCATCTGCCGTCTTCAGTTCAGAGCAGGGCTGCACAAAGGTCTCGATAGGGCTTTCGCGCTCCACCTTCTTCGATGAGCCACAAGCTGTCATACTCAGGGCTACGACAGCCACCATTACATAAGCAATCTTTTTCATAACAATGTTTTTTAGAAGTTGGTTATTGGATATTCATGTTTCTCAGTTTGGCAGGCAATTCGCGGTTGACCCTCCTCATCACCTCTCTCACACACTGTGCTATACTCTGCCCTGCAGTCTTGTCTACAGGCACCAGGACCTTGACATCGTTGACCGAATAGTCGAGCAGCTGCACCTGCGTCTGGTTGTTGTATATCTTCAGCACCAAGGTGCAATAGCAGGCATTGAGGTCGTACATACCACCGGACACCACTGTCCCCATATCGATACTGCTCGACAGGTCGATGAAGCAGGTGGCCGCATCCGGGTCTTCGATGAGTGCGAAATGGTTGTTGGCCAACAGGCTGCGGATCTGTCGCTCGGCACCCTCCAGGTCGTGGTTCTCGTTGATATAGAGGTAGGCTGTCACCGGTGCACTCTTCAAGGTAAGGGTTATCTTGGCCGAAGGCCAGGTGGCGGTATCTATCAGCTTGCGGTACACCTCGGGGAGTGTAGCGAGGAACGAGTCATCCATGCTGATGCGAAGCTCCTGCACCGGCAGGTTAGAGGCGATGTTGGTGACATAGAACTCGGCCGTACCCGTATGGTCGGTCTGTATGGGTTCTGACACCTCACCGGTACCCTTGACGAAGGTCAGCTTGAGCTTCATGTTGGGCACCACCACTCCGTTTTTGGACAGGCAGCCGGCAATAGGGGTAGCCACCGGCTTGAACGGCTCGCCCTCGACCTGCACCGTATTGGTGGTGATGGCCATACCGGAGCACACACTGACGAGAGCCTGATAAAGCTCTACAGGGACATTCACCTGAAGCCCTCCGTCATTGGCGGTCAGCTCCATAAACATCCACGGCTCCACAGTCTCTAATCCCTTGCAATAGAGCTGGGCTGCCTGCACGAGGTTCATCATCTCTTCGGCCTCACGCCCCTTGTCGAGATAGTCCATACCGGTGCGGACGGCCGCAGTGCGCTTGGCCTCGGCCTTCTTCCGATAGGTGGCCTTGTCCAGTGTGTAGTACACGTAATAGGTATCGCCCGACTGATACGAGCCTTTCAGCTCGTGCCCCTCGATCCATCCTATGAGCGAGCCGCGTATCTTCTCCTCGAAGAGCTCGCGCGAATGTCCGTCCACATCCACGGTGCGCAATAACGAGTTGGCCTCCACCCTGACAGCTATCTGCGAGGCGATATCGGCCAATGCGTTATGTGTGGCTTTCTGCACATAGTCATCATCGGCAATCGATGCCATGCCGATACCTACATAGGCATTATCAGACACGGGACGGGAGGTAACCCAAGCCGGTGCTTGGGCATGGAGCGAGGCTCCCATCAGCCATAACAGGCCAAACAAGACATATAAGCGTTTCATAAGCTATCAGTATATGGTGAACAATATTCTATTGCCGATGACGCGGCTGCTGCACTCGACCTGCATATCCTCCTTCAAGTAAGATTCGAGGAGGAAAGCGTACTGAGCCGCATCCATTCGGATGCCATCAGCATCTACGGGCGGCATCATGACATAGTCGTAGATTATCTCCTCAGCCACGATTCTCGGAGTGCTGTAGTCGGCATTATGGGCATTCCTACGAATCCACTGGCGGATGATATCTCGCAAGGCATAGTTGTTAGGGCCAAAGCGGGAGTCCATCGTTGTGGCCGAGTTGCCATCGATGGCAAAGCGCATGGCAACACTGCTCGCAGGCGGCTCAGGACCTGGACCTGGGCCTGGGCCTAAAGCGTCGCAGATGTCATCCAAGAATCCCGGCAACACCTCATCCTCTAACCGGTCATAACATCTGTGCAGTTCGTAATTTTGCAATGGACCGAAATTTGCAGATTTGTCTACTAAAATAAAACCTGATTCTGAGCGAGTGGCTATCAATCCGAAACTCACAACAGTACCAGCCCCAGTAGCCTCCTTGCTCATTTTTACCTCTACACATACATCCGTACCCTCTGCCAGCGCCATCTGCCGGTCATTCGACTCTGCCACCCCAGCATTGTTCTCATATTCACCCATATTCTCGATAGCTCTCCAGCGTGCCACAAAATCCATTGTACGCACGCCACGTGAGCGGAATCCGTCCTGAACCCTGCTGATTGCCTGCTGCAAATCGGGATTATTCTCATATACCGTCATACGGTTCTCACCCCGCTTCACATAGGGCATGGTCATAATCGTCGGCAAGACGACAGGAGCAGTCTTACAGTCATACACCTTATTCTGCCGCATATCGTCCAACAGGCGGCTATATGCAATCGTCACATTGTATGTAGCACGAAAGATACCGTCCTCTCTTCGAGGTCTGACATCCTCGGTTTGGGCACTGACGTAGTACTGGCATTTGTACTGGCTGTTGAAGAACGTGTTCGTATAGAGCAGATTCTCGCACTCCACCAACGGCTTACCCTCATTGACTCCGGGCACACCCGTATAGAACAGGGTGTAGAAGGCCGACTTGACGGCATTCTTATACACACCGTCCCTATCTTCTGCCATACCGGTCGAGGAGAGCGTGATTGTCTCATTGTCGCCAGACACCTTGGACACCACCTGCAAGAACCCCTCTCCCTGCGCGAAAGCACCGGTGCAGAGGAGAAGCAACAAGGTCAACAAACTATTTCTTTTCATCATTTATTGCTATTATAGGTTACTTATTCGGCTGCTCCCCCCAACTCTTCGAGGAAGACAGCATATACACCCAATGCGGTTCCTACCACACCACCGGCAGCATAACCAATCTTCTGCCAAACGGTATCACCCTTGGTTGCCGACTTGACACGCAACGGCTCGGCATGTTTGGGGTCGCGGAACTTGATGTCAAGATATTCGTTCATGGCAAGAAGCACTTCAGCTCCTCCTTTCTTCACCTGACATTTAGCGACATGGGCACCACTGACCTCCACGATTTCCATTTCGCCTATCTTGCTCTCCACCTGTTCGCCAGCAACCAATGCCACTTTGTAGACATCGAAATAGTCGCCCTTGACCACCTTGTCGGCCGAGCCCAAAGAGATATAGCAATACTGCATTTCGTCCTTCTGCTTCACAAATCCCTCATCCAGCACATGCGATTTCAGTGGGAAGTACTCTCTGATATATGCCCACACCTGATTGTCAACCTGGCCGATTGCTTTGCTATGTGCTTTCGCTGCATCATCATATTGTGAATCGCTCACTTGAAAGTCACGGCTCACCTGCTCACCGCTGGCTATATCAGTCAATACGATGGTGAAACTTATGGTGCGGGTATACTTATCGTGATTCTTCTCGCTGCCCTTCACCACTTCATGGCTCTCTTTCGAGGAGTTGACCCTTCCGTACATGATGTGGGTTCCCCCCATCATCCGTATAGACTCCCGACGCATCATGCTCTCTTCGGCAGTGTTCGTGCGGTCTCTCCCTATCTCCGAATTGACCGCATCGATGATCGATGCCCGACGGCTCGTAGACACACCGTTCATAGCTGCACTACGTACCTTCACGGCATCGGCCTCAGAAGCTTCACCCGAGATGTATTCAAACTCTTCACAAAAAACGACTTTCTGCTGTGCTGTCGCTGTCAGCACACTAAACGCCAACATTACATAAAATAAAATACTCTTTTTCATACGTCTTTATTTTGTTCTGTCCATAATTACATTTATAGCTTCGCCTTTGCCTCAGCATGTCCCTGGTTTGCTGCCTTCTTATAGAACGAGCGGGCCATCATGGCATTGGCGCCCACGTTGCCGCATCCCTTCTCGTAGATGACACCGAGCATATAGTTGGCCTCAGCACTGCCCGAAGCCTTGAACTTGCTGATGGCCTCCAAACCCTCGCCCTTGTTGTATGCCGCCATGCCGGCCTCGTAGTTGGCATCGCGTTTCGGCTCGGCAGCCGGTTTGGGAGCGGGAGTTGCAACCGGTGTAGGTCGAACCTTGGGCGTTGGCTGTGATGTCGGTTCAGGTTGAACCTTGGAGTCGGGCTGTGATGCCGGTGCGGCTGTAGCCGCAGGCTTGTCCGGCGACGTGACGGGGGCAGCCGTCTGCTCGACTGTCGTGGTTGTGGCAGTCTTCTCCTCTGACGAGCCTCCTCTGCCTAACCATAAGAAAACACCTGCACCTACGACGACGAGAACGGCCAGAACTAACCATTTCAATCCGCCTCCCCCCTTGGCAGGCGGGAGAGTGACAAACACATCACCCTTGGTGCCAACAGAGGCCGATGAGCCCGCAGCACCCATAGCCTTTGCCCTATTAGGCACTACAGTGGGCTGCTCGGCACGGGGAGCAGATCCGTACTCCTCCATCAGCTCTTTCTCGATGCCGGCCTTCACATCCTCCACATCCAGGTCACGGGCTTTCTGGTTCATCATCTGACGACCAGCCGCACCGATGTTCCCGTTGGTGGTCAGGAGCAGTTGCTGGAAGGCGAGGCGGTATTCGTTCACTGCCTTCTTCTCACACTCGACACAGCGGTTCTTGCCTTTCACCTTGCAGTCGAAGCAAATCATCTTCCCGCACTTGGGACAGCGGGCATGCTTCCCCTCAAAGGGGCTTCCACATACCTCACAGAACTCGGGGGTCTTCTTCCCCTCCATCACGATGGTGGTATTGTTTACCACCGATGAGTTATCCACACTGGAGGTCTGGATGTTCGTGTTCGTATGGTTCGTGTTCGTATTGGTCGTGCAGGTGTTCACACTGCCCGAGATATTGTTACGGCTTGCTGTTCCGAACACACGAGCCTCAGGTGCTTCACTGCCAGCCGGCGAAGCTGAACCGACAGGTTCATTTGCTACGGGAGCAGCAGCGGCCGGATTCTCCACCTCGGCACCACACTCGGGACAGAGGCGCTCGTCAATATCCATGGTGTACCCACATTCGGGACAAAATTTCGTCTTACTCATCGCGTTTTATCTTTTTTACGGTTATCATTCCACTCAGCTTATCCATTGCCGCCATCTCATGCGTTTACGGTAGCTCCACATTCGCTACAGAATCTCTCGCCGGGTACCAATTCGGCACCACACTCAGCACACTTTGGCATGCTCACCCCCTTCGATGCCGAAGGTTCCGCCTGTGATGCAGGCTTTGCCGTTGCCTGCAGAACAATCTGCTGTGGTTGCTCCACAGGGCGCACGTTGTTGCGGGTGGTATAGTCGAGTGCACGGTCGTAGGCCGTATCCATACGCTGCTCCTGCCGGCGTATGCGCTCGTCACGCTCGCGCAACTGCTGCTCGCGCTCATTGATCTTCTGTGCCTGGTTACCGGCAGCGAGCGACATCATATTGTTCATCATTTCGAACATACGGTCCTTGTCGGCTCTGCTGTCCTGGTCGCGGGCGGCACGCTCGGCATCGAGGCGGGCTTCCATCTCCCGGCGTTGTGCTTCGAGGCGTTCGTTGGCCTGACGCTCAGCATCGGCATTGTACTTGCTTTGGGCATAGGCCACCGCAGCATCGCCACCTTGCAGTGCCCATACCTTCTCGTCGGAGAGGTCGCGGGCTCCTTCCCATTTCATGCGTTCGAGGTTCTCGGCGTTCTGCAGTCTCGCCTGCTGCATAGCCTGCTCGTGTGTACGTTCATTCTCTTTGGACTGCTCGGCAGCCTGTTGCATAGCCATGAACTGGCGGAACTGCTCGGCATCGTCCTCACGGTCGAGTTCACGACGACGACGCACGTCCTCAAACTCGATGTCGCGTCCGCGCTGTGCGAGATCCAATTGAAGGTTGGCGGTATCTCGTGCCTGCTGCAACTTCACATCGAAGCGATGGTCGGCATAGTCATCGTGCAGAGCCTGCTGCTTTATCGCCAATGCAGTCATGTCAATCTTCCCCTCCATACGTACACGCTCAAACTCTATGTCGTCGTGCAGACGCATCATCTGTATAGCCGAGAGCTTCTGCTGCTTGAGCATCTCCATATCGGCTCCACGCATCAGCCTTGACCTGGTGATTTCGTCGAGAGCCGCATCGCGCTCATCATCATTCTGGGCTGTGCGCACCTTAAGGTCATTCTCCAACAGGTGCATGAATATCTTCAGCTCATTCTCCTGCAGAAGATTGTCACGGTTGATGGCCTCCAGCTGACGACGCAACTCGGCCTCTGTGGTTGCTTCGTGCAAGAGTTGTGCGTTAGTGACATCGGCCAGACGGTTCTTGAAGTCGTTGGTACGACGAAGATAATCCAGCTCCTGCTCGGAGAGGTACAGTTCGCAGCTGAGTTCCCTGAGACGCTTGAGGTCATCGTTATTAGCCGTAATCTCCACTATACGCACGATAGAGAGCCCGAAGAAAGCCTCACCGGCCACCTCATTGAGGCGTGCCTTGATGGTATCGTTCAGCTCCTTGGGCAGACGGTCTGTAGACAAGTCTACATCACTAAGCACCTCCTCGACAGTCACACGCACGGCATCAGTAATCTCGTGTACAATGAGCGCACTGTTCAGGTAGCTCTTGTCTGTGAGATAGTGGATGATGAAGCGCTCGTGGTCCGTTATCTTGAAATAGGCATGCACAACCATCTCCACCTCTAAATGGCGGGTTCTCACCGTCATCGGGGACATATTGGCATAATCATCGAGTCGGGACTGCTTGGCACCGATGTATAGGGGGAATGCCTTGTCGAGCAGGATAACCACCGAGAAGGCGGCACCTCGCTTGGCATTCTCGAAGATAGCCTCCTGCTGCTTACGATAAAGGTCCTCAGAGGCTCCATTCTTCGCCTCCTGCTCCTTGCGCTCACGGCTCTTGAAAAGGTTGGTCAAGATGTGCCATCCCTGTCGGAAAGCATCCGCAACAGGATTTGTAGCCTTGACAAAGTCGTATGTGCCTCCACTGATCGATGCGATGGTGTGTCCGTTGGCACGGATATAGGCAGTCATGCCTTCGGGGATGATGACACCCTGCACGTTAGTGTACGAGTCGAACTCCTTCTCCCTGATTACGCGGGCCACCTGTCCGGCCTGGATATCCCAATAGATGCGTCCCTTGGCTGTCTGCATATCCGGAGCAGCCTGTGGCTTGCCCTTTTCACCGGCGACAGCAACAGGCTGGGGTGCGGCTGACAATAGTTTATGGCCACATTTGGTACAGAACTTAGCCCCCTGCTTGAGTGCATATCCGCACTTGGGACAGGAGTTGGTCGACGTTATCTCAATCTTTTGTCCGCAAGCGGTACAGAACTTTGCGCCATCGCGAAGCGGGTTGTTACATTTCGGGCAATTCATAATCTTGTTTTTATGGTTTGTGTATTATATATCTTAGTCTCATCACATGCCATTGGCGGCTTGCATATATATCCTCAATTCCTCCTGGCTTGGTTTCACGGATTATCATTTCATATATTTCTCACGGCGACGGCTCACCCCTTCCACATATCCGCGTGCCTCGCTTGTGCTGAGCCGGGTGGTCAGGTGACGATACAGCTGGTCGTAGTTCAGCGCATTGATATGCGAGGCTATGGACTTGGCTGTTGCGCGATAGCCCACAAACGAGTGCGACACATTGCCCTCGCCCGTATTATAGGCGGCAATCACACACAAACGACGACAGTTGGGGTCGCTGACAGAAGCAAAGCGGTTCATCAGAATGCGCAAATAAGCGGTACCCAATTCGATATTGTTGCGAGGCACATAGAGATAGCTTGGCTCCGGACATTTCGGTTTCGAGAGTTTCTTCACATAGGTATAGGCATCACATCCGCCACTAGTGGGCACGAGCTGCATCAGCCCATAGGCAGGGACATGGCTCTTGGCCTGGGGGTTGAAACGCGACTCCTGCTCCATCACGGCATAGATGAGCGGTTCCTCAATCTGGAACTTCTGTGAGAACTCGCTCACCAGATGCTTGTACTCTGCCGCCTTCTCATTGAGGTAGCCGGTAGCCATAGCCATCTCAACCCTCACCACGGTACGTTGTCTGCCATCGGTTCCCTTGGTAGTTTTCCTCACCTGCTTGCTCTGTTCCACAACGGCCTCCGCCACTTTGGACACGTCTACAGTCACTTTCTTCTTGTCCACCCACACCTTCAGCCTCTCTGCCCTGTTCTTCGCCTTGCGCTGTGCCTGCTCGCGTGCTGCTTCACGCTGCTGCATCAGCTCGGACCTGCCTTTCGCTTTCTTACGGTCAGTCTGTGTCGGCTTCGACGGCGTGCCACTGTTACGCTGTTGCGAGGTGGGTATGTTGAGCTCCTTTCCCTTCACTGTAGGTGCCGGTGGTGTGGGCCGGGCACTCTTCGGTGCAGGACTCGGGCTATCGCCAGCCAAAAAGGTATAGCGTGAGCAGTCCACAATGCCATCAAGAATCGCCGTCTCGCCAATCGGTGCTGCTGCCCCACCACCATAGGGATTGACAGAGCCACGATTGCCCAGCATCTGCTCCACGGCATCAGCAAGCTTTCCGTGCACGAGTGCATCATCGGCAGCCTCATCGGCATCGAGCGCTACCTCTACGGCAATCGTTCCCTGCTCAAAGTCCACGATGGAACGCGAGGTGTACGCATCGCCATACTCCACCCAGGCTGTGCGGGTATTGTCCACAAGCGTATCGCTGCCCCACACCTGCTGCACTGCCGTCACATACTGTGCGTATTCAGCACGTGCCTGTGCCTCGAAACGCTCATACTCGGCACGGGCACTATCGGCATAATGTTCGAACTCCGATATCATCAGCCCCACCTCGTTATCGAATTGCATGCGCATCGAGTCTAAAGCCGAAGAGGAGCCGGAGTGTTGCGCCTGCATCACCGTTATGGACAGCACAAACGCAGAGAGTATGATGTTACGATTCTTCATAGGAAACTACATTATTTCTCCATATCAGTCTCTCACTACCACCCTGCCATGCCAATAAAACAGACCCAACCATTCTATCTGATTGGTGCGAGCGGCCTTTGCCTATTACATGAAAAGACACGTCTTTAGTTGAAAATCAGCAAAGACACATGAGAATCCGAACGCAAATGTAATGATTATTTTAAGAATTAGAAACAGAATGTATCTTTTTTTATCACTATCGGATAAAAATCTCCGCTTCTTGCATCCCGTACCACCGAAGCCTTAAGTCGCCTGCCGAGATAAAACTCTTCGGTTCTGCAAGTGAAAAAAAGGCATCCACACGAGATGTTCTATATTCCAAGACTGGCAATATATATTCCAAGTCTGGCAATATTCATTCCAAGTCTTGGAATATAGAATTTATCGAGGCATTGAGCTTTGAGCTTTGGGCTTTGAGTCTTGAGCTGTGAGCCTTGAGCTGTGAGCTGTGAGCTAATTTAGCGACTTCGTCACAGAAGACACACTGCTCCTCGGGATAAAAAATAAAAATTATTTTGTTCTCCGCTCGGCTTGTACTTCCTTTAGTCTGTTTCACAGACAGAAATTAGGCGGCGGCTCTGAAAATTGCAACTGACGCAGGAATGAGCACGGAGATAAATTTATTTAATCTCAGCCGAGTGACAAGGAAGAAAATATAATTAAGTAAACTTGCATTTTCGCTCGCCTTGCACTAATTTTGCACGCCCATAAGGTAAAGAGATTGATATGACAAACCGACAGATTGAGATAATGGACACTACGCTGCGCGATGGCGAGCAGACCAGCGGCGTATCGTTCGTACCCCACGAGAAACTATCCATTGCACGCTGCTTGCTCGACGACCTCCGCGTAAACCGTATCGAGGTGGCCTCGGCCCGCGTGTCGGACGGTGAGGCCGAATCGGTCAAGACCATCTGCGACTGGGCTGCCCGTGCCGGACATATCGACAAGGTGGAGATCCTCGGCTTTGTCGACGGCACCACCTCGGTCGACTGGATACGTCGCTGTGGCGCCCGTGTGATGAACCTCCTCACCAAGGGTTCGCTCAAGCACTGCACCGAGCAGCTCAAGCGCACTCCCGAGGAGCATATCGCCGACATACGCCGCTCCGTAGCCTATGCCACCGAGCAGGGCGTAGCGGTGAACGTATACCTTGAGGACTGGAGCAACGGCATGAAGAACTCGCCCGACTATGTGTTCCAGCTCATGGACGGTCTGCAGGGCTGTGGCATACGCCGCTTCATGCTGCCCGACACCCTCGGCATCCTCAACCCCATGCAGGTGCAGGAGTTCATGGGTGTGATGGTGGAGCGCTACCCCGACACCCACTTCGACTTCCATGCCCACAACGACTACGACCTTGCCGTAAGCAACGTGTATGCCGCCGTGCTGGCTGGTGCCAAGGGTCTCCATACTACCATCAACGGACTGGGCGAACGTGCGGGCAATGCCCCCTTGGCCAGCGTACAGGCCATCTTGCGCGACCACTTCGGTGCCGACACCTCCATCAATGAGGAGCGCCTCAACGACGTGAGCCGCCTCGTGGAGTCCTACTCGGGCATCACCATCCCCGCCAACAAGCCCATCGTGGGCGAGAACGTCTTCACCCAGGTGGCAGGCGTGCATGCCGACGGTGACAACAAGAACAACCTCTACTGCAACGAACTGCTCCCCGAGCGCTTCGGCCGCAAGCGCGAGTATGCGTTGGGCAAGACCAGCGGTAAGGCCAACATACGCAAGAACCTCGAAGCCTTGGGCCTCGAACTCGACGATGAGGCCATGCGCAAGGTCACTGCACGCATCATCGAGTTAGGCGACAAGAAGGAGGTAGTCACGCAGGAAGACCTCCCCTACATCATCTCCGATGTACTGAAACACTCCGTGGAGGATGCCCGCGTGAAGCTCCTGAGCTACTACGTCACCCTCTCGCAGGGTCTCAAGCCCATGGCTTCGCTCAAGCTGAGCATCGGCGACCAGATTTACGAGCAGAACGCCAGTGGCGACGGACAGTACGACGCCTTCGTGCGTGCCCTGCGCAAGATCTATAAGGAGACATTAGGCCGCAAGTTCCCCATGCTCACCAACTATGCCGTCTCTATCCCCCCAGGCGGCCGCACCGACGCATTCGTGCAGACCATCATCACGTGGGAGCACGAGGGCAAGACCTTCAAGACCCGCGGCCTCGACGCCGACCAGACGGAGGCGGCCATCAAGGCCACCATCAAGATGCTCAATATCATTGAGTGATAAACAAGGGGGCCTCACCCCGCCCTCTCCAAGGGGAGAGGGAGCTACATTTCTTTAAGCGGAAAGATATTCAAGATTCAGAATTATCCTCCCCTTTCTTCTCTTTCTTGAAAGCCTCGCTTAGCCCTTTGGCACCCAATATGGCAAGGCCACCATACTGGAACGTCTTGGCCAATCCGAAGAAAACAAACCATAGCACTCCTTTCATCGCAGTGCTGATGGGGAGGGCCATCTGTGCGAATGAGATGATGTAGCAAGGCAAGCAGAGTGCTGTCACCACTATGCCCGTTCGGTAGGGCAATCGGGCGAGGCGAGCCTTCATTGCCGATGTCATACGCTGTATTACCTGACCTGTCTTCATGAGGGCGAAGATACTGTAAAAGTTTGACTTATCTGCATCGATGCCGCAAGAAAAAGCCTCCGCTGCTGCAAAAATCCTCATTTATGAGGATTGACCACCGTGCCGATTTGCGCTTACTTTGCACTGCGAAAACAAATGAAACTCCTGTGGCGTTATGAAGTCCATCAAGCGAATATTCCTTTTGATTATACTTTAACACCTATATATATTATGGCTCAAAGCATTTATGACTTCACGGTGGACGATATCAAGAAGAATCCCGTGAGCCTTGCAGCCTACAAGGGCAAGGTGCTGCTCATCGTCAATACGGCCACACATTGCGGCTTCACTCCGCAATACGAAGGCTTGGAGATGCTCTACAGGCGATACCGCGAGCAGGGCTTCGAGGTGCTCGACTTCCCCTGCAACCAGTTTGGGCATCAAGCACCCGAGGTTGAGAGCGAGATAGCCTCGTTCTGCCAGCTCCACTATGCCGTGTCGTTTCCTCAGTTTGCCAAGATTGAGGTCAACGGCGAGGGCGCATCGCCTCTCTATGTGTGGCTCAAGCAGCAGAAGGGCGGCACATTCGGGTCGGCCATCAAGTGGAACTTCACCAAGTTCCTCGTCGACCGCAACGGCCTCGTCGTAGCACGCTACTCACCCACCACCAAGCCCGAGAAGATAGAGAAAGATATTGAGAGATTGCTGAGAAATCAATAAACATACCACTATGACCGAAACAAAGACCTATCCTTGCGCCACGTGTAAGCTACGTGCCAAGTACGACAATGCTCCCCGCTCACTGGCCGGACGCTTATGGCGCTGGCATATCGGCTTCTGCCCAGGATGGAAAACCTATTACACCCATCTGCCCGAAGCCGAGCGCAATGTCCTGCGCGAGCGTTATGGACTGAAGAAATAACAACCTGACCATGAAGAAACTATTGTAGCCCGCCGTCTGGTCATTGGGAAAATACTTGGCGGCCTTGTAGTTTTGCACTCACTTTGTGGTGCAAAACTACAATTGTATAATGAGAATATCGTAACTTTGCAGCATGAGAGACGGCATGGTACCGACATTTAGTGAAAGTCCGGAGGAAGTAGCCATCATCGATGCCAACACGCTGGCACGCATCGGGCTGCAACGCATCATCGAGGAGGTGATGCCTACAGTCGTGGTGCGCGGCTTCGGCTCGTTGGAAGAGCTCATCGACGACACTCCCTACGCCTATGCCTACTGCTTCGTCTCGGCCAGCATATACCTGTCGCGCATCAACTACTTCCGCAACCACCATCTCCGGGCTATCGTACTGGTGGGCGACGATACCAATCCCACCCTGCAAGGCATCCCCACGCTTAACACCATGCAGGGCGAGCAGGCTCTGGCGCGAAGCCTGATGGCACTGCAAGGTTATGGAGATAGCCTGCAAGCAATCCCCAAGATCCCTCACGGTCAACGCACGCAGCACGAACTCTCGGCACGCGAGATCGAGGTGCTGGCACTCATTGCCCGCGGACTGATGAACAAGCAGATTGCCGACCGCCTGCACATAAGCCTCACCACCGTCATCTCGCACCGCAAGAACATCACCGAGAAGTTAGGGATAAAATCCGTGCCCGGGCTTACTATCTACGCCGTCCTCAATGGCTACATCGATGCCGATGACATCTGATGAGGCCGTGAATTGGCCATGAATTTTCCACAAATAGATTCTGCTTTCTATCGTTCAAAGCGCTTGTAGCTTCGGAAATGCAAAAAAGAAGCGGTGGATGAAATTTCCACCGCAACTATTATAAATCTTCTTCCTTCAAATAGCGGAGTAGTGTGGTCTTGAGTTCTACAAGGTCATTGTTCACCGTCTCCCATAATATTTCAGGGTCAATCTGATAGTACCCATGCACTAAGACGTGGCGCATATTGATTATGTCACGCCAGGGCACATCGGAATGAGAAGCGATAAACTCTTTCGTCAACTTGTAGGCAGCTTCACCAATGATTGTCACATTGTAGAATATGCCGAACTTAAGCAATTTGTTATTGGCAAATGTTTCAAAGTCAACTCCTTCCTTAAACTCCATGATATTGTCAATACCTTCCAACATATGGAGCAATCTGGTGCGGTCTTTAATTCGCTCTCTCATAGATAAGTATTTTATCGTGGTTTGCGCTATCTACAGCAAATGGTTTTAGCGAGCCATTCTTCACCAAATCCACATCACGCCCGAGCAGTTCTTTCAAGTCACCATAGATGCCTGCATACTTGAACAGTCCTATGCGAGCGCCCTTGTCAAAGTCGACTAATATATCCACATCGCTGGTCTCGGTCTCCTCACCTCGCGAGAAGGAGCCAAACAGCCAAGCCCTCTCAATGGGTTGAGTAGCAAAATAAGCCCTCAACTTAGGGATGATGTTTTCTCTCGTTGCAGTGTTCATATACAAGTCACTTTACATTCGTTGTTGCAAAAATAATGATTACCGAATAAATAACAAAGTAAACCACCCGTTTTCTTGTAAGAAACAGGCAATGCTTATATTAAATTCCCCTATTCCTCTTTCTTTTGTGAACATAAAACGAAGTTCGCCGCCCGTAGGGGATAAAGGCAATCACCGAGAAGTTAGGGATAAAGTCCGTACCCGGGCTCACCATCTATGCCGTCCTCAATGGCTACATCGATGCCGATGACATCTGATGAGGCCAGACAGACTATCCCCTCTTTTTCTTAGGCTTGGGATAAGGCAAGGCCTGCTCCAGCGCTCGGATCACTTTCAACGCTTCCCTCTTGTGCTCAATGTCGAGGATGTAGTGCTCCTTCGCGCCTTCGTAAGGAAATCCCTTCTCGGCATCGGTCATCAGGTCTGCAATAGCGGGGTGTACCTTTACGTATGCTATGTTGTCGCAAGCGAGAACGACAGGTTTCTCGTTTACATAAACCATATAGTCGCCAAACATCTTGCGACTGCGCACTTCGCCAGCTTCTGCAAGCTGCGTGCAGACAAACTCTATGAATTCGATGGTGCAAGCCATAGTTTTCTTTTATAAGTTTTCGTTGTACGTAAATTCTAAACCCTGGGGTAAAGATATTCGTGCAAAAATAGCATATTTCCATGCAATCTTGCAAAAAAACAACCAATAAATGACTTTCTTGGATAGTTAGATAGTCAAAAGTCTCAAAGCGAGCACAAAGTTTCGTCCGCACTATTCTTGTGTGTTGATATAAAATCTGCATGATTGGTTGGAGGCCAAGGATTAATAGTGTATATTTGCAAATATTATCATGTAGATTTATGAAAAGAAGAATCACATCACTTTCACGGACATGGCTGATGCTCCTATTCCCTGCATCTTTTATGGCCGTATCTTGCGAGAAGAATATTGATGAGAAGAGAGACAATGCTCCTTCACATGTGCAGGCTATTGACCTCGGCTTGTCGGTTAAATGGGCAAATTGTAACATCGAGGCTTCGACTCCCGAAGCCGCTGGAGCATATTATGCTTGGGGTGAAACCGAAGAGAAGGAGGAATACACTCCTTTCACCTATAAATATTACTTGGGCGACTTGAACGAGGACGGTAATTACTACAACTTCGAAGAGTACAAGAATATCGGTAATGATATTAGTGGTACTGACTATGACGTGGTTCGCGCCAAGTGGGGTGGGTCTTGGCGTATGCCAACGCGAGAGGAGTTTGAGGAACTTTGTTTGAAATGTTCCTGGGAAGCTACTGAGATTAATGGGATAAAAGGAAAGACAGTAACAGGTCCTAATGGAAATAGCATTTTCCTACCTTGTACAGGTATCCGCACAGGAACAGAAACGGCAAATGATGCAAATAGAATAGGAGCATATTGGTCTGCGACCTTGAGCAATTCCCCAAGCAGTGCCTATAGCATTCTTTTCACATACAATGACATTGTTTCCGGCGACAGAAACATAAGTGCCTATCGCACTCACGGGTTGGCTGTTAGACCTGTAACCGAATGACAACCATTTCATAAACCCATCAGAAAAAGCGTATCATTTTTCCACACCCTTTGCAACTTTTCAGGCTTTCGTTACGTCTAATAGAAGGATGGCACGTAGTTTTAGCATACGACGTGCGTCTAAACAGGCAAAACGAACACAAAAAAGAATAAAACAAAAATGAAAAGATGGATGATGGTGGCCCTGCTGGCCACAAGTATGCTTGGCAGTGCACAGGCACAGCAGATTAGCGGTAAGGTAGTAGATGCAGAGGACAACCCCGTAGCATACGCCAATGTGGTGATGCACACGGCCGACTCGGCCTATGTGGCCGGCACGGTGACCGACGAAGCGGGGCAGTTTGCTCTCGCGGGCAAGGGCAACGGGGCATTGCTGCACGTGTCATACATAGGATACACCCCCGTGTGGCAAGCACTGAAGGGGAGCGGAACGATGGTCGTGCGCCTCATGGCAGACAATCAGCTACTCGACGAGGTGGTGGTGAAGGGCACCCTGCCCAAGACGCAAATCAAGGGCGACGCCATGGTGACGAGCGTGGAGAACAGCGTATTGGCCACATTGGGCTCGGCCAACGATGTGCTGGGCAAGATTCCCGGCGTGATACACAAGGGTGAGTCCATCGAGGTACTGGGCAGGGGCACGCCGGTGGTGTATATCAACGGCCGACTCGTGCGCGACAACGCCGAGCTGGAGCAGCTCCACTCCGACGAGATAAAGAACGTGGAGGTTATCCACAACCCCGGCGCACGCTACGATGCCACGGTGAGCGCCGTTATCCGTATTCAGACCATCCGCAAGCAGGGCGACGGCTTCGGATTCAACCTGCGCTCGTCGGTATTTCAGAGCGACTACAACACCGACCTCATTGATCAGCTGAGCTTCAACTACCGCCGCGGCAAGCTTGACATATTCGGCAACCTCGATTATCGGCTGACGAATGATATCCAAGAAGGCAAGCTCACCCAGTCGCTGCAATCGACCCGCTTGCTCGAACTGAACAACACCCTCACTGCCACCACGCACTCGCAAGTACTGCTCCCCACGTTGGGCGCCAACTACCAGTTCAACGAAAACCACTCCATGGGCGTGAAGTATACGGGCAAGGCATTGATGGATTATCGGGGCACTACCGATGTGCACAGCAAAGCTACATTCAATGGCGTACTGGACGACGACCTGCGCACTCAGTCGACCATGCTCAATGACGACTACGCCAACCATCAGGTCAACGCCTATTATAATGGTACGGCGGGCAAACTGAACATCGACTTCAATGCCGACTGGCTGATGCAGGATGAGGACGGACACGACATGTACGACGAGAACAGTACGAACAACGAGGACCGCATCGTGAACTCATACAGCAACACACGCAACCGGATGGGCGCCGGCAAGCTCGTGCTCACCTATCCCGTGTGGGGCGGTAGCCTATCGGCAGGTAGCGAATACACCTATACCTATCGCAAGGATGTGTATCTGAACCCCGAGAACTATCTGCCCTCGTCAAACAGCACCATCCGCGAGCAAAACGCCACGGCCTTTGCCGAGTACAGCCATGCACTGCCCTTCGGTGCCGTAGGGGCAGGCCTGCGCTACGAGCACGTGGCCTTCGACTACTACATCAACGATACGTGGCAGGCCGACCAGAGTCGCGCCTTCGACAACTTCTTCCCCAACGCCTCGCTCACGGCCTTGCTCGGCCCCGTGCAGGCACAGCTCTCCTATGCGGTGAAGACACAGCGTCCCTCGTATCACCAGTTGCGCAACTCGGTGACCTACATCGACCGCTACTCATTAGACAAGGGCAACCCTACGCTACGCCAGCAGATTACCCACAACCTCTCGCTCAGCGGTGCCTGGCAGTTTTTCCAGCTATCGGCCTCGTACAGCCTGCTGAAAGATGCCTTCGTACAGTGGGGCACCGCCCAGCCCGAGAATCCCGATGCCATGATGCTCACCGCCATCAACTACGCCAAGCCTATCCCCCAGATGAGTGCTTTCCTCGTGGCCTCCCCCAAGATAGGATGCTGGATGCCGAGCCTCACCGTAGGGTTGCAGAAACAGTGGTTCGATATGGATTTCCGTGGAGAGACAATCTCCATGAACAAGCCCATCTGGGTCGGCTACCTCACCAACATCATCCAACTGCCCAAGAACTACATGATACAGCTCGACATGAGCTACCAGGGCAAGGGCCACACCTTGGTGTACGAGACGCTTTCGCACAACTACGCCCTTGGCCTTTCGGTGCGCAAGTCGTTCTTGAACGATGCTCTCACCATAGAACTTGAAGGCACTGACCTGCTCGACTCGCAACGCGCCGGAGTGCGCCTGCGCTCAGGCGACTACAGCATCGTGCAATACAACCATTTCGACACTCGCCAAGCTGCACTCACCGTGCGCTATAAGTTCAACACCACGAAGAGCAAGTACAAAGGAACAGGTGCGGGCGAGAGTGCGAAGAGTCGTATGTAAGCACAGAAAAGATAGCATAAAAGAGCAACGAGGTCACTCGCCCTCGCAAATGGCCCGAGCCATATCGTTGAGCGAGAGGCATTGGCTGCGGTTGATGGTAAGGCGCTGGTTGTGATGCTCCCATGGAGCGAGGATGAGCAAGCGGCCTTCGGCGCAGGCATCGAAGCGGGCACCGCATGGCTTGGCCAGTTCGGTGAAGCCATTCTCCTGCAAGAGGATGAGTGGGTAGCCTGCATCGAAGGCGGCACGCATGATGGCCTTCTCGCCGGGCGAAATGCTGGGCGACACGAGTACCGCCCCACGCTTGGCCAATCCCAAGTAGTAGTTCGTCTGCTGCGCAATCTCCTCTTGGGTGAGGCGGCGCGAGCATTGCACCTGTAGACGTACGGGATGCGACAGCAAGTAGCGGTTGCCGATGGCAGAAAACTCATAGCTGCCTACCTGCACATTGCGCTGCACGCGGAAGAACTCGGGATGCAGGCGCTTCATGAGTAGGCGACGAGGGTTGTCGCGTAGGTAGGCAAGCCAGTTGTTAAGCTGGCCTTTGCGGCCAAGGATACCGTCGGTGTAGCCAATGCTCCAGAGCAGGCCGTGCTTGCGGTCGGGCTTGAGCCTTCCCGTTCGCTGCGACGGCGTCGCAGCCGAGGAGACAACAGGGACGGCACTCGAAGGAGCGGGAGCTATGAGCCGCCTATACTCCTTATTGGTGCTGGCCTTGAAGCCTTTGATGATATGTCCTAAGTGCTGCGGCATGCGCTCCTTGACGAAGAGGATGCTATGCAGATGGTCGGGCATCATCTGTAGGGCAAGCACCTTCACTTCGGGATGGTAGTGGCTGATGGCCATCCACTGCTGCTCTACCGCCTTCCCAAGAGGCGACAGCTCGGTGTGCGGAGCATCGGGTGCTCCTTCGGCAGCTTCAGGATTGCCCACCACACGTCCAAGCAGGGGCCTACGCCCCTCTACCGTGATTGTGATGAGGTACATCTGCCGCGCCTCGTAGTCGTGCCCATCGCGACGGCGTGTCATCGAAGGTATCGCCTCGCCAGCGAAGCGCAACTTATCCGCCAGTTGCTTGGGAGTCATCTTGGCCATTTGTACATCCTCTGATTACAATCTGGGTATATACCCCATCAACGACTCAAGTTCTTTGTCTATCAGAGCCTTTATGCCTGAATCTTCGATATAATCTTTAATATAAATAGTCTCACTGAAGTCTGATTTTCCCAATTCATTGCAAGCCCGCATCTTAAGAACCTCTGCCCACTGCAAATCGGGGAGGATGAGGCGATACGTTTCCTTACCAACACATTCATATGAATTATAGTTTCTTGAATTCCAAACTTTCATATTATCTATTCGCGAATCCCAAATCTGCAAGCTCGTCATGTTTTTGGTTTTCACAACAAGTTCCAATCGAGGTTTAACAAAAGCGATATGTTCATAGTCAAAGGACTCATAAATATATTTGACCTCTTCGATTACTGGTATAGTCGGCACTGCCGCCCCCTGTTGCAAAATAACTAATTCACACTTTGCCTCGCCACTATACAGATAGTAGCTCACCTTGCGCTCATCCCCCGTGGTATTTGCATCGACAGACACAATCAACGTATCACCATCCTTGCCGCTCTGTGGCGATACCGATGCCCAGTAGGCATACCCGTAGATATTCCACGTACCATTACAATGCACTATCACCGTGTCGGTAGAAGATGCACCGGTGAAAGCCAAAGCGCCATTAGGCAATATGGATACGGTATCATTGGGTAGTACCTCTTCTCCACCACCAAGAGGAGTATCCTCATTACAAGCAACAAGTAATAGGGAGCATAGTCCCATCACAAACAAGCCGATACGAAGCTGCAGACTTTTCATAGCATACCATTATTTATAGGTATAACGTAGAGGCTTCCGCATTATTGCTTGCTCAGTCGAAGGGCAAGCCCATCAAGGTTAAACATTGTTAAAGTATCGAACGATTGGGCGCTTCGCGTGTATGCAATCATGAAAAACGCGTTTTACAGATAGAACAAACTGAGTACAAACAACAAAAAGCATACACGCAAATGAAAGCAAAACACACCATCATCGCTTGCCTCACGGCAATCGCAGGATTTACATTTACCGCTCATACGGCTTGGGCGCAGGAGAACACGGAAAAAGAGGTGCCGCAAAAGGTGGAGACGCCAGTCAAGGTGAAGCACAACGCCGAATGGTACAAGACACAGGAACACCTGTGGAGAGCCGAGATAGACAAAAACCCTCAGAACGAGGAGGCCTGGTGGAACTATTACAAGGCGGTCAGATACCAGTCATGGTTCGATGAAAGCCCTGAGCTTAGAGAGAAAGCGGAGCGCATAATGCAAGAGGTGGCAAAGGCTATCCCCGACACCTATACATTATATATCATGGAGTATTACCATAAGGGCGATGTCAACGCTGCTCCAGAGATGAAAAAGGCCATACAGATGCGCCCGGACAATGTGGAGATGTACCCCGACTACGTCAGCTACCTGATGCAAACGGGTGACGAAGCGTTGATGGCCGACATACTGAAGCGTTGGTACAACAGCGGCACCTACTCGCCTTCCCTGCTCAACTATGCCTACAACGAGCTTAGCGGCATGAAGGCAAACAGCATTATCTTTGTCAGCGGAGACTCACCGACATTCTCAAAACTGCTGGTGCAATACGGTAAGAACCTCTTCGAAGACATCGATGTTATATGTATGAGCATGATGTGGGCACCCAACTACAGGAAACAGATATGCGAGCGATTGAGTATTCCTGACTTTGAGCCTATACCACAGATTTCGAGCCAAGAGGAGGCCGACAAATATACAGAACAGATGATGCTACACATCATCAAGCACACCCGTCGCCCCGCCGTATACTTCTCTTCACTGATGAATGTTCCGTCGTTCAAGGACAAGCTCTACTCCGAGGGACTGGTGATGCGCTATAGCGAGAAGCCCTACGACAACTTGGCCATCAAGCGCAAGAACTTCGAGGAGAATTACCTTACCGACTATTTGCGCGAGAGCTTCCTCCCCGAGAGCTACCCGGCTTCTGCCAATAAATTCAACTTGAATTACATACCTTGCTTCAAGTCACTGCTCGACCATTATAAGCAGACAGGTAACTTCTTCCGCTACAACGAACTGCGCACACTGATGCTGCGTATCGTAGAGCAAGTTGATGTACCCGATGAAGAGAAGCAGAAGTACAATGAAGAGATTGACCGCTAACGCCCTGAGTGCGCTGACCGATGCCGAGCTTATGCAACGCATCGGTCGCGGCGAGCACGCGGCTTTCGACACCATTTATAATAGGTATGCACAAAGGCTCGGCGGCTTCTTCCTCCGCATGCTCGCCTACGACACCGCCAAGGCCGAAGATATGGTGCAGGAACTCTTTGCCCGGATATGGACGCACCGCAGGGAGTATCGCTCCGAACAGCCCTTTGCCACGTGGCTCTACGCCATGGCCTATAACCTCTGCAAGAATGAGTATCGACACGAGACCGTACGCCAAGCCTATGTAGAGGAGCTTCGGCAACGCGAGGAGGCTACCGATGAACCCACCAAAGCGATGGAGCGCGACGAACTGCGCCAGCGTCTGCGCCAAGCCGTGCAATCGCTCCCCACGGCGCAGCGCGATGCCTTCCTTCTCCACTACGATGAGGAACTCACTATCCCCGAAGTAGCCCATATCGTAGGATGTCCCGAGGGCACCGTAAAGTCGCGATTGTATGCCGCGTTAGAGAGTGTAAAGAGAATGATGAATGAATATAGATAGGACTATGAACGATAACGAACTGAAAAAGATGGAACAGGAGTCGGCCAAACTCCTCAATCTGCTACGCGAAGTGCGCGATGAAGACAACACCACCATCACGCCGCGCCAATGTAAACCCTATGCACAGAAAGTGCGCCGCACAATCTCGCCCTATTGGCTCGTGGCAGCCTCAGTGCTGGGATTCGTGTTGGGAATAGCCATGCCGCGCCACTCCTCTACCCTCTCCGACGAGTCGCCCTACACGCTGCTTGCCGACACCAGCTACACCACAGGGCGTAGTCTCGCTGCTGGGGATGTCAATTTTTCCTTGCTGGTGGTAAAGTGACTTTTGTTGTCTGAAACTTGCTTTTTCTTTCGGCTTGCACTAATTTTAATGCTTGTTACACAAACCTTGAAATTAGGCTGCGGCTCGGAAAACTGCAAATAAATTTAACTTTGTTGAATTTCCACCTCGCTCAGTAAAGAAAATGCAAGCATTTCTTTTACATTCACTCGTTGAAATTTGCGTTTTCTCTCGCCTTGCACTAATTTTGCGCCTATTATATTAATAGGTATATAAACATAGACTGTATAGTTATGGAAAGAGCATTGGATTTGGATTGGTCGAACCTCTCGTTCGGCTACATGAAGACAGACTACAACGTGCGCTGCTACTACCGAAACGGAGAGTGGGGCGAAGTGGAAGTGTCTGACAGCGAGAACATCACCCTGCACATGGCAGCCACCTGCCTGCACTACGGACAAGAGGCTTTCGAGGGATTGAAAGCCTTCCGTGGCAAGGATGGCAAGGTGCGCATCTTCCGCCTCGAAGCGAACGCCGAACGCCTGCAGAGCACCTGCGATGGCATCATGATGCCTCAGCTGCCTACCGAGAAATTCCGCGAGATGGTAACCCGCGTGGTGAAGATGAACGAGCGCTTCGTGCCTCCCTATGAGAGCGGCGCATCGCTTTACATACGTCCGCTGCTCATTGGCACCGGAGCACAGGTGGGTGTACACCCAGCTGACGAGTATCTGTTCATGGTGTTCGTGATGCCCGTAGGTCCCTATTTCAAGGGCGGCTTTGCAGCCAATCCCTACGTGGTGATACGCCAATACGACCGTTCAGCCCCTCTCGGCACAGGTATATATAAGGTAGGTGGCAACTATGCCGCATCGATGAAGGCCAATAAGCTGGCGCACGACCTGGGATACTCATGCGAGTTCTACCTCGATGCCAAGGAGAAGAAGTACATCGACGAGTGCGGTGCGGCCAACTTCTTCGGCATCAAGGACAATACCTATGTGACACCGAAGTCCACTTCTATCCTTCCCTCTATCACCAACAAGAGCCTCATGCAGCTGGCTGAGGATATGGGCATGAAGGTGGAGCGTCGCCAGATACCCATCGAGGAGCTCGACACCTTCGAGGAGGCTGGTGCATGTGGCACGGCGGCTGTAATATCGCCCATCGAGCGCATCGATGACTTGGAGATGAAGCGCAGCTACGTCATCGCCAAGGACGGCAAGCCCGGCCCCATCTGCCGTAAGCTATACGACACACTGCGTGGCATACAGTATGGCGACATCGAAGACCGCTACGGTTGGGTAACGGTATTGGAGTGATATGATAAAAAGAAAGAGGGAACTGCGGTTCCCTCTTTTCTTTTTTTATATTTACTTTACATACAACTCTATCGCCTGCCGTATCTCCTCCACGCACACGGGGCAGTAGAGGTCGATGCGGTGGAACCAGTTCATCATACAGTTGGGCCAGGGACGGTAGATGTCTTTCTGCAGGTAGCCACCACCCTCGTAGATGCCCAGCGCCCACGGCTTCTTGGGGTTATAGTCGGGCGATTGCGGATTCTGCGGATTGAGTTCCCAGCCACTATGGTCGGTAACCTTGGCTCTGTCAGCCTCGGACAGGAGTTGACCCCAGAGTTTGGAGTCGAGGTCGGTGAGTGTGGTGATGTTACCCTCCCAAGGCTCCACATCAGGGAAGTAGAGGTCGCTCATCTCTGAGCCGCCCACATACTCGTCGGCCAAGCCCACGAAGAGATGCCCGAACTCATGGCTATAGGTCTTGCGAGTAGAAGCACCGGGGATGTTTGCCGCACTGATGCCGTAGAAGTTGTAGATGCCGCCACCACCATACTTCTGTGAGTTGGTGAGCACGTAGATAATCTCGTAAGGTACGTTGGAGGCGATATCGAGCACGCGCTGGTAGTCCTCGAACATCTGATAGCGCTCCGAATCAAAGGTGTAGTAATGCGCATCAAGTGCAGTGCTACGCCACAGGTGCTCACCAGGGATGCTTATGCCCGATTCCTCGCTGGGAGCCCATACGGCACGGAAGTTGAACTTATCGGTATACTCCGTATAGGGATGGTAGCTGAGGATATCCTTGGCAAAGGCATTGGCGGCAGCCACGAACTTGTCCTTATCGGCTTCGGTATAGCCTTCGGGGATGATGACCACATCGACACGTTTGGCGGGGTTGCCGGTGTAGTGGATATCCATGGTACTGAGCGTGGGGCGCGAGCGGCGCACGAAATAGCTGTCGGCATCTACCTCGTAGCTCCATTTCTTGTGCATCTTGCCAGTTCTATTCTCGCGGGTGTAGAACTCCACTATGACATCGTTCTTTGGATAGGGGAATACCACGCCCTCAGGCATCGCCTTGGAGGTCACACGAGCCTCGGGAGTGCATTGCCACTCATTAAAAAGCGTATTGTAGCCACGCGAATAGATTACCTTGCCCGTGGCCTTGTCCTTCACCTCGAAGCGGTGATTGCCCACGTTGCGGTCGTCCACGAGGTAGTGTTTGTTACCTGCCCAGTAGGGCTCCTCGATGACCTCGTCGAGGAAGAAATGTTCGCTCTTGGCATCGCCTGCATGGTAGTAGTCGAGGCGCATGGTCTTAGGGAGGAAATAATCCTCAAACTTCACCTGCTCTTGGGCAGTAGCAGCCAGGCCTATGGCAAAGGCTACACATAAGATGTTACGTTTCTGCATATCGGTTTGTCTTTTTAGTTGTTGTTATTGACTATGTAAGAGTAATGACAAGATTTGAGGAATCAGCTTTCTACTGCCTTCCCGTAAGGAAATCGAGCAGTGAAAGCATCACGCGATCGCGGTCGCACCGGCTGCGTATGGCCTCGAAGGGGAAGCCAAGAAGCACTGAGCGGTATGCTCCGCGATAAGCTACGGCAGCACTGCAGCGGCAGTGTTCATAAACCAGAGGAGTAAAGGCTCTGTCTGTGGGAGAGAACACCTCTGGGCGTGTCACGGGATATTGCTCAGGGTTGATCCATCGCGGTATCTCCATCGTGGTGCCCAGTCCGCATATTCCCTGCTCGTCCCATCGGGTGATGCTGCCCTCGTAGCGGGCATGAAGGACATCGGCAAGCAGGGCTTGGGTGGCGGCCATGCTCTGGCTCTCCTCGCCAAGGTACGAGGCACTTACGAGTAGGGCTCCCCCCTGGCGGGTATAGTTTGCCAGAATGGTGTGCATGGCAGGGGTTACATTGTAATAGGCGGGACGACGGATGAGCGCATCGCCACGTTCGCGCTGCAGACCCATATACAAGTCTACAACATCGAAGGTTTGGGGCTTCACGGTGCCATCCTCGAAGGCCTGACGGCTGCACGACACGAAACTGTAGCCACTCCGCATGATAGAGGCACCATGCACCGAGGCATAGTCCATCGTGTTGCCGGCCATGTAGGTAGCGTCCAGCTCATCGCCGCTGGCTCCTAACTGTTCGGATTCGTCATAATATCCAGCTGTGGACCGACGGAACTCATGCTGCAGGCCGCTATAGGCTGTGGTGCCGATGTAGGGGACACCAGGGTCGGCCATGAGGTCGAAGCCGGCCTGTTCAGAAGTATTCACAACGGCCGGACCGTCTGTGCGTTGGAATCCATTAACCACCAACACCTTACCCTTGGGTTCGGGTGCAATATGTGCAGAGAGCACCTCGGAAGGGAAGCTCTCGCCTCCTTGGTTGTAGGCAGTGATACGGAAACTGTACATACTGCCTGGCTGGAGGGTCACCTCGCAGGCGGTAGCACTACCGATACGTTGACCATTGTCCCATCCTGCACTGTCGGTACGTGTGTAGAGGATATACCCATCGGGAGTGGCCGACGGCTCCAGCTCATCTTTGGTAGGTCGCCACGAAAGGCGCACCTTGCCCGTGCCAGCGAAGTCGATAGCAAAAGCGTGTACGGGAAGGGGCTGTACGGTATACTGAGTGGAGTGCATCTCGGCTGTGTAGCGGAGTATACCTTTATATATAGCGCGGGAAGCGGTGAACTTGAAGTGTGGGTCGTGGGCATAGCGCATATCGGCAAAGTTCTGATGCGACAGCAGCTCAATGATGCATGAAGGCACTTCGGGGAGACGCGACTCGCTGTAGTTGCGGTTCCACATACTGCGGCGGGTGAAGGGGCGCACCACTTTGCCTTCCTCGTCTGTGGTGGTAGCAGCGGTGCACTGGTGGTTCACGTCACGGATGATATAGCTCTGCACTATATCGGTGAGGTCGCGTGAGGTGTGGCGCGAGAGCATACCGCCAGCCAGGCGACTGTTGTTATAGTCGGTGGTGTATATGCCCAGAGTGCCTATGGTGGTATCGTCTTCCCGTATGCCCGCATCGGTATGCAGTCCGAGGGTCAGCTCTATGGGTACGCGCAGCCCTATACTGTCGGGGCAATAGACGGAGCCCCCCAACAGATAGTTGGTGACGAGCGAGCGGCTGTTGATGTCTTCGGCATAGTCTTTCTCGCCATCGTAGCAGGCATAGCAGCGGGTGGGGAATCCCGCCCATTGCGCTTGGTAGCGGGCACCCTCGTAGTAGCGGGGCAGGGAACTCGTGTGGATGGTATCGGAGCGGCTGACAAGGGCAGTGCCTCCACCGAAGCGAATGGCATCGGCACTGACCACTCCCGTATGGGCACTCCGGTTGGTGAGTACCACCATCTGATTGTCATGCTGCCCGCGCTTAAATTCGAAGGTACCCAAGTATACCCATGTGCCACCACCCATCTGCTGGTTCACTCTAATGCGGGTAGTGCCGCCCGCATGCAACACCAGATACTCGGCATCGGGCACGCTCGACGGGAAGCTCTGATAGCTGGCATATACCGCATAATACCCACGCTCGGGGATGGAGGGAACCCACAGGGCAGCCCCTTCGGCCGATTTCTCGTGACCTGCTGTACGCATGATACGGCTGCTACCTTGGTGAAAGGGGTTCTCCCCGTGCTGCAATGCACCGTCAGGGATGGCAAAGCCCAGTGCGCCATCTTCCCAATGGGTCTTACGGTGCTTCTCCTCGATGTAAAGTCCACAATCGCTGGAGTTCACATCATTGTCTACGATGATGTCGTGAGGCTGGCGGTCGCGCTCACGCGCACTGAACACCACCGCCCCCGCATTCTCGAGCATCGGCATCAGGTAAGGCACCACAATGGACTGTGACAGCAGATCCTCACGTGTGGCGTAGAGCGACGGGCGCTGCCACTTCCAGCACATCTCATCGTTCTTGTAGTAGCGGCCGTGGCTGGGAGTGATGGCCAAATGGCATCCCTGCAACCCTCTGCTGACGGTGTAAGGAAGCGACGTATTGGTCACCCAAGGAGCACTGCGATGCGAAATCTTGCCCCATAACCGTGTATCGTCCTTCACCTTGCGGTAGATGTTAGGGATGAGGTCGTCAATACTCTTGTCACCCACAAAGACGGTGATATCATAATAGTTGACGGGACCAGGCAATTTCTTGCGTATATCGCTGTATATCTGCTCCGTTGTCTCCGGGCGGAAGGGTTGGTAGCCGAAGTTGGCATTGGCATGGATGGCCAGTGTCCTCTTCCCGGCGTTGAGCTGAAAACGCACCAACTTGCATGTGCCAGTCTCCACCTCTTTCGATTGGTAGGTGCGGAAATACTCCTTCAAGCGTTTCTCTACAGTCTTGCGTTGCGACTGTGCCAAAGCGCTCGTCGCCATGCAGCTAAGTAAACAGATGATGAGGATTTGTAGTTTTTTGCTTATCATACTGCAAAGATACGGATAAACGAGCGAGAAATATCAAGCTTGCTTGAATATTTATTACAGCGAGTGCAAGTATCTTCTTGGCGAAGCCATAAAGATACGGACAAACGAGCGAGAAATATCAAGCTTCTTGGACAAGCCAAGTGCTAAGGCAGGTCTTGAATATTTATTACAGCGAGTGCAAGTATCTTCGCGCTAAGCGTAAAAACGAGAAAATAAAAATGAGAAAGGCAATTGCCTTTCTCATCCGTGGAGCTGGAGGGAATCGAACCCTCGTCCAAACGAGGAAATCATGTGCTTTCTACATGCTTATCTTTGCCTTCGGTTTTCGTGTGCAAGCAAGACCAAAGCCACCAACTTACACCTTATCCTCTAAAGTTTCACCTATGGCGCAAGGCCGCCAACGGCTATCTCCGATTTTGCTGCACCACCGTATCGACGAGCTTCGGAAAAACAGCGTTCGGGTGATGTCTCGTTTCAGCACCTTGTGCCGAAATAAAGCTTATCTACTGTACTTCGATTAAGCAGCGAGAGCGTAGTTGTTTTCGCCAATTAATTTTCTGCAAGATTGATATTTAAGTGCTAACCAAGCAACGCACTGCATGCTTACACACCATCTCGGCCCGCTGTCAAATCCAGTCAACCCCGATAGTTTGTATCTCTCTGAATTACATATTCTTCGAGACTTGCATTTGATTTTGTGGGGACAATTTGGGGACAAGAGAACGTAATCGAGCTAAATGTAGACACCCATCAAGTCATTTGCAGTTGCAAAGGTAAGGGAGTTTTTGCAGATTTACAAACACTGAAGATGAAAAAATGTTTTTCTCCCTATTTTAGTGCTGTTAGATGTGTAGCTCATCCCTTACGATGGACTTCAATAATCTTGCCTATATGGAACACTTGCAGCCACCAGGTAAACCGTTTGTCGCCCTCTCCGCGGATTCGTGTCGCCTCATGAGTAATGTGTGTGACTTCAACTGTGGCTGTGTCGCGCTCTTTTGCATATCCTACGGCAAGATAAAGAAACTTATATTGTTTCGGGAGGAAAGGGAAACAGCCGTTGTTGTAGTCATCGATATAGTACTCTTTCCCCTCCTCTGTCGTTTCGGGATTGAGAATGAACTTGTTGTTTTCGTCCTTGAGCAAATACCGGTTGGCGGTGATTCCGTATTTCACCTCGCGATACTCTTCTTTCTTTGTGCCCTCTATTATGGCATCGAAATATACCTGCTTGATGGGGAGGTATAGGGTGTTTTCTTTCGTTGGTTTCGTTTCGTTCATATATGTGGACTTGTTGAAACGGTGAATAATCGTTCGATTTGGCTGTTTTTAGGCCGAATTTCGCATTTTCTTTGATTTTACGTAGGCCGTAGGGGAGATTCGGGAAAAGTCTTTTAAAAAGCCTTATTCTCCTCTGAATCCTTTTATCACGGTACGAGGTTTTCTGCTGTTGTCATTACCAGCCTGCAAGTTTGCTATGGCTTCATTGATGAGTTCAATGTGGCAACGGTTCTCTTCATTGATGTCGTTTTGGTCGGCAAGAATCTCCTCAATGTACGCGGCCAGTTGGTCGACCTTGTTTTCGAGTTGGCAGCTGTCGCACTTTGTCGGTGAAGCGAGATACTGCCGTACAGCAACGAAAGCACGCATAATGCGGATATTGACTTGGATGGCCGTCTGACTGCGCAGAACGCCCGACAACATAGCGACACCCTCCTCTGTGAATGCTATGGGCAGATATGTTGTCCCTCCTCTTTTTGAGGTGCCATTTTGGCATCTCATATTCATTTTCAGTTCGTTGAACTCTGAAATATTGAGCGTGAACGCGAAATCTTCGGGAAAACGTTCGATGTTCCTGCGCACTGCACGCTTCAACTGCGAAGTTTCTACCTCGTATAGCTCGGCCAAATCAGCATCGAGCAAGACCTGCTTGCCTCTGATGGTGTATATCTTCGCATTTATTTCTTGCAACTCTCTCATAGGCTACTCTTCTAATTTGAACCTGGCACCGCACTTGGGGCAGGTGATGGTGTTGGGAGATTCGTTGATAATAGCATCTTTGGTTGTAAAAAGTTCCCACATCTCTACCCCTAAAGCCTCGGCAATTCTTTCTAACGTTGCACCCGATGGATTTACTAAATTCTTGGTTAATCCAACTCTTGTAATACCAATCATATTAGCAAATTCTTCTTGTGTGTATCCTTTCTCTTTAATCAATTCTTTTATCCTATGTTCCATAATTTTAGGTTTTTCTGTGCAAATATACATACAAAAGGCGAATGAATAACAATTATTATGCAGAATTTTACAAAAAGATAGTAAAAAGTTTTCATTTTTCTTGCAAGTGAATAATAAATGCTATACATTTGCATCAGAAAAGCAAACCGATTACTAACAATCAAGAAAATAAAGTTATGAGCAACAAGAGAAGAAACCAAATGAGAGAGTTGATGATGGCTGCGTGGTCATTCGTGAAGAGAAACGGCTACACGATGGCTGAGGCTATGAAATGCGCTTGGGCGAATCTGAAACTTCGCAAGGCTATGGCCGACAAGATTGTCCGCTTCTATTTCCGCAAGGTAGATGGCAGTATTCGTGAAGCGTTCGGCACATTGAAGGCAAGCATCGTACCTCAGACCCTTGGCGATGGCCGTAAGAAGAGTGACCTCGTGCAAACCTATTTCGATACAGAGAAAGGCGAATGGCGTTGCTATAAGAAAGCTAACCTCATAGAAGTGATTTTATAACCGAATACTAACCGCAGGGCGAAAGCCCCGCACAAATACAAACCATTATGATAAACTTTACCGAAATAGGCAATAGAACCATTGAGAATGTAAGCCCAATGACAAAGAATCTGATACTGAGCAAGAATATGCTGACAGAAATCTCGTGTTTCATAGAGAACGAAGCGTATGATGCAGTAGTGGGCGAGAAGGAACGCGGTGAGTTCGTCGGCCTCATCAATAAAGCGCACGACATACTTGACCGCATCATCGTGTACACAATAATGACCAACTTTGCCTATAAGACGGACTCCACGACTATATAGCGCTTTAGGCGAAAACAGCGAAGTGTTCACTATTCATCCAATAGTGAATGCTTCGCGAGAAAGAAGTCGTTTTTAATGGATGATATACCCCATCTTTGCAGAAGAAAACGCATAATAAAACAAAATAAAGCAAACTACAAAGACAATGAGAGAGAAAAAAACTGCAAAAAAAGACTTTTTGTTCACTTAACGCTCTTAAGTGAATCCTTCGCGAGAGAAAAAGTGCTTTTTTCAGATTGAATCACCCACCTTTGCAGCAGAATTTTTAATAACAAAAAGTTTTTAATATGAAAAACAACGAACGTAATCCGTACATCACAGCACCCGAAGTGGCAGAATTGCTCGGAGTGAAACCTAAGTATGTCTATCAGCTGACATCCAAGCACAAGATTCCGTATTATTCCCCGACTGGCCGTAAAATCCTCTTCAAACGAGAGGAGATAATTGCCTACATTGAGAGGTCGAGAGTGGCAAGCTATAGCGAGGCCGTTTCGCAAGTACAGACACAAATGGCGAAAGGAGGTATATCATGAGACCCCGAAGCAGCAAACAAGCAAGGCTTGCCCAATATCTGATGGGCGGTGGCCGATATAGCGTGGGGGATATTATGAATGCCCTCCATATCGGTGACCCTCGTAGTGTCATCCGTGACCTTCGCGAACGTGGTATCGTGGTGAATGATGAGTGGTATCCCACTGGTGACGGTGGCCGATACAAACGCTATTGGATAGACAGAAAGGAGGGTTGAGACTATGGAAAACGAAATAATGCAACGCGAATCGTTCGTGTTCTATCGTGGTTTTCGTGATTCAATAAACGAGTGCCCTATAGATGAACAGTTGGATATATACAAAAGCATTGTGGATTATGCTCTTGATGGCATAGAACCCGACTTGCAAACCTCCTTCGGCAAGGTGTGTTGGAAACTTATAAAACCCATATTGGATAAGAACTGGAGCCGATACAGAAACGGATGCAGGGGTGGAGAATACGGATATAAGGGTGGTGCACCAAAGGGGAATCAAAATGCAAAGAAAACAACCCCTAAACAACCCCAAAACAAGGGCAAAACAACCCCTAATGATAATGTAAATGATAATGTAAATGATAATGTATCTTCTAACGAAGATATTAAAAAAGAAATTTGTATAAAGAAAAAATCTGCCATTGTATGGCCGGAAAGAGTATCCATTGAGACCATATCCGAGGAGGAACAGAAGTTCCTGGACGGTATGCAAGAACACTATCCAAACGTATGCAAGATGAAAGAACCCCTGACCTTTCAGCAATATAAAAAGCTGCAAGGCGATTACACGCCAGAGGCCATAAGGGACATATTGGAGCGTATGGAGAATCATACAAAATTACGCGAGAAATATATAAGTGCAAACCTTACTATTCGCAACTGGATTAAAAGGCAAAACCGATGAACGATACAGTAGTACTCCCCAACGACGAAGAGATGGAACGTGGAGTATTAGGCTCCATTCTTTCTAACGACTGCTATCACGAAGTGCAAGATGTGCTTACGGATGAATGCTTCTACCAAGAGAAGCACAAGACCATCTATGGAGCCATCAAGGCCATTGTTGCTCGAGGTGATGAGCCGTCTATATTGTCCATTCCTCACGAGGTAGATACCAACCAAATCCCAGTTTGCGAAATCGTAGAGCTGACACGGCACGCAATCGTAACCGAGGTAAGGCAATATGCTTTGTTTCTTCAAAAACTCGCAAATCATAGGAGGCTTTGGATTATATCTCAAAAACTGGCAAGCCAAAGCCTCAACGAGCATAATGACATTGAAACCCTCATTGAGCGGATTAAGGTGGATGTAGATTCGGTATTGGGGGAGCTTTCTCCTACCACCATCACACTGCAAGATGGAATGAACCTTATCCACAAATTAGTAACAGACAACACGAATGGCGTTACAATAGAACAAGGCACATTGACTGGATTCAAGAGACTTGATGACAAAGGAGGGCTACATCCTGCCGACCTCGTGATAATTGCCGGAGAGAGTTCTCACGGAAAGACATCGTTTGCAAACTCAATCGTATTGAATGCCATTGCTAGTGGTGCTCGCATAGCATTCTACTCTATGGAAATGACGGCAACGCAAATGATGGCGAGGATGACTGCCATCCGTAGTGGAGTGCCAGCCAATCACATTCTCTACAATCCGCTATCAGCTGACGAACTTGGTCAAGTGGACACTGCTGTGGGAGGGCTGCTGAATCTCCAAGGCAATCTGTATATGGATGATAGAAGCACATCAAGCATTGATTCTATCATTTCGTCCATACGAACCAACAAGATACGGAACAACATTGACGGTGCGGTCGTGGACTATCTGCAGATTCTCAATGTGAATATGCGCAACACCAACAAGGAGCAGATGATGGCTGATGTGGCGAGACGCTTGAAGAATCTCGCCAAGGACTTGGGCATTTGGATTATAGCATTATCGCAACTGAACCGTGCCGATGGTGAGCCGAATATAAACCGCTTGCGCGATTCGGGACAGATTGCAGAAGCTGCGGATGTGGTAATGCTCGTATATAGACCCGAACAAAACAAAGTGGCAAGATACAACGCTCCTTTCGAGAATGTAGATACAAAAGGTACTGCGCTTGTCAAGATTGCCAAGGGGCGCAATATAGGGACTGGAGAATTTATCTGTGGCTTCAATCCATCAACGACCCATTTCTACGACATTGAGACTTTACCACCTTTGTCTGCAAAGCAAGAAAATGAGAAGGAGGGCGTGAAGATGCCATTCTAATATCTCAAGCCTTATACACGCACACATGAGACCAGTCGAACAGAGTAAAAACAGCTAAATCGAATGATATGGCAAGAAGAGGAACACCCACCATTAACGCCGATACCATTGCTTCACGATACAAAGGCGGTAAAGCCGAGGCTTATGCTCGGCTTAGAATTGCATCAGACAGAATATGGAGGAACAAAAAAATTGGTCGTATAATGGATCCGAATTTCACTCCAAAGAGATGGGCAATGTTGTGACATGAGACTGTTGGGCGCATCGAAATGGTGCGCCCTCTGTGAAATGTCAAGCCTTTACCGCGTATGCGTGGAAGGGAATTTAGTACAAATGTAAAAAAACAAGAACAATGGATATTACAAATGAAATTCAAAATTCGAATAAGGAGCTGCACATCATAAGTGAGGAATGTCTTGTAGCGATGTCTTACCTTAATGGCAAACTTGCAGCTGTCAGAGGCAGATTGGTCGAGGTAAAAAAGCAGGCAGCCTTGATGGAACGTGGAATTGACGTGTCAGAAATAGACTCTCTCATAGAAAAAATAGACTCAATTATTCACGCATACAAAGAGCGCACATCAGAATAACATCATGGATGGATTGCAGATAGTAAATACAGTAGACAACTCCCAACTCATAAGGGAGTTGCAGAGGGCGCGTAATGCCATCATCAATAGTGCCGACACCGCAGTAAAGGAGGGCAAAAGGATTGATGACACTTTCGAGAGGTTGAAGAAATCGGCCATCAAACTGACGGCAGGATTTGAGGCTGGCAGATTCATCCAGCAAGTAGTTGACATTCGCGGAGAGTTTCAGAAATTGGAATCTTCGTTGACAACATTGCTTGGAAGTGCATCCAAGGCTAATGCGTTGATGAGACAGTTGACAGAAACGGCAGCAACAACTCCATTCGGCCTAAATGAAGTCGCTGATGGTGCCAAACAGCTGTTGGCGTATAACATTGCAGCCGAGGATGTGAATGACACGCTTGTACACTTGGGTGATATTGCCGCAGGATTGAAGATTCCCCTCGGTGATTTGGTCTATCTGTATGGAACCACGATAATGCAGGGAAGAATGTACACGCAGGATTTGCGTCAGTTCATGGGGCGCGGTATTCCCTTGGCCGAAGAGTTGGCCAAGCAGTTCGGAGTTACCAAGGATAAGGTTGGCGACCTCGTAAAGACCGGTAAGGTTGGTGCAGAGGAGTTCAAGAAGGCCATCATGGATATGTCAAGCGAGGGCGGCAAGTTCGGTGGTATGATGGAGCAGCAAAGCAAGACCATCGGTGGCAAAATATCCAACCTCACGGATGATTTTGAAATGATGTTCAATGAAATTGGCACAAAGTCTGAGGGTATCATCAATGGGACTTTGGATGTCGCTGCCGATTTGGTTGACAACTATGAGCGCGTAGGAAAGGCTGTCGCATCCTTGGTAATGGTCTATGGTACGTATAGAACTGCGATGATGACCGCTATTGCATTGCAGAATCTCCAAGCAGCAGGTATCAGCGCATTGACTACCAAGGAGGCCATACACTACGGATGGCTTGTGCTGGTAGAAAAGGCTCAGCGGCTTCTGAACTCTGCAATGCTCACCAATCCATTTGTACTGGCCGCTACCGCCATTGCAGGAGTTACGGCTGCACTTATTATGATGAAGACACATGAGGAGCGTGTTACCGAAGCAAAAGAGAAATACAACGATAAGCTTGATGAATCCAAGCGTAAGGAAGAGGAATTGAGAAGCAGCATCAACAATCTCCTTCAAGTGGCAGGCGATGAAGAGCTATCCATAGATGCCCGTAGAAAGGCGCTTGTGAAGCTCATTCAGAAGTATCCCGACATCTTTGCCAAGTATAAAACAGAGGCAGAGATGCTGGCCAACATTCGTGATATACACAAGGAAATAAATGAGCTGAATGGTAAGAACTCCATTTCCAATCCCGAAGTGGAATTGAAGTCCGTAAACTCTCAAATAGCCCGATTGGTCGAAGAAAAAGAGCAGACAAAAGAATACATAAACAACGGGCGTGCTGAAAGAATCGGCAGTACAACCAAAGTAAGACCTCTGAAAGAGATACAAGCCGAATTGGACGCTTTATACAATAGACGTATGGAGCTGTACGATAAGATTCAGCAAAACAAGAATGATTCCTATTTTGAAAACCTTACCGGCATCAGTAACGATGACCTGCAAGCGGAGATTCAGAGACGCAAGGATTTGCTTGCTGAGATGCAGATAAACACCGAGGAGTTCAAAGGTGAGAATGGGGAGCTGTTCGGCTATATCAATTCGGGTGGTGCCAAAGGAAAGTTCTCTAAAACCGAATTGGAAGGACAGTTGCAACTCTTTGAAGCCGAGCAAAACAGACGTAACGAAAAGAGAATGACCCCAGCCGAGCAGAAAGCGCAATTGTTGAAGACATACAAAGAAGCAGAAGCGGCATTGGCGGCATTCGACAACTCAACCACGAAGTACACGGCAGCAGAGGCAGAGCAAGAGCGTAAAAGGCTCCAAGATGCCGTAGATGCAGCCAAGAAAGCATATCAGCAGTTTGGCGGTGAAGCTATCGCCAAAGAGCAGAAGAAAGACAGCAAAGACGCTAAAGAGGATATGCTTGCCGAGCAGAGAGAAGCCGAGGAGAAGCGCGACAAAGCATTTGCCGTTGACCAGGCTGCAATTGATGCGATGAAAGAGGGAAGCGAAAAGGAACTCAAACAGATGCAATTGAACCATCAGATGAAGATGGCGCAGATTGACAAGGAACAGCAAGACCTCCTCAATGCAAAGCGTGAACGCAAAGCCAAAGATGACCCAACGTATTACTCCAGCGGAAAGTATAAAGAAGAGACTTTGACGTATGATGAGTTGGCTGGCATCAGTTCAAAGCGTGATTCAGCAACCATAGAGTACAAGAACAATATCCTCGAATACTTCAACAGCCTCACGGACGGAGCAAGTAGAGCAGCCGAGAAGATGGACAAGCTGAAATCATCATTCAGCCTCATCAATGACGAATTGTATTCACAGATGTATCAAGCACGTGAGACAGCCGTCACTCCCGAAGATTTTGCTTGGGTCGAGGCATTGAAAGGCATCAGAAGTGAAGTTACCGCAGCGTACCTCAAAAGCGAAAAGGCCATCTATGATGAATTGCTCAATGACTACAAGGATTTTGCCACAAGAAGGAAAGACCTTGAAGAGCAGTACAACAAGGACGTTGCCATCATCAAATCGCGGACACCAGCCAATGACGCAGAGAAAGCAAGGCAGCAGGCAGCATTGAAGGAACGCGAACGAGTATACAAGGAATCCTTGAAGTCGTTAAACAACGAGGAGTATCAGACGATGCAGCAGTCGCAGCAATTGCTCGTTGATTTGTTCTCCGATACTGCGGATATGTCAAACAAGAAGATTCGCGAGACTATCGAGAACACAAAATTGCTGTTGGATTACATAAAAGCTGCCAAGGACGAAAACGGCAATGCTGAGATAAAGAATGACAAGGGGGAAACGGTGCAGACGATAACAATGCAGCAGATGCTTGATTTGGGATTCACCGAGCAGTCCATCCAAGTGCTCTCTGATTCTCCCGAACAAATCAAGGCTATCCAAGAAGCGTTGAAGAGACTGCAAGATGTCAGTGGCAAGAAAAACCCGTTCAAGCAGTTCTCAGATGGTATAAAGAAACTGAGAGATGCAAAAAAGGAGGCAGATTCGACCAATGAATCCTTGCAGGACATCTACCAGTCAACATCGGCCATCGCTGATATGTTCGGAAATGTATTCGGCCAAATATCGGATATATTCGAGACCATAGGCAACCAAAATATGGCTGACATCTTCGGTGGATTGGAAGATGCTATGTCATCGGTATCCAACATTGCCAACGGGTTTGCGCAAGGCGGTATCGTGGGCGGTATAGCAGCCGTTGCAGGGGAAGCCCTCAACTATGTAAACAAAGCGCTTGAAGCAGAAGAGGCACATCAAGAGGCTTTGCTTGCAATACAGAGCGAGAAAAACAGCCAGCAGCACGCATACAATATGCTCCTTATGCAGCAAAACCTCGAATACGAGAAAGCCGTTACCATATTCGGCAGTATGGACTACAAAAAGGCCATCAACGCCATACAAGTGGCAAGGGATGCTGAAAAGGAACTTTCCAGGGCGATAGCGAGCAATGGTAAGCGTAATAGCTTGACAGGTTCGAGAGTGGGCAGTGCAACGGATAAGATTCGCGGATTCTCCACCGAGGGATTGAGGGATATAGAGGTGAAGACTGGTCACGAGAAGACTGGCCTTTTCGGATGGGGAAAGGGCAAGGACGTGTATTCATCAGTCTTGGATGTGTACCCCGAACTGATAGATGCCAATGGTGAGTTCAACAAGAGCCTTGCCGAGACCATCATATCCACACGCACTATGAGCGATGAGGACAAAGCTGCCTTGCAGGGGATGGTTGATTATGCTGAAATGGCCGAGGAGGCTTGGGCGCAAGTCCACGACTATCTGACAAGTATCTTCGGTGACTTAGGTGCCACAATCACTGATTGCCTTGTTGAATCATTCAAAAAGGGAGAGAACGCTGCCGAAAGTATGTGCGAGGCTGTAGGCTCTATGCTCGAACAGCTGGCCGAAGATATGATGATGGCTGCAATCTTCCAAGATATGTTTGATAAGGCTCAGAAGGATATGGAAGCTGTAATGGGAGATGAAAGTCTCACGGAAGAGCAGAGAACCGCAAAATATGCAGAAATCATAGGTGGGTTGGCCGAGGATGCAGCAGCCAAAGAGGAGGAAGCCTACAAATGGCTGCAGATGTGGAAAGACGAAGCTGCCAAGCACGGTCTCAATCTGTTCGATGAGGGCGAATATCAGCAATCGGCATCGGGCAATGGATTCCAAGCTATGAACCAGGAAACGGGAGAGGAGCTTAACGGACGATTCACCTCCATGAATGCCGGTATCTATGAGATTCGTGATTTGGAAGCACAGTCCAATGAGATATTGAAGCGTATGGAGCAAGGGCAAGGCTCTATCGGCATTCAAATGGATGCGATAGTGACAGCGTTTGCCACGTCAAACATTCATTTGGCTGCGATTGCTAAATATTCAAAGGCAATGGATGAGAAATTGCAGATACTAAACACGATGCACGACATACTTTCTCAACGGCTGTAAACATATAAACGCATCAAGAAGGGGTATCAGAAGCCTCCTCTCTTGATGCTGTTCGCATTCACATAAACAAATCATCCATCTTTATCGCTGCACTTTTCTGAGCCTCATCGATAATCTTGGCGTAAATCTCCGTTGTACTAATTTTCAAGTGGCCAAGCTGCTTGCTAACTACTGCAATGGGGATTTCGTTGCTCAATAGGAGGGTTGCTGAAGTATGCCTGGCAGAGTGGAAAGTGATGTTTCTATCTGTGATGCCTGCATCTTTCAGCCATTTTTGAAGATTTCTATTGGCGTGGTCGTTTTTAGGGAGATTGAATATGGGGATGCTGTCACTCTCTCGTGTAGGGATAAGGCTCATCGAAACCTTGGGGACGTATATCTTTAGAGGCTCCTTTGTTTTTTGCATTATGATTCGCAGATAGATGCCGTTCTCATCCCGATGAAAATCTTTCATAGCGACAGCTTTCAAATCAGAGAATCTAAGCCCAGTATAACAAGCGAATAAGAATGCTTCTTTGATGTCGTGTCTGCCGTGTGTGTAGGGAGTGTTTATCAGTGTCCTTATTTCTTCTTTGCTGAGATAGTTCCTCGTACCGCTAACTGGCTTGACCTTATCGTCTGCATCAAGTCCTCTCATAGGGTTGGAGGAAATTATTTTGGCCTTTACGGCTTTGTTTAATGCGAAGTTCAAATTGCGCTGCAGTCGGCATTGGGAGTTTTGCGAGATGTGTACAGACTTTCGATTATCCTCTTTGGGGGTACGCTGATAATTGAAGTTTACAGCTTCGTTCCTCAGATACTCCACAAAACCCACAATCCAGTCCACGGTGATGTCCCTAAATTCAACATTCGCGTTGTCGTATGCGATTATGTGTTGAGATAATGCTTTCAGATTGTAGTAATAGGAATGCTTGTTTTTCGTCCGTTCATATTCGGCCTCAGCAAGAGCCTGCAAGAAGTCGATGAATTTCGCATTACTCTTGGGAGCCGGCTCAAATCCTACATTCGTCCTTTCCAAATCAGCATTTTCTGCATCACATTGTATCCTTTGCAATCTCACCTTCTCCTCATTGGCTCTCTTGATGCTAAGATTGGTTTCGCATTCTAATACGGTTCCAGTTGAAACTCTGAACCGTTTGCCGTTGTTTCTACCGTATTTAATCAGTGACACCTTGCCCGAAGGTAGAGGCTTACCGACAAGATTAACTCTCCTCGTCTTGTATCTATTTTCGTTGAGGCCATACCCCTCCAATAGTTCGGAGGCTGTCTGAAAAAGTTTCTTTGCCATTATAACTCGATTACGTTCTTGTTACAAAGGTAATTAAAATATTAAAACGTGGGGACAATTTGGGGACAATTTTATTGAATTAGACTAATTTTAACGTATCGCATATGAAAGTATAAGATTCTTCAATACGTTATATATACCTAATTATCAGTAATATTAGTATGGTTTAGATACGTTGTTATTATATATAAAAATAGGGTTGACTTGTCAAATCCAGTCAACCCCGATAGTTTGTGGTGATAACCGAGGCAAAGATACGAATAAATCTGTGAATAACCATCGTTGATGCCCGTTTTTTTAGGAATTATAAGGTTTAAAAACAATACAGGCAGCGCCTGAAATGGTGCTGCCTGTGTATGTATAAGCTCGTCGGGAGAGTAGATTAGCGTGCGTAGCTTACGGCGCGTGTCTCTCTGATGACAGTAATCTTCACCTGACCCGGATAGGTCATTTCATCCTGTATCTTCTTGGCGATTTCCGCTGAGAGTGTCTCGGTGGTCTTGTCATCGATCTTGTCGGCACCCACGATGACGCGGAGCTCGCGTCCGGCCTGTATGGCATAGGTCTTGGTGACGCCAGGGTATGACGAAGCCAGCTGCTCAAGGTCGTTGAGGCGCTTCATATATGCCTCTACGATTTCGCGACGTGCTCCAGGACGTGCTCCTGAGATGGCATCGCACACTTGCACGATAGGTGCCAACAGGGTAGTCATCTCTGTCTCGTCGTGGTGAGCACCGATAGCGTTGCATATCTCGGGCTTCTCCTTATACTTCTCAGCCAGCTTCATACCGTAGAGTGCATGGGGCAGTTCGTTCTCTTCGTCGGGCACCTTGCCTATATCGTGCAAGAGGCCTGCCCGTTTGGCTTTCTTGGGGTTGAGACCCAGCTCCGAAGCCATTACGGCACAGAGGTTGGCAGTTTCGCGGGCATGCTGCAGCAGGTTCTGGCCGTATGAGGAACGATATTTCATCTTGCCGATGATGCGGATGAGCTCAGGGTGCAAGCCATGTACACCCAAATCAATGGTAGTGCGCTTACCAGTCTCGATGATCTCTTCCTCCACCTGCTTCTTGACCTTGGCTACCACCTCTTCGATGCGTGCGGGGTGTATGCGACCATCGGTCACCAGCTGATGGAGCGCCAGACGGGCAATCTCGCGACGTACGGGGTCGAAAGCCGAGAGGACAATAGCTTCGGGAGTGTCGTCAACAACGATTTCTACGCCTGTGGCAGCCTCGAGAGCACGGATATTACGTCCTTCACGACCGATGATGCGTCCTTTCATCTCGTCAGAGTCGATATGGAATACGGTTACGGAGTTTTCGATGGCTGTTTCTGTGGCCACTCGCTGGATCGACTGGATGACGATGCGCTTGGCCTCTTTGTTGGCCGTCATCTTAGCGTCATCTATGACCTCGTTGATGTAGGCGGCGGCTTGAGTCTTGGCCTCTTCCTTGAGCGACTCTACCAACTGCTCACGTGCTACGTCTGCCGACAGGCCACTAATAACCTCAAGACGCTGGCGTTCTTCGTTTTGCAGCGTTTCGAGCTCTTCTTGTTTTTGACTGACGATTTGCAGTTGTTCGTCAAGGTTGGCCTTGATGGCTTCTATTTCATTGCGTTTCCGCTGGTTCTCGCTTTGCTGCTGGTTAAGCTGTAGCTCGCGTTGCTTGACGCGGCTCTCTGACTGCTGCAGTTTCTGGCTGCGTGCGGCAACCTCTTTTTCCAACTCTGCTTTCTTGTTGAGGAATTTCTCCTTCACTTCAAGAAGTTTGTTCTTTTTCATCACTTCGCCTTGTGCCTCGGCATCCTGCAAGATGCGCTTGGCCTTCGATTTCGCACCAGAAATGGCGATAAAGTAGGTGAGTGCGGCTCCAAGAATAAGGCCGACTACTCCGACAATTGCTGGTATTAAATACGTCATACTTTATTACTTTAGTTTAATTATTAAAAAAGCACTACTATCAGCACCAAGGATGTTCATCCCTAAGCGCTACAGTAGTGCGTGGTTATACCTTTATATGTAATAGGTCAAACGTCAATGCCGTTCCCTGCCAGATATTCGTCAAGCTTGATACTGAGCTCTTCGAACTTGTTTTGGTAAGGACGAGTGTCTGTTCGCATTTTCTCTTGTTGGTACATCGTCCCGATGTGGAGTGCTACCATAGCAAGGTACTTTTCAGTACTCTGTCCCGGAAAATGCTCACGGTACACGTTCAACTTATCATCTATGTGTTTTATTGCTTTGCGGATAGCCTCTTCCTCCTTGGGGTCAATCTTGAGAAAGAATGTCATCCCTGCAATAATCACCTTTATTCTCAGTAGGTTGGTCGGTGTCATAGCATGTCTTCTTTTTGCTCTGATGCATTGAGTAGTGCTATGCACTTGTCCACTTCACGCACTAACTTGGATAATCGCTTCTGTGTATCACCGATTTCATCGTCGGTGGCACTGATTATCTTGGCCAGTCTGAGGTCTGAATAAGACTTTTCGAGTAATGCATATTGTTCGCGTGCTTTGCCTAACTCTGCGGATTGGCGGTCCAGCTGTTCACGCAACAGGGTGTTCTCTTCAGAAACTTGCGTATACGCATCCATCAATCGGCTTAGCTTCGACTCAAAGTTTTTGATTACAATTTCATCTACTTCCGTCATCTTAACCAAACTTCGTTACAAATGTAGCCTTTTTTTTGAAGAAAAGAAAGAAAAGAACAGAAAAAACGAAAAAACGGGGAAGAAACTCTGCCGAACACCTCCCGAAAGCACGATTTTGTGCTATCTCCATTTGATTAGAGCATTTCTAAGTCGCGAAACATGGCGTGGTAGTACGACGCCTTCTTTTCGATGGCAAGCGGGTATGCTCGCGAGCTGGATGGCATGCGGTATAGCGATAGGGTGCGCCGTCCTATTTGTAATGCTATGGCATCGCCAATCTTCGGTTTATGTACCCCGTATTGTGCTATGACTTCTTCGGTAGCTTTTTCACCGGTAGTGGCAATGGCACGACACTGGGGGAGTTGTGACAATAGCCCCTCAATGTCGGTAGGACGTACAATTTCAAGGTAATTATCCGATGCATTGTCCCTTAAACGCCGTACCACCTCTGCCGTGTCATACATGGCAATTCCCACTTCTTCGGCAAATTGCATAATCTCCCTTTGGCGGAAACACTTGCCTATGCTATCGACAAAGATATTCTTGTCGGCAAAGAAGATGAGCCCCATGATGCGCCACATGTCGTTCTGAAAGTTGGGGTAGAAGAAATCCATGCTCCAACGTTTCTGTTGGGGCGGAAAACTTCCTAACATCAACACTTTGGCGTTTGCCGGCAGAAAGGGTTTTAGAGGATGCTGCTCGAACGACGGCATAGGAGATGTCATGCGTCTTTCTTCTTGGGCTCCTTTTTGGCGAGGCGTATGACGTTGAACACAAAATCGGTCATCCAGACACCTGAGTAGCCCAATGCTTGCTGCAGCTGGCGCACGGCGCCTACGGTCTTGAACATCGCTTCATCCTTCCAATTGTTTTTGGTGAGGATATTGTTGATGGCAGCCTCAGTCTGGGTATACAGCATCTTCTTGAAAGGGATACGCATAGTGTACTTCATCTCGTTGCTGACAGCCATCATCAGGCTCTCGTTGAAGCGTTGGAACTGGAAGAAGTAGCTGTTCACCATATTCACATTACGGCAATTCTTCTTGATAGAGTTGTCTATCTCTTTGAAGAAATTCTCATTAAGGTTGTATATCTGCATCAGCATCTTCTTGCAACGCGACTTCTCGGCAATACCCAACTTGTTATTTTGCGTGGCCACTTTCAGCGTGCGCTTGAACATGGCAAGGTCTGGAAGCATATTGATGTTACTGATGCCTAAGTTGCTCGCCATCACAGCCTGGTAATATACACGGATGAGAGTCATGAAATCCTCGATACCGCCGACTTTAGTCTCCTCGTCCGTTGTTTTTTTGCGAAATAAATTTCCTAAAAATCCCATATCAGTCAATTTTTCCGCAAAAGTACGCAAAAGTTTAGAGTTAGGCAAATGTTGGTACAGGATTATTTAATTTGCCACCTTCCGACATAAGTAAAATAGTAAGATGTTATTTTTTGAATAAAAAAGAGGAAAGGATAAATATTTTATTGTATCTTTGCGAGGTTAATTGACTAAAATAAAATTATATATATGAGAAAGAAGTCTAAAATATTGTTTTTTGCTGCCGCTATATTGTTGACAGCTTCATGTACTTCTTATAAGCAAGTACCTTATCTTCAAAACAGTAGAATGCTGGACACCACTGTAGTTTCAAAACTATATGATGCAAAAATACAGCCAAAGGACATGCTAACCATAACGGTTAGTAGTGAAGATATGGAGGCGGCCATACCGTTCAACTTGACAGTCGGAACAGTACAGACAGCCGCACGATACGTCACATCTCAGCCCACCTTGCAAACCTATCTGGTTGACAATGCAGGATTTATAGATTTTCCTACATTAGGCCTATTGCATGTGGGTGGAATGACCAAGACTGAAGCCGAAACGATGATTAAAGATAAGCTAAGAAAAAACTTCAAGAGCGACCCTATTGTTAATGTTCGTATTGTCAGCTATAAGATATCAGTATTAGGCGAAGTCTTAAGACCTAACTCATACAACATATCCAACGAGAAGGTAAACGTATTTGAAGCGCTTGCATTGGCCGGCGATCTTACTATATACGGCAAACGAGACGGAATCAAGTTGATTAGAGAAAACGCTGATGGCACCAAAAAGATTGTTCCATTAAATCTAAACGATGCCAATATTGTGTATTCTCCCTATTATTATTTACAGCAGAACGATGTTTTGTATGTTGAGCCCAATAAGGCAAAAGCACGAAACTCGGATATAGGCAGCACAACATCACTTTGGTTCTCAGCCACATCGATTATGATTTCAGTAGCCAACCTTTTGTTTAACATCCTTAGATGATAGGTGGTTTAGTTTATAAGTAAATTGATGAATTAAGTTTTTAAGCTATGAATAACGAGAATCTCAATATAAACAAGTTGGAAGAAGAAGAGAGCGGTTTCGATTTTAAGATTATCTTTATGAAATTGATAATCCACTGGAAATGGTTCGCAGTTTCTATCATTTTGTGTTTGCTGTGTGCTTTTGTACACCTCAGATATGCAACCCCTGTGTATAGGATACAAGCTACGGTCATGATTAACGACGAGAAGAAGGGTTCGTTCCAAAACCAAATGATGGCAATGCAAGATTTTGGCTTTATGGGGACTACAGGTGGTATAGACAACGAGATTGAGATAATGCGCTCCAAGTCTATGATCAGACAGGCGATCCTCGATATGGGCATGTATACCACATACCAACTGAAAGGACGTATCAGCCAGCGTGTCATATATGGCGAGTATCCAATAGAGGTACAGATTTCCGATGAGGATTTAGAGAAACTTACCAGAGGATTTACTCTTAGAATTAGCAGTCAGGATTCCACGGAGTATAAAATAGAATATGATTATAAGGATCAGAATGGCGAACTCATGGAGTATGAGAAGTATGTGTCAGCTTTTCCATACGTACTTGAATCGCCTGTCGGACAGTTAATCCTTTCCAAAGGAATGTTGGAGTTACCAGAAGGACAGACCTTGTTGGTTTCAATAGTTCCTCCCATAAAAATGGCAAAAAGCTGTTTGGGCAATCTTTCTATAGAACCTACTTCCAAGACAACCTCTGTTGCATATATTTCTTATCTCGATGTCAACAAGAGGCGTGGTATGGACTTTGTAAACAGTTTGGTCGCAGCATATAATCGTGAGAACAACAACGACAAGAACATTGTTGCGATGAAAACAGAGGAGTTTATTAAGGAACGTCTTGATCTCGTTTCAGCCGAGCTGGATGCTACTGAATTCGAAATGGCTCAATACAAAAAGAATTCCGGTTTGACTACAGTTGTCGGAGATGCTCAGAAAATCTTGGAGGCAAGCTCCGAGTATGAGAAGAAAAGCGTGGAGATAGCTACTCAATTGAACTTGGTAACCTATTTGCGCAACTATGTCAACAAACCGGAGAATCACCTTCAGGCCATCCCTGGTAATGTAGGCTTGACTGACGCTTCTTTAAGCTCGCTTATCAGCAAGTATAATGAAGGCGTTGTCGAACGTAACAGGATGTTGCGTACCGCGAGCGAGAGTAATCCTGCGGTAATAGATATCACGATGAGCGTAGACTTGTTGGCAAAAACAATCAAGACCTCGATAGAATCTCTTTATACATCTTTGACTATTCAGAAACGTGACATCGAACGTCAGACGGCTAAGTTTGACTCAAAGAAGGGTGACGCTCCTACGCAAGAAAAGATATTGATGGGCTACGAGCGTCAGCAGGAAGTAAAGTCGGGCTTGTATTTGATGCTTCTGCAAAAGCGCGAGGAGAACTCCATAGCATTGGCTGCCACGGCCGATAATGCCAAGATTATCGATGCTGCATTGGCCAACGACTATCCCGTATCTCCCAAGCGTAGTATGATTTTATTGGTGGCTTTGGTGATGGGCTGTGCCATTCCCGTTGCCATCATATATCTAATGGAACTGTTACGCTACAAGATTGAGGGACGTAATGACTTGGAGAAGCTGACCAAAGTGCCAATACTCGGTGATGTCGCAGTTGCCCACAACTTGAAGAAGGGTCAACGTGGTATTGTTGTTCGCGAGAACGACAATGACATGATGGCCGAAACATTCCGTTCAATCCGTACGAATCTGCAGTTTGTACTTGGTAGTCCCGAGAAGAAAGTTATCCAGTTTACATCTACCACGTCAGGTGAGGGAAAGACTTTTGTGTCTTCCAATCTTGCCATGAGTTTGGCTCTTCTGGGCAAGAAGGTCATCCTGTTCGGACTTGATATTAGAAAACCCCGCTTGGCCGAGATGTTCGGCTTTGCCGATCGTTCAAAAGGTATTACAGCATTCTTGGCCGGTGACCCTAACGACAAGCAATTGTTGTTTGACCAGATAATCCCTTCTGGCCTAAGCGCTAATTTGGACATCCTCCCTGCAGGTATTGTTCCTCCCAATCCTGCGGAGTTGCTTTCGAAGGTAAACTTAGACAATGCGATTAAGTTCCTCTCTGAGAAATATGACTACGTATTGCTTGATACCGCACCTGTAGGCCTTGTTACCGACACACTGATTATCGCACGTGTTGCCGATGCCAGTGTATATGTTTGTCGTGCAGATTATACGGCTAAGAATGATCTGAATCTGGTGAATTCACTCTATGCTGAAGGCAAACTGAAGAATATGAGCATCGTTCTTAACGGTGTGGATATGACCAAGCGCAAGTATGGCTACTACTACGGCTATGGGAAATATGGCAAATATGGTCGCTATGGTTACGGCAAGTATGGCCATTACGGTCACTATGGATATGGTGATAAATCCCAGAAAGGATAATTACCGTTTTCTCTGATTTTGTTTTGAGGGTGAATCACACGATACACCCTCTTTTTTTATACTCATCAAATGCCTACTTACACAAACAGAACATAACAGTGCCCTGACTCGGAAGAGAGCTATGACGGCAGGTCAGTATAAAAGAAGAAGGCTATTGCATGGGAAGACGAAAAAAAATTGGAGTCCAAGAGCTGTAGTTAGTGGAATATTGCGTACTTTTGCGAAAGGAATGATTGACCAAGCGACGATAGACCGTATCATGGATGCCGCACAAATTGTGGATGTGGTATCAGAGTTTGTCACCCTGCGCCGAAGGGGTGTCAACTATATCGGTCTGTGCCCCTTCCACAACGAGAAGACACCGTCGTTCAGCGTGTCGCCCAGCAAGGGGCTATGCAAATGCTTCAGTTGCGGAAAGGGCGGTAACGCGGTACACTTCATCATGGAGCATGAGCAGCTCAACTATTACGAAGCGCTGAAATGGTTGGCCAAGAAGTATGGCATAGAGGTGAAGGAGCGTGAGCTCTCCGATGAGGAGAAACAGGCACAGAGCGTGCGCGAGAGTCTCTTCCTGGTCAACGACTTTGCCAACCGCTATTTTCAGGACATCCTGCACACCCATCCCGACGGACAGGCCATAGGCATGAGTTATTTCCGCCAACGTGGTTTCCGCGACGACATTATCCGTAAGTTTCAATTGGGATTCAGCACCGATAGCCGCGATGCATTGGTCAATGAGGCCAAGAAACGTGGATTCAACACGGATTACTTAGTGAAGACCGGCTTATGCTACACCCGCGACGATGGCCAGTTGCGCGACCGTTTCTGGGGACGTGTCATGTTCCCTGTGCACACCCTTTCGGGCAAAGTAGTGGCCTTCGGAGGGCGCGTACTGAAGACCGACTCGAAGGTGGCCAAGTATGTCAACTCGCCCGAGTCGGAGATATATCACAAGAGCCGCGAGCTATACGGCATATACTTTGCCAAGCAAGCCATCGTGAAGCAAGACAAGTGCTACCTCGTAGAGGGATACACCGATGTCATCTCCATGCATCAGGCGGGTGTCGAGAATGTGGTTGCCTCATCGGGCACCTCGCTCACCTCAGGACAGATACGCATGATACACCGCTTCACCAACAACATCACCGTACTCTACGATGGCGACATGGCGGGCATCAAGGCTTCTATACGTGGTATTGACATGCTGCTTGAGGAGGGCATGAACATCAAGGTCATGCTGTTGCCCGACGGTGACGACCCCGACAGCTTTGCCCGCAAGCACAACGCTACGGAATTCCAAGCGTATATCGCAGCACACGAGGTGGACTTCATCCGCTTCAAGACCAACCTCCTGATGAGCGATGCGGCTGGCGACCCTTACAAACGGGCCGAGCTCATCAAAGACATAGTGAAGAGCATCTCCGTCATCCCCGAGGCCATCGTGCGCTCCGAATATATCAAGGAGTGCAGCCAAATGTTGCATGTAGAAGAGCGCATCCTTGTTGCCAAGGTTGCCGAGCTGAAGCAGGAGAAGGCCACATCGCCCCAGGAGAAAAAGAACACGACCGACAATCAAGGAAGAGACAATACAAGCATCCAGGAAAACCCGGCCATCCCCGAGAGCTTGCCAAATGCCGGGAACCTTGAAGGCACCGAGGGTGCAGGAGCGTTGCAGCCCACAAATATCCAGGACAACAGGAACAACGAGAGAGGCCCCCTCTACCCGAAAGAGCTACTCATCATTCAGCAGTTGATACGGCACGGCGAGAAGACGATATACCAGGAGGAGAAGGAAGACGGCAGTATAGAGACTATATGCGTAGCCGAGTTTGTAGTGGCAGACCTGACACAAGATTCCCTCACGTTCACCACTCCCCTATTCAGGCAACTGCTTGACGAACTGATGTTACACCTCCACGATGAAGGCTTCTCTGCCGAACGCCACTTCATAGCCCACGCCAATCCCGAATATAGCAAGTTGGCAGCAGACTTGGCCGAAGACAAATACCAACTGAGCAAATATCACTCGAAGACACAAACAGTCATAGACGAGGCCGAACGCCTGCACGAGATTGTGCCACACCTGCTTATCGATTACAAGATGGCTATCGTGGAGATGGAGCTGAAAGAGGCGCTTAACCAACTGCGCCAGCCCTCAGTGGCAAACGACCCTGCTCTATGCGCAGAGGTCATGGCACGCTACAAGCAATCAATGGAAATCAAGCAGCAGATGGCAAAGCGATTAGGCGACCGTGTGATAGGCACGTGAGACGTGAACTTACCTAACGCAAACATGCACATTACAAAAGTTCTTTCTCACGCTGACAACTTTATAGTATCACGCAGAAATATAGGATATCGGCAAATTTATTTGGTGATATCCTATATTTCTGCGTGAGGAGAAAAACGTCCACCTGCGTGAGAAAAGAGCAACCACGGCAGATGCGTACGAAGAGGCACTAAAAGTAAGGGGAGCGAAGGTGCTCATGCCCCCTCGCTCCCCAACAATCAAATCATATAAGCCTCCCGCTCTCGCGGTGAGGTTTGGTAGACTCCCGGCCACGTGGTCGGGAGTATGCTTGCGAAGTCTCTGCTTCGGTGTCGTTACTCACCTTCGTTCCACAGGTCACCCCATGTGCCACGACGGCCATTGGTGAGAGATTGCTCTTCACCACCCTCTTCATTTAATGCCCAACTGGCAGATTGCATCAATACATCTGAAACAAATCCCTGCACTTCAATTTCGGGCTTAACATATACTTTCTTGTCCATTGTCTTATCGTAATTTATCAAAGGTTATTAAGGGAGTTAAGAGCTACTAAAGCAGGCTGAAGTAGCCCATTAACCCTATTTCATTTATTAACTCTTAATTTTTAATTCTTTAGCGGATTACTTTAACTTCGTTTTAGTTGTTCACGCTTGGCATAACCCATGCAAGCATGGTTCTGCACTCACTTAATCACAACTTTACGTCCGTTCACAATGTAGATACCCTTCTCCATCTTCTCTACGCGACGGCCAAGGAGGTCGTAGATTACCAGCTCGGCATTGTTGTCCACGAGCTGCTCAATGCCTGTGGTATCTTCAGCACCGCCACGTGTGATGCGGAGAGCCTGAACAGAAGTCTCAGGATCGAGTTCTACCCATGCACGGAAACCGTTGATGTAGGTGGTAGCACCTTCGCTGTTCTGACCCTTGAAAAGGTAGAAACCCACTTCATTATTGGTCGGTTTCTGCAAGGTGTATACCTTCTTCTCGGCATTCTTAGTAGACTTGGCAAGTGCACCAGTGAAAGCGTTATCATCAATAGGCACAAAATCGTCTCCTGTTATCTCGAAGTTGTATGTGCCCTCAGCAGCCTCGATGAGAACACCAGTATTAGCTGGGATAGCACCACCTTCTTCTATTGGCTTCAAAGTCAGGTACTCACCCTTTACAGCTGCAGTGTATACAGTTACACTCTCCTCAAGAATATTCAAAGCTACGGGAGCATACAGGGTAGCATAGCCAGCAGCGCTAACAGTTACGGGGAGGGTGGTTACCTCTTCGAGCCACCATGTATATCCATCGCGAGCATCGGGCGTAGTACCTGAATCAATCTTATTATTATCAGAAGCGCCAAAGATGTAACGGCCATCTACTAAAATGTTATAAGTACCCACCTTACCATTGCTGGCCTTAGAGAATGCTACCTCACTCTTGGTGCCTACTCCATTGAAACGATAAGCGTTGATGTAGAGACCAGTAGTGTAAGAAAGCAAAGCACCATCAATATAGCAGAAGGTAGCGTTGACAGATGTTGCTGAAGAAAGAACCTGAAGACGAACATCGTTCGCATTAGATTCATCCAATGTAGACTGAAGATACTTCATACCATTACCAGCGCAACGTACACGATAGAACTTGCCATTCTCAGGCATATTGATTTGTACGCCAGCAATAGCATCTACGAGTTGCTGCTTAGCTGAGACCAAATCTTCAGTTGTAGACTCGAGGTCGCTCAATACTATAGCACGATTTTTCACAGCTGCATCAAGAGCAGGCTTGGTTGTTTCGTCATAATTGTTCACACCATCTTTAAAGTCGAAGGCAGGAACAGTAACGGCTCTGAGTTCAGCAGCTGCTGTCAAGAATTCGTCGGTAAACGGCAACTGTGCGAGGTCATAGCTGTTACCGATGTACTCTACCTGCCATGCAGAGGCTTGGCAATCCGAAGACGTTGCGGGGTTCCAATTAACCAACGAGCCACTACCTGCAGCATGCTGAGCAGCATCATACTGTGTTGTACCATACTGCAAGTTATAAGCACCTTCCCAACCAGAAATCTTTACAATCTGCACGCTCTTGCCACGCATCACAGTACCAGTAAGGAAGTCACAGATTTCGTATGAGGTTCCATCAGCATCGTATGTATCCACAACAGGAACATTCTCTTGAGTATAGCCAGGGATAGTCATCCACATCTGCTTGTCAAACTTATTGGCAGCTTTCCACTTCCATGCGCCATCATAATAGATAGCCGAACCTGCCGCATAGCCATCATGAGCACTGGTAATGAAGTATACAGGAGAATTGAGTGAAAGCTTGAACGCTGCGATAGCAGCCTCAACCTCTTGAATCGTTTTTGCTGTAGTTTTAGCCTCCACAAGTGCATCGTATGCGGCTTTGGGGTATTGACCAAGAGCAGGTTCTTCAGCATAATCATTCTCGCCAATAGTCTCAAGCAAAGTTGTGATATCAGTCGTTATGTCCGCGATTTTAACATACCAACGAGAAGCCGATTCATCACCATCATAATTTGTCAGGGTGCAGTCCTCCCAATTGTGTACGTGCAATGTCTGACCACCGCTCTTCAATTCGACGAGATTAGTATTTTTGTCAACGACCTCGAATGTGTAAGCAGCTGCAGGGGCTGATGTCAAAGTACCAGCACTGCTAGGGGTACCCAAATAAACTTCATTCAGTTCGTTATAAAGATAGAAGGAGGCACCACCTGCACTTTTCAAACTCCATACAGCATTGTAGTCATACACCTTATTACCACGTCCCTTGTTGTCGCTCATATCCGCTGCCAAATACACGTTGCTACGATTCGGTTCGGTAGTATTGCTATTTTGGAATGTGAACATCTTAGCAGCAACAGCATCAGTAACATTCTTCAACTCTGCATCGATAGCAGCGAACGTAGCCCAATCTGTTGTCTCGATAGCATTGATGTTTTCTTTAGCTGTATTAATTAGTCCAGCATCAAATACGACACTAAGAGTAGACCAAGAATCCAATGCTGTGATAGACGAAAGTTTATATGCCTCTACCATAGTAGTGAAGTCAGCAACTTCAGCTACGGTCCACTCCGAAGCACCACCAGCGTACCAGCCCAAAAGACTACCATTCAAATGTATATACCATCCATTGCTCTTGAAACCTATTTTCGCGTTTTCATCAGAAGGGGAACTTGCAACTGTTATGTCAAAAGCGCCAGCCTCTGCCTGGTTTGCCGTAACATTCATTGCGTTAGTACCATTCATTACAAGGTATTTACCAATATAAGGATTGTAGATGTTAACAGAACCGTTATTCTCTACAAACTGCCAAATAAAATCAGGAGTGCTTGCGGTTCCAGCATTACCAGTGCCACTTACGGTCATTTTTGCATAACGACTGCGGCCAGGAGTGTAGAGTGTAAAGTACTTACCCGCAAGAGCCTTGTAAGCATTGGTCTTGTATGTAGCGACAATAGCATCAACTGCTTCAGCAGCGGCAATCACTTCAGAAGGAGTAGTATTGACAAGTGCAACATCTTCAACCTCTTCAATAGCCGTTGTTGCTGCTGGGTAGATGTCTGTTCCCTGAGCAAGAGTTTCAAGTTCTGTTTTTGCGGCTTCTTTATAAGCATCTACCAAATTCGGCAATTGAGATGCATCTACACTTTCTACAACGAAAATAGAGCCTTCATCTTGTGAATAATAATCTGTAATCTTTGTCTGACCAGCATCGTTCAATGCATTCCAACCTTCAAGGTTTGCTTCTTTAACAAAATGCAAACCTGCAGGAGTTACAACATTCTCCACCTTCGAATAAGTATCTTCGTGAAGGTACCATGTAACGCCTTCTGCCGTCCATGAATTATAGTTAGAGAGAAGATTCTCTGTCATAAGCGCATGAATCTTCACGGCAGTAAAGCCATCAGCCACTTCACCATCAACAGCTGTAAAATAGAACAAAGAGTTCACAGAAATCGCCTCCTCTTGTGTCATCTGCACACCATCACCTGCATAGCTGGCATATTTGCCCGAACGGGTGTTTTTAATTGCGTACCACTTGATGTCATCGGTACTTGTCGTCAGCACAGGCAGATCAGTAACGTCCGCCTTCATCACTCCCGCACAAGCAAGGAGTGCAGCCAAAAGCATAGTAAACTTTTTTCTCATGATTAGTTTGTTTTAGTTATTAAATAATTGTTTTCCTCTCTGTTTTATAAGTTTTCTTGGTATCCTGTTTTTATCGTTCTCTCTGTTATATACGCCTGTATTTATGGCTGTTAGCACTTACCATCCTATTAATCTCCGGGGAAGAGATTAATTAAGCGTACAAAGGTATGAAAATTAGTTGAATAAATGATGCTTTTTTGAGAAAAATATTGAAATATAAGCCAAATAATCAATTAAGTACCTCATTGCACTCACGCTTATCCTCAATCCGTTATCTCTTCCCCGGAGATCAGCCAAATGTCTACCGAGGCGAAGCGACTCGCCAAAGTCTGCGGAAGTCTGCGTCGTGCGTGAGAAAATCACAAGCAACGGCTCACCAATCTCACACCGACGAATCCTATGAGTCAACACTGACATAATTATCACCTCACGATGACAACTCTATAGTATCACGCAGAAATACAGGAGGGCGCTTTTGGATGCATGCGGAAAATGTAGTACATTTGCAGTATTGTATAGCAAAAGGTGTCAGGCCAATGCAAGGTATATATAAAACTAAACCCGATAGCTTGACTTGCGTCAGGGGCTACCGGGATTCAACGTTGCAAAGGTAACACCTTTTCTTGAACCAACAAAGGGAAACGAAGAAAAGTTTATATGGAATACAAGGAATTTGAACGGATAATGTCTAAAAAACGTATGGGACGTTACCTTGAAGCATGTGGTGGAGATACTCGTAAGGCTATGACTCTTTATCGTTATAACTTACATTTGACACAGGATGTTTTTACCGTCATCAGTTGCTTTGAAGTGGCTTTACGTAATGCCATCGATGCCCAATTGACATCTATACTGGGTGAAGAGTGGCTTAGGGATAGTGTGATGCCTGGTGGTATATTTATGGAACCTAAATTATATAAGACTCGTGAAATTATTGATCGCGCTTATCATAGACTACTAAAAAATGGCACATATTCCCATTCTAAACTATTAGCTGAAATGGAATTCGGAATTTGGAAATATATGTTCTCTCCGTTACAATATCGTCTGACAGGTCGCTCACTACTGAAGATTTTTCCTAACAAAACACGCTCATCGGCCGAGATGCAGTACAACCAGTCTTACGTGTTCAACGAATTGGATAAAGTGAACACACTGCGCAACCGGTTAGCTCATCATGAACCTATTTGCTTTTATTTGAATGAACCGGAAATTGATACGGGTTACATCGTGACAGAATACCAGAAAATCCAGTCGCTCTTTGCCTGGATGAACATTGATAGCCGGGCCATGCTTTACGGATTAGATCACGTGCTTACGACATGTAGCAAGATAAATGCTTTGAAATAGGTATACTCATTCCCTCCTTCCTTGCCCGTCAGTGGGGAAAATACAAGCTGAGACTGACATAGTTATCACCTCACGCTGATAACACTGATGCTGCAAGATGCCCACCGATCTTTCAGTTCACGGAACACACGGGGCACACAGGATTAACGTGAGTTCGGCAATGTTTACGCACCGGAGGGCAAGCGAGCAGTTTAATCAAATACAGTTTTTAAGGCAGCATTTTTAGTTCCTTGATTATTGCTAATTAAAGTTTAGTCCAAGAATTCCTCTACTACATTGGAAATATTTTGAAGAAACATAATATAGTAGATAGGGAGATAGGTAATGCCATTATCAACAAAGACCTCTCTCTCATTTGATAATACATATGCTTTCTTGATATTATAGTCATCGTTAGATATAAACTTATCCAAAGCACTATGAACCGTATAATCTTTTCCAGATTTCACTTCAATTGGGATATTTGAAAGATTGTCGGCATCATCAATCAAAAAATCAACCTCACCATTTTTCTTATTGTCATAATAGTATAAGTCATATCCGTGAGCTCTCAGTTCTTGGGCTACGACAGTTTCATAAACGGAACCGAGATTTATACTCTTGATATCAGACATTACAGCCTTGATGTTGTTACGATAGAATATACCGGAGAGGATACCTACATCATTCAGATAGAGTTTTAACAAGTTCTTGCCGCTATTCTCCACCAAAGGATATGTTGGGGTACTAATTGCCTTTACCTCTAAAGCTATGCCGGCAGAGATTAGATAATCAAACTCATCTAAATAGTCATTAGTTCTTTTCCACTTTTTGTCTTCAATATCCTTAATGATAACCCTCTTCTTTTTATTTTCAAGGTTTGACGGTATCATATCGAAGATACGGCGTATCTTCAACTTTTTATCATGTTCCTCCTCGTATTTAGAAGCATCAACACCATATAAATCGTGAGCCTCTTTCTGAATAGAACGGAATTCAACGACATTACGACTCTCCACGAATATCTCAACAGCCTTTGGCAGGCCACCTACCAACAAGTATTTTTTGAAGAGATCCAACATTTTGTCATGCATTGTATCGGACAATGCCTGGTTGTTGTTGAAACTCTCCCTCATAGCGTCAATAGCCACTTCTCCTACGCCGTTAGCGTAAAGGAACTCTTCAAAATCCATCGGATACATATGTTGTATATCCAAACTTCCGATAGGAACCGATTGGGTATTTTTCAAAGTTACTCCAAGCAGAGAGCCACTGGCAATATAGGTAAACTTCTTCTCTTTCATCAAGAACTTCACAAGAGTAAGAAGGTGGTCGTATGCTTGTATCTCATCAATGAACACAAGGGTGTTATCCTTCTCCTTCATCTTGTCGCCAGCGACAACACTTAGGGCCATATAGAAATCCTTTGTGGTTTTAGCATCTGCAAAAACGCGGTCGCCCAATTTATCCTCTTCCATATTTATTTCAATATAGTTCGAGAACATCTTTTTTCCCACATGGCGAATAATATATGACTTACCTATTTGGCGTGCACCATCAATCAACAGCATTCTATCAGAATCTGAAGAGAGATATTCCTCAATCCGTTTTTTAATCTTTCTGTATAACATGTTACTGCCTTTTTGTTAGTGCAAAGATAGTACATTTTTTGACACGAGGTGCGTTTTCCTATGAAAACCCACCGTAAAAAACTGCGTTTTCCTATAAAACGAACCATCTAAAAGGTGCGTTTTCCTATAAAATTAAGCTTTCGCACATATCCACCAACGATTATTGTTTCAAACATCCTATCGGTACTATGTAAATTCCATCTTTGGGGCGACGATAGGCATGTTCGCCTGTAGCTGTTAATATCATCTTAAAAGCTGGTGCTCTCATGCGTGTAGTGTCAATCTGCTTGGCCAATGAGGTCAGTGTTTCTACACCTTCGTTTATCAAGGTCTCTCCTCCGAGTTTGACTTCAATAAGTCCATACTGTCCGTTACGAAGATGAACCACTGCATCGCATTCTAAACCGCTTTTATCTCGATAGTGGTACACTTTACCATTTAGTGCTTGTGCAAATACACGTAAATCTCTTACACACATTGCTTCAAAGAAAAAGCCCATTGTCTTCAAATCATTCATTAAATCGGCAGGTCCTAACCCCAATGCAGCCGTTGCGATAGATGGGTCAACGAAATAGCGTGTATCTGCCGTACGAATTGCGGTCTTTGACCGAAGATTCGGATTCCAAGCCGGCATATCTTCCACCACAAAAATCTTCCTCAAAGCTTCGAGGTAAGAGCTTATTGTATCATCATCAAGTGTGGCGGTATCATTATTCTTCAAATCCTCCTTTAATGTTGCAATTGACGCTTGTGTTCCTTGATGTCGGGCATACGCTCGCATCAAGCGTTGCACTCGTTCCGAAGCTCTTTTAACCCCATCTACTTTAGTTACATCTTCCTTAGTTACTGCATCGTAGTAGTCGAACGCCTGTTCCAAAGCTGCCTCTTCGGGCAATCCAACGGCCATAGGCCACCCCCCGCGACAAATCAAGAAAGCGATGTCTTGTAATTTAAGTTCATTCTTTTCCAGTATCTTCTCCGGAGTAGTAAATAAATTGCCGAGACTTACTTTCCCGTTTGATTCCCCAGACTCAAATAATGTCATAGGCCGCATTATCAGCCAAGCAAAGCGCCCTGTGCCAGAATGCTCTCTTTCCTCTTCGGCCTCCTTGTCGGGCACAGCTGAGCCTGTCAAGATGAACTGCCCCATTTTACGACGATGATCAACGGTGTATCTTACTGCATCCCACAATTTAGGTACAGTTTGCCATTCATCAATAAGCATTGGGGTATCTCCTGACAACGCTGCATCTGTATCTATTTCTAACAAACTCTTGAAATTATTCTTCACATCAGTTCGAGCCAACAATATTTTGCTGGCTGCCACTTCCTCCGCAGTAGTGGTTTTGCCACACCATTTAGGCCCCTCTATCAGTACAGCCCCCTTTGCTTGCAACTTCTTTTCAAGCAGGCTATCCATTATCCTATGTCTGTAACCATCCATAAATAAGAGTATTTCTATCCACAAAGGTAATTAAATAATTCTACATTCGGCAAAATGGAGTAATATTTTTCGGTAATTTGGCTCAAAATCATTCGGGAGTTTGAGATTAGACCAATCTGTCAATTGTAGCAGCCTCTACAGGTCTTGTTTCGAAAGACCTACAGGTGATAAAATTAAAGACCTATAGATGATAAAATTTATGACCTATAGGTGCCTAAATTTGGCACCTGTAGGAGGGGATGCCGAAAAGCCAAAGAAAAGAGGCATATATACGCTCGCACATACATAAGGAATATGAACGTCGGCTCGAAGCGTAAGTTAAGGCAGACGCCGGTCTTAACTTACGACAAGCCGAAGCGTAAGCTATGATGAATCTCCTCCACAAGAGCCCCTCCGTTTTTAGGCAACCGCAGTTTTTTCACCCTTCGGATAGAGCATTATCAAAAAGAAAAGACTACCTTTGCGCAAGGTAACCCGAGGGCACGAGGGCATAGAATGTAAAAGGTGCCGACATGACATAAGATTAACACCTAACAAGAAAAAAAAAATGAAGAAACGCTTATCCGCCATCTTAATGTGTGTGATGCTTGCCTCCATGGCCGGGGCAGCACGAGTATATGATGCCGCATCGTATGGGGTAGTGCCGGACACGGAGAAAGACATGGCTCCGCTCATGGAGCAGCTGCTGGGCAAGGTGAAGGCCGAGGCGGCCGGGCGTGCCGTGACCATACGCCTGGCTCCGGGCACGTATCACTTCTACCCCGAGGGAGCCGTACACAAGGAGTACTACATATCGAACCACGACCAGCATGCCGACCGTGCGGTGGGCATCGCCATAGAGGGGTTCAGCGGCCTGACGCTCGACGGCTGCGGTGCCGACCTCATCTTCCACGGGCGCATGCTGCCCGTCAGTGTGGTGGGCACCACGAAGTGTACGCTACGCAATCTGAGCATCGACTTTGCCACACCGCATATAGCCCAGGCCGAGGTGGTGGCCAATGATCCCGAGCAGGGAATCACCTTCCGGGTGGCACCGTGGGTCAACGCCCGGGTGACTGCCGAGGGGGCCTTCGAGCACTGCGGCGAGGGTTGGGCCATGCGCCCGGGATGGGGCATCGCCTTCGAGCCCGACACGCGCCACATCGTATACAACACGTCGGACATCGGCACACCCGTGCATCAGACGGAGCAGATAGATGAGGACACCTTCCGCAGCCCCGTATGGAGAGACAGACGCCTCAGGCCGGGCACCATCGTGGCCATGCGCACCTACGAGCGCCCTTCGCCGGGCATCTTCGTGAGCCATGCCAAGGACACACGCCTCGAAAACATCAAGGTGCACTATGCCGAGGGCATGGGGCTGCTGGCACAGATGAGCGAAGACATCACGCTGGACGGCTTCTCGGTGTGTCTGCGTGGCGATGACGACCCGCGCTACTTCACCACACAGGCCGACGCCACCCACTTCTCGGGCTGCAAGGGCAAGATACGTTCGGTGAACGGCCTCTATGAGGGGATGATGGACGATGCCATCAATGTGCACGGCACCTACTTGAAGGTGACGGAGCGCATCGACGACCACACCCTGCGTGCCCGCTACATGCACGGACAGGCCTGGGGCTTCGACTGGGGCTACACGGGCGACAAGGTGCAGTTCGTGCGGTCGCGCACGATGGAGCTGGTGGGCGGAGCGGAGCCGTTTGTCACTGAGGTGGCAGAGATATCGGAGGTATCGGAGAACTCAGGGAACTCGAATAGGGAGCACTGGCAGCACGGTGTTTCTCACGGTGCCCGCGAGTTTATCATCCGCTTCAGTGACCCGCTACCCGAGGCGGTTGTCGCCGCCGAGGGCTTCGGCATCGAGAACCTGACATGGACTCCCGAGGTGTACTTCGCCCACAACACCATCCGCAACAACCGCGCCCGCGGCACGCTCTTCAGCACCCCACGCCGTACGGTGGTGGAGGACAACCTCTTCGACCACACGTCGGGCACGGCCATCCTGCTCTGTGGCGACTGTAACGGGTGGTACGAGACAGGTGCCTGCCGCGATGTCGTCATCCGCCGCAACCGATTCGTGAATGCGCTCACCAACATGTTCCAGTTTACCAATGCCGTCATCTCCATCTACCCCGAGATACCTGACCTTGAGGGACAGAAGGCCTACTTCCACGGCGGGAAGAAGAACGCCATACGCATCGTGGACAATGAGTTCCACACGTTTGACCACCCTCTGCTCTATGCCAAGTCGGTAGACGGGCTACTGTGGCGGGGCAATAGCATCAAGCACAATTCGGACTACCCTCCCCTGCACTGGAACAAGAGCAGCGTCCTGCTGGAGCGGGTGACCAATGTGAATATCCAGAACGCCCTCTGGGATCGCGGCAACGAGCTGAAGCAGGTGAAGCTGATGCTTTTCCCCAATCAGAAGTAGGGAGATAGGAATTATTTTGCTACCTTTGCACGCTTTTTACCGATATGCAACAGTATTCATCTACATTGCTTGAGCGGGCAGTGGGCGAGTTTGCCAAATTGCCGGGCATAGGGCGCAAGACAGCGCTCCGCCTGGTGTTGCACCTGCTGCGCCAACCGGCCGCCGAGGCCGAGGCCTTTGCCGATGCGGTGGCCACGCTACGGCGCGAGGTGAAATACTGCAAGGTGTGTCACAACATCTCGGACGACGACGTGTGTGAGATTTGCGCACAACCCTCGCGCGACAGCAGCATGGTGTGTGTGGTAGAGACGGTGCGCGATGTGATAGCCGTGGAGAACACCTCGCTCTACCGCGGCTTGTATCACGTGTTAGGCGGCGTCATCTCGCCGATGGATGGCATAGGTCCCTCGGACCTGGAAATCGACAGCTTAGTAGAGCGTGTGCGCTCGGGCGAGGTGAGCGAGGTGATATTTGCGCTCAGCCCTACGATGGAGGGCGACACCACCAACTTCTACATCTACCGCCGGCTGGAGAGCACGGGAGTGAAGATGTCGGTGCTCTCGCGCGGCATCTCCGTAGGCGACGAGTTAGAGTATGCCGACGAGGCCACGTTGGGGCGCTCATTGGTGAACCGCATGCCGTTTACTGGAAAAGCTTTCTGAGGACATACATTAATATATAATTATTATGGACAACAAGACAACCTATAAGAAGATAAGCCGCAACATACGCTGGGTGTATGCCGTGCAGATGCTGGTGGCGGTGGCCTTTGTGGCCTTGTGCGAATGGAACGTAATCCCCGTCGAGGGGATGCTCGTGGGCATGGATGCCGGCACGATGTACGTAGTAGAGGTGGGCATGCTCGCCATAGTGGGCATAGGCATCTTTGCCGCCCTCAAGGGCTACGACTGGCTACTGCACCATCGGGTGCTCAAGGCCGAGGGCGAGCATCGCGTGCAGCTCTATCAGGTCTGCAACATCTCACGTGTCGCCTTCCTGACCTTCCTGGTGATGTTAGGCGTGTTCTTCTACTACGGCACGCTGGAAAACTGGGGCATGTACTATGCGCTGGCCGCCTTCGTATCGTCGCTCTTCTGCCTGCCCTCGGCCGAGGGGGTGGAGATTGAGCTGGAGAGCCTCCTTACCAACTCAAAACACTAAACACCCACCCTCCCGTGACCCTCTCCGTCATCATCGTCAACTACAATGTCAAGTACTACTTGGAGCAATGCCTCGAGTCGGTGCGCCGTGCCGCCGAGGGGCTACAGGTAGAGGTGTACGTAGTCGACAACCTGTCGACCGACGGTTCCATCCCCTACCTCAGCAAGCGGTTCCCTGAGGTGACCTTCGTGGAGAACAAGGAGAACGTGGGCTTTGCCCGTGCCAACAACCAAGCCATACGCCTGTCTACCGGCAAGTATGTGCTGCTGCTCAACCCCGACACGATAGTGGCCGAGCATACGCTCGGCGATTTCGTACGCTTCATGGACGAACATCCCGAGGCAGGTGGCGCAGGAGCCTATATGCTGCGCACCGACGGCACCTTTGCCCCGGAGAGCCGCCGCGGATTGCCCACGCCTTTCGTGGCATTCTGCAAGATGTCGGGTCTGGCCTCCCTCTTCCCCAGGTCGCGCGTGTTTGGCCGCTACTACATGGGCTACCTCGACGAGAATGAGGTGAACGAGATGGAGATTATCTCGGGAGCCTACATGTTTCTCCGTCGCGAAGCACTCGACAAGGTGGGGTTGCTCGATGAGGATTTCTTCATGTATGGCGAGGACATAGACCTCTCGTACCGCATACTCAAGGGGGGATACAAAAATTACTTCCTGCCCACACGTATGCTCCACTACAAGGGCGAGAGCACGGAGAAGAGCTCGTACCGCTACGTATATACCTTCTATCAGGCCATGCGGCTTTTCTTCCGCAAGCACTATGCCCACTACTCTTTCCTGGTGAGCCTGCCTATCAATTTAGCCATCTGGGCACGTTCGTTTCTGGCATATATAGGCAACCAGTTCCGGCATCGCAAACGGAGCGCTGCGGAGCCGGCCCCGATGAACATGCTCGTCGTAGGCTCTCCGCTGATGCTTGAGCAGATGCGCACATGGCTCGACCGTTGCCAGCCGAAGGGCAACCACCGCCTTGTCGAGGGCACCGAGGAGACGCTCCCTGCAGGGCATCTGGCAGAGGGCATCGCCCTCGCCGGCTACGACACGGTGGTGTACGATACCGACAGCTACTCCTATGCATGCCTGTTGGCCCAGTTGGAGAAGACACCGGCCAACTCTCTGCACATAGCCACCTATTCACCTGCAACCAAGGTGCTGATAACCGAAACGGCAGTATACACCTTAGACTGACAGGAACGACACAACTCATGGCTCACAACTCATAACTCACAGCTCATAACTCACAACTCACAACCATGTTCCTGCAATCAGACACCCTACGCCTCAGAGCACCCGAGCTCACCGATCTGGACTTCCTGTTTCATATCGAGAACGACACCCGCCTGTGGGTCGTGTCCGCCTGCAAGACACCCTACTCGCGCTACCAGCTACAGACATACATAGAAAACAATGCCCACGACCTGTATGCCGACAAGCAGATGCGCCTGATGATCGAGGCCGACGGCACGGTGGCAGGCACCATTGACCTCTTCGACTTCAGCCCGGCTGACCGTCGTGCCGAGGTGGGGATAGTCATCGACAAGGACTTTCGTCGGCGTGGATTGGGCAAGGAGGCCTTGACCCTGATGTGCGACTACGCCTCACGCATGCTCTCCATACACCAGTTGTATGCCTATGTGCTGGCAGACAATGTGGCGGCCCGCCAACTGTTCACCTCGTGTGGCTTCCGGGAGGTCGTTTGCCTTGCCGATTGGGTACTTTCGGGTAACGAGTATCGCGCTGTGTGCCTCTATCAACGGATATTTGAAAAATAATTATTAAAAAAACGCTCAAACGTTTTGCAGATACGGAAAAAGTATCTATCTTTGCACCCGCAATCGAGAGAGATTGCCTAAGGGATTGAAATATTTCTGGTGCGTTAGTTCAGTTGGTTAGAATATCTGCCTGTCACGCAGGGGGTCACGGGTTCGAGTCCCGTACGCACCGCACAGAAATCTTCAGTCTTCGCAGTACACACAATTTGGTGCGTTAGTTCAGTTGGTTAGAATATCTGCCTGTCACGCAGGGGGTCACGGGTTCGAGTCCCGTACGCACCGCAGAAGCCTCTCATCAGAGAGGCTTCTTTGTTTGTTACCGACTCTCACCCGTAGAAGCTCCCGAAGGTACGGAAGCACGTCCTACGACACCATTCTCAAGCACCACGTCGGCCTCTATGGTAGGAGTGCCGCGCGAGTCGAGGACTTCACGTCCCCGGATATCCGTTATTCTCATAATGTCTCATTGATTTACGTTGTACATCTCACTTGCAACAATCAAGCCGCCCTATTGTTTCCGTCCCATCGGCAATATTGACCCCCATTCTTGCCATAGGCATGTGATCCTAATAGATCACCAGCCCCACCAAGGCACCTATGCCTATTACGGAGAAGGGGCCGAGTTTCTTGAGGTACAGGGCGATGAAGGCGACGATGCAGATGACAAAGCTCTTCCAGTCGATGAAGTTCTCGGGAGTGGCCAGGCTGAGGGCAGCGGTACCGATGAGACCCAGCACGGCAGGACGGAGACCACTCATCACGCCACGGAAGATGGGATGATCTTTCCAATGGGCGTAAACCCTAGCAAGCAACAGCACGATGATGAATGAGGGGAGCACCACGGCAAAGGTGGCGGTGAACGAGCCGAGAATGCTCATAAGCTCTGACGCTCCGGCCTTGGCCAGCACTTCGTAACCGATGTAGGTGGCCGAGTTGATGCCGATAGGCCCTGGGGTCATCTGCGAGATGGCAACAATGTCGGTAAAGGTAGTGTCGTCAATCCAGCCGTGCACCGTGACTACCTGATTCTGGATAAGCGAAAGCATGGCATAGCCACCGCCGATGGTGAACATGCCGATGAGGAAAAAGGTCAGGAACAGTTCTACGTATATCATAATATTAATCCTGAATTATGAATTATTAATTATGAGTTGT
>Ga0233360_1000007_pt1 | contig 112744 bp, 86 predicted proteins | sample ElkDunMinimDraft_20_FD_180671 | JGI IMG/M metagenome (GOLD analysis project Ga0233360, IMG submission 180671) | Fecal eukaryotic communites from dung pellets of Tule Elk in California, USA - Elk Dung A0 | ecosystem: Host-associated > Mammals > Digestive system > Large intestine > Fecal | place...
GGCGGGGGCGTTCCAAACGAAGTGCGGAGCAGAAACACTACGCGCTACGCTTGTAACTCCCTCCCGGCTCCGCCGTACTCCCTCTATAAACAGAGGGAGAGTTGGCAAGCTGCGAGCCTTCTGCGATACAGCCTTCGTGAGATTCGTGAGATCTGCGTGAGCCATAAAAATCATATCGTCCGTGTGAGATTTTTTCAGTTTTCACCTTTCAGTTTTCACTTTTTAATCACCGGATAATTCTCTCCCTGCTCCCATAACGTGCCTAGCTGGGTGGCGATTGTGCCGTTCCTGAGGTCGTCCTCGGTGACCGCTGTGATTTCGACGTTGTCACTACCAGGTTTCAGATTCGAATCGCTGTGTACTGCCGCAAGACCGTCATCGGCGAGGTAATAGCAGTTCTTGATTGCATTGACAGACCGAAGCGTGCCGAATGCACCAAGACGGGCCTCGTCAGTCAGATTTGCACCGCGCTCAAACTTACCTGCGAACAGGCAGTTTTCAAGGGTGGTCTTTGCACCCGTGTTGGAGAAACTCAGGAATCCGCCCATATAAATGGTTGGAGTGTTATTGAAACTGTTCTTTGCGTAGTTCGTCTTGATGGTTCCGTATGCCGCGCAGTTGCGGATGGTCACTTCACTTGAGTTCTCCTGAATCTTGCCGATAAATCCACCGGCACCCGAATCAACACGGTACTCGCCGGCATCAAAGGTGCCGTACCAAGAGCACTGCTCAATAAGGCTCTGGTGGTTGGCATAGCCTACGAAACCACCTATCATACCGGGACCGTGTACCTTTGCGGTAAGGTTGACGTATGAGGTGATATTCTGAATGACCGCACCGTTGCGCTCAAGGTCGTTTTCACCGTTCAGACCGCAAATTGAGCCTATGACACCGCCGACGTAATCGACTTCGGTATTTACAACCACCTCACCGTATATGGTGAAGTTCTTGACAGTACCTGTCCTGACCTCACCGAAGAAGCCGAGGCCGGCTCTGCCACCTTCCACATGCAGCCCTCGGATGGTGTAGTTCTGTCCGTCAAAGACTCCGCGGAAGTTATTGTTCGCCTCGCCTGTGGAGCCGATAGGGGTCCACGGTCTGCCTTCAAGGTCGATGTCTACCGTGATGACTGCTTTGGCGGCCCTGTCAACGGTATTGACGTGGTTGGCAAACCAGAAGAGGTTGCCGCCGTTCGCTATCTCGTAGTAGCCGTCAGCATTCTTTTGTGCAGGTTCATATTCGCCTGTCTCGCTGAAACCGTTCACCCACTCGACTGCCTCGCCGCCCACTATCTCTTGCTCGTTCCAGTCGTCCACGGTGATATCCTGTACCAAGAGTCCATCATCCAGGCTCATACGGATGGTGTAGGACTTGCCGCCTACCCAGTTGTACACATTGCCCGGATTGGCAGCGGCCAATTTGTCTGCATCCAGTTCGAAAGAGAGGTGTTCGTTATCCGGGCCCGATGCCTCGATGGTGAATTGGAGTTTCTTGTCCTTGAAGGCGTTTTCGTCGGGCATTCCAGTATCAGCATTTCCTACTGGCAGTGCCAAAGCATATGCTATGTACTGTTCTCCCTTCGCTACAGCAGTGCCGTTTTGTCCCAACTGAGTGGTGATTGTGGTATGAGTATTGGAGGTATTACCTCCGTAGTATATTACGAAGGTGTTGTTCTCTATTTCGATTTCCAGAGCTAAAGTCTCGGCTGCTACAGGCTGGACATTACCAGCGGCATCAACAAGAGACACCTGAACACTCTTGATGGTTGTCGTCGCTGCAGGTCTTTCGTTGGTAATGATGAAGCGGAAAGTAGCAGGGATATGTTTGAATGGAATCAGTGCGCTACCATTCTTCATCTCGGCCTCGCCATACAGTATCATACACTCTCTCAAGAAATCTGGTTGCTGTGAGGCTTGCTGGGTAAACAGGCTTGGCATCTGCATTGAGGTAGCGAAGAGAGACCGACTGCTGGTGGTATTATTATTGAAACCAGTCGTGACAAATACTTTCTTTGCTAGAGTATTTATTTCATTTTCGAAATAATAACGCTTCGTCTCGAATGTGGCATAGTGAGGATCTTCCTGCGGAGTAACAATCAGCCCGGTATGGTACTGTGACTCGCTCCAATTATTAGAAGTCGGATGGTTAGGGAGAAAATTACTCCCGTATGATATTACAGCCACCATTGGCGGACTGGCAGGGTGGGAGTCCCAATTGAAAATAAGATTTCCTTTGCCGGTCTCATCTTTCCATACGGCACGCGTGCCCGCGGCATCGGCAGTGCCGAAAGTGAGTCGTACAAGCTTACCCTCAGTGGGTGTGTCGAGCACGATGTCGTCCTGCTGGCAAGCGGTGATGAAGAGTACAGATAACAGAGTACAGAGTACAGATGTTGTTCTGCTCTTATTTGCTTTTTTAGTTATTCTCATAATCGTTTTCAGTTTTCAGTTTTTACCTTTCAGTTTTCAGTTTCCCAAAGGTTTCCCCAAGTTCCGCGACGCTCAGGAGCGCCACCGAACTCGCTATCGTCGCTATCCTGTGCATTACCTGTAAAGGAACCTGCCAATATCTGGGAAGTCTCAATCTCCACCAGCGTCATTACAGGCGGTGTGTACTGTTCTTTGTTGTTCATATTGGTGTTGTGTTTATTGTTTATAATCTGTTTAATCTGAGTAATCTGTGGTTTATAATAAAAAAACGCGCCACCGCAGGACACGAGGTGTGCCGAACGGTAGCGCATTGCATAGCTTCCGAGTAAACCGTTGCCCCTACATGGTGGGGCTAATGTGTTGATATTTAATTGGTTAATCATTTCCTTTCATTTCATCGTCTTATTTAACTCTTCTTCTCTCGCCCCCAAGGTGGGCTTTCGGTTACAAAAATAAGCATCAATTCTGAAAAGATTCTGAAAAAAAGGAAAAAATTAAAGATTTATTCATTTTTTAAGATTCTCCTTTTAAGATTCTCCGAGGCAGAAGAAAAGCATCGCAGGCGTGGCAGGTGATTGCCGCAGGTGTTACGCCCAGCTACCGCAGGTAATCCACACGGCTACCGCAGCCGTTCTATATTCCAAGACTGGCAATATTCATTTCAAGTCTGGCAATATATATTCCAAGTCTTGGAATATTACTTTTGTCGAGGTACTAATTTTTGTTTGTTGGTGCACAACTGTACTTTATCGGATGCTTACGAATTTGTGGCAAGCAATTTGTTGCATCTATTGTTTGTCATCACCCAGCCATAGGCCGTAGTCAACAGTACCATCGATGCGGAAGAGAGCTCCATAACCTTGGCGGTAACCGTGGGAGAATGTGCCATACCAGTAGTTGCCGTTACCCCAATAATAGATACCCTGTCCGTGGGGAAGTCCGTCGAGAGTTTCACCAATGTAATAGTCGCCCCCCTCGTACTCGAGACGGAGGAAACGACAAGGGTAGACCGCTGCTTCGGTGGGAGTGAAGGTATGGGTCTCGGCATCAGATATGATACGCAAGGGAAGTCCGTGAGTGAGGTCATAGACGATATGGTGGCTATCGGCACCCACACGCCCCTCGCTACCCTTTATAAGGATACCGAAGAGACACTTTCCATCGGCCCATTGCCCCACCCAACGATTTCCACCGTCAGCATGGTAGCTGCCCCATCCAAAGAAAACATTGTCGCGCGAATGTCCTAAGTAATGTCCACCGCCATCGCTAAGCTGCATCACACGGCAGTCAGAGGCAATGATGCGAGAAAGCATCTGATGCATATAGTCGGGAGCAAGTTGATAGGGTGCAGGAAGGCTCTGCGCGCTTAGAGAGCAGATGGCAGTGAAGAGCAGGGAAGTAAGGAAAGTTCGGTTCATTGCTTATAAAGGTTATGTTGACGGATGTATTGAGCCACAGTTGGATGGAGCATATAGTTGGCATCCCCTCCCGCAGAGAGGAGAGTACGTATTTCTGTAGAGCTGTAGGGGAGAAGCGGAAAGTCCAACACTTGAATATCCAAATGTTGTTCGCTGCCCGACGTAGCTAAAGGTGATGACGGGTTGTGATTTACAATCTGCGAATCTTCCCCTCGAGGATATACGATGATAGGAGTCTCGCGCAAGATATCGTCGCTGCGATACCAGCGGTGGAAGTTATTCCAATTGTCCTCACCGATAATGAGGCTGAACACGCGGTCGGGATAAGCCCTACGCAAAGCCTGTAGCGTGTGGTAGGTGTAGGACGGACGGGGCAAGTGAAACTCAAAGTCGCAGGCATGCAACATAGGATAAGATGCGACAGCGAGGCGAGCCATAGCAAGGCGCATATCCTCATCGAGAAGTTCCAAGTTCTGCTTCAAGGGGTTCTGAGGGCTCACCATCAGCCACACCTCATCGACCAGTCCTTGTTCGCAGACAGATGCTGCAAGAGCGGTATGCCCAAGATGGATGGGGTTGAAGGATCCCCCGAAGATTCCAGTACGAAGCATTTTACGACAACGATAACAATGAAAAAACAAAGCGGTCTTACTCTTCCAGGAACTTCTTGATAATGCCCAATGCCTCAGCTTTCGCTGTGTCAAGGTCATCGTTGACGATAATCTTATCGAAGCGAGGAGCGAAACCGAGTTCATAAACCGCCTTGTCGAGTCGTTGTTGTATCACTTCGGGAGCATCGGTACCACGCCCCTCGAGACGACGACGCAACTCCTCTACCGAAGGGGGCTGTATGAATACGGAGAGGGCACGGTGTCCGTAGTACTCCTTGATGTTACAGCCACCTACGACATCCACATCGAACACTACATGCTGACCCGCCTCAAGCTGATGCTCTACCTGCGCTTTGAGGGTGCCGTAGAAGCGGTCGGGGTACACCTCCTCATATTCGAGGAACTCACCTACAGCAATACGTGCACAAAACTCCTCAGGAGTGAGGAAGAAGTATTCCACCCCATGCTGCTCGGTGCCACGCGGGGCACGGCTCGTGGCAGAGATGGAAAAGGCGAGACCCAAACCCTGCTGCATCAAATAGTTGATGATAGTGGACTTGCCAGACCCCGAGGGGGCAGAGAAGATAATCAATTTGCCAGACATAATATACTACATTACATTCAACACTTGTTCTTTGATTTGCTCCAACTCGTCCTTCATCCTCACCACGATATTCTGCATCTCGGCATGGTTGCTCTTACTGCCTGTGGTATTTATTTCGCGGCCCATTTCCTGAGCAATGAATCCGAGCTTCTTGCCTTGTCCGTGGCCCTCGCGCATGGTATCACGGAAATAACTGAGGTGGTTGGTGAGGCGTTGCTTCTCTTCGTTGATGTCGAGTTTCTCGATGTAGTAGATGAGTTCCTGCTCGAAACGGTTCTTGTCGTACTCTACGCCAAGGTTCTTCTGCAAGCTATCGAGGATGCGCTCACGTATCTTGTCTGTGCGTTCCTGCTCGTAGGGTGCAATGCTATGCAGGAGGTTCTCTATATTGTCGAGCTTCTCGCTGAACTTACGCTCCAACGCAGCCCCCTCTTGACGACGGAACTCCATGAGCTGCTCTATAGCTCCCTCGACAGCAGTACGTGCCACCATCCACTCCTCATCGCTGAGTTCCTTAACCTCAGTACGGGTGAGCACATCAGGCATACGCAGCAGTGTGGCATACCAGTCGGCAGGTTCTGGGATTCCCGTAGCCTCACTGATAACCTTGATCTGTGCGTGATAATTCTCTATGATAGCCCGATTGATGGGAGCGCCCTGTTGGGCGGCATCCTCTTCAATCCAAAGGTTGAAGTCAACCTTACCACGCTCGAGTTGCTGAGCAATGAGCGTACGCACCTCCATCTCCTTCTCACGATAAAGTGGAGCAATGCGTGTAGAGAGGTCAAGTGCTTTGCTGTTGAGCGACTTTATTTCGGCACATATCTTTTTGCTGCCGTAAATAGCTGTGGTCTTGCCATAGCCAGTCATCGATAGTATCATAATTGTACAATTATTCGCTTATTAAAATGCAAAGATACGAATAAACGAGCGAATAAACAATGCTTCGGTTAAGAAAGCTTGCTGCTATAATCGGAGCATTGATTTATTCATAGCTTACTCTCAGTCGACCCTGAGCACACGGTCGCAATACTCAAGCACCGAGGTACGGTGAGTGATGAACAGCAGGGTACGATTGCCTATCTCGGTAGAAATATGCTGGAGGAAACGGCGCTCGGTATCGGGATCGAGGGCACTGGTAGCCTCATCGAGCAGAAGTATGGATCCGGGGCGTAGCAACGAGCGAGCAATGGCAATGCGTTGCGCCTGACCTTCGCTGAGTCCACCACCCTGTTCTCCGCAAGGCGTGTCGAGCCCTTGCGGGAGCTGCTCCACAAAGTCGGCACATGCTATACGCAGCACACGCCACAGCTCATCATCGGTAGCGTCAGGGCAGCCCAAGAGGAGGTTTTCGCGGATGGTGCCACTGAAGAGGGTGTTGCCTTGCGGCACGTATACGAGATTGGCCCTGGTGCGGGGCGAAGCCTCTGCAGACTGTTCGCCGTGATAGAGGACTACGTGCCCGGAAGTGGGATGCACAAGAGCCAGGATAAGGCGTATGAGAGTAGTCTTTCCAGCTCCCGTCTCGCCAAGAATGGCGGTCATTGAACCAGGGGGAAAGTCAGCCGTGAGATTCTTAAGAACAGCCTCATTGCCATCAGAATAGGTAAAGTCCACATTTTCCAAGCGTATACCTGCGGGCGACGGCAATAGAACAGGCTCGCCCTGCTCCTCAAGGGGCTGTTCCTCCAACTCCATAAGCCGCTCGGCCGAAGTAAGAGCACCAACAAGTGTGGGGATAAGGCGGGCAAGGTCGGATAGAGGACGCTGTATGCGACCAACAAGTTGCAGGAATGCAGTCATCACACCAAACGAGATAAGTCCGCCCTGTATGCGGAACACGCCCCAGAGGAAAGCGGTGAGATAGCCTGCAGAGAAGCCGGCTGAGACCAAGGAGCGGGAGAGCACGCTGAAACGGGTGCGCTGCACCACCTCGGTGTGGAGCTGGGTGTGCAGGCCATCAAGTTTGTGTGCCATTTCGTCGGTCTGCTCCAGCGACTTTACCACAGTTTTATGCTGCAGGCTCTCTTGCATCACGGCATGTATGCGGCTGTCGCTCTCACGCACCGCCTTGGTCATGCGACGCATACGGCGCACATAGATGCGACTGAGAAGGGCAAAGAAGGGGAGTATGACCACAAGCATGATAGCCAATGCATGATCCATAGAGAAGAGGAAACAGAACGAAGCAACGAACTGCACCGCCGTGATGACCAGGAAGGGCAACGTACTGGTCACTACGGAGACTATGGTGCCCAGGTCGCTGACGAGGCGGTTGAGCACATCGCCCGAGTGGCGGTCTTTGCCTTGCCACTCCCCCTGCATCAGTTGGGCGAAGAGGCGTGCCCGAAGGCGGTTTTGGGTCTTGACTCCCAGTGTATTGACAATCCAGTTATCGGCTGCGTGAAGCAATATCTCACACAGCATAAGCCCCCCCATACCTATAGCATAGTGCATCAGATGACCGTCACGCACACCTGTTGCTATATCGATAGCCTCCTTACTGAGAAACACGAATCCGAGCGAGCAGGCTACTGACACCACACCGATGAGGGCACACAGCAATGCCTGCATACGAGCCCCCTGCGAGGCACGCCATATCCACACAAGCAACTGCTTGATGCTGTATCTCTCGATTCCTTTCATTTCAGTGTGTAAAATTAGTGCTTTTTTAATTACATACATACGAATGTCTCATATTTTATTGGCTTGACTTCAAAAAAAACTGAACGAATCTTGCATTATTCGCGTTATTTTGCTAATATTGCAGACAAAGTAACGTCTCACCAACTAAACATAAGGAGGACTGACTATGACAACAACAGACAATGGCGCTTGGGTAAAGGTTTTCTCTGGCGCAGCATTCGAGACTGAAGTAGTAAAGGGTTTGCTTGAGGCCAATGGTATCCGTTGCATCCTTGAAGACCATTCGCTATCGGCACTGACATCGCACTACAGTGGCATTGGTGGCGATATGCGTATCCTTGTGAGTCCAGCCGATGAGGAGGCGGCCCTACACTTGATAGAACATAAAGAATGAAGAAACTGATATCCGCTGGCATCTTCCTGCTTGTAGCCATACTCAGCGTCATCTTACTACGTTGCAACACAGCCCCCGCAGGAGATTGCACAGCATCTGACAGCACAGCAACAAAACGCGACACCCTATACCGCTACGGACTACCCATTGAGCTGTTCGCAGCGAAGTACGATACCATACGCCCTCGCCAGACATTGGCCGAGGTGCTCATGGCTTATGGGCTATCGGCACAGAAGATATACAACCTCACCACCCAGTGCCCCGATACAGTTTTCGATGTGCGCAAGGTGCGTGCAGGCCAGCCCTGCATACTGCTATCCGAGCCGGATTCCACTACAGCCACACCGCGCTACTTCATTTATGAGGCCAGTGCCAAAGAGTACGTCGTGTTTGACCTCACCGATGAAAGTGTGACACGCGGCACGCTCCCCACATCGTGGCACGAGCGCAGCACACAAGGCACTGTGGAGTCATCGCTGTGGAACGCCATGCTCGATGGAGGCACCTCGCCCCAGCTTGCCGTCCAGCTCTCCCACATCTTCGGGTGGACCATCGACTTCTTCGGCATACAAAAAGGAGACCATTTCTCCCTCATCTACGAGCAGGAATACGTGGAAGAGCGCCCGCTGAACAACTTCCGCATACGTGCAGCATCCTTCTGTGCTTCCGACAGCATGTACTATGCCATTCCCTTTGTCCAGGACGGCGAGGAGCTCTATTACAATGAAAAGGGAAACAGCCTCGAAGGAGCCTTCCTGAAGGCTCCGCTCGACTATTACCGCATCTCGTCGCGCTTCACCAATAGCCGCTATCACCCCGTACTCAAGCGCTATCGTGCTCATCATGGCGTGGACTATGCAGCCCCTACGGGCACTCCCGTGTATGCCATCGGTAGCGGCAAGGTCATAGCCAAGGGTTACCAGGCCAATGGTGGCGGCAATTACGTCAAGATACGCCACAACAGCACCTACACCACCACCTACATGCACCTCTCCCGCTTTGCCAAGGGCCTCCAGGTAGGCGACCATGTGGCACAGAAGGAGGTTATCGGATACGTGGGTTCCACCGGCCTCTCCACAGGGCCTCACCTCGACTTCCGCGTATACGAGAATGGCAAGCCCATCAATCCGCTCACCATCAAGTCGCAGCCCAAGAAGCCCATCAGCGAGGCCAACAAGGCCAACTTCCGCATCGTATGCGACTCGCTCGTCGAGCGGCTTCATCAGATAAGTTGCGACACCACGAGAGTGGCAAAAGACTCTCTAAACAATAAACTCTAAACACTAAACAAGAAAAAGCCATGAAAAACTATCCTAAAATCGGCATCCGCCCTACTATTGACGGTCGTCAGGGTGGTGTGCGCGAGAGCCTCGAAGAGAAGACCATGAGCCTGGCCCACGCCGTGGCCGAATTGATAACAGCCAACCTGCGCAACCCCGACGGCTCGCCTGTAGAGTGCGTCATCGCCGATGGTACCATAGGTCGTGTGGCCGAGACGGCTGCCTGCCAAGCCAAGTTCGAGCGCGAGGGCGTAGGCGCTACCATCAGCGTCACCTCCTGTTGGTGCTACGGTTCGGAAACCATGGACATGCACCCCCACTGGCCCAAGGCCGTATGGGGCTTCAATGGCACCGAGCGTCCCGGAGCCGTATACCTGGCTGCCGTGCTTGCCGCCCACGCACAGAAGGGACTGCCCGCTTTCGGCATCTACGGACACGATGTGCAGGACCTCGATGACAATACCGTGCCTGCCGATGTGGCCGAGAAGATACTGCGCTGGGCACGTGCCGCACAGGCTGTAGCCCTCATGCGCGGCAAGAGCTACCTCTCGGTAGGAAGCCAGTGCATGGGTATTGCCGGCAGTATCGTCGATCAGGACTTCTTCCAGGAATACCTCGGCATGCGCAACGAGAGTGTCGACGAGACAGAGATACTCCGCCGCATGGATGAGGGCATATACGACCCTGTAGAGTATGCCAAGGCCATGGCCTGGACAGAAAAGTACTGTAAGGTCAATGAAGGGTGGGACAAGAACCGTCCCGAGAAGCAGAAAGACCGTGCCGGCAAGGATGCCGACTGGGAGTTTGTGGTGAAGATGACCCTTATCGTGCGTGACCTCATGCTGGGCAACCCGCGTCTGCGCGAACTCGGTTTCAAGGAAGAGGCTATCGGACATAATGCCATAGCCGGAGGTTTCCAAGGACAACGCCAATGGACCGACTGGAAGCCCAACGGCGACTTCACCGAGGCACTCCTCTGCAGCACCTTCGACTGGAACGGCATACGCGAAGCCTACGTGCTTGCCACAGAGAATGATGCCTGCAATGGTGTGGCCATGCTCTTCGGCAAGCTGCTCACCGGATGCGGACAGATGTTCTCCGACGTACGCACCTACTGGAGTCCCGAGGCAGTAAGGCGTGTTACAGGTAAGGAGCTCACAGGCCTTGCCAAGGGAGGCATGATACACCTCATCAACTCGGGTGCCACTACGCTCGACGCTACAGGAGCCAGCACCGATGCTTCAGGTGCCCCCTGCATGAAGCCCTCGTGGGAGATGACCGAAGCCGATGTGGAGGCCTGCCTCAAGGCTACCTGCTGGCCACCTGCCGACCGCGACTATTTCCGTGGAGGCGGATTCTCGAGCAACTTCCTCTCCAAGGGAGGTATGCCCGTCACCATGAGCCGTCTCAACCTCGTCAAAGGCCTTGGCCCCGTATTGCAGATTGCCGAGGGCTGGACAGCCGATGTTGACCCCGCCATCCATGACGTGCTCAACCAACGCACCGACCCCACTTGGCCTACCACCTGGTTCGTTCCGCGCCTCGACGACACGAAAGCAGCCTTCAAGGACGTATATTCCGTGATGAACAATTGGGGTGCCAACCACGGTGCCATCAGCTACGGACACATCGGTGCCGACCTCATCACCCTGGCCTCCATGCTGCGTATCCCCGTGTGCATGCACAATGTGCCCGAGGAGCAGATCTTCCGTCCTGCTGCATGGAACGCCTTCGGCATGGACAAGGAGGGGGCCGACTACCGCGCCTGCGCCACCTACGGACCTATCTACAAATAACAGTCTCCTGATGGCCAAGTTCAAGAGATACTATTGTCCGTAAACTGTCACGAACTGTCACGGAGAAAAACAATCACAAGAGGCGCACCCGCAGGGGATGCGCCTCTTGTGATTGTTGTGGGCAGGGACGTTAATCGTTGATCACCACCTTCTTACCATTGATGATGTATATACCACCCTTCAGGTTCTCGGTATCTGCTACCTTGCGGCCTGTGAGGTCATAAATATTCAATTGGCTATAGTCAATTGTCAATGTGCCAATACCATTGTCAATATTCGCCGTATAGGTCACATCATGGGCGGACATCGATGCATACGTCTCGCCTATCCATCCGAGGAAGGTGTAGCTCTCCTCCTCCGGCTCGTAGATGTATTCGGGGATAGGTGGACGGTAAACTATATTATGGAAAACACCAGACACTTTGCGGATTACTGAATCCCCACGATTTTGCAGCCCAGTTGGGAAACATTTGCAGCCTAACTGGTGCGCAGATTTCCAGCCTTGAAATCACTGCCATTTTTCGGCAGGTAAACTCGGTCAACTCACCTGCTTTCAGGAAGAAGAAAGAGCTTAATATATATAATTAATAATATTACCCCCTATAATATAGAGCCTCCCGCGCCAGCTCCTACAAAATAAGAAACAAGGGAGTTTACCGCGTTTACCTCGTTCACCTTGATTAGGGAGACCTCTCGTCCCCTCGGATATATCCGAGGGTGTAAAGGTAAGGGTCTCTGACCCCTTTGAGGTTATTGCGAGTCATAGGCCCTAATACTCAGAAACGGCGGATAAGATATACGCCGTGACGGGATTTCATTCCTTGGCTATACTAACCCTATTCCTGAAACAACAATTTTAAGGTTCCTCCCAAACACTTGGGTATTGTAAAGCATAACATGAATTCTCTATGTGCTATCTCTGAGGGTGCAAAATGTGGGGAGCAATATGCTCGCACCGTATCGCCTGCAATACTTCAATATGGTATATTGTGTGACTTGCAATAAGCTTCAAATTCTTCATCCGACTTGAAGATGACATCACAGATTTTCTCAAAAGATGATTTTGCATCGGCCGTATATTCCTTCGTAGCATTGATTACCTTCGACAACTTTGCAACGAATGTGTTGAAGTCCTTATTCAGATTATTCAGCTTCTCAATCGTCATAAAGTCAAGTTGTTTCTTTCGTGCTGGGAAAAGTATCCTTGACTCATTAGCCTGCATGTGGATGATGCCAATACCAAATGCATTATTCAAACGCTCCATTTCTTCTGACAAATCTTCGTTGATTTCAAAGGCTACCAAATAGCCATAGTTTGCCCAACTGCTATTGGACAAAGCCTGAAAGTAATATTGCTTCAACTGATAATCAGATTCAATTTTCTTCTTCAACTCATACGAATAGATATGAACCGATTCTTTCGGCTCAGTTGCCTTCAACAATGATAAGGTTGCATCATTATTGAACTCTTCAAATTCCACCCCGATAATGTCGGGATGCACCCACTTCTGGGCTGAATCGACTTTGGTAGACGATTTCTCGTGATATATCGTTTTGGCATAGACATTCCGTGTCCGCAGGTAACTACAAAACACTTTGTGCAATGAGCGCTCATCAAAGCTATGCGATTCTGTAAACGAAGTTGTTGTATCAGCTTTCACTTCCGGTACATAAGTGCTATTGTCCAACAAAGTTTCTATCTCTTGAGCATAATCGGTCAGATTGCAACAAGTTCCTATCGAGCCGGAAGAATTGCGAAGTTCTTGGGACATATCCTTCCGATATATCACTTTATCCATCCATTGCACACTTCTACGATGGGGTAAATCGGTGTCGGGCACATAATAATAATCACTGCTAATGACGCCGACATAATAGAAACCTTCGCCCGAAGGACTTAACACCACATCGCCAATCTTCAACCCCTTTACAATTGTCCATAAAAATCCACATGCAAGCCCTGCCGAGGTTTTGGACTTACCCGGTACATTTTGCATCCAAACAGGAATAAATTTTTCGTTAAAGTCTCTCCAATTATCAAAAAGGAAATCCGTCAAATCCATGAAGATCTCAAAATCAGCCCCAACGTAATTCTCTTCACGGCACATCTTGGCAAATTTACTTCCCTGACCTAACATGATTCTATTGTACTTTCTCATACTCATTCAAAAAGTTTTTAAGCTGGTTATTTATTCATTAAGATTACAAATATACAGAAAGTTATTTTAGAATCATAATTATTAAAAGAATAACCTGTTCTTATTTTTCAATCGAGACAAGAAAAATCTGTCAAATAGTCAAGATAGTCAATCAATGAAAGAGAGTAAAAAAAAAAGAACTAAAGGCCAAGGAAAAGACAGAAAGCACGTGAAGTTCTATATTCCAAGACTGGCAATATTCATTTCAAGTCTGGCAATATATATTCCAAGACTTGGAATATTACTTTTATCGAGGCATTAATTAACGTTACATCGGCCAGACGGCAAAGCCCTCTACAGGTCTTGTTTCGAAAGACCTACAGGTGATAAAATTTAAGACCTGTAGGTGATAAAAATAAAGACCTATAGGTGCCTGAATTTGCCATCTGTAGGAGGCCTTGCCGAAAAGCCTAAGAAAAGAGACATACACGCGCTCGCACACGCATAAGGAATATGAATGTCGGTTACGGGTTACGGTTACGCGTAACCGTAACCCGTAACCTGTGGATGAAGTTTGCTTGAGCCGATGCGAAGCGTAAGTTAAGGCAGATGCCGGTCTTAAGTTACGATAAGCCGAAGCGCAAGTTGCCATATCGTTACCTTAGGCATACTTGCGCGGATACCTGAGCAGTATGCCTAACAGGGCGATGGCACCGAGGGCAAACGGGTAGTAGAGGTATCCGATGATGGAGAAGGGGGTGATGGAGGCGAGGCCGGCAGCCATGAGCAGCTGTGCGCCATAGGGGATGATGCCCTGGGCAAAGCAGCTGAAGGTATCGAGGAGCGAGGCACTCATGCGGCGGTCTACCCCGTAGCGGTCGGCAATATCGCGGGCCATAGGCCCTACGGTGATGAGCGCCACGGTGTTGTTGGCGGTGCAGAGGTCGGCCAGCACCACGAGCAGGGCAATGGTGAGCTTGGCACCGCGCTTGCCATTGATACGGCGGGTGAGCACACGGATGAGGTAGTCGATGCCTCCATTGTGGCGGATAAGCGCGAGCATACCCCCAGCCAGGAGGGTGACGATGATGAGTTCGCCCATACCCATGATACCCTCGCCCATAGCTGCCATCCAGCCCATGAGATCGAAGCTGCCGCTGAGCATACCGATGACACCGGCCAAGAGGATGCCGATGACGAGCACGGCCAGCACATCGAGCCCCATGACGGCAAGTAGCAACACGGCTACATAGGGTACCACCTTGTACCATTCGGGCATGGGCACATCGGCAGGAGCCTCGACACCACTACCAAGGATGACATAAAGCACCAGCACGAGGATGGCAGCAGGAACGGCAAGGTAGATGTTGGCCTTGAACTTGTCATTCATGCGCACTCCTTGGGTTTGCGTGGCAACAATCGTCGTATCGGAGATGAAGGAGAGGTTGTCGCCAAAGAAGGAACCGCCCACCACCAAGGCCACGATGAGGGGCAGCGAGGTGCCCGTCTGCTCGGCAATGCCTACGGCTACGGGGGTGAGCGCCACCACCGTGCCCACCGAGGTGCCTATGGAGAGCGAGATGAAGCAAGCGGCGATGAAGAGTCCGGGCAGCAGCATACTGTCGGGCAGGAGGTTCAGAGTGAGGTTTACGGTGGCATCGATGGCCCCCATCGCCCCGGCGGCCTTGGCGAAAGCTCCTGCCAGCACGAATATCCACACCATAAGCATCATGTTGGCATCGCCGGCTCCACGGGAGAAGATGGTGATGCGCTCCTTGAGCTTCAGCTTGGGAGTGATGCACACGGCATAGGCCGAGGCCGTGAGGAAGGCTACGGTGAGGGGTACCTTATAGAAGTCACCTGCAAGCAGCGAACCTACGAGGTACACTGCCATGAAAACGAGCATGGGGGATAGAGCAAGCATAGTTCGAGTGGAAAGTGAGGGCCTCCCCCGTCCCCTCCCAAGGAGGGGTGACTAAACCATCGTGGGGTGTAAGGCTTTTTAGTTGTTAGTAATTATTCATTAGGCATCCGAGTCACCCCACCTTGGGAGGGGACGGAGGAGGCCTCAAATATAATCTTCGCGCGGCAGGCCACTTCGCCACCCGCCTTGCGTATCTCTACATCGTACTCGTGACCATCGTCCTTCTTGTCCATATATACGGCAAGGGACTCGCGGTAGAAGCACTCGGCACTGTAGCTCACCTCTACGCGACGGATGGTGTGGGTGCGGAAGATTTCGAGCGGCAGGCAGTTGAGGATATGCTCGATGTATTTGACACTGTTGAGATGGCCGTTGTAGTCGATATCGCAGTAGAGCGGCATAAACTCGCCCGACGGCTCGGTGGCAGTGACGCGCGCACGGCTCACCCCCTTGATGGGGCACTCCTCGTCGCAGCTGTATGAGGCGAGTTCGCCATCGTAGAGCGTGGTGAGGTCGGCCGGCTGGCGTGTTTCTACATCAATGAGTGCCCAGGTAGTGCGCGCATAGCCTATGACACGCCCATCGGCCGAGAGCACACGGAAGTTACGCGAGGTAAACAATCGGTTGACACCCTCCACCCATGTCTCCACATAGTAAGTATCGCCCTCACCGGGATATTCGTATATCTCGATGGCCAGGCGTGAGAGTACCCAGGTCTTGCCGTCGGCGCTGAGACGGGCCTTGCCGAAGCCGCGCTCGTCGGCATGGTTGCCAGCAGTGATAAGCATTTTATTGGCAAGGAAACCAAACGACAGACCTCCGGTATAGTCTATCTGGAAGGTCTCTACCTCGAAAGGATATTTTCCGATCAATGATTTCATCATTTTCATTCTTTAAGGTTTATTGGGGTGCAAAGTTAGTTAAAATTTCGCATAATTGTAGTTTTGCACTGTTTTTAGTTTGCGTTCTGCAAGGCCAGAAGATACGCTGCGCCTCGGAAAAACACAAGTAAACTTGTTTTTTCTCTCGGCTTGCAGTATCTTTGCAGTCACTAATATATAATATAGTAAGAAACCATGGCAGAAATCAATCCCAGCAAGACGATTACCGTATCGTATGACATGTATACCGAGTATGAAGGCGTGAAAGAGCTTGTAGAGCAGGCTACTGAGGAACACCCCTTCCAGTTCACCACCGGCCTCGGCTTCACCTTCGAGGCTTTCGAAGAGAAGTTCAAGGACCTGAAAGAGGGCGACACCTTTCAGTTCACCCTCACCAAGGACGAGACCAATGGCGACCGCCGCGACGACCTCGTCTTCGACGTTGACAAGAACATCTTCTGCATCAACGGTAAGTTTGACGACAAGCAGATATACCCCGGCAACGTGATTCCCCTCGTCAATGCCGACGGCCAGCGCATGAACGGCCTCGTGGTAGAGGTGAAGGAGGAGGCCGTGACCATCGACCTCAACCACCCCTACGCAGGCATGAGCCTCGTATTTGACGGCAAGGTACTCTCTATGCACGATGCCACCAAGGAGGAGATTCAGGCACTCATCAACATCATCACCGGCCAGGGTGGCTGTAGCTGCGGATGCGACAGTTGTGGAGGCGGTTGCGACGGATGTGGCGACCACGACCATGACGGATGTGACTGCGGACATTGTCATTAATTAAAAATTAAAAGTTAAGAATTAAAACAGGCGACATACGTCCGAGACTTATCATCAACAAGATTATTATGTCACACGTTTTAATCCTTTTAATCTATTAGCTCCAGTGTTATATCTTTTAATTTTTAACTTTTAATTCATCTTGAATACCTTCGGAACCCTCTTTCGCCTCACCACCTTCGGTGAGTCGCACGGCTCCGCCATAGGAGGCGTGGTTGACGGTATGCCTGCAGGCATCGCCGTGGACATGGACTACATACATAGCGAGATGCGCCGCCGACGTCCCGGACAGAGTGCTGTCACCACTGCCCGCCACGAGGCAGACGAGGTAGAGTTCTTGTCGGGCATCTTCGAGGGGAAGACTACGGGTACCCCCATCGGATTCCTCGTACACAACACCTCGCAGCATTCGGCCGACTACGACAATCTGCGCGATGTGCTGCGCCCCTCCCATGCCGACTTCACCTACTGGCAAAAATATGGTGTGCGCGACCACCGTGGCGGAGGACGCTCTTCGGCTCGCGAGACAGCTACACGCTGCGTGGCCGGAGCCCTCGCCAAACTTGCCTTGCGCCAAGAGGGCATCACCATACAGGCCTACACCTCACAGATAGGAGCCATTGCCTTGAACAATGACTATACCCGCTACGACCTCTCGCTCACCGAGAGCAATATCGTGCGCTGCCCCGACCCCGAGAAGGCTTGCCAGATGGAGGAGCTTATCCTGCAGGTCAAGAGCGAGGGCGACACCATAGGCGGTATCGTCACCTGTGTCATCGAAGGATGTCCCGTGGGATTAGGTGAGCCAGTCTTCGGCAAGCTACACGCTGCATTGGGCAGTGCCATGCTCAGCATCAATGCCTGCAAGGGGTTCGACTACGGACGTGGCTTCGAGGGCATTGCCGAGCGCGGCTCCGAGCAGAACGACCCCTTCATCACCACCGACGATGGCACCATCACGACTGCCACCAACCGCTCGGGCGGCATACAGGGCGGCATCAGCAACGGACAGCCCATTTACCTGCGCGCTGCCTTCAAGCCCGTGGCCACACAGTTGGGCGAGCAGACCGTCCTCGACATCCACGGCAACCCACAGACCCTCAAGGCCAAGGGACGTCACGACCCCTGCGTAGTGCCTCGCGCGGTACCTATCGTAGAGGCTATGGCTGCCATCACCATCCTCGACCATTGGCTACAATACAAAGCGAGACTGCATTAGCAGCCTCGCTTTGAGCTTTAAAAAACTATCAGATATACTTAATCAATCAGTCGTATAGCTCCCTTATCGGCCGAGCTTACGAGTGCCGCGTAAGCCTTGAGGGCCTTTGACACTTCGCGCTGGCGGGTCACGGGAGTCATGGGGCGAGCTGCGAGCTCCTCATCGCTGAGGCGCACGTTGATGGTGCGGGCAGGGATATCGATGTCAATGATATCGCCCGTTACAATCTTGCCGATATTGCCGCCTGCAGCAGCCTCGGGAGAGATGTGACCGATGCTCAAGCCCGACGTACCGCCCGAGAAGCGGCCGTCAGTGATGAGGGCACATGCCTTGCCCAAGTGTTTCGATTTTATATATGAAGTAGGATACAACATCTCTTGCATGCCGGGGCCTCCCTTAGGGCCTTCGTGTGTAATCACTACCACATCGCCAGCTACTATGTCGCCACCGAGAATGCCCTCTACAGCTGCATCCTGAGAGTCGTACACCTTGGCAGGACCCGAGAACTTCCAGATGCTCTCGTCCACACCGGCAGTCTTCACCACACAGCCGTCCTGGGCAATGTTGCCCTTGAGCACGGCAAGGCCGCCATCTTTGGAGTAGGCATGGGAGAGATCGCGTATGCAGCCCTCGGCACGGTCGGTGTCGAGCTCCTTATAATAAGATTCCTGCGAGCCCATCACGTTGCTGAACTTACGGGCGGGGGCGCTGGTGTAGATGCGGCGGGCATCGAGTTGAGAGTTGAGAGATGATAGATGACAGTTTTCTGTAGGATTAGCGCAACTTTCCACTTTCATCTTTCCACTCTCATCTTGTGTAATATCATATTTGGCAATAGCCTCAGCAAGTGTAAGTCCGTCGACACGCTTGAGGCCGGTGTGAAGCAGATTGCCCTTGGCCAGCTCACCCATGATACCGAGTATACCGCCTGCACGGTTCACATCCTCGATGTGGAACTTCTGTGTAGTGGGAGCCACCTTGCAGATGCAGGGCACACGACGTGAGAGGGCATCGATATCGTCCATCGTGAAGTTTACGCCTGCCTCATGAGCCACAGCCAGGAGGTGCAGCACGGTGTTGGTAGAGCCACCCATGGCAATGTCGAGTGTCATGGCGTTGAGGAAGGCTTCGCGTGTGGCGATGCTTTTGGGGAGTACGCTCTCGTCACCCTGCTCATAGTATTTATAGGCATTCTCCACAATGAGTTTAGCCGCGTCCTTGAAGAGCTGTATGCGGTTCTTATGAGTAGCCACGATGGTGCCGTTGCCGGGCAGGGCAAGACCGATGGCTTCATTGAGGCAGTTCATGGAATTGGCGGTAAACATACCCGAGCAACTACCACAACCGGGACATGCGCAACTCTCAATGGCAGCCACCTCTTCGTCGCTCACGCTCTCATCGGCCGACTTGATCATCGCGTCGATGAGGTCGAGGTGCTTCCCGTTCAGGTCGCCAGCCTCCATAGGGCCGCCCGACACGAAGACCGTAGGGATATTGAGACGCATAGAAGCCATCAGCATACCCGGGGTAATCTTGTCGCAGTTGCTGATACATATCAACGCATCGGCCTTGTGTGCATTACACATGTACTCTACGCTATCGGCAATGATGTCGCGCGAAGGCAACGAATAGAGCATACCGTCGTGGCCCATGGCGATACCGTCGTCTATGGCAATGGTGTTGAACTCGGCAGCGTAGCAACCCAAGGCCTCGATCTCACGTTTCACGATTTGTCCTATCTCATGCAAGTGAGTATGGCCAGGAACGAACTGGGTGAATGAGTTGGCAATAGCAATGATAGGCTTGCCCATCATCTCACGTTTCATGCCGTTGGCTATCCACAGGGCACGTGCGCCCGACATGCGGCGACCTTCCGTGCTTGTAGCGCTTCTAAGTGCGTGTTTCATATTCATTTCAATTTTTCTGATTTATTCTTCTTTTGGATGAAAAGGTTGCAAATGTAGAGAGAAAATCCCGTTTGTGCCAATAAACTGTTATCTTTTTCTTCCGTTTCTGCAAAAATTGTTTCTTTTTGACCTCGCAGACTTAGAAAAATGAACGAAAAGAGACGGGTAGTTTGGATATGTTGAACAAAACGAGTAATTTTGCAGCCCAAATTACTAACACATTATTATAATGAAGAGAATAATCCTCCCACTGTTGGCGCTGAGCGTCGTGTGCTGCACTCCTCAGAGACAGGAAACACAACACATTACCGTAACCACGAATGACACTGTAGGACGAAAGATGATGATCGTGCCTATGGGTAACAATGAAGGTACGGTGGAGATGACAATTGAGAATGGCGTATATAGCGCTTCTATAGCTACAAGCGAGACAGGATTCTATAATTTAGTATCAGTCAATGGACAGTCGCAGAGCATTATCCCTCACTATATTCCGGTAACGAAAAGCAAATCGGCATCGCACCTGACCTTCGGCGAGCGTTCCATGCTTGAATTTGAGGGAAGCCGCGACAACCGTGCTTTGGCAGCCTATACCCAAGCTTATGCCGATTATAGCCGTGCCCTATGGTCACTTCCTAAGGGTGACACGGATAATGCACGTGCAATCCTGGAGTCATTTATCGCCAAGGCCGACTCGATACTCGACGAGTACCGCTGCACGCAACCTGTAGAGGAGTATCTGAAGATATGGGCCTACATCAGCGCCTATGACAGCTACGGCTCGCTGCCACGCATCATGGGAATGAAGACCGACAAGATACCCTACACACGCACCGAGCTGTTGCCCCAACCTCATACTGTGCTCGATTCGCCCATCGCAGCACTCTTCTCTAATGTTCCCAACATAGTATACTCGGCACTACCCAATAGAAACAACCTCGACAGTGCCCTCATCTACGTAGAGCAGCACTACACCGACAGTGTCCTGCGCAAGAAGGTAAACGACCACATCGCAGCCCGCTACGTAAGCCGCTACAACTATAACGAAGGATTCGACAAAGGACTGGAGCGCTTGCAGAAAGCAACCGAACGATATGGCCTCAGCCCACAACATGTAACCGACTTTGCCAAGCATCGGGCTACCATTCCCGGCCAGCCCTTCCCCGACGGCATCATCCTGAAAGACCGAGAGGGCAATGTAGTCGATTTCTCAGCTTTCAGAGGCAAATACGTTTATATTGACCTCTGGGCAAGCTGGTGTGTACCCTGCCTGCGCGAACTACCTGCACTACAGCAACTCGAGAAATCATTGAAGAACAAGAAGGTAACCTTTCTATCCATCTCCATCGACGGCACAGAAGAGGCTTGGAAGAAGAAGATGGACGAAAAGAACATGCACGGTCACCAACTCTGGAACCCCGAAAACACCTTGGGCAAGGCACTCAACGTAAAGGGCATCCCTTTCTTTGCCATCTACGACCCCGACGGTAATCTCTATATGCACGGAGCACCGCGCCCCAGTCAAGGGCCTGGGCTGGTGAAGCTACTGGAGGAGCTGAAGTAAACGACTCTATCCGTCAAGAACATCTATTCATTATATTATTACACAAATTTCTAATTATTTTAAGGTATGAAGAAAAATTACTTTTATGCTTTATTCGCAACATTGATGCTGTGCATGGCAATGCCTGCGACAGCACAGATTACCTCGGTTTCGGGGTTCTACGGGAAATGGCAGTTTACAGCTGACGTAGATGTAAAAGATCAAGAATATGCTGATCTGTTCAGCAACTCTTGTGAGGTTATCATTACAAAGGGAGATGATGGTTATCCTGCAAAGATGGAGGGTTTTGCAGGTTCCACCCAAACTCTGAGCATCAATAAGTTTGATGCTGATGCGCAGACATTGCTGTTCCTTAACCCCAACTCTCCCCAATTATGGGCACCGTTGCACATGGCTGATGCTACTGGTAAGTATCCTTACGGTACTCAGGCTGAATCTTGGCAGGACATGTATAGCAGCATCAACTTTACCTACGATGCAGCTACAGGTGTACTTACCTACCCCGATTTTACAGCAGTGACAGTTGACCATGCTACTGAAGGTGCTGAGGTGAAGGTTAAGGTGTCAAACATCAAGATGACTTTGATTGAAGCTGAAGAGATTGTAGTCCCCGAAATTGCAGGCGAGTGGAGCTATACCCCGTACTATGCGAAAAACGATTCCAACTTTGTCAAGAACTTCAAGATGACTCTCGTAGCCACAGACGAGACCAACACTAAGTGGGATGCCACATTTGCATTTGAGGGTTTCAGCGAATTCACTTTGCCCGCTACATTTGACGGTGTTACCTTGGACATTCCTTTCGACAACTTGTATCTCGATGCAGAGCAGAAAATCCGCTTCGGTATCGGCGCCACAAAATCAACTCCTGAAAATGTGTTTGTAAAGAGCGGTAAATTCTCTTTCTCTTACAACTCCAAGACCTTGATGTACCAGAACGACTACATCTACATCCGTCAAGAAGGTGTGGATACCGCAGGCGTTGAAGTAGCTCCCATCATCCAGCAGTTGCGTGGCGGTTGGATAGAGCGTGAAGACCCGAACGCTTATGATTGGGCAGGTACCTACCAGGTGAACATTACAAACATTGAGGATTTGAATGCTAACGATGGAGTAGAGTTCCCGAGCAGCTTCGAGATGGCTATTGAGAAGTCAATGGGCTCATTCTATGTAACAAAGTTCCTCGGTTATGAGGGAACATCTATAGAGATGATTCCTAATGAGGATGGCAAGTCTGCAACATTAAACCTTGGCGGTTATGGTGGGGCTATGCTTCAGTTCCTTGGCGAGGTAACCGTTGGTGAAAGCACCGACTATGCATACCACGTAATTACCGACATCAATGGCGAGGCCACAACACTGAACGTATTGCTTAACGAGGACGGCTCGCTGTCTTTTGCAGACTTCACCGTATCTTACAAGTTGTATTATGCCAACTCATACGAGCCATTGGCCATCATGACTGGCGTGAGCGCTACAAAGGCCGAAGCTGCTAAATTCGAATGGGTAGGTGAATACACGCTTACAGCAGAGAAGGTTGATGTATACTATACTGGTGACGACGTAGCTTTCCCCGAGACATTCGATGTAACAATTGAGTATTTCGACGGTACAGAGTATGGCATGGAGAGCTTCTACTATATCGGAACCTTCATGAACAAGAACATTGCTCAGATGCCTATTGACCTGAAGATTGCAGAGGATGGTTGGAGTGCCGAGATGCTCGTAGGTGGCATGTGCGGTGCTATCGTTCCCGGTGAGTCATACTACAAGATATATGACATGAACGCTACAAATTCACCCATCACCATAACAGCAAATGCTGATGGTTCAATCTCTATCCCCAGCTTCTTCATCAAAGTACTGAACTACAATGACAACACAGAAGCAGCCGGTGCATTCTACCAGAATGTAACACTTACTCGTAAGTCTACAGGCATTGAGAATATTGTAGAGACTCCCGTTGTTGAAGGTATCTACGACCTTCTGGGCCGCAAGATTGAGGCTATCACTGCTCCTGGCCTCTACATTGTAAACGGTAAGAAAGTTGTAATTAAGTGACAACGCGGTATGAAAGCGTCGTTTGCGACGACTGAGACTTTAGTCTCATAAAGAAGTCTGCTTGCAGATTTATACCGCACGTGACAACTAAAACGAAGTTAAAGTAATTGTAAAGTAAATCTTAACACAATTATTCCTAATTATATTAAAGTGCTTCCTACGGTTTGTGGAAAGCACTTTTTTTCGTACCTTTGTAGCTAACCGTGAAGGTACTTGCGCTTGTTGAGAAATGCTCAAGCAAGCTTGGCATTTCACTCGTTTTTTTGTATCTTTATGGTAAACCATTAAGATACTTGCACTCGCTGAGAGAAATATTCAAGCAAGCTTGATATTTTTTCGCTCGTTTAATCGTATCTTTGCAAGTTCTTACAGGATATAGAGAAACTAAATTAAACAAGAACCTAATAAGACATCAATGAACAAGACTAATTATACACCAATTTTTGTCAGCAGATTATTCAGCATACTACTACTATTGCTCGTGTCTCCTGTCTTTGCTGTTGGGAATAACACAACGGTTATCAGCAACTCAGGTGATGGTGAAACGGTTGTGTCTGGTATTGTGGTTGACAAGAAGACCCAAGAGCCCTTAATTGGAGTAAACGTCGCTATTTGGAAGAACGAAGAGATAGTGACCGGTGTCATTACCGACTTTGAAGGTAATTTTCACATGACCACTGCCGTGAGTAATTTTGAGTTGCAAATCTCTTACATGGGATACAAGGACGTGAAGTTCAGTTCCCAATCGCGCAAACTCGAAGCGATGCGGATTGAGCTTGAGGAGGATGCCAACACATTGGGCGATGTGGTTGTAACGGGTTTTGTAACCAAGAACAAAGAAACATTTACCGGTTCGGTAACGGAAATGTCGGGTATAGAGCTGCGACAGGTATCGGGAACAAACCTCATCGGTGCCATATCGGCTCTTACTCCAGGTATGGCCATGGTACAGAACACAAGCCAAGGATCGAATCCCAACCACACCCCCGAACTGGTGTTGCGCGGTATGAGTTCGTTTTCAAACAGTGGTCAGCAGGTCAATCAGCCAACCATTATTCTGGATGGTACAGAGATTACTATGCAGGATCTCTATGACCTTGACATCAACGAAGTGGAGAAGATTACCGTATTGAAGGATGCTTCGGCCACTGCACTCTATGGTTCGAAAGCTGCCAATGGTGTGATAGTCATCACCCGCAGACCTATTCATGAAGGTACGGTACGGGTGCAATACAACTTTACGGGCAACCTGCAATTCCCTGTATTGAGCGACTATAACGTACTCAATGCGAGCGAAAAACTCGAATATGAGCGTCTGGCAGGCCTTTATGATGCAAAAGGTGCAATAAATCCCGAGACGGGACTTCCGCTGCAATATGAATATGATGAGCTGTACAATCAACGCTACAAACTCATCAGGGCCGGACAGAACAGTGATTGGCTGTCGCAACCGGCACGTACGGCTCTATCCAACGACCATTCACTGCGCGTATATGGCGGTGCATCTAACCTGCGATATGAGTTGACAGGACGCTTTGGCGATACCCGCGGTGTGATGAAGGACGACTACCGCAAACGCTACAACTTGGGCTTCAAGCTCGACTATTACGCTGGTTCACTGACATTGTCAAACCGAACGACCTATCAGGAGGTTAGTACAAAAGACACTCCTTACGGTTCATTCTCGCAATACGTATGGATGAACCCGTACGACAGAATCTTCAACGAGGATGGAACGCTTAATACAGATTTGGCATGGGACCTCAACAACCCGCTTTATGAGGCCACATTGGGAAGTTTCTCGAAGAAGGGAACCAGAACATTGAGCAACAGCTCTGATTTGCGTTGGGACATTAATAAAATGTTCCTTGTGACAGGACACTTCAATGTGTCGAGCGACATGGGTTCAAACGATATCTTCACCTCGCCCAAATCTCTGGTGTATAAAGATGTCACAGAATTGGCCAAGAAGGGACAATACACCAAAGGAATGTCTCAGGGAATCAGCTACAATGGTAACTTGGTCGGTACGTTCAACAAGTTCTTCGAGGATGAGTCGCTCGTAAGCCTTTCGACAGGTTGGGAAATCAATTATGCAAAGAGCAGCACAGAGACTGTGCAGGCAGTGGGCTTCTTTAACGACCACCTGTCATACATCGGCAATGCCGTGAACTATCCCGCAAGCAGCAAACCGTATGGTTCACAATCAGAAACGGCCGATGTTGGTTTCTTTGTTACAGGCAACACTTCATGGCGCAATCGCTACTTTGCTGACGCCACATGGCGTACAACAGGCTCTTCACAGTTCGGAGAGAACAACCGGTTCGGACATTTTTGGTCGGGAGGTCTCGGATGGAATGTCATGAACGAGCCATTCATGAAAGACATAAAGAAGCATTTCGATGTGTTTAAGGTGCGCGGCAGCTCTGGATATACGGGAAAGGTATCCTTTAGCCCTTTCCAAGCGATGACGATGTATCAGTATCTGAATGACTACGAATACAAGAATGGCATTGGTGCCATTCCTGTTACGATAGGCAATGTGGACTTGACTTGGGAACGTACAATGAACTATAATGTGGGTATCGACCTAAGCATGTTTGACCGCCGTTTAAACTTTACCGCCGATGCATATATCCGTAATACTACCGACCTTCTGCTCGACAAGTCGTTTGCACCTTCGACCGGTGTTACCAGTGCAAAATCAAACTTGGGTGAACTGCAGAACAAGGGTGTAGAGTTCCAACTCGACGGCTACGTGTTCCGTACCAACGATTTCTACTGGCGTCTTGCCACAACCGGATACGCCAACCGAAACAGGATAACCAAAATCAACAAAGCATTGGAGGAAATCAATAAGGAGAACCAGGAATATGCCTCCACGTCACTTGCTCCTCTGCCACAATATGCCGAAGGTGAGAGTGTAACCGCGCTCAAACTGGTACGCTCGGCAGGTATTGACCCTGCCACCGGTAAAGAGGTGTATATCAAACGCGACGGAACACTGACATTCGACTACGACCCTGCCGACCGTGTGCTCATAGGTGATACCGAACCTAAATATATCGGGACATTCAGCACCAATGTATTCTGGAAAGGGTTCAGTCTGTACGCCATGTTTAACTGCCGGTTGGGAGCGTGGGTATACAATACAACACGTGTAAGCAAGGTAGAAGGCTCCGATCCGCAATACAATGCAGACAAGCGCGTATTCGATGACCGTTGGAAACAACCGGGCGATGTGGCCTTCTACAAGAATATTGCCGACAGCAGTCGTCCCGAGCAGACAACCCGCTTTGCCGAACAGGAGTACACACTGACGCTTGGTTCGCTAAACCTCAGCTATGAGTTCAGTGATAATGTGTGCAAATCTTTGCACCTGAGAAATATGCGCACTGGCATCAACTTCACCGATATACTGAGACTGTCGAGTGTGAAGATTGAGCGAGGAACCGACTACCTCTACAGTCAGGGATTTGAATTCTATTTGAATGTGACATTGTAAGAATATGACTATGAAGAAGATTTTATATATCATCCATTTGACTATAGCGTTGTTTGCAACAACGTCGTGTGAGGACTTCCTCAACATAACCCCTGAGGGACAGGCCAAGCGAGATGAGCTACTGACCACATCGGAAGGTATCGAGGATGCCATGTATGGTGTGTATTCACAACTGCGTTCCAATACGTTGTATGGTCAGGAGCTCTATTTCCACACACTGGAAATTATGGCTCATAACCTTTACTGTAACGGACATACTACAATAACGGCATTGGGCAAGTTTGAGTATGACAACACCGAAGTAAAGAGCTTGTTTGAAAGCATTTGGACTGCCATGTACAAGAATATCTCCAATGTAAACAGCGTTCTTGATGCCCCACTTGTGGCCGATGCCAAGGAGTACCCCTATACCATCTATCGAGGCGAAGCTCTCGGTTTACGTGCATTCATGCATTTTGATCTTGTACGACTCTTTACCGAGCAGTATACGCCTGGTTCGACTTCCGATGGTATTCCTTATGCCACAGAGTTTTCTTTGAAAACGCCCGAGTTTGAGAGTCTCACAGAAAACTACGAGCATATCCTTGCCGACCTTCACGAGGCAGATAGCCTGCTTGCCAATGAAGAAAAGTATGAGGGTGAGAGCAATTATATGCTTGACCGTCAAATACACTTCAACAAGTATGCAGTGAAGGCCACATTGGCAAGAGTTTACTTGACTATGGGCGACAAGACCAATGCAGCCAAGTATGCCAAGGAAGTTATCGATGGCAAGCAATACTACCTGAAAGAGATGACCGAGGTGATAAATGACTTGGCAGGTGTCCTTTCAAAGAAAGAATGTATATTTGGAATATATCATTCAGGATTCTTCACGCAGGTCTATGCCAAGTTACAACAAACCACAACACGCTACTCGCTTGACTTACGTACCGACTATCGCAGTGTGTACGAGAAAGACAATGCAGGCTATGACTATAGAGTAGATTCGTACTTCTCGACGCAAACACTGGGCACTGAGCAGGTTGACCGTCTCTGCAAGTTTACCGATGTCTATGAATTACAGGACAATGTAGCTTCGCGTCCTCAAGAGCTCATTCTCGGTATCAATATGATACGCATCCCCGAGATGTATTACATCATGGCCGAAGCGCTGTTGGAGGAAGATGCCGAACAGGCACTGGCTTATTACAACAAGGTACGTGAACATCGCGGACTGAAGCCACTGGAGACTGAGACCGTAGATGAAAGTACGGGAGAAATTGTTACCCGTCCTCTTACATTGGAACACATCAACGAGGAACGATATAAAGAGTTCTTCGGTGAGGGTCAACTCTTCTTTAACATGAAACGTCTGAACCAATCCATCGTCTCTTATGACGGTGCTACGACTTATCAGGCAAGTAAGAAGATATATGTAGTGCCAACACCTGACATAGAGATCGAAAACCGTTATTGATAATTTAAAGTAAGCAAGCAGATGAGTAATCTATTAAGATACGTTATCCTATTGTGTGTGGGCATTCTATGTCTCACTTCGTGCAGTGAGACTGAATACCTCAGATACGACACATCGCATAATGGAGTATATTTCACTGAAGATGAGCTCAAGTATTCGTTCAGCGTGTCCTCTGACACCATTCATAGCTACCTGTTCAAGATGCCCATCCAAATCTTGGGTGGCATAAGTGATGAAGGCCGTGAGGTGGCATATAGAGTAAATGCCGACTCTACGGATGCAGTAGAAGATGTTCATTATATACTTGGTAAGGCGGTGATTGCCCCTGACTCTATCACCGGCTATATCCCTGTGACAATCTTGCGCGACAACCTCGCGGGAAGCTATCTCGAAGGATATCAAACCTATCGTCTATGCGTAGAACTGGTGGAGAACAATAATTTCACCCCCACACTTGATTCTTTGAGTCAAGTGCGTATACTGCGGTTTGACAATGCCATTGACGTACCTGAATGGCTCAATTATAAGGGTGAGAAGATATGGCGCCCAGGAAATCCCCACCCAGACCTTGGCGACTGGCATCCTTATACACTCATCAAATTAGTGGAGCAGTTCCACAAATTAAAAGACGTGGAGAATATGGCTGAAACATACAAGAAGATGGTGGCATATTATGGTGGTGAGAATCTTGAACGAGTGCCGTATGCATCGTTCCATCCCTATACCCATATCATGCGCAAATATGTATTTGCCCCTCTGTATGAATACTTCTGTGATGAAGCCAACCGGGATGCAATCTTGGATATGTATCCAGATTATCCTTTCAACTTTCCTAATCCGTATGGGGATAATTGAGAATCCAAATTTGAAACACTCATAATTCAGAACGAATAATAGAATGAAACTACGTCATATATTATCTTTTATAATGGTATCTCTTGCCCTTGTATCGTGCTTCGAGGATGAGAGTACGCTGCCTACCCGAAAGCTTGCAGAAATCAGCATTGATGGTAGCAGCATCGAAAAAGAGTACAACATCCACAAGAACGATACTTTAATTATTGAGCCTATCGTGACCCAGTCAAATGGCGAACTCCCTCTAACGTACACCTGGGAAATCGACCAGCGGGTGATATCTACAGAGCGTATACTACACTACGTCGGCACGACACTCGGGGCATTCAGTGCCCGACTCATCGTCGAGAACGAGGATGGTAAGGCCTTCCACGTCTTTGCGCTTAACGTAAACTCGCCCTATGAATATGGCATTACCGTGCTTAGCGAAGATACAGAGGGCCGACCACACATCGCCTTCATGCAAGAACCGATGAAGGAGGGCGATGCCAAGGCGTTCTATGATGAGAACAGTCTCGTGCGCAACAATCCCGAGCAGACCTTCGCATCGCACCCCTCAGATATAGTACAGACGACGGGGTCGCTCATCGTTGCCTGCCAAGGTAGCGACACCGAAGATGACGGAGCCGCCATCTACTTCCTCAATGCGAAGACCTTAGTAGTGGAAAACATTGTAGAGACTAAGGAGTACAAGACCTTCAAACCTACCAAGCTGTTTACCCCAGGAGAGAGCTTCGATGGTGGCGCATATCCCGTACTCTCAGCCGATGGCAAGATGTACTCCTTGCCCACATATAATGCCGTGTTGCAGCCTTCACACAAACTATTGTCTACATACGCACAGACAGGATTCGTTGTTGACAATGAAGGGACCTACAATGACATTCTGATGTGGGATGCCGAGGTGAACGGACTCGTACTGATATACAACAGCTACGGCCCCTATTATTGTGGAAGCAAATATCTGCTTCAGCGCGACTCGCTACTAAACGACGAGTACTACATAAAGAATTTCAGCAAGTTGCGTGGAGTGTGTACACTCACTCCGGTGCTACGTACCCCAGCACAGAAAAAGGTACTGGAGCAGGAACTGATAGCCATAGTGAAGGCTCCATTGATGTTGCAGAAGGTTGTCATTGCCACCTTCTTCTGGGAGGGAATAAGTGGAGCATACGGAAAGTACAAAATATTAGACAATAAGGGATTCACGAAAGCGGCCTCAAGGAATTATTCGCTGATCGATGAACATACTCCCTGTGTAGCCAATGCCACCTATAGGACGATGTTGTTTGCCAACGGCAACAAGGTGATGAGCTGGCATTACAATGAAGACAACCACTACCTTGAAGATGCCGATGTGCTGCTCTCTGTGGGTAGCGATGAAGCTGTCATCACCTCACTGGCCATCAGCGATGACCATAAGAAAACCTTCGTTGCCTTCTACGAGCCTTCGCAAGAAGGCAAGAATGGTAGCGTATGGGTATTCAACACCGCTACAGGAACCGTACTCGAACGTTACGATGGCGTGTGCTACCGCCCTGTAAAGGTGATGTGGAAGAAGAGGTAATCGAACTTCGCTTAATTCTGAATTATGAGTTGAATCCAGAAGCTGACTGTTGTCCGTTGTCTGTTAACCCGATAACTCTAAACACGAAACAAAAAAAATGAAAACACGCCATATCCTTTCCCTCATATTCTTGTCTCTTACCTTTGCATCGTATGCCCAACCGTTACCAATGGACAGTGCCGTTCGACATGGTAAACTCGAAAATGGGCTCACCTACTACATTTGTCCTACGGAAAACCACTCGGGGCAGGCACACTACTATATCGTGCAGCGCGTGGGCTCTATCCTTGAAGAGGAGCATCAGCGCGGGCTGGCTCACTTCTTGGAGCACATGGCCTTCAATGGCACCAAGCACTTTCCTGGCAAACAGCTGATAGGGTACCTCGAGAGCAATGGGGTACAGTTCGGTACCGACATCAATGCCTACACCGCATTTGATGAGACGGTGTATAGTCTGTCACGTGTACCTACCCATCGTATGGGATTGGTAGACTCGTGCCTACTGATTCTGCGCGACTGGAGCAATGACATCACACTGACCGCACAGGAAATTGATGCAGAACGCAAGGTGATACACGAGGAATGGCGCACCAAACGGAATGCCCGCGACCGTATTTACGAGCAGACATTGCCAAAACTGTTCCCCGACAGCAATCGCTATGCCTATCGCATGCCTATAGGCCTAATGGAGGTGGTAGATAACTTTCCCCACGAGGCTTTGCGCGACTATTACCGTCAGTGGTACCGACCCGACCTCCAGGCTGTCATCATTGCAGGAGATGTGGATGCCAACTATGTAGAAAGCCAGATACGCAAACTGTGGAGCGATGTGTCATGCCCTACTGATGCTTCCGAGCGCATCTATTACACTGTGCCTGACAATAGTGTGCCCATCGTAGCCGTCGGCACCGACCCCGAGCTCACCTCAGGGATGTTACGTATCAGCTTCAAGTATGATCCTCTGACAGCAGAGGAGTCAGAATCTGTTCATGGACGGCGCGACGAGTACCTCAGGTCGATGATTATATCTATGCTCACGGCGCGTATTGCTGATATGCAGCACACCGACAATTCTGCACAGCAGTTTGGTATCAGTTTTTTTGATGGCGACTATTCGATAGCACAAACCAAGAAGGCATTCTCGGTGAAGGCCAATTTCCGTGACGATGACTGGGCACCTGCCATGCTGGCTATAGTGCGTGAACTCAAGCAAGCCATGCAGTATGGATTCACTTCCGAAGAGTATGAGCGTGCCAAGCTACAGTTGACACCTTGGATAGAAGCCATGGAACGTGGTACATATAACCTATCGGCCAGTATGATGGCCGAGCGTTGCAAAGCCCACTTCCTACGCTATCTACCGTTGCTTTCCATGGCTGACGAGGCTAATCTGTACCGTCATCTGCTGGGCTCGGTGACTTTGGACGACATCAACGAACGCTTGGGTCAACTGCTCTACACACAAGGTGGCATAGCCATACTGCTGCAGGGACAGACCCACTCTGACCATCACTGGCCTACCGAAGCGGAGGTGATGGACATATACGGAAAAGGATGGATGCAGGAGGTGAACCCCTATAAGATTCCCTCTGCCGAACCCACTCCCGAGTTGATGCAGGAAAGGCCCGTAGCTGGTAGTATCGTGAAGGAAAAGCAGAACAAACAGTATGCGACCCGCGAACTCATGCTCAGCAATGGTGCTCACGTGATTCTCAAACCCATAGAGGGGAGTTCCACACTACGTATCAAAGCTATTAGCCACGGAGGAACATCGCTCCTACCCGACAATGAGTACTACAACATCGCCGCCATCAATGCGCTGCCCTCGATGGGAGGACTTGGGCAACTCTCAAACCGTCAACTTGGCCTTGCCCTGGAAGGTTCCAGTGCTTCGTACCAGACCAATGTGGGCACACTCATCGAGACCTTTACAGGAGGATGCCTACCTGCCGATACCGAGCAGATGCTACAGTTGCTCCACCTGCGCTTCACTACCGTGCGTCAAGACTCTGCCGCCTTCATCCGCTGGCAGCAGAATAGACGAAACTCTGTGAGCCAGCAGATAGCTAACCCGATGGCAATCTTCTCCGACACGCTGCAGAGTACCTTATATGAGCCGCATCCACGCCACCGCAAAGCTTCATTGGCTCTTGCCGATAGCGTAGATTATGATCACACATGCACCTTGTTCCGTGAACGTTTTGCCAATGCCGCCGACTTCACCTTCATTTTCGTTGGAGCAATGGATGTGGATTCTCTACGTCCGCTCATCTGTCAGTACATTGCTTCGCTTCCTGCCAATCCGAAAGTCAAGGAGCGAGCCAATCTCGCAGCACTGCCCCGACTCAGAAAAGGCAAGCATGTAACACATCTGCATATACCCGAAGGAGGCCCGGCTACAACTGTCATCTATAACATTCAGGCTCCTGCCCGTTATACCGCCCGCTCCAATGCAGCCAGTGCTCTTTTGAGCGAGGTGATGAGTACCCTTTGTACTGAGACCCTGCGTGAAAAAGAGGGAGGCACCTATAACGTATCGGTCAATGTGCGCATATCACGTCAGCCAGTCGAGGAGTTGGCACTTATGTTCAACTTCAACACCAATCCCGAGCAGGCTCAGAGGCTCTTGGATAAGGCGCTTGGCCTTTTGGCACAGGTAGCCAAAGAAGGACCTCCCACAGTAGCACTTGACAATGCACGGAAATATCTCCTCAAGCGCCACGCGGACTATCAGGCTACTCCAGCTTTCTGGATGGATGCTCTCACCGACCGTGTACGCTATAACAATGCCGATATACTCACCAATGAAGCTACACTACAGCAAGTGACAGCCAAGGAGGTACAACGTTTGGCACGCAAGCTCAGCCGTTCAGGTAATACGGCTGAAGTGATACTCAACGGACTGTAATAGCTCCTACATTTTGCTTGATTATCTTTGCCGCAAAACTTGTTGATATCGAGTATAAACCGTATCTTTGCGTTTATAAAGATAATAACAATTTGTAATATATCCCAAACATAAGTATATATACAACTATGTATACCATCAAAACCAACAAGAGCGGCACACGTAGCATCGAAGTGACCGACGAACACCTTCTCACTATTGACAAGTACCAGCTGTTGAGCGGTATGGTAGACAGCAATGGCATCGTCGACGAGACTGTACTCGACAAGTTGAAGCTCACCATACGCTCGCTCATCGTATCACAGGACGGAAGCAAGGAGTTGCTCGACCTCTGCATCGACGTCATCTACCACAACAACATGAAAGCAATTGGCCTAAGTGCACTTATCGAGCTTTACAAGGAATGGAAAGAAAGACAGGCAGAAGAAGAGACTGCAAGCAAAGAGCCATGAGCGTATACCGTTGACCGTCAACTTCAGTTGCCTTTAACAGTCCTTTAACACCTATTATATGAGTGTAGCCTACCAACTGACCGACTTTCTCCCCACTACGCGCAAGGAGATGGAGTTGCGCGGATGGGACGAGGTAGATGTGGTGCTTTTCTCGGGCGATGCCTATGTAGACCACCCCTCATTCGGCGCTGCCGTAATTGGTCGCATACTCGAAGCCGAGGGATTGCGCGTGGCCATCGTGCCGCAGCCCAACTGGCGTGATGACCTGCGCGACTTCCGCAAGATGGGTCGCCCGCGTCTCTTCTTCGGTGTCACTGCCGGATGTATGGACTCAATGGTCAACAAGTATACTGCCGGCAAGCGCCTGCGTTCCGAGGATGCCTATACTCCCGATGGCCGACACGACCTACGCCCCGAATACCCCTCTATCATATACTCTCAGATACTCAAGCGACTATATCCCGATGTACCCATCGTACTGGGTGGCATCGAGGCCTCCATGCGCCGCCTCACCCACTACGATTACTGGCAAGACAGCCTGCGCTGCAGTATTCTCTGCGACAGCGGTGCCGACATACTCGTGTATGGTATGGGCGAAAAGCCGATAGTCTCAATTGCGAAGCTATTGAGACAAATTGAATATGAAAAACTGAAAATTGAAAGCCATAACCAGCCGAAGGATTATTTTCAATTTTCAAATTCCAGTTTTCAATTAAAGGACATTCCCCAGACCGCCTATCTCTGCCGTAAGGAAGAAATACCGGGTGGCATCACCGAGGCCGACATCGTACTGCACAGCCACAGCGAGTGCCTGCGCGACAAGCGTGCCCAGGCAGCCAACTTCCGCCACATCGAAGAGGAGTCAAACAAACTGCACGCCTCGCGCCTCATACAGGAAGTCGAGGGGAACTACGTAGTAGTCAATCCTCCCTATCCGCCTATGACGACGGAGGAACTGGACCACTCGTTCGACCTACCCTACACACGCCTCCCCCACCCTCGCTACAAGGGCAAGCGCATCCCCGCCTACGACATGATAAAGCACTCGATAAACATCCACCGCGGTTGCTTCGGCGGATGTGCCTTCTGTACCATCTCGGCTCATCAAGGCAAGTTTATTGTGAGCCGCAGCAAGGAGAGTATATTAAAGGAGGTGAAGGCCATTGCAGCACTGCCCGACTTCAAGGGATACTTGAGCGATCTCGGAGGTCCCTCGGCCAACATGTACCGCATGGGGGGTAAAAATGCCGACAAGTGTGCCCGCTGTAAGCGTCCATCGTGCATACACCCAAAGGTGTGTCCCAATCTCAACACAGATCACCGCCCCCTGCTCGACATCTACCGTGCCGTAGACGCATTGCCCGAAGTGAAGAAGAGCTTCATCGGTAGCGGCGTACGCTACGACCTCCTACAGCACCGCACCGATGACGAGACCGTCAACCATGCCGCTGCAGAGTACACCCGCGAACTCATCACCCGCCATGTGAGCGGACGCCTCAAGGTAGCCCCCGAGCATACCTCCGATGCCGTGTTGCAAGTGATGAGGAAACCCTCGTTTAGCCAATTCGAGCAGTTTAAGCGCACCTTCGACCGCATCAACCGCGAGGAGGGTCTACGCCAGCAGATTATCCCCTACTTCATCAGCAGCCACCCCGGATGTACCGCCGAAGACATGGCCGAGCTGGCCGTGCTCACCAAGCGTATGGATTTCCACCTTGAACAGGTGCAGGACTTCACCCCCACCCCCATGACCATGAGCACCGAAGCCTGGTACACCGGCCTTCACCCCTACACCCTGCAACCCATCTACAGCGCCCGCTCCCCGCGCGACAAGCAGGTCCAGCGCCAGTTCTTCTTCTGGTACAAGCCTGACATGCGCCGTGCCATCATGGACGAGTTGCGCCGTATAGGCCGCCGTGACCTCATAGACAAGCTCTTCGGACGATAGAAACAGACATCTTTTGACATAACGCCGACTTCTCGGCAAAGTCAATTTATAGGATTCACCTTAAAAAACATAGCTTAACCAAACAAATCATAAGAGCAAGTGTTACTTCATTGCTATTAACCCATAAAACAATGGAGAAGACAATGAAAAAAACGCTTACCTTGGCGGCCATCGTATGCCTGGCCGCATTTGCCGTGTCGTGCGGCAACAAGAAGAGAGTAGAGCCAGCTGTTGCCATAGAGGCCTATAGCGACAGCATCTATATGATCAACGACTCTACCGTTGGTGACCTGCAAACCTACGTGTACGAGGGCGTGCTGCCTACCGATGCAGGCATCCCCGCCAACTACGTGCTCACCATCAATAGCTATGGACTCAATGCCGACGGCACCTACAGCCTCACCGAAAGCTATACCGAGACCAACGGGAAAGTGAGTACCAATTACGATGAGGGGCAGAAGATAGTGATGGTGGGCATACCCAACGACTCAACAGCTGTCGTGTATGAACTCGTCTCATACAGCAATCGCCCCAAGATGCGCCTCGTAGCCGAGGGCGACAGCGCCCTGCATAAGGTGGACAAAGAACTGAAACGTGTGTCGCAGAATGTAAAACATAAGCTGCACAGGAAGTAAGCCTCTTTTAATTCTGAATACTGAATTCTGAATTTCTATCCGGATGATTTAATTTCCAGTTTTCAATTAATGATAACCCTAAACCCTTAATCTTATGAGAAAAGTAATTCCAATGCTCTTTGCAGCAGCGCTTCTCGCGACCGCTTGCGAGAAGACCCCTGACACGGGCAACCTCGATGACGACTACTTAGTGTATACCAACTATGATGACGACACCAATTTTGCCAAGTTCACGACCTTCTACGTGCCCGACAGCGTACTCATCATCGACAACAGTTCCAACAAGCCCAAGTATCTGTATGGTACACCTGCCTCGGACATCATCATCGCGAGTTACGTAAAGGGTATGGAGAGTGCCGGCTACGTGCGTACGCTCGACAAGTCTGAGGCAGATCTCGGACTGCAGGTGAGCTACGTGGAGGAGACCTACAAGTTCCGCTATTACAACAACTACCCTTGGTGGTACGGATACCCTTGGTACTGGAACTTCAGCTACTGGGGCGACTGGGGCGGATGGTATTGGCCCTACGACATCACCTACTCCTACTCTACAGGATCTCTGCTGGGCGAACTTGTAGACCTTACCCTGCCCGAGGGCACCTCGAAGCAACTCAAGGTGGTATGGAGCAGCTATATCAGCGGCCTGCTCAATGGCGATGGCTCGCTCAACACCACTGAGGTGACACAATCCATCGGCCAAGCCTTCAGCCAATCAGCCTATCTGAAGAAATGAGAATGCCAAAGACTCAAGAACCAAAAATTTAACCAATATGAAAACTCTAAAGAAATATTCTATCCGTCTGGCTGCTGCAGTAGCCCTCATCGCAGGATTCAGCATGCCGGCAAGGTCACAGGTGTCGCTCGATGCGTACTACAACGTGGACTGGCAATTCAACATCCCCATCAACAAGTTTGCCGACAAGGCCAGCGGCTGGGGCATGAACTTCGATGCCGGCTGGTACCTCACTCCAGACTTTGCAGTAGGTGCCTTCCTCAACTACCATACCAACAACCAGTATGTAGACCGCAGCGTAGTGAACCTCACGCATGAGACGGCCGTGTATACCGACCAGCAGCGCTCGCTCTATCAGCTCCCCTTCGGTGTCACCGCTCTATATCGAATCATCGAGTCGGACTGGCAGCCCTACGTGGCGCTGAAGCTGGGTGCCGAGTATGCCCACATGTCATCGTACTACTATATATACAAGTCGTCGGAAGATACATGGGGATTCTATATGTCACCCGAAATCGGTGTGCGCTGGTATCCTTGGGCTAACGGCATGGGTCTGCACGCTGCAGCCTACTACAGCTTCTCTACGAACAAAGGCACCGTGATGGGACAGGACATGGAAACCCCTGAGAACTTCGGATTTCGTGTGGGTTTAGCTTTCTAATAGCCGCGGCACATACTATAAAGCACCAGAATATTGGCAGTTGAGACTTGCTCTCGACTGCCAATATTTGTCATAATCAAAAAAAATGCATTATCTTTGCAAAGAAATCGCGAAGATATACTGCACTCGCTGTGAAAATTACTGAAACAAGTTTCATATTTCTCGCTCGTTAGTCTCTATCTTTGCTAAGAAATAAAGCACGACATTTGCCCGCACATCTTCTGAGATGACTGTAAGTACATGAAAAACACCTATGGGCCATCAGGAAGGCGTTGCGGGTTTTCAGTGCGTAGAGTTTTATGGGTTAGAATTTAGAGTCAAAGCCTTGTTTTTATTTTTAACTTTTAATTTTTAGTTAACATTGATATCAGTAGATGGACTGGCCGTAGAGTTTGGCGGCACAACATTATTCAAGGACATATCGTTCCAGATCAACGAAAAAGACCGTATCGCCCTCATGGGCAAGAACGGAGCAGGCAAGAGTACCCTGCTCAAGATACTCGCGGGCGTACGCCAGCCCACACGTGGCAAGGTTTCAGCACCGAAAGATTGTGTCATCGCCTACCTGCCCCAGCATCTCATGACCGAGGACGGGCGCACCGTCTTTGAGGAGGCCTCGCAGGCCTTTGCCCATCTGCACGAGGCAGAGGCAGAGATTGAGCGTATGAACAATGAACTGGCCACGCGCACCGACTACGAAAGCGACGAATACATGGCCCTCATAGAGCAGGTGGCCGTGCTGAGCGAGAAGTTCTATGCCATTGACATGACCCACTTCGAGGAAGACGTGGAGAAGACCCTGCTGGGCCTCGGCTTCGAGCGTTCCGACTTCGCCAAACCCACTTCCGAGTTCTCGGGTGGCTGGCGCATGCGCATAGAGTTGGCCAAGCTACTGCTCAAGAACCCCGATGTGCTGCTCCTTGACGAACCCACCAACCACCTCGACATCGAGAGCATACAGTGGCTCGAGGAGTTCATCAAGACCTCATCAAAGGCCGTTGTCGTCATCAGCCACGACCGCAAGTTCGTAGACTCCATCACCACCCGTACCATCGAGGTCACCATGGGGCGCATCTACGACTACAAGGCATCATACAGCCACTACCTCGAGCTGCGCCGCGAGCGCCGCGAGCAACAACAGAAGCAATACGAAGAGCAGCAGAAGATGATACAGGAGACCAAAGACTTCATCGAACGCTTCAAGGGCACCTACTCGAAGACTCTCCAGGTACAGAGCCGCGTGAAGATGCTTGAAAAGCTCGAGCTCATTGAGGTAGACGAGGAAGACACCTCACGCTTGCGCCTCCGGTTCCCACCCTCGCCCCGTAGCGGCAGCTACCCCGTAATAGCCGACGGTGTAGGCAAGGCATACGACAGGGTGATATACCAGGATGCCACCTTCACCGTAGAGCGTGGAGACAAGATAGCCTTCGTGGGCCGCAACGGCGAAGGCAAATCCACCATGGTCAAGAGCATCATGGGCGAAATACCCTACGATGGCACCATCACCCTCGGGCACAACGTGCAGATAGGCTACTTTGCCCAGAACCAGGCATCATTGCTCGATGAGGAGCTCACCGTATTCCAGACCATCGACGACGTTGCCAAGGGCGAGGTGCGGAATAAGATACGCGACCTGTTGGGTGCCTTCATGTTTGGCGGTTCCGAGGAGTCCATGAAAAAGGTGAAGGTGCTTTCGGGCGGCGAGCGCACACGACTGGCACTGCTCAAGCTACTGCTCGAACCCGTCAACCTACTCATTCTCGACGAGCCCACCAACCACCTCGACCTCAAGACCAAGGACGTGCTCAAGCAAGCCCTGCAGGACTACGACGGCACACTCATCCTCGTGAGCCACGACCGCGACTTCCTCGACGGCCTTGTCACCAAGGTCTACGAGTTCGGCCACCAACGTGTGCGCGAACACCTCTGCGGCATCTACGAGTTCCTCGAAACCAAGAAGCTGGAGAACCTACAGGAACTAGAACGGAAGGGGTAACTATTTCCCCAATAGCCGTCTTGCCCTAATTTCTTGAGTGCGAAGGCTATCTTTGTAGTGATTGTGTGCAGCCATGCGTTCGGGGCTGAGGGAGGCATCGCTGTTGCCCTCCCATCGGCGACAGAGGTAGATGGGGTCATATATGCGTCCGAGGCGATACTGGCGGCTGACAGCGAGCCCTACGGCATAGTCCTCGCCATAACTTACGTTAGGAAAACCTATCTCGCGGATTACAGGAGTGTAAAAAGCACGCGGTGCTCCCAGTCCGTTGATGCGCAAGGCATTGTTCATTCCATTCTCTTCAGTCCACTCACGATGATCGATGATACCGGGTGGCAGTGTCTCCAATGCAAAATTGCACAGACGATAGCTACCAACCACCATCGCGCAACGCTCGCGACGGAAAGTGTCGACAATGCATTGCAGGGTGTGTGAATCGCTATAGAGGTCGTCGCTATCGAGTTGCACAGCGTATCGCCCACACTGCGGATGGCGCACGGCAAGATCCCAGCAACCTCCAATGCCGAGGTCGATACGGTCGGGAGTGACGATTACCAACTGTCCGTTATCTACTGCCAGCCGGGAGAGAATCTCGCCCGTCCCGTCCGTGGAATGGTTGTCTACCACGATGAGGTTGAAGGGGAATCCTGTCTCTTGTGACAGCACCGACTGGATGGCATCGCCGATGGTGCGGGCACGGTTCTTGACTGGGATGACAACTGTGGCTTCGTAGGGGAAGTCACCCTCAGCAGTATCTATCGTTTCCAGCATACGGTAGTCTACAAAAGCACCAGTGGCCTTGAGGTGTGCCGTACAGGCACGCTCCATCTCTATCTGAATTTGCCGGTTGCGTGGGTCTACGTAGTCGAATTGTTTCTCGCCCGAGGTACGTGTGTCAAGCTCACACTCAGTGTATAGATATTCATTTATGTGTACCAGTCGGCCAGTACGACTGATATATAGGCGCAACTGATATAGTGCAGCATGCAGCATCTCTTCAGGTTGGGTAGCGAGGAACTGACGTATAGCCTCGACACGTATGAGCATTAGAGGACCAAAGTCAAAGTCGTCACGCACACTACCTTCTTGATACTCATTGGTAGGCACTGCCAATGTCTCCCCTTGCTTCGTCACATAGCGATGGCTATAAACAAAGTCGGCATCGCTATCTACAGCTGCACGTAGCATGCGTTCTATGGCTCTATAGCCCACTCTCAGACTTCCTGCATGCGTATATAGCAGAACGTAGTTGCTCGTACAGCATTGTAGGATTGTCTTCAGCAAACGGGTCGACAAGCTTCGCTCCAACGGAATGAATGGCGCATTGTCTTCGCATTCGGTATCGAGGAGCTCATTTACGCTTGTCACGAGCGGGCAGGCTACTAATTCACTGCGCAACTCCTCTGCACACACTTCGCTACAGTGTGGCACAAAACAGTCAATCGTATGGTTCATAATTGCATTCTCGTATTCGTTGTTCATATTCTTTTTGATAATCTGAGGCTTACAGCTTGACTACGTCCGTAACTGTGAGTATCCCGGCCTCTACACGGAAATGAATGTCATAGTTCTCGTAAGGCATGCCATATACTTTGCCGGGGTCGTCCTGGTATTGTGGACGCGGATCGAGTGCCAACACCCGGATGAGAGCCTTGAGGCTGTCGGTGGTGAAGCGCGATTGCAAGTGTTCAGGAAACTCCACATCCAGCTCCTGCCATGGGTGTTCGTCAACAAATCCGCTACGTGCATTCGGATGACAGTCGGCATAGGTAACGTAGGGTTTGATGTCGTAGATGGGTGTTCCGTCCATAAGGTCGGCACCGAACACATGGATAACGGGGCCTTCTGTAGCACTGAGCTCTATGCGCCCGATGCGTGCCGATGACAGGCCTATCGGATTGGGACGATAAGGCGAACGGGTCGCGAAGACTCCCATGGGTGTATTACCGCCAAGCAAGGGGGGTCTTACGGTGGGTTGCCATGAGGCGGCACCGCGCTCCTCGCGCGGACGGTTGGCCGAGAATTGCCAGATAATCCACAGATAGTCGAACCCCTCGAGTCCGCGCAAAGCATCCATATTGCGGAATTCGGGTACGAAGACTATGCGACCGTGTAGTTCGCCTACAATACCGCTTTGACGTGGTATGCCAAACTTGGTAGGGAAAGCACTGCGGAAATGGGCTATGGGGGTCATGTCGGGTCTTGGATTCTCCATTCTACAAGTAGGGGTTGTATCGTATCTCATCGCCAATGGTGGTGGGATCCCCGTGCCCAGCATACACGACAGTTTCGGGAGGCAGGGTGAGCAGGCGCGTCTGAATGGAACTGACGAGTTGTGCGTAGTTGCCGTCAGAGAAGTCGGTACGCCCGATGGAACCTTGAAACAACGTATCTCCGGCAAAGAGTATGCCGCTATCCTTGGCATAGAAGCACATGCCACCTGCCGAGTGGCCGGGAGTGGCTATGCACTCAAGTGTGCATGTACCGAGGGTGAGCATATCGCCATCGTGCAATGGGTGTCCTACAGGACGAGGAGTACCGTTGGGACGGATACCGAAACGGGCAACGGAATGGGTGAAGTTGTCAATCCATGGTGCATCGAAGAGGCTGGCACTGAGCTTTACGCCAAAGGCATCTTCTACGAAGGGAACCCCAAATATGTGGTCGAAATGCAAGTGGGTACACAACAGATACTTCACTTTCAAACCGTGCTCGCCTATAAACTCTGTCAGCAGTTGCCGCTCGTCGACCCAATAGAACCCCGGGTCAATGATGGCGGCCTCGTGTGATGATTCTTCGTATGCCACGTAGCAATTCTCGTGGAGCATATTGCAGATAAATGTCTGTACTTTCATCTCTATATGTAGATTGTTCAGTATACAAAATTCGCAAACATTTTTGAGTTGTGCAAGCAAACCTAATTAATTGTATCAGCTCTCTAAAAAATAAGTTTTTTTATATGTTGTTATGAAATATTTTGTACTTTTGCCACTCTATAAGCAAAAAAGGAAGCATGGAAGATTTTGATCTAATGGTATTGAAGGCGAGAAACGAGCTCTTTGCCTGTGTCGACAAGCGTGGATTCGAAGAAGAGGAGATCGAGCGTGTACATCAGGCCTATGAATTGGCCGAAGAGGCACATCGTCCACAACGTCGCAAGAGTGGCGAGCCCTACATCCTACACCCGATAGCGGTAGCCATGATTGTTGCCAATGAGATAGGGCTGGGTGCCAATCCTATCTGTGCCGCACTACTGCACGATGTAGTGGAGGACACCGACCATACTGTGAAGGAAATACGCGAAATGTTTGGCGAGGATGTAGCCATGCTGGTAGGTGTGGTGACCAAGCACAAGAGCGAGAAGTATGAGATTTCGCTACAGGTGGACAACTACAAGCAGATGCTGCAATCAATACACTACGACATACGCGCCTTGTTGCTGAAACTGGCCGACCGTCTGCACAACATGCGTACACTGAAGTCGATGCCGCCGCACAAGCAGCTCAAGATAGCCTCCGAGACAGACTACTTCTACGCTCCGCTGGCCAATCGTCTTGGCCTATACCGCATAAAGACGGAACTCGAGAACCTGAGTTTCCGTTACCGCCAGCCGCAAGAGTACGAAGAGGTAAGGGGACAGATTTCCCGCTATGTGAGCCAGCATGCCGAGGCCGCAGAGGAGTGGATGAGCCCCATACGTGTCGCCCTGGGACAGAGGGGGATAGTGGCCACGGTCACTTGCGAGCCACGCTCGGCCTATTCCATCTGGGCCAAGATGCAGGAAGACTCCATTTCCTTCAGTGAGGTGGAGCATATACGTGTGGTGCATATCGTATACAAGAACTGGAAGCAGAAAGAGATGACGGAGAAAGAGATGGCTCTATTCGTCTACTCTATCATCACCAATCTGTATAAGGAAAAACCGGGTAGCATGAACAGTTACCTTGACGTGTCGAAGGACAACAACTACCGTAGCCTGCACTGTAAGCTGATGGGCAATGAGGGGCGCTGGATGGAGGTGCACATCGCCTCCACGGAGATGAAGCGCATCTCGAATATCGGATGCCTCGTGGAGCGGGAGCATGGTGTGGACCGCTGGATAGAAAATTTCCGTGGAGTACTCAAGGACCTGGCCGAGCAGAGCCGTGCGGGAGCCTTCATGGAGGATGTGCGCTCAACCTTCTACGAAGACGACATCTATGTGTTCACCCCCAAGGGCAAGATGGTGGTACTTCCCAAGGGAGCCACGGCCATCGACTTCGCCTTTGAGATACATAACAAGGTGGGAGAGCAGATGAAGTTTGCTGTCATCAACGACAAGCTATGCTCGGCCAAGACAGTATTGCAAAAGGGCGACCGTGTGCGCATAGGACTCGATGATGTCCCATCTATAAACAAGTCGTGGCTCGACCATGTCATCACCTACAAGGCACGTATCGGAATCCGCCGGTTCCTCAACCGCCAGCCATCCAGAATGAACGAAGGGTTTGTTTTGTGTGCCTCATGCAAACCAATCTCTGGCGACGAGGTCATAGGCTTCCGACTGCCCGATGGACGCACAGAGGTGCACCGTTGCGATTGCCGCAAGGCAATAGAGAAAGCGGCCGAAATGGGTGACAGCATAGAACGTGAAGTAGATATGAAGGAGTTCGAGCAGATGGCCTTCCCTATACACTTCCATGTAAAATCGGTCAACAAAGACCAACTGCTACTGGCTATCGTGTCACTCGTATCAGAGCAGATGCACCTGAGTCTGGGCAATCTGCACTCTACTATCGCCGATGACATAGTATCGACCGACTTCGAGGTGTATGTGCACTCCTACAACGAAATAAAAGCACTCAAGGATGCCCTCTCGACCCTACCGGGCGTATATGGCTTGCGAACCTATTAGGCCAGTGTTCAGTGCAAGGTCTTATGCTGGGTGTGCAGTGCTACGATCAGCCAACAAGCACAGCCACCTCAGCCTGCGCTATACGCAAGAGGTCGGACGGAGCAATCTTCACCTGCAAGCCACGCACACCGGCACTGACAAATACATAAGGGAAGTCATTACAGGTATGATGCACGTAGGTGGGGAAATGCTTCTTCATCCCGATGGGCGAGCAGCCACCACGGATATATCCTGTGAGCGGAAGCAGTTGCTTCATGGGAATCATCTCGCACTTCTTGTTGCCCGACACCTTGGCTGCAAGCTTCAGGTCTACGGTAGCATCGCCAGGAATCACACACACGAAATACCCCGTGCGGTCGCCTTGTAGCACAAGGGTCTTGAAAACTTGAGCTATATCCTCACCCAGCGATTCTGTTACATGAGGCGCACTGAGGTCATTCTCATCCACCTCATAAGGGATTAGCTCATAAGATATCTTTGCCTGATCGAGCAGGCGGGCCGCATTCGTTTTCTGTATCTTGGCCATAGGACAGGTAAAAGAGGTTAAGGATTACAGATAAAGGTTGGGCATTGGAGAACCCAATGCCCAAACATATTAACAATATCTACCAAAGATCTTCATCCATCATTTCTTGCTGAGGTCATACACCACCTTCATCACGGCCTCACCGATGGCGTTGGCCTCTTCGGGCGAACCAGCCTCAGAATATACACGGATGATAGGTTCGGTATTGCTCTTGCGCAGATGCACCCACTTGTCGGGGAAGTCAATCTTCACACCGTCAATATCGTTCACCTCTTCGTTGGCATAGATTTCCTTCACCTTCACGAGGATGGCATCAACGTCCACGTCTGGAGTGAGGTCGATACGGTTCTTGGCCATATAGTAGGCGGGATAGGTCTTGCGCAGTTCGCTCACGGTCATCTGCTTCTTGGCCAGATAAGTGAGGAAGAGGGCGATACCTACCAATGCATCGCGACCATAGTGGCTGGCAGGATAGATGACACCACCGTTGCCCTCACCACCGATGACAGCACCGGTATTCTTCATCTTTGTCACCACGTTCACCTCACCCACGGCCGAAGCGTTGTACTCGAGGCCATACTTGCGGGTCACATCGCGCAGGGCACGGGTAGAGCTGAGGTTCGATACGGTGTTACCGGGAGTGTGTTGCAGGATATAGTCGGCCACGGTCACGAGCGTATACTCCTCACCATACATATTACCGTTCTCATCGATAATGGCCAGGCGATCCACGTCGGGGTCTACGACGAAAGCCACATCAAGGTCGGCCTTCTTCATCAGCCCCATGATATCGGTGAGGTTCTTCTCCAAGGGTTCGGGGTTGTGCTGGAAGTCGCCCGTAGGTTCACAGTAGAGCTTCTCTACGGTGCCCACACCCAATTGAGCCAACAGTTCGGGCAACACGATACCGCCTACCGAGTTCACACAATCGATAGCCACCTTGAAATTAGCCTTGCGGATAGCCTCCACGTCTACGAGGTCAAGTGCAAGCACGCTATCTATATGCTTCTGGTTATACGAGTCGTCCTTTGTATAGTGACCCACGTGGTCGATGTCGGCAAACTCGAATGCCTCGGCAGCAGCAATAGAGAGAACTTCATTTCCCTCGGCAGCATTGAGGAACTCGCCCTTCTCATTGAGGAGCTTGAGGGCATTCCACTGCTTGGGGTTATGGCTTGCGGTAAGGATGATACCACCACATGAGCCCGACATGGTAACGGCCAGCTCAGTAGTAGGAGTCGATGCCAAACCTATATCTATCACATCGAAGCCCATACCCATCAAGGTACCACATACGCAACTGCGCACCATCTCACCAGAGATACGCGCATCGCGACCTACCACGATGGTATTGCTCTTCACCGATGTTGTTTTACGGATAAGTGTAGCATAGGCAGCTACAAACTTAGTGATGTCGAGCGGGTTGAGCCCCTCGCCTGCCGTGCCACCGATAGTGCCACGGATGCCTGAGATTGATTTAATCAGTGTCATTGTCTTTCCGGTATATAAGTTATTTCATAATATGTTGGATACACGTATTGTGCGGCGGTAGAGGTACCCTCGCCATGCGGAACAATCAGGCGCACCTTGGCCGCCTTGTCGTTAGGCCGTCCAGGAGTGATATAGCTGAATGGCAACAACCACCCCTTGGGCACTGCACTGCCATAGATAGCATACATATAACCCTGCGTGAAGGAAGCCGAGAAAGTATCGCCCTTACGTTCACAAGTAAACTTATCGGGAGTGGAGGCATAGAGGTTACCGGAAATGGTATCCCCATCAGCTATATTGTATTCCAAGTAGCGAGCCATGAAGACACCACGGTCACCAGACTCCATCATCTCGCCCTCGCCCTTGCGCACAATCTGCATATATACGCCCTTGTCCTCGAAAAGTACGAACTCGTTCTTTGCCGTGTCGGTCACCTGTCCATTGGCTTCGAATGTCTCCATATCGATAACCTTAATGCCCTGTTCGTCAATAAAGTCATAGATATGGTTCTTCTCCTTCTCTTTCTGTTCGGCATACGTCTCATAGTCCTCACACGAGCACCACACCACAGCCGAGAGGAGTGCCATGACTATATAAATAGGTTTCTTCATTACTGTTCTCCAAAATTCTCCACAAAAGTAATAAAAACAATGTCTACATGCACTATCCGAAAGCGATTTTTTCTAAATATTATCAATTAAAAACACTTTACGGCCGGGGAAACTCCTTCAGTGCCTCCTCAAACACACCGATAGCACCTTGCAACGTACCGTCATATTGCCCGCCCGACGCATTCAGATGACCACCTCCGTTAAAGTACTTTGCAGCAAACTTATTGCACGGGAACGTCCCCTGCGAGCGCAACGACACGCGAATGACATCCTTCTCCGTATCTTCGCGCAAGAAAGCCGAGAAATAGATTCCCTTCATCTGTAGCGGGATGTTCACAAGCCCCTCCGTATCCCCCTTGTTGAAATCGAATCGTTTCATCTCCTCACGACTCAGGGTGATGAGTGCGGCATGTTCCTCGGGGAACACGCGCATCTTCTCATACAGCACATAGCCCATCAGGCGCAAGCGCCCCTCCGAATAGTTGTTGAACACCTTGTTATATATACGGTCCTTATTGATTTCCTTCTGCATGAGCATGCTCACGATGAGGTACAGTTCCTGCGTGCAAGGCCCGTACGAGAAGTTACCCGTATCGGTCATCACGCCGGCATACAGACATTCACACGCCTGCTTCGTGAGCCGGTCATAGCCACCCATAGCCACCACCAAGCGGAACACCACCTCGCACGTGCTCGATAGCTGAGGATACGAGAAGCTGATATCGCAGAACGCATCGGGATGCAGGTGATGATCCACCAGCACCTTCACCGCCTTGGCCTTCTCTATCAGAGCCCCCATATCATCCACACGGCTCAACGCATTGTAGTCCATAGCCATTATCACATCGGCCATAGCAATCATCAGCCCAGCCTTCTCACCATACTTATCGAAACGCACTATCTCCTGCGAGCCCGGCATCCAGGCCAAGAAGTCAGGATAGGCATCGGGCACAATCACCACCGCCTCCTTGCCCAACGCCTTCAAGTAATGCGCCATGCCCAACGTAGAGCCCAGCGCATCGCCGTCAGGGCCGGCATGACAAGTAAGAACAAACATCTTGTTTCCGTCAATCACCTGCTCCAGGCGTTCAATATCAGTTTTTGAAAATATATTCTTGATCATACTCTACATTTATTGTGCAAAGATAATCATTAGCGAGTGAAAAGCCAAGCTTGCTTGAGCTTTTTGCAACGAGCGTGATTATCTTCTTGGCGCAGCCATAAAAATACGGATAAGCGAGCGAAAAGCCAAGTTAACTTGAGCTTTTTACTGCGAGCGAGAGTATTTTCTGTGGCGAAGTCACTAAAGGTACGGATAAGCGAGCAAAAAGCCAAGTTCGCTTGTGCTTTTTACTGCGAGCGAGAGTATTTTCTATGACGAAGTCACTAAAGGTACGGATAAGTGAACAAAAAGGGAAAAAGCGAAGCTAAGCCGAAACACAATCAATTTCTGTGCAAAAATTTTTGTAGCATAATGTAAGGCAAACCCTGCGGTTTGCTTACATGGTGTTGAAATCGGAAGTATAGACTTGCTCAACTCAAAAACTTATAAACTCAAAAACTCACGTTTCGCTTACTTTCTGAAGAATCCTAATCGCTCATGGCTGCGTTCTTTTTGGCTGGCTTGGGGATTGGGCGAGAAGAGGGCAAGGATTCCTCTATTCCTTTTCTCTTATGAACATAAATTGCCGTGAAACGAAGTTCGCTGGCCGTAGGGAAAAGCAATTGGCCATGAATTTTCCACAAATAGACTGCTTTCTTTAACTTAAAGCGAGACCTATGGGAAAGCGAATAAAAAAGTCGCGGTGAATAAGTTCACCGCGACGGAGTTTAGTAAATCGGTTTAACCCAACCGCAATCGTCACATTCGTAACAATCTCCATTCAAGTAGGCATCGCCTCCACAATTTGGACATTCTATACAATCAGGAATATCCTCCGAATAATACTTTGCGTAATCCATAACTATATATAATTAAAATGCCATTTTAAATTTACGTTTAGCTTCTTCTATGGGTTGGTCTGAATACATATAATAATACTCGTCATCTTTAGAGAACCATTTATCATTATTTATTTGAATCTCAAGTGTACGTTTGAATAGCAGAACTAACTTTTGTGCGAATCCTTTATCTTTAATACTAATAGCATAATCTAAAGCAACATTACAAGCATCATTGTATCTCTCAACAGCTTGCATATACCTCATATTAGCATCCAAAACGTCTTTGCCAACAACTACTCCAGTTGTTGCTACGTCTTGCCCAACACTAAGCCCGCTAATAAATGAGAATATCATATTTTTATTTCCGCCAACAGCTTCAATATATGCGCCCATTAGTTCGGAAGTATTCATATATGAGCATAAAGCCTTTAGAGTTGTTTCATTGGCCATTTTTAATTTGCTAAATATAAGCATCTTTTGTGACTGAAGTATTTGAGGTAACCTTTCGGTACCTCCTTCACGCCAATTGGCTATATCTTCTATTCTGTTTAATTCTCCATTAAGTATTGCTAATCGGATTTCTTCGCCTAAGGCTCTGTCCTTGTATGATTCCATTTTTGCAATTTCCTTCTTTGCAAATCCTTTAGCTTTATATTTCTTCCATTTAGCTATAATCTTATGTGCTTTGTCAAATTTCTTCTCACTAATAGCTTCTTGAATATGAGTAGGATAATCATAAGAACCAGACATATAAAACCAACGTCCTATTGCAAATAATCCCCAAAGTATTAAGCCTATGAATACAACTCCAATTGCTCTCCAAAAATAATCCCAAAAATCCATATGCGTAAAGTTTTAGTAATTAATAATCAATTATAAAAAAGCCCAGGTTAACAAATCAGTAACTTTTACCTGTTCTACGTTATGCAACAAATTTCCAATCTCATAGACCATACCGCTTAAGATACCAGTATTAGATTCGGCATTTGATTCATCACTGACGAGATATGCTTCAGAAGAGCTTTCTTGCAAATTGTATGCCATTTGTGCTCTGCTTTCTGCCAACTCTTTATAAGCGGCTGTTAGTTCTTGGTTTGCTTGTATGTTAAGTTCCATTTCCAACTTTTTGCAAGCCATTTCTTCTCTCTCTAAGTACATTTCTTGTTCTCTCTTTTGTCTCTCGTGCTCATCAAGTTTAGCCATATACTCGTCAAACAGCTTATCCCCTATAACTCGCTGTTCCGACTCTATTGGTATTAGTCGATGAAATGCCGAAACGTCGGGATTATAAGTTACTCCAGCTTGCGCTATTGCATCCTTCATTCGTGAAAGCAGGTTCTCACTATGCTTTAAGTAAAGCATATTTTGTACTTTGGGTATATACTCTTGCGCCAATGCATAGGTATTTGTAGCAGCATCTGGAACGGAAGTTAATAACAGATAAGCAAAATCTATATCATCTCTTGATATATACTCATTGACCTTGTTGATGATACTATAAGGGTTGCTCTCATAACTATTTACAATCTTCGTGCGGGCATTCGCTAGCATCTGCTTAATCTCACGGCTATTCTCTATCGTATTAATAGCATTGATTGTAGCCTTCTCATACGAGTTGCCTACTCCCATCATATTTATTGACGTCGATTCATAAATCTCACCAGTTAAAACATTGCCTACATATAGAGTCACCGTATATGTAATGGTGCTTTTACTTGGAACTGTAGCCGTCGTTCCTTTGTTCTGCATTGACAAAACAGGAACTAATGCAAAAGTAGGGTCACCTCCAAGACATCCGACACCATTCGCTGTAACCAATCGGAGTAGCTTTAGTGCCAGTAGTTTTGAGCATTCATAACTCACGCCATTCTCTACCGCAGGAGAAAATACGGTCAATGTTATACTTGGCGAATCGAAAACTTCAATAAACTCATTTGATTCAGATTTTTGTTGCTGCCTTACAGTTCCTGCTTGTTGTGTTTTCTCTATACTCTGCGGTTGGTAATATACCGCATTTTTAGGTTTCCCGCTATTTGAGCAAGAATGTAATGCTCCCACTGCCAATATGGCTATTAGAAACTTTTTCATACACCATTATCTTAATCCGTTAATACTTATCAATACTTGTCCCAAACCTTGCGACTTGTTTGTTGCCGAAACATTGCATTCGTTTCGGATTGACTTAGCGAAAGCCCTTCCCCAATCATACGCGTTAAATTGGGTGCCGTCTCTATTTATAGTAGGTATCCTTACATTTTCGAAGTATAATTCGTAATCGGTGTTGCGTTGCAATTTGTAGGCTCCTTTTTTAGTATGTGCCTTCATATAGTCAATAATCCAATCAGAATATGTATCCCCCATATAAGTCTCATCACTAAGCCTAATGTCAGATCCATTCTTTACGGATATGCGCACTGTTATTTCACGTCCTTTGGCAATAGTGTTTGCAAACGATTCCTTTATATTGTCCGATATCTTACCAAAATCTTTACTGAAGTATTTTTGCATTATACTACTCATGCTGTTCCCTTCAAGATTGTTCTGAGTGTGTGTTGAAATGACTTTATTTGTGTATATATCAATAACGTTAATAGTATAGGACAGTTTCCGTTTGTTGAGATTGTGCGAATACGCATCAGATGCATAACTATAGTCCACTTCCAATACAATGTCGGGGGATATAGTTGTAAGAAGCAATGTCTTGGCATCTTTAGCAAAATCATCGGCCTCATCCATTATGTTTTGATTATTAAGACTCTTCAAGCCCTGCTCCAAATCAGTGAGAGGAAATCCCATATCTATAAACTTACTCTGGATTACTGATACGATGGCCTTATTATCGTCATTGGCAAATAAATATCGTGTATAATCTCTATTTAATACCGTCTCGCCTTGTACGAGTTCTCTCCGCAAACAATTGAATCTCTCCAACAATTGGTCACTAGGTAAAACCATAATAGATGGTTTGGCCTGCTCTATAATATTTACAGGTGTGTCATCCTCTTCAAAAGGGTTAGCTGACACGTCAGTAAGACTTGATCCCTTCTTACCACCTCCATTGCAAGCCACCAGCATAGAGAGGCATAACATAGCAAGCCACAATGCACGTATTTTCATAACATTTCATGGTGCCTACAAGTCTCCCTAAGTCAGCAGTAAATTTGTCTGATTATACCATACAAGAAAAGCGTAGAGACTTGTCGAGCTCATCATACAGTTGGTATCGCCAAACACCATTAAGAGAATGAACTGAGAAACAAATACCCCACGCTGTCGTATATACCGTGTGAGGTACAGCAAGAGCTGCACGTGGGATATACAAACAGAATGAGCGTTGCATTGTTTCCACCCCTCTTGTTTGAAATTGGCGATTTCACTGTATGGGTAAAAGCAAGAAACGCATTCTTGACCCGAGGATTTCTCCCCTCGGATGCTGCAAATTTAGTGCAAGGCGAGAGAAAAAGCAAATTTTATTTAGATTTTCCGAGCCGCAGCCTAAATTCTTCTTGCGGAGCAAGATTAAAGTAGAAAATAATTAGGAGTTAGGAGTTATGAATTAGGAATTATTTTCCTACACCACCCCAAGAATCTTTCTTCCCTCTAATTAAACAACCTTGCAAACAACGCAAACGCTCAGAGATATTCGTTTCTCGTAAGCAAAGAAACAGCTATTATAATTACCGTAAAAGTGAATAAGAAGAAACAGACGAGACAGGCTTAAACAGCTTTGGCTATACGATGACGATGAACGTTTAATGATTAACGGTGAACGTGGAACGAGGAACGAAAGGACAGCTGCGCTGTACGATAACGATGACTAAGCAGCGGAGCTGCAGGTTATGGGCGAGTGCATTAATAAATCTCCCGAACTCAGGGAGTCGGGAGAACTTTGTATATGGGATGGCACAGATTACATATCTTCCAGCGAGAGGCAAGTGGTGTCTATCTTATATTTGAAGAACAGTTTGGTGCGGATGGCCTCTACCTTTTCCATGAAGGCTTCAGGCTTGAAGTTCTTACGCTGACGCTTCACCTCGGCCAGGAGCACGTGCTTTTCGTTGAGGTGGATGGCTACGATGTCTATTTCGTTTTGTGCCGCGTCCTTGCCCTTTGAGGTTTCCCACCATGAGCCTATATTGCGATAGAGCTGCTGCTCGCGTAATTGCTCGCGGAAGTATCGCTCCAATGTCAGTCCTGAGTAGGTGGGATAGTCGTCCTTGATGATTTTGGCCAGGGCAGCGTGCATCCCCGATTGTATGAGGTCTTGATTCTTCACTATATAGCGGAACCAGAAGCGCAGGAAGTTGTCGGCAATCTCATAGCGCACCGTCTGCGTACCCTCCTTGGCAAGGATGGGACGCTTCTTGGCGATGATATCATAATCTGCTTCAAGGCGTTGCAAGAGTCCGCCCACACTGCTCCCGCCCACAGCATCGGAAATCTCTGATGCCGTGTTGCGCCCCGAAGCGATGGCCGACAAGATGGCATAGTAGTTGCCATACTTCTTGCCAAACTCCTGTATGAGCAAGATGTTTCCCTCTTCGAGGAAGATGGAGTTTTCGCTGGTGATGTAGTCGACCATCTTCTCCATGGTATAGCAGCCGCGATCAAGCAATATCTCTATATACTTGGGCACACCGCCGGTGAAGGTGTAGAGTGCCAAGAGGTCATCGTTGCTGTACTCGGGGGCATGGTCGGCAAGGATTTCCTTGAGCACGCTGGTGGCAAAGGGCTGTAGCTTAATGATGCTGTCGGCGCGGCCATAGAGCGGCTCCTTGTATTCCATGAAGATGCGGTGCATCAGTGTGTATACCGATCCGCTTACGATAAGGTTGACGTGTGTGGTGTCTTTATAGCGGTCCCACACATCCTGCATGCCGCTGTAGACCGACTCGTTGATGTAGAAGAACTCTTGAAACTCATCGATGATGAGGTTGAATGCTTGATGGCGGCCTATGCTCATCAGTTGCTCGAACAACTCTACAAACGAACCGATGCCTTGTGGCATGAACACACCCAACTCTCTGCTTGCCGTTTCAGCAAACTGGCGACAAAGAGCGGCTTCGTTGTTGCGCCCCACGAAAAGGTATGCAGTGGGGGAACCTTCACAGCTCTTGAGCATCAACTTTGTCTTCCCTACACGACGACGTCCCGTGAGTACGGTCATCTGAGAATGATTTGAGAATGCTATTTGCTGCGTAGATTGCAGTAGTGCCAACTCGTTTTTCCTATCGTAGAACTTCATATGTCAATATTTTACACTTTTTCGCGGTGGATATTTTCGCGGTGGCGAATTTTCAACGACAAAGATAAGTGGTTTGTTCTTAATGGCCAAATAATTATTTGATTTATTGAAAAAAATGCAGCGGAGCTACGGTTTAGTGTGAACGAAAACCTTTGGGAATTAAAAATTAAAAGTGAAAAATTAAAACAGAGGAAGGACAGCCTTTGGCTGTACGATGACGAGAACGAAAACCTTTAAACGATGAACGATTAAAGATTAACGATGAGCAGTTGAAGAAGAATGTATATAAACGAAATACTCTATAAAACAAGTATTGCGGAATAGGCTGTCCGGTCGTCCTTGCACGGCATAACACGTTGTATGACAATCAGTAGACGAGAACAGCCTGGGTTATCCTTGTCTATCAACTTTGTCTACGACAAGGACATCCGGCAACCTATTTCTGTAAAGTGCTTTATAATTCTGTTAAGTGATGTGTAAGAAACCAGACAAAAAGATTTTTTCTAACGAAAGGCTCCGTTAGAAATGCCGGAGCCTTGCGTTTCGCAATAGGGTTTGTCGACAACTACGCCCCGAGTGGACTTTCACCACAGATGTATGACATGCCCGTCATATCTCAGAAACGGCGGCATATATAGAGCGGACGTAACCGACACAACACGCAGACTTATTCGCATCCTTACAGCGTTTCAGAACATTCTGAATTGACAAGACTATCGCGTTGGCATCGTCAGATTTTTCAGAATTGGCCATTTGGCTTAAATAAAGAAAGAAGGAAGTTATGAATTGGCCATTTAATTCGTTTGACGCTTTCAGAAGAATCTGAAAACATTGCACGATGAGGTTAGAGCTTTCAGAAAAGTCTGAAAACATTGCGAGATGCGATTGGAGCTTTCAGAAGAGTATATAATTCGTCCCCTCGGAAATCCAACATCCGAGGGTGCTGAGGTAGGGGTCTCTGACCCCTTTGAAGGCATTGCGGGTCATAGACTCTGATACTCAAAAGAGGACGTTTTTGTAGCCCAGTTGGGAAACATTTGCAGCCTAACTGGTGCGCAGATATCCAGCCTTGAAATCACTGCCATTTTTCGGCAGGTCAACGCGGTCAACTCGGTCAACTCACCTGCTTTCAGGAAGAAGAAAGAGCTTAATATATATAATTAATAATATTACCCCTATATATAGGGCCTCCCGCGCCAGCTCCTACAAAATAAGAAACAAGGCCAAGAAAAGACAGAAAGCACGTGAAGTTCTATATTCCAAGACTGGCAATATTCATTCCAAGACTGGCAATATATATTCCAAGACTTGGAATATTACTTTTATCGAGGTATTAATTGACCGTACATCGGCCGGACGACACAGTCCTCTACAGGTATTGTTTCGAAAGACCTGTAGGTGATAAAATTAAAGACCTATAGGTGCCTGAATTTGCCACCTGCAGGAGGGGTTGCCGAAAATCCTAAGAAGAGAGACATATATGCGCTCGCACGTGCATAAGGAATATGAATGTCGGCCGTAAAACAAGAAACCTGCCAGGGCAACCCTGATCAAACTGACGGAGCGTTGCACCTGCGGCGTTTCTTACTCGTAGTTATAGACAGATCCTATAAAGCCATTTGCCGTGCAGCAGGGTAATGCACACAACATTCGGTGCTATCTGTACGTTGTAATAGTACCATATAGTATTAACCTTAATAAGAAATAAAGATATGAGAATAATGGATATCAGAGGACGTGAGGTCCTGGACTCGCGCGGCACGCCTACCATAGAGGCCGACGTGGTGCTTGAGAATGGTGTGGTAGGACGTGCTTCCGTGCCATCGGGAGCCTCTACGGGTGAGAATGAGGCGCTGGAGCTGCGCGATGGCGACAAGCGTCGCTACGGCGGCAAGGGAGTGACGAAGGCGGTGGTGAACATCAACGAACGTATAGCTCCCGTGCTGCATGGATGCAACGTGTATAACCAGCGCGAGCTGGACAAGCTGATGCTGGAACTGGACGGTACGCCCACGAAACGTAACCTCGGAGCCAATGCGATGCTGGGCGTGTCGCTTGCCTTAGCCAGGGCGGCGGCAAAGTCGTTCGGCATGCCACTGTACCGCTATATCGGCGGTGTGAATGCCCACGTGCTACCCGTACCGATGATGAACCTGCTCAACGGTGGTCGCCACTCCGACGCGCCCATCGCCTTTCAGGAGTTTATGGTAAGACCCATCGGAGCGCGTAGCATACGGCAGGCCATACAGATGGGTGCCGAAGTGTTTGGCGCGCTGAAGAGCGTGTTGCGCAAGCGAGGCTACAGCACGGCCGTAGGCGATGAGGGCGGCTTTGCCCCTGCCCTGAGGGGTACCGAAGAGGCGCTGGAGTCGCTCGTGCAGGCCATCGAGGCTGCCGGATACAAACCCGGCAAGGAGGTGACGCTGGCTCTCGACTGCGCGGCATCAGAGTATTACAAGGATGGAGTGTATGACTACAGCCTGTTTGAGGGACCTAACGGAAGTCGGCGCACCTCTGCCGAGCAGGTGTACTACCTCGAACGTCTTGTGGGGCTTTACCCGATAGACTCCATCGAGGATGGCATGGCCGAGAACGACTGGGAGGGATGGGCCATGCTCACCGAGCGCCTTGGCAACCGCTGCCAGCTGGTGGGCGACGACCTCTTTGTGACGAACGTGAAGTATCTGCGCAAAGGCATAGAGCAGAACTGCGCCAACAGCGTGCTCGTGAAGGTGAACCAGATAGGTACGCTCAGCGAGACGCTCGACACCATCGAGATGGCTCGACTGGGCGGATACAGCACCATCATCAGCCACCGCTCGGGCGAGACCGAGGATACCACGATTGCCGACATTGCCGTAGCGGTGAATGCGGGACAGATAAAGACGGGCTCGATGAGCCGTAGCGACCGTATAGCCAAGTACAACCAACTGATCCGTATCGAGGAGGCACTGGGTGGTACGGCGCGGTATGGGATAATGAAATAAAAAAGAGGGCGTGATATCACGCCCTCTTTTCTATACTACCTTGCCGGATCAGCTGAAGAACAGGGCGATGCCCTTGTCGATGCCGCTGAAGCCCATGAAAGCGAGTGCCAGGAGGCCTGCGGTGATAAGGGCGATAGGCATGCCCTCTATGCCCTTGGGGATGCGCACAAGGCTGAGCTGCTCGCGAAGACCGGCAAACACGATGAGAGCCAAGGCAAAACCGAGGGCGGTGGCCAAGGCATAGATGATACCGGTGAGCAGGTTGGGCTCAAGCCCCTGACCGTTGTATGTGCCGTTGGCTACAAGAATAGCCACACCGAGGATGCAGCAGTTGGTGGTAATCAGAGGCAGGAACACGCCAAGTGCCTGATAGAGGGAGGGAGAGAGCTTCTTGAGCACAATCTCGACCATCTGCACAAGGGCGGCAATCACCAGAATGAAAACGATAGTCTGCAGGTACTGCAGGCCGAAGGGGTTGAGCACCCATATCTGCAACAGGTAGGTAACGATGGTGGCGATGACCAACACGAAGGTTACAGCCAGCCCCATGCCCTTGGCGGTCTCAATCTTCTTTGACACACCGAGGAAGGGGCAGATACCCAGGAACTGTGACAACACAATGTTGTTCACAAAGATTGCGGAGATAAATATCAGTATGTATTCCATAATTCTTATTTTTTAATCTTATTCACGATGGCAATAAGGTAACCCAACACGATGAAGGCACCGGGAGCAAGCACGAAGGCAAGCATGTTGGTCGATGAGGGCAGCAGGGTGAAGCCAAATACGGCACCTGTGCCCAACAGCTCGCGCACAGCACCGAGCAGGGTGAGCGCCCAAGTGAAACCAAGACCCATGCCCAGACCGTCGAAGAGTGAGGGGATGGCGGTGTTCTTGGCAGCAAAGGCTTCGGCACGGCCAAGGATGATACAGTTTACCACAATCAGCGGAATGAACAGACCGAGACTGGCATAGAGTGAAGGCAAGTAGGCTTGCATGAGCATCTGCAACAGGGTCACAAAGGATGCAATGACTACGATATATGCCGGAATACGTACCTTATCGGGGATAAGGTTTTTCAATAAGGCAATAACGATGTTTGAACATATCAAAACAAACGTGGTGGCAAGACCCATAGACATACCGTTGAGCGCCGAAGAGGTGGTACCCAAGGTAGGACACATACCAAGGAGAAGGACAAACGTGGGGTTCTCCTTAACCAAACCATTCAAAAATACTTTCCAATTATTCATATTATTAAATTAAAAGTTTACAATTAAAAATTAAAACATATTCTCTTTACTCTATCACTTCAACATCAAGCGGGAAGTTTTAATTTTTAATCTTTCATTTTTAATTATTCTGTGCCGTTGCCCCTGAGTTCACATCCGAAGCATTGCCTTTATATACCTTATAAGCATTGTTCACGGCATTGAGGAAGGCACGTGAGGTGATGGTGGATGCAGTGATGGCATCTACATCGCCGCCGTCCTTGGACACCTTCAGTTCACCCTCGTTACCGATGTTGCGGCCAATGATGTTGTGGCTACCTGCGGGGTCGGGCTTACCGAAGAACACCTTAGATACGGCTGATACCTCTTTGGCCTCGCCTGTAGTGGCGGTACGGAACCACTCGCCGGCACGAGCACCAAGACCTGGAGTCTCAGCATGCTTCAGCACTTCATAGCCAAGGATATTACCTTCGGCATCGAAGCCTACCAGCACTTCAATGTCGCCACCAAAGCCGCTCTTATCGGTTGACTTCACGGCAGTGCCAATCCAGTTGCCATCACGAGACACCTCGTATACGACGAAGGCATCGACGGGTTTCTCTGTGACCTCGATCTGTTCATCGGCACCGATATTAAGGACAGACTTGATACCAGCACTCAGAGCCTCTTCGTTGATTTTTGCAATAGTGACACTGGTCACATTGTTGACATAGGCAAGCAGGAATGCTGCCACTACCGACACGATGGTCAGCACGAGAAGCATATTCTTCAAGGATGATTCGAGCTTTTTCATTTCTTTACCTCCTTTGCAAAACGTTTGGGCTTGCAGGCGTTGTTGATCAACGGCACGAAAGCATTCATAATAAGGATAGCAAACGACATTCCCTCGGGATAGGCACCGAACACACGGATGGCCACGGTGAGGAAACCTATGCAGAAGCCGTAGATGAGCTGACCCTTCGGGGTCATGGGAGAGGTGACATAGTCGGTAGCCATGAAGATGGCACCCAACATGAGACCGCCACCACAGAGATGATGCCACGGTGTAGCCACCTCAACGGGGTATGCGATGTGGAGCAGACCTGTGAGAGCAAATACGGTGACGAGGATTGACACGGGAATGTGCCAGGTGATGGTGCGTGACACCAACAGGATAACCAGACCTATGAGCAGGCACAAGGCACTGACCTCACCGAGCGAACCGCCCACATTACCGAGGAAGAGGTCCCAAAGGTTGCTCTGAACAAGGTTGGCCATTGGGGTAGCAGCAGTAACCGCATCGGCATAAGCGGTCATCTGCCCCACCTCGGGGAACACGGTCATCTTCACAGGGAACGAGATCAAGAGAAACACGCGGGCAGCCAGCGCAGGGTTGAAGAGGTTGCAACCCAGGCCACCGAAGGTCATCTTCACCACGCCAATGGCAAACAACGCACCTATAATAATAATGTATAGGGGCAGGTTTGACGGCAGGTTGAAGGCCAAGAGGATACCAGTGACTACGGCCGAGAGGTCGCAGACGGTGCACTTGTCGTTCTTGAGGATATACTTGTTGATGGCCCACTCGAAGAATACGCAAGAGGCCACCGAGACAACAGTCACGATGACTGCACCCAGGCCAAACGTATAGAACGACCATAACATAGCAGGCAACATGGCGATGATGACCCATCGCATGTTCTTGCTTACGCTGTCGCCACTGTGAACATGAGGCGACAAGGATAGTGTTAGTTTATTCATTTTCTGATATATTTTGCAGTTCTCGGAGGATTCTTAGTTCTCGGAGTTCTATATTCATTATTTCTTAGCGTTACGTTCACGGATGATACCACCTACCGTATTCTTGCAGAGGCGTACCCAGTCGAGCAACGGACGGTTTGACGGACAGGTGAATGTGCAGCAACCACACTCGATACAGGTCATGATGTCTTCCTTCTCGGCACGCTCCCAGTCGGCATACTCACCAAGCTTGGCCAGCAAGTAGGGCTCCAAGCCCATGGGGCAGGCAGCCACACACTTGGCGCAACGCATACAGTTCTGCTCCTCGCCACGCAACGACTCCTTCTCTGACATGAGCAGCACGCCAGAGCTACCCTTGCAGATGGGTACCTCGGCATTGAGGAGTGCTTTACCCATCATCGGGCCACCACCGATAATCTTACCGGTATCTTCGGGCATGCCACCGGCTGCCTCGATGAGCTGGCTCATGGGAGTACCCATACGAGTGAGGAAGTTTGAGGGGTTGGCAAGTGACTTACCGGTCACTGTCACGATACGTTCGAAAAGGGGCTTGTTCTTGATGACAGCCTCATATACAGCGTATGCTGTACCCACATTCTGCACCACAGCACCCACGGCAATAGGAATGGCGGGAGGTGCAGGAACCTGACGGCCGATAACAGCATCGATCAACTGCTTCTCACCACCTTGCGGATACTTCACCTTGAGGGGTACAATCTGAATGCCGGGGAAGTTCTTGGCCTTCTCGGTCATCAGTGCAATGGCATCGGGCTTGTTGTTCTCTATGGCAATGTAGCCTACGGTAACGTTTACCGCCTTCATCAGAAGCGATACACCCATGAGAATCTGCTCGGGTTTCTCGAGCATCAGTGAGTGGTCGGCAGTAAGATAAGGCTCACACTCTACGGCATTGATGATAACGCACTCGGCCTTGCTGCCGGGAGGCGGTGTGAGCTTCACATGAGTGGGGAAACAGGCTCCACCCATACCTACCACACCGGCATCCTTAATCTTGGATACAATCTCTTCGGGCTTGAGGTCACACTTGGTCACCAGCTCTTCGCTACGGTCGATGCTCTCTTCCCACTCGTCGCCAACCACATCGATGAAGATGGCAGGCTTGCGGTAGCCGCTGGCATCAATCACCGAGTCAATCTTGGCAACCTTGCCCGATACAGAGGAGAAGATGGCAGCCGACACGAAACCGCCTGCATCGGCAATCTTGGTACCCACCTTCACCATGTCGCCCTTGGCAACACAAGGCACGGCGGGAGCGCCGATATGCTGTGACAACGGGAAGACAGCCTGCTTGGGCAATGCCATAGGCTCGATCTTCTTTCCGGCTGACAGCTTATTTTCTGATGGATGTACACCACCTATTCTAAAGGTCTTCATGAATTCTGAATTATGAATTGTGAATTATGATTTCTGAGTATTCGGAGTGCTCGGAGCAGTCTGAGAACTCGGAGTTCCGGTCGCTTCAGGAGCCTTCGCTGCTGACTCTGCCTCTGCTGCAGAAGCAGCCTTAGGAGCCTCTGTAGCTGCTGGTTTCGGCTTACGCGGAGGGAAGTTGACGGCTACGATAGAGTGTTGCGGGCACTCGTCTTCGCACTTGCGGCACAACTTGCATTTCTCATAGTCGATATAGGCCAAATTGTTGGCAATGGTGATGGCCTCGAACGGACATACCTTCTGACACTTGCCACACCCGATACAGCCTACCTCACATGCCTTGCGAGTGATGGCACCCTTGTCCTTGTTGACACAAAGCACCACCATGCGGCGACCGTTCTTGCCCTTGTTGCGCAATTCGATAATCATGCGCGGACAAGCCTTCACACAAGCGCCACAAGCCGTACACTTCTCGGCATCCACCTCGGGCAACCCTGTCTCGGGGTTCATGCGGATGGCATCGAACTGACAGGCAGCCACACAATCGCCACAACCCAGACAACCGTAAGCACAGCCCGTCTCGCCACAACCCGTGGCATGGGCAATCCTACACGATACGGCACCGTCATACACGACCGTACGAGGACGATGCTCACATGTTCCATTGCAGCGTACTACTGCTACTTTGGGTTCGGCAGCATCGGCACTCAGTCCGAGGATGTCGGCCACTTTCGTCATCACAGCTTGCCCACCTACAGGACACAGCAGCCCATCGAGCGAGCCTGCCTTGACACAAGCGTCGGCAAAGCCGGCACAACCGGGGAATCCGCAACCGCCACAGTTGGCTTGCGGCAACACCTCAGCAACTTGTCCCACACGTGGATCTTCTTCTACAGCAAATTGCTTGGCTATGACAAACAGCACGCCGGCGAGAACCAGCGCTGTCACTCCCAAGACAATTACTGCTACCAAAATTGTGTTCATTACTACTGATATTTAAATAGGTTTAATTGTAAACGTAAATTCACGGGCCAACTTCTCCTTACCCGCAAAGAGCAGGAGGAAATAGACCGTCAGTACCAGCAATGCCGCCACAGCACCTAACGCCTCATTGCCATCGGTGAGCCACATCACCAGAGCAACGGCCGCCACGAGCAGCAACAGAGGAAAAAGAAAAGCGAGGCGAACAGCCTTCATTCCCATTGCGGCAGTTCCCTCGACCATCACTCTTTGCCCCACCTGATAAGCGGCAGTATCGGCATCATACACATCCACAACCTTCTCCTTGCTCTCGGCCGCCGAACATAGGCTCTTGGCACCGCAGGCGGCACAAGCCGAAGCCTGCACGATGCGTACGTGTATGCATGTTCCCTCTATAGAGTCTACTATGCCGTCGTGTTTTATCACATCTGCCATATCAACATTGCAATTATCTTGCAAAATTACGACTTATTCTTAGAAAGAGGAAACTTTACATTACATTTTTTCGGTTTTTTGCAGATCAATCCCATCCGCCAAGACATTTAGCACCTGCTTCAGCTGGGTCCGTCAGCGCTTCACCCGATTGGGGTTCTTGGCCACAAACTCCTTCCAACTGCTCGGTCCTTTTCCCATATCAGGACGCCCCATCTGGAGGTAATGGCAATAGGCCGCTCCGAGAGCGTCGGTGGCATCGAGGAAGTGGGGCATCTCCTCTTTATCTATATTAAGCATACGGCGGAGCATATCGGCCACCTGTTCCTTGCCTGCCGAGCCATTGCCCGTGATGGCCATCTTGATCTTGGTAGGGGCATACTCGGTAATGGGTACCTCACGGCTGATGGCCGCTGCCATAGCTACACCCTGTGCACGACCCAGCTTGAGAGTGGTCTGCACGTTCTTGCCGAAGAAAGGAGCCTCGATGGCCAATTCGTCAGGAAGGTAAGAGTCGATGATGCCACGCACACGTTCGAAGATGCGCCCTAACTTGAGGTAGGTGTCACCGTATTTGCGCAGGTCAATCACGCCCATAGCCAACATACTCGCCTTTGTGCCAACGACTTTGATAACCCCATAGCCCATAAGATTGGTGCCGGGGTCGATGCCGAGAATGATCTTTTCTTTGACAGGATGTATCATCTATAAAGCAAAAAAACAACAATTATAAAAAAAATCGCACAAAGATACGGTTTATTCCGAAATAATTCCTATCTTTGCACCGCAAAAACAAATCACTGGGGCATTAGCTCATCTGGCTAGAGCGTTTGACTGGCAGTCAAGAGGTGGCGAGTTCGAGTCTCGCATGCTCCACAAGAGAAAAGGTAAGGCTGCTACATTCGCATTGCGAAGTGGCAGTCTGTTTTTTTATCAACGCATAAGAATATGAAGAGAAAGCGCATTTACACGTTGATCGCTATGTGCTGCATACTAAGTGCAGCCCAAGCCCAAACAAGAGAGATGATGGCCGGTGTGCAGACAGGGCATGTCAGCAGCACCTACAACGCGGCTCTACAGAACGAGTTGCAGGAGGGCTGGACTTTCGGCGGTCGCTTCCACTATGAGCTGATGAACCAGTTAGTATTGGCCCCCAAGGCCAACATATACCTCAACACGTCAGACACCCCCTGGTGGGCGGTAGATGCCGCCATTGACGCACACTACAATTTTGTGGCAGCCATCGACTTCTGCATATACCCTATCGCAGGTATATGCGCTTCATATTGGGACGGAGCGCAATACTTCCCGGCACAAAGCTACATTGGCGGCAATATCGGTTTGGGTGCGCAATACAACATCACCCCCCACCTCACCCTCAACGGAGAATACAAGTATCAGATATACAGAAGGCGCGATGTGGTAAGCTTTGCACTTTCGGTAGGCTACAGATTCTAACGCCACAGGCAACCCAATAAAATAAAGGGCGAGACCTCCACATCGAGGCTCGCCCTTTTATCATTATCACAATCAGTATCAGAACGCCAGAAGGAACTTGCGTATCAGCTCCGTAGTAGTGTCCGAAGCGGGAACGAGGGGCAAACGCAGCCTATTCTCCATCATCCCGCGAAGGTGCAGCACGGCCTTCACGCCAGCCGGATTCCCATCGAGGAAGAGCAGCTCGTACATCCGACGCAAGCGCTCGTCCATGGCCTCGGCTTCAGCATAGTCACCACGCATAGCACTATGCACCAGTTGGGAAAACTCGGATGCAAAGGCATTTCCGATGACTGAAATCACCCCATCGGCACCCTTCTTGATGAGCGGCAGGGTGATGCCGTCGTCACCAGAGAACACCTTGAACCCTGCAGGGCGGTTGCTGATAATCGTCTCTATCTGTTCCAAGTTGCCCGAAGCCTCCTTGATGCCGACAATATTCTTGAAATCAGCAGCCAGGCGCAGGGTCGTCTCAGGCAGCATATTCACCCCCGTACGACCCGGCACATTATACAATATAATAGGGAGGTCAGTAGATTCTGCAATAGCAGCAAAGTGGGCATACATGCCCGCTTGAGTAGGCTTGTTGTAATACGGTACCACAGAGAGGATGGCATCGACACCCTCCATTGCATCAGTGGCAAGACGGTCCACAACCGCCTGAGTGCTATTGCCGCCCACTCCTAACAGGATAGGCAAACGCCCGACATTACGCTCCATCACCGTCCGACGCACCTGACGCTGCTCATCGGCAGTGAGTGTAGGAGTCTCGGCTGTAGTGCCCAGCACACAAAGGAAATCGGTACCACCGGCCAATTGAGCATCGACCAATCGGGCAAGCGCTTCATAGTCAACACCGCCATTACCCTTGAACGGAGTGACCAGCGCCACTCCCAATCCGTGCATATCTTTATACATCCCTATTATCCTTAAAACGATTCAACTGCAAAATTACAGCTTTTTCATCAATAAGAACAGCATTTGTGGATTTTTTCTGTTATTCTTGGCCGAAATAAAGAAAAAGCGTAACTTTACATAAGTTTTTAAGTTCTTCAGCTTTTACGTTGGCTGCTTTACAAAAATAAAAGATGGACAACCACTACCTACATATATACAAAGCCTCGGCAGGAAGCGGCAAGACCTTCACCCTGGCCGTCAACTACATCAGCATGCTCATAGAAAAGCCCGATGCATACCGCAACATACTCGCCGTAACCTTCACCAACAAAGCCACGGCAGAGATGAAGCAACGCATCATAAGCAAGCTATATGGCATAGCCCACGACACCGACGATGCCCTACCCTACCTGGAGAAGGTGAAGGAGACCACCGGCCTCGCCGAACAGGTCATCAGGGATCGGGCCCGAACAGCCCTGCAACTGCTGGTGCACGACTACGGGCACTTCCGCATAGAGACCATCGACAGCTTCTTCCAGTCGGTACTCAGAGGATTGGCTCGCGAGCTCGACCTTGGCACAGGCATGACCATCGAGCTCGACACCAAGAAGGTGATCAGCGAAGCCGTGGACTACCTGCTGCGAGAGCTGAAGCCCAACGATGCCACCCTGCAGTGGATTACCGACTATGTCATCGAAGAGATTGGCGAGGGCAAGCAGTGGAACATCACGGACAACCTGAAGGCATTTGCCCGCAACATCCACAACGAAGACTACCAACGCCATGCCGAAACACTGCGGAGGCAGCTCAAGGACACTGCCCTCATACGCACCCTACGCACCAATCTGCGCACAGAACGCGCCAATGCCAAGAAACGCATCGAGGAGCGTGCCGCGGACTTCTTCCGCATCATCAAGGAGAACAACCTCACCATTGAGGACTTCGCATACAGTTATACGGGACCCTGCTCATACTACATAAAGCTATCGAAGGGGCAGTATGTCTCCGAGCTCGGCTCCCGCGCCCAAGCAGCCGCCGAGAGTGCCGAGGGGTGGACCTCGAAGAGCTCAAGCCGCAAAGACGAAATCATGGCGCTGGCCCACTCTCAGCTCGTGGACCACATCAACGAGACACAGCGTATATGCGCCGAGTGCATCACCGTCATCAACTCCTGCGAGCTGATACTGTACCACCTCAACCAACTGCAGCTCATCAACATCATCCACGACCACGTGTTGCAGCTAAACAGGGAAGAGAACCGTTTCCTCCTTGCCGACACCTGCCAGATGCTGAGCCGCATGCAGACGGGCGACTCGGCTTTCGTATTCGAGAAACTGGGCTACTACATACGCCACATCATGATAGATGAGTTCCAAGACACCTCACGTATGCAGTGGGACAACTTCTTCCCCCTCCTGCTCGAAGGCCTTTCACACGGCAACAAGAGCCTGATCGTAGGCGACGTGAAGCAAGCCATCTACCGATGGAGAGGCAGCGACTGGCGCATCCTCAACGAGGAACTCACCCGCGTACTGGGCAACTACACCCCCTCGGCGGCCCACCGTCTGGACACCAATCGCCGAAGCCTGGAAGGGATAGTCAGCTTCAACAACCGGCTGTTCTCCGAGTGCAACAACCTGTTCACCGAGCTCCTCGGACAGCAGAAGGCCGCCCCACTCATACAGGCCTACAGCGATGTGGAACAACAGTGGAACCCCGAGAACGAAGGTGGCTACGTGCGTGTGAGGAGCGTGCAGCACGAAGAGGGCGAAACGCAACCCGATGCCATGTGCCGCGAAGTGGCCAGCATCATCGGCGAACTGCGCAGTGCAGGGGTGGCCGACAACCAGATAGCCATCCTCGTCAGAAGCAACAAGAAGATAGCCCACATGGTAGACTACATGGCCAAGCACCACACAGACATACACATATTCTCGGCCGAAGCCTACCTGCTCGATGCCTCCACAGCGGTCTGTATGCTCATCTCCGCCCTGCGATGGATAGCCGACGAGCGCCACCTGCCCGCACTCATCGAGCTGGCCTTCGACTACCACCGCTACATCAAAGCGAGCGATATCGACCCTGCCAGGATACTGGCACTCGCCGACGAAGGATATGGTCTGCCCCAGGAGTTCATCGCCCAGCACGCCAGATTGCGCCAAACCCCACTCTACGAATTGGGAGAGAAGCTATACCGCCTACTCGGTCTGGAGGCACTGACCGAGGAGACTGGCTACGTGATGGCCTTCTTCGACCACCTGCTGAAATACTGCAGCGACTCTACAGGCGACATCAACAACCTGCTCACCTATTGGGACGACGAACTGCACGCCACAGCCATCCCGGGCGGGGCAGCCGGAGGGATAGAAGCCATGACGATACACAAATCGAAGGGCCTCGAGTTCCACACCGTGATACTCCCCTACTGCGAGTGGGAACTCAACAAGCACAAGGGCACCCTATGGGTAAGTACCGACGATCCCTTGGCTGCAGGTCTCGCTGCCATCCCCGTGACGTATACACAGAAGATGCCCCACAGCATATTCGCAGCGGAATACGACGATGAAGAACTCAAGCAGGCAGTAGACAACTACAACCTGCTCTACGTAGCCTGCACACGCCCCAAGTGCAACCTCTTCATCCTCAAAAGCGGCGAGAAGAAGAAAGAGGAGAAGCAGTCAGGCAAGAAGCGCGAAAGCACTTCCCCCCCCCCTATCAACACCGTATCGCGCCTCATCAGCCGGGCACTCGAAATGGCCGACAAAGACACGCTGGAGTATGGCACCTTAGTCGGCAGCGCCCCCCACAAGCCGCACACCGTGGTAGCCACACAGAGAACAAACAGGCTCGAAGCCACAGCCACCCCCATCAGCGTAACCATGCACTCTGAGCCGCTCAGCGTCAGATTCCGCCAGTCCAACCTCTCGCGGCGATACATATCCACCGTAACCGCCGACACCGCAGCCATCACCACCCAGCACTACATAGAACAGGGTATGCTGCTCCATGACGTATTCTCCCGGATGGCCACAGCGGCCGATGCCCCCGATGCCATCCACACCCTCCTGCATAGTGGCCTCATCGCCACAGGAAAAGAGCTGGACGAGATCACCCGCATCGTATACCGGGCACTCGAACACCCCGAAGCCGCCGAGTGGTTCTCGGGCAAGTACCAGCTGTTTGCCGAATGCACCATCCTGTACCCCGATGCAGAGGGCATGGTGAAGCAGATGCGTCCCGACCGCGTCATGAGCGACGGCCACCGCATGATAGTCGTCGACTTCAAGTTTGCCCGCCCCGACAGCGAGCACCACCACCAGGTATCCCGCTACATGGAACAGCTCAATGCCATGGGCCACACACACGTTGAGGGCTACGTATGGTATGTATACGAAGGCAAAGTGGAAGAGGTTTAGAGTTGCCATCCGTCCCACAAGGGAAACTTTCAACACCCTCGCAAGGGTATTGAGATAGAGATTTGTAATTCTGCATCAGTAGTGTTCCGTTTAGTGTGTCTGCGGCTATAAGCCCCAAACCTGTAAACTTTGGATATCGTTGCAAAGTCAAGCAATATCTCTGGAAAAATCTAACGAATGAAGGAAAACAATGATGGAAGCACTGGTGTCCAATGACTTATGAGAATTCTTGATGAAAGCCTCGCTGATACAAAAGTGCAAGGAAATGAAAGGTAATGAGAGCGGACACCAATATTTAATAATGGAAAAATTGCATTGTTACAACTGAATAACTATTTTTGTCAAGCTTTTATATATAAAAATAGGAGGGAGGTGATTTGCATGGATCAGATAACGTATTGATTTACTTCTGTAACGGTATAAAAAGTCCGTCACAAAACCGTCACAAAATAGTGCTTTTTGTGGCCATTTCTAACTAAAAATAGGGGTAAATTTGCTTATACCGTCACAAAGGAAAATTGACAAGATTGAGCAAACCTAAATGACTCAATACTACTTGATGCTTTCGTGGGTAATGAAAAGATAAAAAGAGACACCCCGAAGGATGTCTCCGTAAAGTCTATTGTAATTCAATAGATTACTTGTTCAATGCCTGAGCTACGTCAACGGCGCAAGCTACGGTGCAACCTACCATGGGGTTGTTACCGATGCCGAGGAAGCCCATCATCTCTACGTGTGCGGGTACTGAAGAAGAACCGGCAAACTGAGCGTCAGAGTGCATACGACCCATCGTGTCGGTCATGCCGTATGAGGCGGGACCGGCTGCCATGTTGTCGGGATGGAGGGTACGGCCTGTACCACCACCTGATGCCACTGAGAAGTAGGGCTTTCCAGCGAGCACGCGCTCCTTCTTATAGGTACCTGCGGTGGGGTGCTGGAAGCGTGTGGGGTTGGTAGAGTTACCGGTGATAGATACGTCTACGCCTTCCTTCCACATGATAGCTACACCCTCGCGTACGTCATCGGCACCGTAGCAGTTAACCTTTGCACGGGGACCGTCAGAATAAGCGATACGCTGAATTTCCTTGAGCTCGCCTGTATAATAGTCGAACTTGGTCTGCACGTAGGTGAAACCGTTGATGCGTGCGATGATCTGTGCAGCGTCCTTACCGAGACCATTGAGGATTACGCGGAGGGGCTCCTTACGTACCTTGTCGGCCTTGGCGGCAATCTTGATGGCGCCCTCAGCAGCAGCGAATGACTCATGACCTGCAAGGAAGGCGAAGCACTTGGTCTCCTCGCGGAGCAACATGGCTGCGAGGTTACCGTGACCGAGACCTACCTTACGGTCATCGGCTACTGAACCAGGGATACAGAATGCCTGCAGGCCGATACCGATGGCCTCGGCAGCCTCGGCAGCTGTCTTCACGCCCTTCTTGATGGCGATGGCGCAACCTACTACGTAGGCCCACTTGGCGTTCTCAAAGCAGATAGGCTGTGTCTCTTCACATGCCAAATAAGGATCAAGACCATACTGGTCGCAAATCTCGTTGGCCTCTTCAATTGATTGGATGCCGTACTCGTTCAATGCAGCGAGAATCTGTTTGATACGGCGGTCCTGGCTCTCGAATTTTACTTCTCTAATCATAGTACTTTCCTCCTTAATTATTCGTGACGTGGATCAATGTGTTTTACTGCGCCCTGCTCGGCGGTGAAGCGGCCGTATGTGCCAGTAACCTTCTTCAAGGCCTCGTTGGCATCGGTACCCTTCTTGATTTCGTCCATGAACTTGCCCAGGTGTACGAACTCGTAACCACAGATCTGGTCGTCCTTGTCGAGTGCTACGCGGCTGATGTAGCCCTCAGCCATCTCGAGGTAGCGGGGACCCTTGGCGAGTGTGCCGTAGAGTGTACCTACCTGTGAGCGGAGGCCCTTACCGAGGTCTTCGAGACCGGCACCGATCATCAAGCCACCCTCAGAGAAAGCGCTCTGTGTGCGGCCGTAAACGATCTGGAGGAAGAGCTCGCGCATAGCGGTGTTGATAGCGTCGCATACGAGGTCAGTGTTGAGAGCCTCGAGCAGAGTCTTGCCGGGAAGGATCTCTGATGCCATAGCGGCAGAGTGAGTCATACCAGAGCAGCCGATGGTCTCTACCAATGCCTCCTGGATGATACCTTCCTTCACGTTCAAGGTGAGCTTACATGCGCCCTGCTGGGGTGCGCACCAACCGATACCGTGTGTCAAACCTGAGATGTCCTTGATCTCTTTTGATTGTACCCACTTACCCTCTTCAGGGATGGGAGCGGGACCATGGTTAGGACCCTTCTTTACAACACACATGTGTTCTACTTCATGTGAATAAACCATGTTACTATTCTCTTTAAATGAATGAATAAAAATGAATTTTATATTTTAGAGGACAAAGTTAGTAATTAAATTGAGAATTCACAATTACCTGTTCACAATTTTTTACATACCAACGTTTTTGGGATTATGCGTGATTAAAAATCTTCACCCCTTCATATTGCCTACTTCAAATTAAAGAAGGTGGTGAACGCCTTGCAGGCATATTCTTGATCGGCCACAGCAGCAGTCTCGCGCACCGAGTGCATGCCCCACATGGGATTGCCCATATCTACACCACGCATCGGAAGTTGCGAAGTGAGGATATTACCCAGTGTAGAGCCACCAGCCATATCGGAGTGGTTCACAAAGTACTGACAGGGCACCTCGACCAAGCGGCATATCTCGGCAAACACAGCAGCCGACTCAGCATCTGTGACATACTTCTGATTGGCGTTGATCTTGATGACAGGACCACCACCCATCACAGGATGGTTGGTGGGGTCGTGCTTACCTGGATAGTTAGGATGCAAGGCATGAGCCATATCGGCCGAAATCATGAACGAATGTTCAAGGGCGCGGTACAGTCCGTCGGCACCACAGCCATCATTGGTCACTACTCGCTCCAGGAGATTACGCAACACGGGCGATGCAGCCCCTTGCTTGGTGCCACTGCCTGTCTCCTCATTGTCAAATACGGCGAGCACCTGTGTCATCGGAGTTGCAGTGCTGTGAAGCAGTGCGTAGAGTCCGGCGTGCACCATAGCCAAATCGTCGAGACGGCCACAAGAGATGAACTCATTGTTGAGCCCCACGAGTCCAGCTTTCTGTGTATCGTAGAGCGAAAGATCGAAATCAAGGATATCGGTCATCTGCACACCCAGTTCTTCAGCCACGACTTTTAATAGCAGGTTGTCAGCCTCCAGTTTGTCGTTGACGATACCGATAACGGGGAGCATATCCACCTGCTTACTCAGCTTGTTACCCTCGTTGACCTGACGGTTAAAATGGATGGCCAAGTGAGGTATGATGAGCAGCGGGCGCTCTATCTTGAGACGGCGTACCTCGGGAACCAAGGGATTGGCTGTGCGCAAAAGCACACGACCTGCCAGCGAGAGGGGACGGTCGAACCATGTATAGAGGATAGGACCGCCATACACCTCGGTATTGAGCTTCACCACCCCACCCTCGGTATGCATCTCGGCCGCAGGCTTCACACGGAAGCAGGGCGAGTCGCTGTGTGCACAGATGAGTTTGAAGCCTGCTTCGGCAGGATGGGACGTTCCCATTCGGAAAGCAAACACGGCTGAATTGTTCTTGGTCACGAAATACCCTTTGCCAGGCATCAGCATCGGGAAGGGTTTGGCGGCATCCAAATGCGTGAAGCCGGCAGCCTTGAGCTGCTCCTCTACATAAGCGGCAGCCAAAAAGTTGACAGGCGATGCATCGATCAACGCCATCAGTTGTTGTGCAATATTCTCCATATTCAATACATTTGAGATTATAGTTATAATAATGTGCGATACGCAAAGATACATATTTATCAGCAATGGCATGTACTCTGAGGGCATAATCTCGCCATTTTCCAAAAAAAATCAACAAAGCTGCAATTTTTCTTCAAAAAAGTTTGGAGGTTCACAAAAAAGCAGTACCTTTGCACTCGCAAAACGGAACGACACCGTTTGTTCTTTGATATTTTGAAGAAAGTAACTGCGGAAATAGCTCAGTTGGTAGAGCACAACCTTGCCAAGGTTGGGGTCGCGAGTTCGAGTCTCGTTTTCCGCTCACAAGTTTGAATTTGTGTCTACAACCGATGAGTCGGTGTATTGCCCAGGTGGCGGAATGGTAGACGCGCTCGTTTCAGGTGCGAGTGTTGAGAGACGTGCAGGTTCGAGTCCTGTTCTGGGCACAAACCAAACGAGTATTGACTTAGTGAACAAATGGAGAGATGGCGGAATTGGTAGACGCGCTACTTTGAGGGGGTAGTGACCGTTGGGTCGTGTGAGTTCGAGTCTCATTCTCTTCACAAAAAAGATGAGGAATGCTCATGCGGAAAAAGCAGGGGCAAGCAAGATTGCGGAAATAGCTCAGTTGGTAGAGCACAACCTTGCCAAGGTTGGGGTCGCGAGTTCGAGTCTCGTTTTCCGCTCACAAGTTAGAGGTCTAAGGCATTAGGCCTCTTTTTTTATTTTAAATTATCAACAGCCAGCTCCAACTATAGCAAACGTATCAGTTGACCACCACCTCATCCACAAACAGGAAACCGCCAAAGTCACTACGGACTGCCTGATAACGTATATAACGAGCATCAACACACCCTTCCCATCCAAAGGTTTTGAAGGTGACGGCATCATCTCGCACCACTTCGTTGTCAATACGCTTCAGTTCGGTAAAACTTTTTCCGTCAAAAGAAGAAGATATAATTATTTGCACAGGCATAAAAACGCCAGGGCCACATATCTGCATAAAATCGGCACTGACAGCGCCAACAGGCATCACCTCACCGAGATCGATGACCACATCCACACCCTTACATCCCAGGAATCCCTGCCAACACCTGTCGCCATAGGTCCACCCGCCACGAAGCCCGTCGACCAAGGCACTATCCCCTCCTGCAGCATAACCACTATAGTAGGCAGAGCCATCGACATAGGCCACCTGTTTGCCAACCCCAAGATGCCTTATCGGTTTATCGGCACCAGGACGATTGCCCACTTCTGTCCGCAAATCGAAAGGATTATACCCCTTGGCACGCAACTCATCAACAGCCTCCAAGACACGAGTACGGAAGTCCCCATATTCCTTATTCGCCGGCACACTCCACGCCACCTCGGCCAATGCCAGCATACGAGGATAGGCCATATACTCTAAATGTTCCTCTGTGGGAATATACTCAGCAAACAAGTTCCCCTGCACGCCATAGAGCAACTTCTTCTGAGTCACCGAAAGGCTATCGGGTACAGGATCATACGAATACACCTTCTGCAACGTTAAATAACCCCCAAAAGCCTCAGGTTGCGTGTGCGGAGCATCCTGATAAGCATCGAGATAGCAATACTCGCCCGGTGTCATGATAGCACGATGCCCCATAGCCATAGCCTTGAGACCTCCTTCGGTGCCACGCCACGACATCACCGTTGCATTCGGGGCCAAACCGCCATCGAGTATCTCATCCCATCCCAGCAAGCTACGCCCATGCCCGTTCAAAAAGGACTCTACGCGACGTATCATATAGCTCTGTAGCTCATCCGCCCCAGTCAACCCCTCCGTTTCCATACGAGCCTGACAACGCGGACAACTCTGCCACGACTGCTTGCTGGCCTCATCACCACCTATATGTATGTATTGCGAGGGGAACAACTCCATCACTTCAGTCAACACATTCTCGATAAACTCAAACACCTGCTCGTTGCCCACACAGAAATCAGAATCACGATAAGGTACCTGCGAACACGACAACTCGGGATAGGCTGCGAGCACCTCTTCGGAGTGAGACGGCATCTCTATTTCAGGAATCACGGTAATATAATGTTTACGGGCATACTCTACAATCTCGCGAATCTGCTCCTGCGTGTAATATCCCCCGTAAGCCTGTTCCGCACCCTCTTCGGCATACCGACGTTCACTGTTCCACCAGTCTTTCCATAGGGCATGCGTACGCCATGCTGCCAATTCCGTCAGTCGAGGATAACGCATTATCTCCACCCTCCATCCTGCAGCATCGGTCAAATGCAAATGCAGATGGTTGAGTTTATAATAAGCCATCGCAGCAATCTGCTTTTTCACAAAATCCACCCCAAAAAAATGGCGCGACACATCGAGCATCATTCCCCGATAGGCCAATCGTGGTTCATCCACGATACGTCCCAGTGGCACATGCCCCCTATCCACCATCTGTAGCAAAGTCTGCACAGCATAGAAAAGGCCAGCCCCAGACAAAGCCTGCACCACTATACCACTCTTTGCCACTGTCATCGCATACCCTTCGGGACTGCTCAACTGCACCAATGAATCGACGATCTCGAGTATCACCGCATTGCCCGCAGGCCTTTCGGTCGCCGCCTCCAGTTGCAAAAACGAGCGAGCCATACACTCCTGCATCAAGTCCCTATCTTCTTCGGGTGCATCAATCCACAGCTTCGTGTTTCCGTCCAGAACGAATGCCCCTTTCCGCAAATCTACCTCCAATGGTATGGGAATTACCGACAATGACTTTTCTTCATGTTGACATCCGGCAAAGGCCACACATGACAGTAAGGCCATCAATAGCATTTTTCTCAGAGTATTCATCAGGAGGGACTTATGTTTGTTCAATGCCACAGACTGCTACTTAAGCTCCAGTAGCACTACATTCTCCACGTGATGCGTGTGAGGGAACATATCTACAGGCTGTACGCGGGCGACACGGTACTTCACATCGAGTAGGCTCAAATCACGAGCCTGCGTGGCAGGGTTACAGCTCACGTAGACAATACGCTTAGGTTCGGCAAGAAGAATGGTATCGATGACATCGCCGTGCATACCTGCACGTGGAGGGTCGGTAATGATCACATCGGGACGACCATACCGGTTGATGAACCCCTGATTGAGGATATCCTTCATATCACCAGCAAAGAAAAGGGTATTGTCAATACCGTTGATAGCAGAGTTCACCTTGGCATCTTCGATAGCCTCGGGTACATACTCGATACCGATTACCTGACGCGCCTGACGCGACACGAAGTTCGCGATAGTGCCCGTTCCCGTATAAAGGTCATACACCAGCTCGTTGCCAGTGAGTCCGGCAAACTCACGCGCTACCTTATATAGATTATAGGCTTGGCGGCTATTGGTTTGATAGAACGATTTGGGACCTACCTTGAATTTCAGTCCCTCCATCTGCTCTATGATATGGTCTTCGCCCTTAAATGTATATACGGGGAGATCACCAATAGTGTCGTTGCACTTGTTGTTGATGACATACATGAGGGAAGTGATCTCGGGCCATGTATCGGCCATATACTGCAACAGTTGTTTCATGAGAGCCTCCTCGGCAGGGTCAACAATCTTAAACTGCATCACTACCATAAGGCCAGGGCCTTCATCCACAACACGGATCATCATATTCCTCAACATGCCTTCTTGACTACGCAAGTCAAAGAATGTGTAGCCATGCTCATAAGCATAGTCACGCACGCCGTTGCGTATACGGTTGCAGATGTCGTCCATGAGATGACACTCGTCAATAGCAAGCACCTTGTCAAAAGCCCCCGGGATATGGAATCCCACGGCATTCATTTGGTCATACCTGACATCCCGTTCCACTTCTTCTTGTGTGAGCCAACGCTTGTTGCTGAAAGTAAACTCCAGTTTATTGCGATACTCGCGGGTCTGCTCCGAACCGAGAATAGGCGAAATCTCTGGCAATTCAATCTTGCCAATGCGAGTGAGATTATCAGTCACCTGTTTCTGTTTGTAGCGCAGTTGCTCCTCATATTCAAGACACTGCCATTTGCATCCGCCACATATACCAAAATGCTTGCAAAAGGGTTCTCTGCGCAAGGGCGAACACTCATGGAACTTCACCGCTATCGCCTCAGCATAATTATGCTTCTTGCGCTTCACCTGAAGATCCACCACATCGCCAGGTACCACATAAGGTACGAATACTACCATATCATCTACTCGTGCCAAGGCTTTGCCCTCGGCCGCCACATCAGTTATCGTGACTTGCTCCAAAAGGGGGAGTTCCTTTTTCTTTCTTGCCATAGTTTTATTTCATGTCAAAAGCCTGCTTTAGCTATAGCAGGCCATAAGTTATCGATATTTGACAAAATTAAACAAAATATTCTTGCAGAACAAAAGAAAAGCAAAAATATGCAAGTTCTTTGAAGTAATCGCGAAGATATACTGCACTCGCTGTGAAAATATTGAAATAAATTTCATATTTCTCGTTCGTTTGTTAGTATCTTTGTAAAAAAAATTGAGGAGACACGATTCCCTGTCTTTTTTCGTTAATAGGAAAGGAGCATATAGAAGAATATGGACACAGAAAAGCACGAAACAATGCCACGCGGTTGCCGCATCATCGATTTCCCCCGGTTTATGGACGAGCGGGGTGGACTTTCCTTCGCCGAGAGCCAAGGACACATCCCTTTCCACATCGAACGGGTGTTTTGGCTATACGGCCTCACGGGTTGCCGCTCGCGAGGTGGGCATTCCCATGGACACTGTGCCCAAGTGGTAATAGCAGTACACGGCGCTTTCGATCTGATGCTCGACGACGGCGAAGTGCGCACCACCATACACCTCGACTCTCCACACCGAGGTGTACTCATCGCTCCCACCGTATGGGATGAGCTAAAGAATTTTGCCGAAGGAACGGTAGTTATGGTGATGGCCTCACACCACTTCGATGCAGAGGACTACATCAGCGACTACGAGGAGTTTCGCGATAAGTTAGTGGAACTGAAACCCTATGACAGCACCTGTGCTCAGGAGTGGGACGACTTTGTTGACCGCGCCAAGAACGGCACCTTCCTCTACAAGCGCGGCTATATGGACTATCATGCCGACCGCTTCACCGATTGTTCACTGATGTTCTACAAGCGTGGTGAACTCATAGGCCAGTTGCCCGCCTCTTGGGACAAAAACCGGCACACGGTGACCTCACACGGCGGGCTTACCTACGGCGGCATCCTTCTATCGGAAAGCGCCACCACCATCGAAACACTCAACATGATGAGTTGTGCCGCTTCGTGGTTTGCCCAGTGCCTCGGAGCTACGGAGTGGATATACAAGCCCATACCTTATATATATAATAGCGTACCTAACGAAGAGGACCTATACGCCCTTTTCCGTATGGATACCCGTCTCGTAGGTCGCTCTGTGGCCTCGGTCATCAGCCGCGACCGTCGAGTACCTATGCGCACCCTGCGCAAACGCAGCATTGCCAAGTCGCGCAAAAGCCACCTCACCTACGAAGAGTGTAACGAGTGGAGCACCTTCTGGCCCCTGCTCAAGACAGTCCTCAAAAGCCGCCACAATGCCACACCCGTACACACCCTCGAAGAGATAGAGCTGCTGGCCTCGCGTTTCCCCGACAACATACGCCTCTTCGTAGCCCGTCACGAAGGTGCCATCATTGCCGGCGCCGTAGTGTACGAGACCGACATGGTGGCACATACCCAGTATCTTGCCGTATCGGACGAGGGTATCCACCATCATGCCCTTGACGGCCTCATCGCCTATTTAGCCGAAGAGCGCTATGCATCGAAACCCTATCTCGACTTAGGCACCTCGATGGAGCCTACCACTTCCATGCTCAACGAAGGGCTCATCTTCCAGAAAGAGGGATTCGGAGCGCGAGCAGTAGTGTATGATGCCTACTCGGTGCCATTAGGACAAATCTGAGTTTTTGGAAGCCTCCGAATTCTCTAAGAAAAACAGGAAAACGCCCTAAAATATGATCAAGTTTCTCGACATACAAGCCATGAACGAAGCCCACGGAACCAAGATAGAAGAGGCGATATTGCGCGTCACTCGCTCGGGTTGGTATCTCCGTGGAGAGGAAACCCGCCGTTTCGAAGCCGACTATGCCCACTACATCGGGTGCCGCCATGCTATCGGATGCGGTAACGGACTCGATGCCCTGCGCCTCATCTTCCGTGCCTACATCGAAATGGGGCACCTCCACGAAGGAGACGAGGTGATAGTACCCGCCAACACCTACATCGCCAGCATCTTGGCCGTCACAGACAACCGCCTCACTCCCATTTTCGTGGAACCCGATGCCCAAACACTACAAATCGACGAAACACTGATAGAGCAAGCCATCACACCCCGCACCCGCGCTATCCTCATCGTGCACCTCTACGGCCGTTGCGCCTACACGTCACACATAGGCGACCTATGCCACAAGTATAACCTGTTGTTGATAGAGGATAATGCACAAGCACATGGATGTAGTGCTCCCCCCACTTTTCCCAGAAAGGGAGACCATCCACAAAGGACCTCCCCCCAAGGGGAGGTTGTAAGGAGAGCCAGAACTGGCTCCCTCGGCCATGCCGCCGGCCACAGCTTCTACCCAGGCAAGAACCTCGGAGCATTGGGGGATGCAGGATGCGTCACCACCGACGATGACGAGTTAGCAACTACGATACGTGCCTTAGGCAACTACGGTTCAAGCGAAAAGTATATATTCCACTACACCGGGTACAATAGCCGTATCGACGAGTTACAAGCCGCCGTGCTCGCTGCCAAGCTACCCCACCTCGATGCTGATAATCACCACCGCGCCACCATAGCTGAACTATATTACAGAGGTATAGACAACCCGCTCATCCACCTTCCGCGCCATGTTGATCCCGAGCACAACGTTTACCACCTCTTCCCCATTTTCTGCGATGAGCGCGACCACCTGCAACAGCACCTCAAGGCCTACGGTATCGAAACCCTCATCCACTACCCCATTCCACCCCATCAGCAGGAATGCTACAAGGAGTACGCCCATTTATCACTGCCCATCACCGAGCAAATACACCGCACCGAACTCTCCCTCCCCATAGGTCCTACAATGAGCCAAACTAAAGTACAGGAGGTAATCAAGGCTATCAACGATTTCAAATTGAAAGATTATCCAAGAATTACCAAATAAATATGACATTTCATGCAGATTGCATCAATTTCATCTTGCTACACAAGAAGAATTTAGGCTACGGCTTAGAAAAACTCAAATAAAAATTTGTTTTTTCACTCACCTTGCACTAATTTTGCAGCCGCTAACACGGGATGTTAGCATATTCAAATCATCAACTAATTAAAAATTAACAAGAAATGGCAACAAAAATCAGATTGCAGAGAAGAGGTCACAAGGACTATGCGTTCTACTCTATCGTAATTGCTGATGCAAGAGCTCCACGTGATGGAAAATTTATTGAAAAGATCGGTACTTATAACCCCAATACCGATCCTGCCACAGTAGATTTGAATTTCGAGAGAGCATTGTATTGGGTAAATGTAGGTGCTCAGCCTACCGATACCGCACGTAATATTCTTTCTCGAGAAGGTGTGTATATGATGAAGCACCTCCAAGGCGGTATTAAGAAGGGTGCATTTGACGAAGCTACCGCTCAGGCACGTTTCGAGGCTTGGAAGAACAACAAGCAGGCCAACCTCGCCGCTATCGTAAGCAAAAATGAGCAGGCTAAGCGCGAAGCCACTAAGGCTGCCCTCGAAGCCGAGAAGAAGGTAAACGAAGCTATCGCTCAGAAGGTAGCTGAGAAAAAGGCAGCCGCTAAGTTGGCAGAGGCCGAAGCTGCTGCAGAGGCAGCTACTGAAGAGGCTCCCGCCGAAGAAGCTTAATCAGAAGCATTACAAAAAAAATCACTCCCGCCAAGTATCTTGGCGGGAGTTTCTTATTTATCGACCCTTGTGAAAAAACAAAGAAAACAATAAATTGGAAGCACATTTTTACTTGATAATTTCATCATTTCACAAAAATGCTCTATCTTTGCTCTGTTAATAGGCAACGTATACCATGATTTATATATGACTATTACACAACTATCATATTTTACACTTAATAATTAACTAAATTATGAGCGAAAAAAGAGTTTACTTATTCGGTAACGGTAAGGCCGAAGGTAAGGCAGACATGAGAAATCTGCTCGGTGGTAAAGGTGCCAATCTGGCCGAGATGAACTTGATTGGTGTGCCCGTGCCTCCCGGTTTCACCATTACCACAGACACTTGTAACGATTACTATCGTTTAGGCAAGGACGAAGTAGTAGAGTTGTTAAAGGACGATGTACATGCTGCTGTAGCACACATCGAGACCTTGATGAACTCTAAGTTCGGTGATGTAGAGAACCCTCTGTTGGTATCAGTACGTTCAGGTGCTCGCGCTTCAATGCCCGGTATGATGGATACTATCCTCAACCTCGGCTTGAACGACGAAGTAGTTGAAGGCATGGTACGCAAGACTGGCAATGCACGCTTTGCATGGGACTCATACCGTCGTTTCGTACAGATGTACGGTGACGTTGTATTGGGTATGAAGCCGGTTAACAAAGAAGATATCGATCCGTTCGAGGCTATCATCGAAGAGGTGAAAGAAGCTAAGGGTGTGAAACTTGATAATGAGCTCGAGGTAGAAGACCTCAAGGAGTTGGTTAAGAAGTTCAAGGCTGCCGTTAAGGATCAGACAGGTCAGGACTTCCCCACCGATGCTTACGAGCAACTCTGGGGTGCTATCTGCGCTGTATTCGACAGCTGGATGAACGAGCGTGCTATCCTCTATCGTAAGATGGAAGGTATTCCCGCAGAGTGGGGTACCGCAGTAAACGTACAGGCCATGGTATTCGGTAACATGGGTGAGACCTCTGCTACTGGTGTATGCTTCAGCCGTGACGCAGGTAACGGTGAGAACCTCTTCAACGGTGAGTACCTCATCAATGCACAGGGTGAGGACGTAGTAGCCGGTATCCGCACACCGCAGCAGATCACCAAGATCGGTTCACAGCGTTGGGCTGAGCGTGCTGGCATCAGCGAAGAAGAGCGCGTAGCTAAGTATCCTTCTATGGAGGAGGCCATGCCCGAGATTTACAAGGAGCTCGATGCTCTCCAGAACAAACTTGAGAACCACTATCGCGATATGCAGGATATGGAGTTCACCGTACAGGAAGGCAAACTCTGGTTCCTCCAAACACGTAACGGTAAGCGTACAGGTTCTGCAATGGTGAAGATTGCAATGGATTTGCTCCGCGAAGGTCTCATCGACGAGAAGACAGCTATCAAGCGTTGCGAACCCAACAAGCTCGATGAACTTCTCCACCCCGTATTCGACAAGAAGGCTCTTGCAAGCGCCAAGGTGCTGACCCGCGGTCTTCCCGCATCTCCAGGTGCTGCTACCGGTCAGATTGTATTCTTCGCTGACGATGCCGCTAAGTGGGCTGAGGACGGCAAGAAGGTAATCATGGTTCGTATCGAAACATCTCCCGAGGATCTCGCCGGTATGGCCGTTGCCGAGGGTATCTTGACTGCTCGTGGCGGTATGACCTCTCACGCAGCCGTAGTTGCTCGTGGTATGGGTAAGTGCTGCGTATCAGGTGCAGGAGCTTTGAACATCGACTACAAGGCACGCACTGTAGAGGTCGACGGTATCGTATTGAAGGAAGGGGACTTCATCTCACTCAACGGTACAACAGGCGAGATCTACAACGGTCAGGTTGAGACAAAGGCAGCAGAGCTTTCAGGCGATTTCGCTGATTTGATGGCTCTTTGCGAGAAGTATACCAAGCTCGTTGTTCGCACCAACGCCGATACTCCCCACGATGCACAGGTTGCTCGCGACTTCGGTGCTGTAGGTATCGGTCTTTGCCGTACCGAGCACATGTTCTTCGAGGCAGAGAAGATTGTAGCAATGCGTGAGATGATCCTTTCTCAGGATGCAGAAGGTCGCAAGGCTGCTCTTGCCAAGTTGCTGCCCTACCAGAAGGCTGACTTCTACGGCATCTTCAAGGCTATGGACGGCTGCCCCGTGAACGTACGTCTGCTCGATCCTCCTTTGCACGAATTCGTACCCCACGATCTCAAGGGTCAGGAAGAGATGGCCAAGGCTATGGGCGTAACTGTAGAGTACATCAAGCAGCGTGTTGACAGCCTCTGCGAGGCTAACCCGATGCTCGGTCACCGCGGTTGCCGTTTGGGTAACACCTATCCTGAAATCACTGAGATGCAGACTCGTGCCATCCTTGGTGCAGCTGTTCAGTTGAAGAAGGAGGGTTACAACCCCATCCCCGAAATCATGGTACCTCTGACTGGTATTCTTTATGAGTTTGAGGCTCAGGAGAAGGTAATCCGTGAGACTGCTGCTGCCCTCTTCGCAGAGGAAGGTGTAAGCGTTGACTTCAAGGTAGGTACCATGATTGAGATTCCTCGTGCAGCTCTTACAGCTAACCGCATCGCAAGCCGTGCAGAGTACTTCTCATTCGGTACCAACGACTTGACTCAGATGACCTTCGGTTACTCACGTGACGATATTGCTTCATTCCTCCCCGTATACTTGGAGAAGAAGATCTTGAAGGTAGACCCCTTCCAGGTACTTGACCAGAACGGTGTAGGTCAGCTCGTAGAGATGGCCGTTGAGAGAGGTCGTGCAGTTCGTCCTGAACTGAAGTGCGGTATCTGTGGCGAGCACGGTGGTGAGCCCTCATCAGTTAAGTTCTGCCACAAGGTAGGTCTCAACTACGTATCTTGCTCACCCTTCCGCGTGCCCATTGCACGTCTTGCTGCTGCACAGGCTGCTGTGGAAGAGGCGTAAGTTCAACTATACTATAACAATAGAGGAGTTGCCTGAAGGCAACTCCTCTATTTATTTTGACAACTTCCTTTGTCATTTCATCGGTGCAGCCTCAAGCACGGCTACAAGGTGATGCCACCAGAGTTCCACCGTAGGGATAAGCAAGCGTTCATCGGGTGAATGCACACCACGCATGGTGGGGCCAAAGGATATCATATCCAAATGAGGATACTTCTCGAGGAAGAGTCCACACTCGAGACCAGCGTGGATGGCCTTCACCTTGGGTTCCTTATCAAAAAGTTGCTTGTAGGTGGCGATAGCAATCTGCAAAATTTCAGACTTGGCGTTGGGTTTCCAGCCAGGATAGCCTTCACCGACTTCCACCTCGGCACCAGCCAGCTCGAACACGGCACGCACCGAGTCGGCCACATCCTTCTTTCCCGAAGCGGCAGAACTACGCTGCGAAAGCACAATCTTCACATCGCCATTAGCCATACGTACCGAAGCGAGATTGCTCGAAGTCTCTACGAGGCCGGGGACATCGTTGCTCATGGCAAACACACCGTTGAACACTCCATGCAGGGCACGCAAGAGGCGGAGCATAGTGTCCTTGTCCATAGCCGCAGTCATTGCATCGGTTGATTCCATGGTAAACTGAGCCTTAGTTTCAATGGCCGCATATTCAGCCTCTACTTCAGAGGCAAACACATTGAAGTCTACACGCACACTCTCCTTGTCTTTCATAGGAACAGCACATACAGCACAAGCCTCTCGAGGAATGGCATTATGCTTATTGCCACCCTCAATATAAGTGAGGTAGAGGTCGTACTTCTCGGCTGCAGCAAGCAGGAAGCGGTTGAGTACCTTATTGGCATTGGCGTGTTCCTTATTGATATCATCACCACTATGACCGCCGAGGAGGTTATTCACAGTCACCTTGAAGTAGAAATAATCGGCAGGCACAGCCACCTCTGTATATTTAAAGGTAGCATCAGTGCGCACTCCACCGGCACAACCAATGAAGATTTCACCCTCATCTTCAGAGTCGAGGTTGAGCAAGACATCACCGTTCATAAAGCCACTCTGCATGGCCATAGCACCAGTGAGACCAGTCTCCTCGTCAACCGTAAACACACATTCGACGGGACCGTGCTTGATGCTATCGTCAGTAAGCACGGCCAATGCAGCCGCTACGCCAATACCATTGTCGGCACCGAGAGTAGTACCATCGGCCTTGAGCCATTCACCATCGATGACGAGCTGAATGGGGTCGGCAAGAAAATCGTGATTCACACCTTTATTGCTCTCGCACACCATATCCATGTGCGATTGCAAAATGATAGTCTTACGATTCTCCATGCCCGGAGTGGCGGGCTTGCTGATAACGACATTGCCTGCCTCATCGACCTTGGTAGCCAGTCCACGCGACTCACCGAAAGCCTTCAAATAAGCGGTCATCTTTTCCTCATGCTTCGATGGACGGGGAATGCCACAAATCTCTTCAAAATAGCCGAACAGGGCTGCAGGTTTCAAGTTTTCTGTCTTCATTCTAATCATATTATAATGGTTTATACACTTAAAAAAGGTAAAAGTTGCACGTAAAGCAAGTTTTATTCGCTCGTTTGTTGTATCTTTGCATCTCAAAAAGGCAAAGATAAGAAAATGGCACGTTTATTCCTAATATCTCTGCTAATAATTGCAGTCTGCATGGTGTTAATGTGTGTTACCATTCTGATAAAGAAGAACGGACGCTTCCCCAACACCCACGTTTGCGGCAACAAGCACTTGCGTGAACGGGGCATCACCAGTGCCCAGACACAGGACAGGCAGGCACAACGCGAGAATCGTATGGCAGTGAAGGAAAGCAGACGTCACGAAACGGAAACCGAGTAATTAAAAACAACATAAAACAATGAAAAAAACTATCGTTACCGCGCTTTGCGCGTCAGTTCTCATGCTGACATTCACTCAATGCAACAATGCTCCCCAACAGGCAGTCCCCACGGCAGCTCCTGTCGTATGCGACACTACCCCAGCTCTGAGAATCGCCTACGTAGACATCGACACCCTGCTCACGAACTACAAGCTATGGATACAGCTCAACGAAGAGATGATACGCAAGGAAGAGAATATTCGCGCCACCCTCAACGAAAAGGCCAAGAAGTTGCAGGCAGACTATGAGGAGTTTGAGCGCAAGCTCAACAACAACGCGTTTGCCACACGCGAAAGAGCCGAGTCAGAACAAAGCCGCATATTGAAGCAACGCGAAGATCTGGAACTCTTGCAAGAACGCTTGGGCAACGAGCTCGCCATAGAGAACAACAAGAACAATGTGCTCTTCCGCGACTCAATCAACGCATTCATCAACGCCTATAACAAAGTGAAGGGCTACAACGTAATCCTCAGCCGCCTTGGCGACAACATTCTCTACATCGATAGCGACATGAACATCACCCAAGAGATTATCGACGGGCTGAATGCACGCTACGATGCCAACAAGAAATAACCAATATCCAATCTTTAAACAACCATCAAAACATTCATGAGCAAAGGGCATATCATGCGTGATATGCCCTTTGCTTTATTTATATATAAGGAATATGCAAGGGATCTTGTCTATTGGAGGGCGCTGCCCTCTCCATTCGGCAACCGTGCGTGTCACCGCATACTCCCCTTCGCATGTGAGATTGGCCGCCACACACAGTTTCGTTTGGGGACGGCACGTGCGGATGATATCATCAAACATCTTCAGATTCCGATAAGGAGTCTCTATAAAAAGCTGGGTCTGTTGCTCCGAGTAGGCACGCGCCTCCAAATGCTTCAGTGTTTTTGCACGTTCGCCTGCATCAATAGGCAAATAGCCATGAAACGCGAAACTCTGTCCATTGAACCCCGATACCATCACGCTGAGAATGATACTCGACGGTCCCACCAGCGGAACCACTCTCAAGCGCTTGCGCTGTGCAATAGCCACTACATCGGCACCAGGATCGGCTACAGCCGGACATCCCGCCTCCGAGATCACTCCCATCGGCATCCCTTCCTGCAGCGGTCTGAGGTACGAAACAATGGCCTCGGGCGATGTATGCTTATTCAGTTCATAAAAGGTCAGATCGTCAATATTGATTTCGCGCTCCACCTTCTTAAGGAAACGACGGGCCGTGCGCACATCTTCAACTATAAAATGGCTGATACCGACAATAATGTCACGGTTATATGACGGCAACACCTTTTCTATAGGTGTGTCACCCAAAGTACAGGGAATGAGGTACAATGCTGTTTCCATTTTTGTATTGATTGATATTCGGCAACAAAGGTATAAAGTTTCGACGTTATTGTCAAATCCTCATTCCAATTTTCATTTATATAGAAATAAACATGTATCTTTGCAAAACGTGAAAAAAGCAGAAACAACCTTATCAACATGCCATTATGAAGAAGAACTATTTTCACATCCTGATTGCAGCTGCCACCGCACTATTTGCCAGTTGTTCAAGCAAGAAAGAAGAGAGTTACCCTATCGACAAAGCTGTATACGAGCGTCTTCCCTTCGAGATGGAAGAGGTGCAGCTCCCAACCTTCCCCGACTATACGGTGAGTATCGTAGAGTTCGGAGCCATTGGCGACGGTATAGCCTTGAACACAGAGGCCATCAACGAAGCCATCACGCATGTAAGTGAGAAAGGCGGCGGTACCGTAGTCATTCCTGAAGGCTTATGGATTACCGGTCCCATCGAGATGAAGAGCAACGTAAACCTCCACACAGAGCATAACGCACTGGTATACTTCTCTGGTGACCACTCGCTATATCCCATCATCAAAACCAGTTTTGAGGGTCTCGATACCCGCCGCTGCCAATCGCCTATCTCAGCTTGGAACTGCGAGAACATAGCCATCACCGGCCACGGCACATTTGACGGCAATGGAGATACCTGGCGAGCTGTCAAGAAAAGCAAGCTGACCGAAAGCCAATGGAACAAGCTCATCCGCAAAGGAGGTATTGTGGAAGGCACCACCTGGTATCCAAGTGAAGGGTCAATCAAAGGGATGAAAGCTTGCATCAACTTCAACAACCCTGTAGGCATCGAGACCGAAGAGGAGTGGAACAGCATCCGCGACTGGCTGCGTCCCGTATTGCTCAACTTCGTGAAATGCAAGCGCGTGCTTATCGAAGGATGCACCTTCAAGAATTCACCTGCCTGGTGCTTGCATCCGCGCTCCTGCGACCATATCACCTTTAATAAGGTAACAGTAGTCAACCCCTGGTATTCGCAGAATGGCGATGCCCTCGACCTGGAGTCATGCACCAATGCCATCATTGCCAACTGCCACTTCGATGCAGGTGATGATGCCATCTGCCTCAAGTCGGGCAAGGATGAAGACGGCCGCCGTCGTGGCGAACCCTGCAAGAATGTCATCATACAAAACAATGTCGTGCTGCATGGCCATGGGGGCTTTGTCATAGGCAGCGAGATGAGTGGTGGCGTACAAAACATCTTTGTAGACAATTGTACCTTTATGGGCACCGATGTTGGCTTGCGTTTCAAGAGCTGCCGCGGCCGTGGCGGACTCGTAGAGAACATCTACATCAGCAACATCAACATGATAAACATCCCTTCCGAGGCGCTCATCTTCAACCTCTTCTATAGCGGCAAGTCGCGTGAGGAGATCAATTATGACGAAGAGGGTAACAGGGCAGACAATCTGCTTCCTGTAACGGAGGAGACGCCCATCTTCCGTAACATCTACATCGACAACGTAACCTGCAAGGGTGCGGGACGTGCCATCTTCTTCAACGGATTGCCCGAGATGCGCATCGCCAACATCAACCTAAACAACATCATCATCACCGATGCCAAGGAAGGAGCCGTGTTCCAAGAGGCTAAAGATATTACCATCAACAACCTGAAGATTGAGACCAAGGATAGTAGCCCGGCCATTCGCATGAGTGGTGTAAGAAATGTAACCATCAACGGTAACAATTATGCCCAAATCGGCAAATTGCAAGCTATTGAACTATAATATGAAAGCAATCACAACAAGCCTCGCCTGTCTGCTCTGTCTCAACATCGTGGGGCAGAGCAGCACCGAGCAGCTCAAATACACGGTAAGTAACCCCTCGCCCCACGACAAGGCCAATGTGCCCATTGTGCTTAACCTCACCGCAGAGCAGCAAGCCGCACACTACCAGTCGGCTACCGTATGTGTATGGGACGAAGACACACAAACCGAAGTAGAGATCCCCTCACAACTCGACGACCTCGACGGCGACGGCCTCAACGAAGAACTGGTCTTCCTCCTCGACATCCCCAACCGCGAAGAACGTGAAGTAACCATCGAACTGAGTCAGACGGCCAAGCCCGACCGCTATCCAGCCCAAGTGTTTGCCGAGATGTTGCTGAGCGACAAGCAAAAGGGGCACAAGCCCATACAATCACTCACGGTACCCGGTAATGTCAACGTATACAACAACCTGCACCACCACGGGCCTGCCTTCGAGTCAAAGCTTGTAGCATACCGACTCTACTTCGACGAACGCCAGACAGTAGACATCTACGGCAAGCGCAAGCAGCAGTTAGAGATAGAGCAAACACAGTTCTACCCCACTCCCGAACACTTGGCCGACGGCTACGGCGACGACATTCTATGGGCTGGCACCACCTGTGCTCTCGGCACCTTCCGCGGCTACACCGATGGCAAGCCATCATATATACAGCCCGTCAAGTCGCGCACCGAGAGTATCCTTGCTTACGGTCCCTTACGCACTGTAGTGGAGATACACGACGAGGACTGGTACTATGGCAGGCAGCCCCTCGACCTCACCCTACGCTACACCCTCTACGGAGGTCACCGCGACGTACAGGTCGACGTATGCATCAAGGGCGACAAGCCGCTTGACGATCCTTTCTGCACCGGCCTCATCAAGGTAGACAACTTCCAGGCATATACCGACCATATAGGCACTGCAGCCGTGTGGGGCGACAACTGGCCCGCCGGAAAGAAGGACACCCTCAACCGCAAGAAAGAGATACTCGGCATGGCCGTCAGCATTCCACAACGCAATGTGATAGGCGAGCCCGACAACGCAGAAAACATACTCTACCTCTTGGGCGACAAGGCACGCAGCCGCTCCAAGGAGCTATCCTTCACCTATCATATAGCCTTTGTCTCCGACAAGGAGGAACAGAGCCGCATACATAGTGCCGAAGACTGGTTCCGATGGGTAGAAGCATGGGTACAGCAACTTAAGAACCCCATAGAAATAAAGAAAGATGAATAAGCAGCTGGTTATCTTCGACCTTGACGGCACCCTACTCGACACTGTAGCCGATTTGGCCAACGCCACCAATCAGGCGTTGGTAAGATGCGGCTATCCTCCCCACCCCACCGAAGCCTACTACCGCTTTGTTGGCAACGGCATCAATAAACTCTTTGCCCGAGCCCTGCCCGAGGAGGCACGCACCGAGGAGAACGTTCAGCACATACGCGCCCTCTTCATTCCCTACTATAATGAACACAACGCCGATGACAGCCGTCCCTATCCTGGTATCGTAGAGTTGCTCACCCACTTGCAGAACCAAGGCATACAGCTTGCCGTTGCCTCCAACAAATACCAACAAGCCACAGCCAAACTCGTCGGCCACTTCTTCCCCGACATACGCTTTGCTGCCGTGTATGGCCAACGCGAAGGCATACCCATCAAGCCCGACCCCGCGATTGTAAACGATATACTTTCCGTGACGGGTATCTCCCGTGCACGAGCCTTATATGTAGGCGATTCCGGTGTAGATATGCAGACCGCCCGCAACGCATCGGTCGAAAGCGCAGGTGTCATCTGGGGATTCCGCGACGAGGAGGAACTCCGGACCAATGGTGCAGACCATATCATACATAATGCCAAAGATATATTGAAACTGACGCTATAGTATCAATTTGGGGGATTGGCGGAAAAGTAATGCTACGGCTTGGAAAACTGCAATAGAGTTTGCGTTTTCCAAGCCGTAGCCCAATTTACCAAGCCTTCAGAGAGGCATTTAAGGTGGGGAAAGGACAACCTCAAAAAAACTTTTCTTACAATGCCATGAGCACAAGTATCTGTGCTGTCACTACGCGGAGGAACATCGTGAGCGGATATACGGTAGAGTAAGCTACCGAGGCCTGATTGTTGCCACACACCTCATTGCTGTAGGCAAGGGCTGGAGGGTCGGTCATGGCACCCGAAATGAGTCCGGCAATAGTAAAATAGCTGAGCTTGCACCCTTTGCGGGCAATGACACCGATAACGAGGCAGGGGATGACGGTAATGAGGAAACCATAGAGAATCCACCAATAACCGCCATTCATAATGGTGTCGATGAACCCGTCTCCAGCACCGATACCTACCGAAGCGAGGAAGAGGGTAATACCTATCTGACGTATCATCTTATTGGCCGACGAAGTGGTGTAGGTAACGAGCTTGAGCTGCGGGCCGAACTTACTGATGAGGATAGATACGATAAGCGGACCGCCTGCAAGACCGAGCTTTACGGGCACCGGTACGCTGGGGATGAAAATGGGCAGCGAACCTAACACCACACCCAATGCGATGCCGAGGAAGATGGCTGCAAGGTTTGGTTCTTCGAGACGCTTCACCGAGTTGCCCATGAACTTACCTATCTTCTTGATGCTGTCTGGCTTGCCCACTACAACCACACGGTCACCCAACTGGAGCAGCAGGTGCGGGTCAGCGATAAGGTCCACACCGGCACGGCTGATGCGCGAGATGGTGACGTTGAAGGTCTGACGCAGCTTGAGGTCACCCAAGCGTTTACCGTTGATGCTCGGGTTGGTAATGACGAAGCGTTCAGCCGTGAGGTTGTTGGCCTCAATGGCATCCCACTCGGCCATGTTCATGTCTATACGGGGTCCGATGAGCAGTGTCAGCGCCTCTATCTCGAGCGGGCTAGCCACAAGGAAGAGTTTGTCGCCCATGCCCAGCTTGGTGGTCGACTCGGCCAACTCAATATCATGAGTCTGCTCGTGGAGCACACGGGTGATGACACATTTGCGCCCGAAGAGTTCCTGTATCTCACGGATGGTATGTCCGCATACGGAGTCATTGTGCACCTCAAGGGTGACGGCATCGAGCGACTCGGCATTCTCCTTGTTACGCTCCATCATGATACGGCGTTCGTTGTCGAAATTGACACGGAAGATATGCTTCAGTACTATGATGCAGAGTATGATGCCCACTACGCCAAGCGGATAGGCCACGGCATAGCCTTGGGCGATGGTGGTGTTGCTCTCTCCCGTCATGTCGAAGAAGGTCTGCTGGGCAGCACCCATACCGGGCGTGTTTGTCACGGCACCGCTGAGCACACCAATCATGCTGATGAGATCCTGTCCCGTGATGAGGTGGATAGCGTAGGTGACGCAGCATCCCAGCAGCACGATACCTGCCGCGAGCATATTGAGCGTGACACCTCCCTTACGGAACGAGGAAAAGAATCCGGGACCTACCTCCAGACCAATGGAGTAGATGAAGAGGATAAGGCCAAACTCCTTGACGAAGTGAGCCGTAGTGGGGTCAAGCACGAAGCCCAAATGACCGGCAAGAATACCCACGAAGAGAATCCATGTGACACCGAGCGCCACACCGCCAAACTTGATTTTGTTGAGACAAAGCCCTCCGGCGACAACAAGGGCTACAATGAATACAGAGTGGGCTACACCACTACCTGTGAACAGATTAACCAACCATTCCATGATGTCCTAATCTTTCGTTTCTGATAACCTAAAACCTTTATTCGAATACCTTAAAAATCGCTAAAAATCCTTAGCGTCTGCAAAGTTACCCCCTTTTTATGGATAAAAGAAAGGAAAACGAAAAGATTTTTCACACACGGGTAAAAAACCATAGGAAGTGCTTGTAGAAGCGGGTCACAGACCCAGATACTCAGGAACGACGGCCGACGCGATATGAAAGCATCGGTTCTCGGATATCCAATATCCGAGGGTGCTGACAAAAAAAGGTAAACTTAATTTATGACTAAAGATAAAACAGGCAACAAAAATAAGGTTTAATTCAGGCAACCCTGACTACAAATAAGGCTGATAACAGGCAACAAAAATCGTTAACATACAGAGAACTTTTACGCTTTGCGCCAGATGTTCTATATTCCAAGACTGGCAATATTCATTCCAAGACTGGCAATATATATTCCAAGTCTTGGAATATTACTTTTATCGAGGCATTAATTAACGTTACATCGGCCAGACGGCAAAGCCCTCTACAGGTCTTGTTTCGAAAGACCTATAGGTCATAAAAATAAAGACCTATAGATGATAAATTCTAAGACCTATAGGTGCCTGAATTTGGCACCTGTAGGAAGCCTTAACTTAGCCGCTACTGAAGCCTGATTTCCGTCGTCACTCTAAGTTTGCAGAGGATTGCGACTGAGTCGTGTAAATCAAGAATCTATAGTGACGATAAAAACCATGACCTTTCGTTCCCTCGGATATTGAATATCCGAGGGGGCTAAGTGTTGAAGTTGGGGTCTCTGACCCCTTTGAAGCTATTGCAGGCCATAGGCCCTAATACTCTGTCACGGCGGATAAGGTATATCCGCCGTGACGGAAGGTCTTATAAATTCAGTGTAAATTTCTCTATTCAACGAATAATGTGTACCTTTGCACTGAAAAATCAATCGTTTATGAATACATTCAAAACTTGGTTCAACAATGCGCGGCCTATATCGTTGCCGCAAAGTATGCTGCCGGCTATCACAGCGGTGGCTCTCTCGTATGGCAATGCCGAATTTTCGTGGATAGCCGCACTGGCTGCATTGGTGGGTGTCATGTTCCTGCATTTGGGTATGAATCTGCTTGATGACTATTTCGACTATCGTGTAGGCTCGGCCGAAGCTCGTAAAGAGGTGGTGGGTGAAGGTTTCCGTGGCCGTATGGTGAAGTATCCCTACCTGACCTCGGGTGAGGCTACGGTGAAGCAACTGCTTGTAGCTATTGCCTGTTTCTTGGGTATCGCCGCTGTGACGGGTGTGGTCGTATTGGCTATTCGTGGATGGATAATCCTGCTCTGGGTGTTGGCAGCACTGCTGATAGGTGTCTCTTATTCGGGTGGTCCACTGAAGCTCAGTTTCCGTGGCTTGGGCGAACTGGTCATCTTTGTTATGTTCGGTCCGCTGATGATGAGTGGTGTGTATTACTCGGTGACGGGTATCGTAGACTGGAAGATATGGCTGCTCTCTACGGCTGTCGGACTGCTGGTGACGAATATCGTGTACTCACACTCGGTACTCGATGCTGTGCCCGACAAGAAGATGGGCAAGACCACCATGGCTCACCTTATGGGCGGCAATAGTGGGCAGATAGCCCTCTCGACATTTATCAATGTAACTCCTTACCTCATCATCGTGGTGGGTGTGGTGTTGGGCTTGCTCCATTGGGCATACTTGGCTGTGCTGTTGGTACAGCCAGTATCGCTGTGGCTGGTAGGGTCGCTTCGTGATTTTGTCAATCATAGAGAGACATCTTTGGAGCCCAAGCGATGGATGGGACCGATGGGCGACTTTGAGCGTTTCCGTCAGGCCGGGCTCGACTGGTTCATGCTGCGCTGGCTCACAGCACGCAACATCGTAACCATGTTCTGCTTCATCATCATCGTGGTAAACTTCATTGTAAAGTAATATTAACTCAAGGAATTTGAAAACTTAAAAACTCACAAATAACATGCGTAAACTCTTTTATCTTGCCTGGTGGTTCATTCGGGCGCGTTTCTTCGGTCGTCGTGCACCGTTGCAGACTGTACTCTTCATCTCTGACATCTGTAATCTGCGCTGCAAGCACTGCAGTGTGTATGAACTCAAGAATCCGCATAACATGACTTATGAGCAGGTGCGCGAACATCTGCAATACTCTTATGACCAAGGTTCACGCTTTGTGGATTTTGAAGGTGGCGAGGTTACCATCTGGAAAGATGGCGACAAGCGTATCAACGACCTCATCGCTTTGGCCAAGGAGATCGGTTTCTTCTCATGTACCATTACTACCAATGCCCAGCTTCCCTTCAAGGGATCCACAGCCGATTCCATTTGGGTGAGCCTCGATGGAGTAGGCAAGTACCATGAGGAGGTACGTGGTAAGGGCACCTTCGCCAAGTTGGAAAAAAATATCGCAGAGTGTGGCCACAAGCACTTGAGCGTTAATATGGTTGTCAACACACTCAACTACACCGCAGTGGACGATACCATTGAGTATGCCAAGAATAATCCGGCCATCGAACAAATTTCCATCAACTTCCACACACCGTTTGAGGGAACCGAGTACCTCGCTTTAGATATGGACAAGCGTGCTGAGATTATCGACCGTGTGCTTGAATATAAGAAGAAGGGCTATCCCATCATGAATTCCAGGTCGGGACTGAAGCTTATGAAGACCGGTAAGTTTACCAAGCGTTGCTGGGTGACCAACTTTATCTATCCCGATGGAAGCCGTGGGCTCTGTGTAGGCGACGGTACCGACAAATGCAATCAATGTGGTTTCTGCATGTCGGGTGAGATGGCTTCGGTATTTGCGTTCAAGCCCGATACTATCTTTGCGGGACTCAAGTTGAGAACATAGTCTTCCTACACCTAATTATATATAAGGTGTATCAATAGATGTTTGTCAAGTAAGGACAAAGCCTCATTTGCATACATAATCGCACTATAGACATTGCCTATGGTGCGATTTGCTTTTTCCGCTATTGGAGTAAATGTTTTTTCTTGTATCTTTGCAGATGAGATTCAATAAATTATTTAATACGATGAAAAAACACTTCCTACGCATTGGCCTCTGCATGAGCCTTACTGCACTTCCCGCGTGCTTTTATGCGCAGACCTCTCTCTCCCTTGTAGAGCAACAGTTACCCAACCCCGACAATGAGCCGCTCCCCGTACACCCGATACCTCATCCTCGCCAGCTCAAATGGCAGGAAACGGAGTATTATGCATTCTTCCATTATGGCATGAATACCTACACCGGGCTTGAGTGGGGAAACGGAGACGAAGACCGCAAGACTTTTGCTCCCACTGCGGCTCCCAACCCACGCCAATGGCTTGAGACAGCCAAGGCTGCAGGTATGCGTGGCGGTATCGCTGTGGTGAAGCACCACGATGGATTCTGCCTGTGGCCCACCGAGACGACCGACCACAATGTCACAAACTCCGGGAACGAGTATGGCCGTGCTGTAAACATACCGCGCGACTTTGCCGAGGCGGCTCGTGACCTTGACATGAAATATGGCTTCTATATTTCTCCGTGGGACCGTAACAGTGCGCTCTATGGCACCGACCGCTATGTCAAGGAGGTCTTCCTCCGCCAATGTGCCGAGATTGCCGAATATGGTACCGACCAGTTTGAGATGTGGTTTGACGGAGCCAATGGAGGCAGCGGATATTATGGTGGAGAAGGTGGTACACGCAGTATCGACCGATCTACTTACTATGATGTTCCCAACCTCCGTGACACCGTACATAAGGTATGCCCCGACTGTGTACTTTGGGGCGTTGGCGGCGAAGCCCGCTGGATAGGCAATGAAGCCGGATGGGCCGGACAGACCAACTGGAGCACCGAGAATCGTGACTATTCGCCTGAAGGTAACGGCATGTATGGAACAGAAGATGGATGGTTCTGGCTTCCAGGTGAGAGTGATGCCAAAGCTACTAACCGTGGATGGTTCTATCACGATGGCGAGAGTCCGCATACTCCCGAACGCCTGTTCCAAATGTACTTGGAGACCGTAGGACGCAACGCGACACTTATCCTAAACATACCGCCCAACAAGGCCGGTATACTGCCTCCGGCATCGGTGACAGCCCTGACAGAGACAGGTAAGCTCATCAGCCAGCGTCTCGGTACAGACCTTGCCTCTCAGGCTACTATAAGCGTCAACAAAGAGCGTGTAGCAGGTGCTAAGCGCGACTACAAGGCCAGCAATATGACCGACAATAACAAGGACACCTATTGGGCAACGAACGATGGCGAGGTTTCCGATACCATCACGCTCACTTGGGACAAGAAACAGACGGTACGATACGTTGAACTGATGGAGTATATTGCCAAGGGACAGCGTGTGCGCAAGTTCCATATCGAGACCTCATCAGACGGTACAGCATGGACACGCCGTGCCGCCAACGTGGAGACAACCACTGTAGGATACAAACGTATAGTACCGCTCAATGGGAGCACATCGTCGAGCTATGGCGAGGGATATAATGTCAAGGCTTTGCGCATTGTCATCGAAGACAGCAAGGCTTGTCCGCTAATCAGCAGAGTGGCGGTTTACTAATGCTATTATGAATTATGAATCAAACCATGAAATTGTATCCTATGAGAAATTATATATTGTTAGCAACGCTTGGTCTTAGTCTTGCTGCCAGTGCACAGACTATCAATTTTGAGACTACCGATTATAAGGGTCTTGGCGTATATGATACTTGGGAAGCGTCACCCTTCCGTACTGGAGCCCTCGAAGGCAATTATGCCGTAGTGGATAATCACTTGACCTCTGTGGAGGAGATGTTGGGCGAAGCACCCAATCCTTCACAGAAGATACTTGCCGTGCAGCGCTCACGCTTCGGCAGCAACACATTTGGTGTGCGCATCGACTTGAACGAGACTTTCGAACTCACCCCACAGGTGCAGTATCTGCACGTGATGGTCAACCGCCCTTATGGTGGCCGTATCATGGTGGTGGGTCTCGGCAAGCGTGCCGACCGGCCGGCCCAGTCGCCCGAGACCGAGCAGTTCTGGGCCATGTCGACGACCGATGTAGTAGCCGACAAGTGGGTCGATGTGGTACTGCCCATCAAGGGTAATGGCGGTATCGACATCCATAGCCTGGTGGTGGTACCCGACTGTGAGTCGCCCCACAACTACACCTCTGATGCCATCTGCTACATTGACAATATCGAGGTCAATGCCAACCCGGCACCCAAGTTTGTCTATGGATACTATACCCTCAACTTCGACAAGTCGCAGCTCTATACACGCAGCGACCGCCGTGTCAATGGCATCAAACTTACGGCTCCTACCGATGGTGAGCAGGTCGTGAATACCCCTGATACCCCCAATACAATGTATGTAGACCTGGGTGAAAAGAGTGTCAATGCACGAGCCGGAGAGCAGGTTACGGCAGCTGTTTCATATAAAGGTAACTGGATGCACGGATATGTCTTCCTCGACAAGAACAACGATGGCAAGTTCAATGCCGCAGTCAACGAAGACTTTACTCTTCCTGCCGAGAGCGAGCTGATGGCCTTCTCCTTCTATGGTGGTGAGAATAATGACAACGGTAAGAACAGTGCCGGAGAGCAACTATCAGGACAGAGTCGCAATACCTTGAATATGCCGGCATTTACCCTGCCTGCCGACCTCGAGCCGGGCATCTATCGCATGCGTTATAAGGTAGACTGGAACAGTATTGACCCTGCAGGAAACCTCGATGCCGGCAATCCTATCATCGGAAATGGCGGAGGTATCGTGGATGTACGCCTCAATATCCATGGCGACAACTGCTTGGTCAATGATGCCAATCGCAACGGTGAGGTATTGGCTTCTGATGGCAGTAAGCTGAGCGGTTATACCGCACCATTCGGAAAGCCCTTCGGTATCATCATGAATCCAGAGAAGGGATTCGAGTACTCGGGTATCATCGTGAAACACGGTTACAACCTTTCTGGCGACAGTGTTGACACCTATGGCAATGTACAATGGGTGCGCACACACTTTGAGCGTCAGCAGTTTGGTGAAGACCATACCTTCACCATTCCGGCCGAGTGCATGGACGGCGATGTAGAGATCGAAGGCCTCTTCATCGAAGAAGGTACATACGTGGAACCACAAAAGCCTACACGCTATACTACCACCACCGTTAAGGATGGCCAATTTGAGGAAATGGTACCCTGGTATACCATACAGATTGGCGAGCAAGGTTTTGTGTTGGCTGATAATGGCACAGCAGACCACATTGCCCTCAACAATACCACCGTCGACGTGGAGAATCCCGCTCATCTTTGGTGCTTCACTGGCAATGACGAAGAGGGCTACCGCCTCTATAACATGCAGGCCGGGGCTACCAAGGTGCTTGCAGCACCCGTTGCCATGCAGGGAACTACAGGTGGCGGTTCGTATCCTGTATTGAAGGAACAGGACAATCTCCCCAATGGTTACACCGATCTCTGGCTGTTTACCGACTCCAAGAACCTCAGTGCCACAGCAGGCGTGGAGCATGCCTACATGTACGAGATGGGACACCCTAATAATAAGGTGAACAATCGCGACAGCAAACTGGCATTCTGGACGGGCGGTGCCGATAAGGGGTCAACGCTGCAAATCAATTTTGCGACATTGTCGAGCAGCATTAAATGTACCTTGGTTGAAACTGCTAATGATGCCGTCTATGATTTGATGGGCAGAAGAGTGTTTCAGCCCGTGAATGGCCTATATATTATAGGCGGTAAGAAAAAGCTTCTGAAGTAAGATGCTCGTACCATAGTTTGGGAGCTGCCCCCTTCTGGGGCAGCTCTTTTTTTATAAAAAAATCAATAAAACTATTGCACATTTAATAAAAAGCTATACCTTTGCAGTGTACTATTAAGGTAGTACACATAAGATAAGCAAAAAGTATAACGATTAAATGATGTGAGTATGTTAAAGATTAGCGATTTAGCGTTTTCTTACAGCAACGATGACTGTAAGGTTTTCAACGATTTCTCGTTGAGTATTGAGAAGGGTGCAGTGTACGGATTGCTCGGACTGAACGGTACGGGTAAGAGTACGCTGCTCTATCTCTTGACAGGCCTGCTGCGTCCGCAGCAGGGTAGCGTGCTCTACAAGGGCGAGGATGTGAAACTGCGCCTTCCCTCCACACTGAGCGACATGTTTATCGTGCCCGAGGAGTTCGAGCTGCCCAAGATGAGCATCAAGAAGTATGCCTCGCTGCATAGCGGCTTCTACCCCAACTTCAGCTACGAGCAACTGACACGTAACTTGGCAATGTTCGGGCTCGACGATAGCGTGGTGTTCAACTCCCTCTCCATGGGTCAGCAGAAAAAGGCATTCATGTGCTATGCCTTGGCTACCAACACCTCACTCTTAGTGATGGACGAGCCTACCAACGGACTCGACATCCCCTCGAAGAGCGAGTTTCGCCGACTCATCGCCAGCAACATGACCGAGGAGAAGACCATCATCATCTCTACCCATCAGGTGCGCGACATTGATAGCCTGCTCGACCATATCGTCATCATCGACGGTTCTCAAGTGCTGCTCAATGCATCGAGCGAGGAGATATGCCGTCGCCTCCTCTTTGCCGAGCAGCCCATCTCGGAGCCTACCGATGGGGCGCTCTTCGTGCAACCCTCGGTGTCGGGCAACAGTGTCATCCTGCCCAATGAGTATGGTGAGGAGAGCCGTCTGAACCTCGAACTGCTCTTCAATGGCGTACTGGCCGAACGGGAACGGTTTGCCCAAGTGTTCAACCGCTCAAATGCCGTACTATGAATAAAACTTTCAGTTTCACTCGCCTCGGTGCAGTGCTGAAGCGCGATATAGTGGTCAATCGCTGGTCCTACCTGTTCACCTTCTTCACCTTCTTCGCAGCCTTTTTAGCATTTCAGCTGATAAAGATGAACGACCTTATAGGAGTTAGTCTTCGCTACGATATACATCCCGAGCAGTTTATGCCCTCATTGGCAAGTGGTTGTGAACCATTCTTCTATGGCATACTGGCTCTTGCGCTTATGTGTGCAGCATCCGAGATGTGTGGCGTTCCGCTGAAGACGAAAGGTCGCGGTCTCAACTACCTGATGATGCCTGCCTCCAACCTGGAAAAGTTTCTCTCTCGTGCACTCATCGTTACCATTGTGCTCATCGTGATGGCCTTCGCGGCATTGCTCTTTGCCGATCTCGTGCGTATGCTCTGCGTACCCCTCTTCGAGGTGAAGGAGTTCTACGGCTTCACATTGCCGCGCATCTTAGGCGAGATAGGTGAAACCTTCTCTTCTCTGTATCGTACGGGGAGTGAAGAATGGGATGTCATTGAGGGAGGAATTGTGACTGTTATAGGCAATAATCCTTATAAGGGGTGCTTGACGGTTAGCATATTTGCGATGGCCATTCTTTTTGTCCATTCCTTATTCATCCTTGGTGGCTGTTTTTGGCGCAAGGCTGCTATTGTGAAAATTCTGCTTGTCTGGTTTATGGCAGGACTCACGATTGCTTGGATTGCTATAAAGCTTGAGCCGATAATGACGGATTCGTCCAGGATTGCCGAGATTTTCTCATTTATCGACAGATTTTTGCCTGACGCATTCCCTTTCATAGACATAGAGTCATTGCCCGAGACTCTCATGCTCCTCCGCTCCGTCGGCATAGTGTTGCTCCTTGCCTTCACCATCCTTAACTGGTGGCTCAGCTACCGCCTCTTCTCACGCAAGCAAGTAGTGGCACCCGGTCATTTATTTACAAAGCACCGTAGTGGACACCTATTTAGATAAAGAATATAACAATGAATACAATCAATAATAAATTCAGTTTCGCACGCCTCGGTGCAGTACTGAAATGCGATTTCGTGGAGCATCGCTGGAGCAATATTGCAGCTTTCTTCACTCTCTTTGTAGCTTTCTTGGTATGCCAGTTTACGCAGATGAACGAGCTTATAGAGATCAGTCATATTCGTTCCATCAGCCCCGAACAATACATGCCCTCGTTGGCTACAGATTGTACGGCATTTTTCTACGGCATATTGGCCTTGGCGTTGATGTGTGCGGCCGCCGATATGTGCGGTGTGCCGTTGAAGACCAAGGGACGCGGACTCAATTATCTGATGATGCCCGCCACGAATATGGAGAAGTTTGTAGCTCGCACACTCGTCAATACCATACTGCTCATCGTGATGGCCTTCGCGGCACTCCTACTTGCCGACCTGGTGCGTATGCTCTTCGTACCCCTCTTCGAGGTGAAGGAGTTCTATGGTTTTACGCTTCCACGCATCTTGGTTGCCTTGGGCGACCCCTTCTCTTCCGCATATCATATGGGCGGTGAAGTATGGGGACCCACTGTTGACGGCACTGTCCGCGTGATAGGATTCAGTGCTTATTATGGTGCGGTGAATGTGACGACTATGGTCGCGGCGTTCCTTTTCGCCCACTCCTTATTTATATTGGGTGGATGCTTCTGGCGCAAGGCGGCCATCATCAAGATTTGGATTACACAAATAGTGGCAACCAGTGCTATTGCATGGATTTTTGTAAAGCTTGAGCCTTACGTGCTGCCTTGGCTGGGCGATGTGCTCACCTCGCTCTTCGAGACAGAGCAGCATGCTGGCATGACGCTGATGAGCATTGCCATCCCCGTGCTCCTTGCCCTCACCGCCCTCAACTGGTGGCTCGGCTATCGCCTCTTCTCACGCAAACAGGTGGTGGCGCCCCAGCATCTTCGTGGCGGTAAGCATTTGCATCAACTGTTGGGTAAGAAATAAATAATGCCATAACGCTTGCTTTTATATGAAACTTAAAAAAGAAAGACTCGGCTTTGCCGCCAAACTCCCCTCTGTTTATAGCCGATGCGGTATGAACAAAGGGACAGTTAGCGACAATGTCGAGTGTTAATAAAGAGAAACTGTTATGAATACAACAACTAATAAATTCAGCCTCCATCGCCTATGGGCGGTGCTGCGTATAGACCTCAGAGCCTATACGAATACGCGGATGATGTACATTGGCATCCTGTTTATCTTCTTGGCAAGCGAGTCGGGCGACCTGCGTCACTGCATTGCCAGTTATAAGATGGGTGTGGTGGATGCATCTCAGCTATTCGCGATGTATGTTGACGGACTGGCTCCCATGTTCTACGCCTTTCTTGTAGGTATGCTGCTGTTTAGTATCTCCACCCTATCGGCCATGGGAGAGAAGAACGACGTCATCTATTACCTCTCGCTGCCCGCTTCCAATAAAGAGAAGTTCGTGTCGCGTGTGCTCATTGCCCTTGTCGAGCCCATCGTGTTTGTGATACTGGCCATGCTCGTTGTCGACTTCCTGCGTATAGGCATCGTAGACTATCGCATGGGCGTGAATCCCGACTATACCGTACTCCCTGCCGACTTCAAGGGACTCACCGTGCCAGCTCTGTTGGGCAAAGGGTGGCAGACGATACAGGATATGTTTATGCATGGTGGCACGGAGTATGTCAATGCCGCAGGCGATATCTCTATGGCAGGCTTTGGCTTCAGCGCCTTCCGTGGTGTGCTGATGGTGCTGCTCTGCATCGTGTCGCTGCTGCTCGTCCACTCCCTCTTCCTGCTGATAGGTAGTTGCTGGACTAACTTTACTGCCATGGCACTCACCTTGGTGGGTGGCACCCTGTTCATCCTGCGCAGCAAGGCTGTCGATGCCGTGGCCTCTGCAGGTGATGGTGCGGTCACTGCCTACGGCGGTCTGCTGCAGCATGAGGCGTGGAGCGTCGTCGTGCTGCTGCTCCTGTCGGCCCTCACCTTGCTCAACTGGCGTGTCGGCTATCGTAACTTCGCACGGAAGCAGATAGTTGCTCCGACACAAGGATGGTTCAACTTCATTAAAGAGAAAAACAATGAAAACAATAAACAATAAATTCAGCTTTCATCGCCTATGGGTAGTGATGAAGCTCGACATATTGGCCGACAGGATATATATAATCAGTTGGTTCCTCGTATTGTTGGGCCTTATGTCCGTTTGGCAATTTGTAGATTTGCGCGATGCAGTAGAGGTGTTTCATCGTTCGGGACACGATTATGCAGCCACCTCATTTGGATTAGAGACGTTCAGCCACTCTATGATGGTATATGTGATGGTACTTGTAGCTGTAACTGCAATGATAGGCAATCCGATAAAGGAGAAGGGCAAGGCTATCAACTATCTGATGGTTCCTGCTACGAGTTTGGAAAAGTTCGTGTCGCGTACTTTCCTCTCTCTATTTGGCGTGACAGCCTTGGCTTTAGTTGCTTGGTTCTTGGCCGATGCGCTTCGCATAATGGTCGTGTCTATTGCTCCCCGTTATGCTGAGTTGCCTACAGGGTTCAAGGAGTTTACCCTGACTCGCGCATTAAGTTTTGTTTCAGCGCTATTCGTTCAGGAAGTACGCCCAGACGTTATGCTTGTGACCAACTATGCTATTATGGCATTCTATGTATTCTTTCACTCACTAGTACTGCTTGGTGACTGTATCTTCCGTGGTTTCTTTGCGGCACTGGCACCGACCATAGCTTTTACATTGGTGATGTTTACGACCGAGTTCCTTGATGTTTGGGAGAGATTGATTTCAACTACCCCAGTGTTGATACTTGTCGTAACTATCGCTTTAGTAGTTTTCAACTGGTGGCTCAGCTATCGCTACTTCGCACGCAAGCAAGTGGTGGCGATCGAGAATTCCCTCTCTAAATTATCAAATAAAGGAAAGGAGGCTGCCGTATGAACTTCAAGGACAATAACCCGATATACTTGCAGATAGCCGAGCGTATCTGCGACGAGATATTGCAGGGCACCTACCGTGAGGACGACCGCATCCCCTCGGTACGCGAGTATGCCGCCATCGTGGAGGTCAACGCCAACACCGTGGTGCGCACCTTCGACCACCTGCAATCACTCGAAGTCATCTACAACAAGCGTGGCCTCGGCTACTTCGTGGCCAAGGGAGCCGTGCGCCGCATCACCAAGGAGCGCAAGCGCACCTTCCTCACCGAGGAACTGCCCGAACTCTTCCGCAAGATGGATACGCTAAAAATCTCCATCGACGAGCTGCGGGAGATGTATGAAAATAGAGAACTATAAATATAATTCGTGATAAACTCGTGGCTAATTGCCTTTGGTCCCTACGGGCGGCTATCTGAAGGCAATTAGCCATAAATCAACGTGACTCTGTATAAGCAAGTATTCAACGAATGGCAAAGGCAATTGGCTCTATCGGAAGAAAATAAATCAAAGGGAATAGGCATTTTATTTCACAAATTGTTCGTTATTCTACGTTTTTTGTATACATTTGCAACTTCAAAATAGGGATAACAACTATAATTTTACATTCACAATGAAAAGAGACGATTTAGTATTCCACTTGATTGAAGAGGAACATCAGAGACAACTTAAAGGTATCGAGCTCATTGCATCAGAGAACTTTGTCAGCGACCAAGTGATGCAGGCCATGGGCTCTTGCATGACCAACAAATATGCCGAGGGCTACCCCGGTCGCCGATATTATGGAGGTTGCGAGGTAGTGGACAAAAGCGAGCAACTGGCTATTGACCGTTTGAAAGAGCTCTTCGGAGCCGAATGGGCCAATGTGCAGCCCCACTCAGGCGCTCAGGCCAACGCTGCCGTATTCCTTGCCTGCCTCAACCCTGGCGACAAGTTTATGGGACTCAATCTCGCTCACGGCGGACACCTCTCACACGGTTCGCTTGTCAACACTTCGGGCATCCTCTATACTCCATGCGAGTATAATCTAAACAAGGAAACAGGCCGTGTAGACTACGACCAGATGGAAGAGGTGGCCCTGCGCGAACAGCCCAAGCTCATCGTAGGAGGCGGTTCAGCCTACTCACGCGAATGGGACTACAAGCGCATGCGCGAGATTGCCGACAAAGTAGGTGCCATCCTTATGATTGACATGGCTCACCCTGCCGGACTCATTGCTGCAGGCCTGCTCGACAATCCCGTCAAGTATGCCCATATCGTAACCTCTACCACCCACAAGACCCTACGCGGTCCTCGTGGCGGTGTCATCATGATGGGCAAGGACTTCCCCAATCCTTGGGGAAAGACCACTCCAAAGGGCGAAGTGAAGATGATGTCGGCCCTGCTCGACTCTGCCGTATTCCCTGGCATACAGGGTGGTCCGCTGGAACATGTGATAGCAGCCAAGGCAGTAGCTTTCGGCGAGGCATTGCAACCCGAATACAAGGAGTACCAGACACAAGTGCAGAAGAATGCCAAGGCACTTGCTGAAGCTCTCATCGCCCGCGGTTTCACCATCGTATCGGGCGGCACCGACAATCACAGCATGCTTGTTGACCTGCGCGAGAAATATCCCGATCTCACGGGTAAGGTAGCAGAGAAGGCACTCGTATCGGCCGACATCACGGTCAACAAGAACATGGTACCCTTCGACAGCCGTTCAGCATTCCAGACATCAGGTATCCGTCTCGGCACACCGGCCATCACCACTCGCGGTGCCAAGGAAGACCTCATGGTAGAGATTGCCGAAATGATCGAAACCGTACTCTCCAATGTGGAGAATGAGGAGGTCATTGCGAGCGTCCGTGCCCGTGTGAACGAAAAGATGAAGGATTATCCCCTATTTGCATACTAAGAAAGTCATAAAAATAGGAGATGATTTTGTCTCCTATTTTTTATGATAACTGATAGCCACGCAACACACCTGTGACCATAGCTACCTTTTTACTGATCTTACAACACCTATTATGAAAAGATATACTCTACTGCTTGCCTTGTGTACGTTGACGATGAGCGTTGCGGCACAAAACACGAGAGACACCAAGGCTCCACTCGAAGATGTGAACAAGGTACGTGACCTCACGCTCGACAGTCTGAACAAAGCCAACACGGCACGTCCTGTGCCCGGCTCATCACGCAAAGGAAGCAATCCCGTACTCTTCTTAGTGGGCAACAGCACCATGCGCACCGGCACGCTGGGCAACGGGAACAATGGCCAGTGGGGATGGGGATACTTTGCTCACGAGTACTTCGACAAGGAGCGCATCACCGTGGAGAACCATGCGCTCGGTGGCACCAGCAGCCGTACCTTTTATAATAAGCTGTGGCCTGCTGTGCTCGAAGGGGTGAAGCCCGGCGACTGGGTGATCATCGAACTCGGACACAACGACAATGGTCCTTACGACGAGGGACGTGCCCGCGCCTCTATCCCCGGTATCGGTACCGACAGTATGATAGTCACCATCAAGGAAACGGGAGTGGTAGAAACTATCTATAGTTACGGTGAGTATATGCGTAAGTTTATCCGCGATGTACGCAACAAAGGAGCCTATCCTGTACTCTGCTCACTGACACCGCGCAACTCGTGGAGCAGCGAGACTACGATTACTCGCAAGAGCGAGACCTTCACCAAGTGGCAACAGGAGATAGCCCGCGAGATGGATGTGCCTTGGATAGACCTTGAGGGTACTACCGCCCGCAAGTTTGAGACCTATGGCCCGTGGAAGGTAAACTATATGTTCTACCTTGACAAGATACACACCAGTGAGTTTGGCGCCAAGACCAATGCCCGCTCGGCAGCCGAGGCCATAGCCGCTTGCGAGGGGCTGGCGCTGAAGGAGTACCTCTTGCCGCTCGACCTCCCTATGGAGCAGTTCAAGCGTGAAGCCGGTAAGCCCGTAGTGTTCTTCACTGGCGACAGCACCGTGAAGAATGAGGACAAGGACAAAGACAGCATGTGGGGCTGGGCAAGCGTGGCCCACACCGTATTCAACACAAAGAAGTGTACGCTCGTCAATGCTGCCAAGGCAGGCCGCAGTGCCCGTACCTTCCTTGAGGAGGGACGCTGGGACAGAGTGTACAACAGTCTGCAGCCAGGCGACTATGTACTCATTCAATTTGGCCATAACGACATGGGCGACATTGCCGGCGGTAAGGCTCGTGCTGACATCCGTGGTGTGAGAGACAGCAGCCACGTGTATCGTCTCGAAAAGGACCGCACGTACAAGGTGGTGTACTCCTATGGCTGGTATCTACGCAAATTCGTAGGTGATGTGCGTGAGAAGGGAGCTATACCCGTCATCATCAGTATGACTCCGCGCAACGAATGGCCCAATGGCAAGATAGAACGTCGCCCGGGCAGCTGTGCCACATGGGCCAAGGAGGTAGCTGATGAACTCGGTGCAGCTTTCGTGGATATGCACAACCTCACGGCCGACTATCTGGACCGCAAGGCAGGTAGCAAGGAGAAAGCTGCCAAATACTATAAGCGCGACCATACGCACACCTCGCTTCTCGGTGCCGAGCTCAATGCCAAGATGTTCCGCAAGGGCATCAAGAAGACCGACTGTGACCTAAAGAAGCTGATGAAATAGCCTTTATATTTTACAAACAATAACTACAAACAATGAAAAAAACATTTATTGCTATGGCCATTGTTGCCTTGACTGCATGTAATGCAAAGCACGACAATCCCATATTGGCGGATTCGTCGCTCCCCTTTGGCGCCCCAGAGTTTGCCAAGTACCAATCTGCCGATTATGAAGCAGCCTTCATGGAGGGTCTTGCTGAGCAGCGTGCCGAGATTGACGCTGTTGCCAACAACACCGAAGCACCAACCTTTGACAACACCATTGCAGCGCTCGAGCGCAGCGGAAAGAAGTTGGCCAAAGTGAGCGGTGTGTTCTACAACCTCAACGAGACCGATGCCGACGATGTGATGCGCGAGACAGAGAAGAAGCTGTCGCCCATCCTCACCGAGCACAGTGCCTATATGACCATGAACGAGGCACTCTTTGCCCGTGTGAAAGCACTCTACGACACCAAGGCATCACTTGGCCTTACCCGTGAGCAGGAAATGGTCCTCGACAAGTACTATCGTATGTTTGTGAAGGGCGGTGCCCTACTCGATGCCGAGAAGAAAGCCCAGCTGATGGAAATCGACAAGCAGCTCTCGCTGGCCAGCATCGAGTTTGGCGAGAATGCCTTGGCCGAGACCAATGCCTTCGAGCTCGTCATCACCGACGAGAAAGACCTTGCCGGTCTTCCCCAAAGCTCTATCAATGCAGCTCGCGAGGCAGCCCAGGCTGCCGGCAAGGAGGGATGGCTCTTTACCCTGCACAAGCCCAGCTGGATTCCCTTCCTGCAATATGCCGACAATCGCGAGTTGCGCAAGCAGATGTATCTCGGCTATATCAATCGTGGCGACAACAACAACGAGAATGACAATAAGGCTGTCATCGCCCGCATCCTGAAGCTGCGCCAGCAGAAGGCTCAGCTCTTCGGTTATGAGACCTTCGCCCAGTACCAGCTCGAGGACAAAATGGCCAAGACTCCCGAAGCGGCCTACAACCTCCTTATGACTATCTGGAATGCCGCTCTTCCCAAAGCCAAAGCCGAGGCTGCCGAGTTGCAGAAGATGATGGATGCCGAGGGAAAGGGCGAGAAGCTCGAAGCATGGGACTGGTGGTACTACACCGAGAAGCTGCGCGAGGCCAAGTATGCACTGAGCGAGAGCGAACTGCGTCCTTACTTCTCGCTTGACAATGTACGCAAGGGTGCCTTCATGGTATCGGAGAGACTCTTTGGAATGAAGTTCCGCCCCGTAGAGGGACTCGATGTATACCACCCCGAGGTAGAGACCTTCGAGGTGCTCGATGGCGATGGCTCACACCTGGCACTCTTCTACACCGACTACTTCCCCCGTTCCACCAAGCGTGCCGGTGCCTGGATGAACAATATCGTGGATGCCTCGAACATCGACGGTGAGAACCAGCGTCCCATGATTGTCAACGTGGGCAACTTCACCCGCCCTACAGGCGACACTCCCTCTCTCTTGACCATCGACGAGACCCGCACCCTCTTCCACGAGCTTGGTCACGCCCTCCACGGATTCCTCACACAAACCAAGTACCCCTCAGTGAGCGGTACCAGCGTAGCCCGCGACTTCGTGGAGCTGCCTTCACAAATTATGGAGCACTGGGCTATCGAGCCTGAGGTGATGAAGATGTATGCTCTCCACTATGAGACAGGCGAGCCTATCACCGACGAACTCATTGCCAAGATGCAGGCCACCTCATCGTTTAACTCGGGCTTCGAGACCGTAGAGCTCGTAGGTGCTGCCCTGCTCGATATGGAGTATCACATGTTGACAGATTATACTAACTTTGAGGCCAACACCTTCGAGAAGTCTGTGGCTGACAAGATCGGTCTCATCCCGCAGATTGCATTCCGTTATCGTGGTCCCTACTTCAACCATGTGTTCAGCGGTGGCTATGCCGTAGGCTACTACAGCTACCTGTGGGCCGAGGTGCTCGATGCCGACGGCTTCGAAGCCTTCAAGGAGAAGGGTATTTTCGACGAGGCTACCGGTCGCAGCTTCCGCAAGAACATCCTCGAGATGGGTGGTAGCGAAGAACCCATGACACTCTACAAGCGCTTCCGTGGCGCTGAGCCCAACCCCGAGGCACTGCTTCGCAACCGTGGACTGATAGACTAACCTATAGATATGATAAGGAACGCGCGAGGTGACTGCCTCGCGCGTTTTTGTTAACTACACTTTCGCTTTTCCTATAACTTCCAGCCAGTCTTTTTCATCGCGTTGCGCGAGATGTGCTATATTCCAAGACTGGCAATATTCATTCCAAGACTGGCAATATATATTCCAAGACTTGGAATATTACTTTTATCGAGGTACTAATTTTTGTTTGTTGGTGCACACTGTCTTTTTCTGATTTCAGTGGTTCTTCTTCAATTTAGTTGAAAAGTATATGTTCCATAACGATTTTATTTTTCAATAGTTCTATTCCTGCTTTGCCATACATATTCCTCTTTATGGTCTTTAGCTTGTTGACATATCCTTCTGTGATTCCATTGGTAATGTCCAGTTTAATGGTATTCTTGACTGCTCTGAAATCCCTCATTATACCGAGGATAAATGTTTTCAATGATGCTATGCCTGTTTTCCGATAGCATCTCATCCACCTGATGAGTTCTGTTGTTTCTTTTCCTTTTATCACTTGACAGAATCTTTCCGTAGCTCCAAACATTTCTTTGAACCACGGCAAGGAAACAAGCAGGTCAAACGTTTTCTGCTGTGATTCGTTCATATCCTTACGCTTCAACGCAATGTCAATTATGGACATGATGTCCCTTATCGGAAGGAGTGCGGAACGATTGTCTTGCGGTTTTATATTCCGTGGAGAAGGCTTCTGATTTTTGAGCCTATCCGAAAGATACTTGTAGTGCCCATAAAAAGGAGATAGGCTGCCGGAGAATCCCTTCAGGGTGATTTCCCTGTGGATTATGCAAAGTGCTTTCCCTTTTTGGGATTCCTGCTCTACATAAGCGTCATACTTGTGGTACTCATTGCGCAACTTGCTGTTTCTTTGTGGCAGTACCTCCATTCTACAGTATTTAGTAGCGGTCTGCCGTGCTATTCCGAGTCTTTTAGCTATTGTTGCGGGCCTGAATCCTTTCTCTTGCAGCTCCTTGACCTCCCTGAATTTGACACTCCTCGAATCAGGATTTCCTGGAGTTGAATCTTCCGTGTGCGATTGCGGCGCTTGTTTCATCTCTTCCGAGAATCCGCCTTCCTCCTCCCGAATGGCCCTCCTGTAGTCCGAATAGTTCTCTGCAATAAGTTTCGCCATACGGTCGGTAATATTCTTTATGAGATGGAACTTGTCCGCTACTTCCGTTATCGGGCGCCCCGAGGAGGCAATGGCTGAACTATAGTCTGTAGATCTGTCACGACTGACGACTTCAACCTTTTTGTGCTCTTCCATCCATTTCCCGAAACTGTCCGTGTCCCTACCGCCAAGCAGGTCTATCGGACACCCGTTCCCATAATCAATGATGATGCTTCCGTATCTGACACCTTTACGCCATGCCCAATCATCAACACCTATCTCCGTGACATCTTCATATTCCGGAGGCTTCATCCTATGAAGATCCCGCAGAACTGTCGAGGCGCTGATTCGTATGCCCAAATACTCGAGCAGCCGGCTGGCAGACTTTGCAGAGGTAGATACGCCATGACGGGCCACTGTCCGCTCGCACCTACATGTGCGTCTACGATAGCGGAACACCTCGTCACCCGGTTGTTCCGCAAAGGTCTTCTTGTGACAACTGTGGTTGGAACAGAAGAATTTACGTACCTCAACATATAGGACTACAGGCTCTCCGAGGATGGACAGGTCCTGTATAGTCCTGATATACCTACTATGCACACTGCTATTATGACAACCACAATAAGGACAGATGCCGTAGTCCAAGGAAGAGGATACATAAAGATAGAATATATGATTCTCACGAGCAACTTCATGTAGAATCAAGTCCGAAGAGAGATAAATATGAGAGAGACTTTCAGTATAATGTAAATTTTGGTCTATATCGTTACGTGAACCTGCCGTTTTTGTTGTAACTTTGGCATCGTTAGGATATTTCAACATGATTCTCATCTTTATGTTTGACCATATAAAGATACTGAAAATCAATGAAATATCCTAATCTTATTACATATATATTGTTGAGTGTTAATCATTTGTGAATACAAGCACAATACTTTAATTGTTGTGAGGACATCATTAAGAAAATGGAGCAAACTCATATCTTGCACCTGTTCCAGTCTCATAACAATGGATTATGGAAGAAGACTATTTATCTGATGAATCAGGCGATCTGGTTCAACTAAATTGAAGAAGAACCAC
>Ga0233360_1000008_pt1 | contig 108185 bp, 90 predicted proteins | sample ElkDunMinimDraft_20_FD_180671 | JGI IMG/M metagenome (GOLD analysis project Ga0233360, IMG submission 180671) | Fecal eukaryotic communites from dung pellets of Tule Elk in California, USA - Elk Dung A0 | ecosystem: Host-associated > Mammals > Digestive system > Large intestine > Fecal | place...
AAAGTCATACCCATCTGATATTACAGCCATCATTTCCTGACCTATAGGGTGGGATTCCCAATTGAAAATAAGATTTCCTTTGCCGGTCTCATCTTTCCATACGGCACGCGTGCCCGGGGCATCGGCAGTGCCGAAAGTGAGTCGTACAAGCTTACCCTCAGCGGGTGTGTCGGGCACGATGTCGTCCTGCTGGCAAGAGGCAAATAGTCCTGCAACAGCAGCTAATATGAATATTTTACTAATGGTTTTCATAACATTATAATATCTTTAGTTATTCCCAAAGGTTTCCCCAAGTTCCGCGACGCTCAGGAGCGCCACCGAACTCGCTATCGTCGCTATCCGGTGCATTACCTGTAAAGGAACCTGCCAATATCTGGGAAGTCTCAATCTTGACTTCTTCGCTCATGGGCTTTATATATACCTTCTTCATAATAGATAAAAGCTTTAGTATCCAAATTCAGAATCATCACTATCTTGCCCATAGCCACTTATTGCAAAGCCACCTTCTACCTCTACTTCGATTACCTCAACTTTTGGAGGCTCATACCAAATGTTCTCTTTCATTTTTCTTAGTCTTAATATTATTCTATTTGATTACTTCCCAAAGAAAAAATACGACGTTTCCAACATGGCACGATGAGTGCCGACTGGTAACGCCGTATAAGGTGATAATGATTGAGGCTGCACCGATGGAGGTGCAAGCCATTGATTGTCATATCTGTTATTAACTGTTGTCATACATTAAAATCATTCATTTTCTGCATAGTCTCTTCAAAAGAGACAAATTGTAGATAAATGGTAGTTGTATTTCAATCTATTAGCCACTTCAAAGTTGATAATTTGCTAAACAATACAAATGTTTTTTTGCACCACCTATGATTTTTTCTCGGTTGATATATCTCCGTTTTCAACTTTTTGCTTAATTTTGCATTGTGCAGACTATCTCTTTTGAAGAGTTTGGCTATTTTGCTAAACAAATGGTCAAACCAACGATTTCAGTATCATTTTATTAGCCTTATCCACTGCTGCCGTATCAAGCGAAGCTAAGTAAATTTGCGTTGTCATTTCTGAATCGTGTCCCATTCCCTCACTGATTACTGAAATCGGTACATTCTTATTTTTCGCCACACTTGCCCAAGAATGCCTTGCTACATACATAGTCAACGGTAGTTGAACACCCACCATCTTACCAATCTCTTTGAGTTTGCGATTGATTAGATACATCGCATTTTGATACTGCGTGCGTTCATCGCCATTCATAGGCTTTATGATAGGTAACAGGTATTCCGATAGCGGATTATCGTAGTTTTCCACTATCTCCTGCATACACTTTTCCCAACGAATGAATAGTTGTTGCCCCGTTTTGCGTCTGCGATATGAGAGTATGCCATTGGATAGATCTTTCTTCTTTAGGTATGCCATATCAATAAAAGACATACCACGAGTATAAAACGAGAAGAGAAACATATCCTTTGCAAAGTCCAATGATGGTTGCAATGACAAATCAAGATTTTTAATCTGCTTGATTACCTTTAATGAAATGGCTCGCTTTATGGTCTTATCTATGCCTGTATAAACGTGTTTGAACGGGTCTCGATTGGTGGTCAAATCCTTTTCAACTGCACGATTATAGACAGCTCGAAGTATTCGCATATAGAACGAGGTACTATTCTTTGTCAGTCCTTTGTTACGCAAATAGGCCTCATACATCAACATTAAATCCGAATCAATATCTTCCAATAGCACATCTTTATACTCTCTAAACTGCATAAAACTTTTGAGCGTACAACGATAGGTTTCTGATGTGCGTTGCTTACCCATTTGCTGCAATTGGGCTATAACACTCTGCATAAAGTTGAACAACGATTGCTCATTGGCTTGCTTTTGAAATGTAGTAATAATATTATCGGCTGTATATTTTACTCGCTTATTATCTAATTGGTTGATGATGGATTGTAGTCGCTTAATATCCCAATCAATTCGCTCTTCAATGGATTGTAGATAGTTCTGTCGGCTGTTATTTGTGGCGATTATTACATTGTTATCTTCGTCCCATTCGTGCATAAAGAGTCGGTAATCCGTCTTTAGTTGACGGATTACACGATTCTGAATGATTTGATAATAGATTGTACCCTCTTTATATTCATTTATCGAGGGTCGAAATTTTACCTTGATACTTGCCATAGGCTCATGGTTTTGATTTTTTGTTTGGATTATCCTTTGGCTGTTGCTTGTCCTTGATTGACTTGGCTTTGCTCTCTTGTTCCTTTGCAGCCTGCTCTTTCAATCGTGCTTGCTCGGCAAGGGCTGCTTGTTTGCGAACTGCTTCTTCGTAGGTCTCCACATCCTCACGCATCTGCTCTATCTTTTGGTTATCTCTGTTGAGTTCGAAGATGTCCTCCAATGTAGCTATCTGCTCTGCCGAGGCATCGCCTTTCATCTTGATATAGCGATATTTGAGAGCATCATCATCCCTTTGAACATTTGGTCTTGACAAGTGGTATATTGCAGATGCTCCTGATGCCAATAGCATGACAATCATTGACAAAAGAATCCAAGATTCCTTTGTATAAAGAGCAAACGAGTGTCGTTTCTCGTCAATGTTGTGCTTTACCTTTATCTCATCCATCTTGTCGATAGCATCTGCAAGCTGTTGTTTTACACCCTCAAAGTCGGGTTGCTCCTGCTCACTGATGCCATCCATTCGCTTGTTTATCTTGCTAAATTCATTGACAACAAAGCCTGCAAGCTTGTTGGTTTTAGCATCATAATACTCCTTGTTTTCTCTGTTGCCATTCTCGATTAGCTCCTTAATCGGTGTCAAATCTACATTGGCATTTACTGTTTGTTCTGTTCGTTGGCTCTTGCTGATGGTCAGCAACTCTTCCAACATTGCGATGATGATTGAATTATTTTCTTGCATACTGTCTTGTTTTAATGGTTAATGATTAGAGTTTGAATCCTCTTGTTTTCTTTTTCTTCTGCTTCTTCTGCATCTGGCGACGGAACTCTGCCTCTTCCTGACTATCCACATCGGGCGAAGATGTGAAGTCCAACAAGCCTAATGAACCGCTGATAAGCTCCGCTTCCTTGTTTTCGAAATGGCTTATCTGCATATGATGCAGTTCATATTCTCGCTGATATTCCGCTTGATTGTTGCCATTCAGAGTCTTGTCAATCTTTGAATAGCTAAAGCTACGGTCTATCTTCGAGCCGTTGAAGTGGTAGCCATTCTTGGTAAAGATGATACCTTGCACCTCATTGGTATTGCCCTTATACTTGAAGCGAACATCAATGCCTTCGGCTTTCAATCGCTTCAGCAATGTAGTCCAATCCGAGCATCGTGCAACCTCCCGTTTGAGGACTTGGTATATCTCGTAACGGGTTTTGTCAGGCTCTTTCAATCGGTGCGTTTTTACCTGTTCCTTACCATTTGCGAAGTACAGCCCGTATTTGCGTGTCAGCTCCTTGCAGATGCGTTCACTACGGTAACGGTCATTCTTATCACTGATGGTTCTTCCGTTATTATCCACCCGATTAAAGGCGATATGAACGTGTGGATGCTCCTTATCGTAGTGCCGTCCGATGATATATTGCGTATCACGAATACCCATTTTCTCCATATATTCTCGGCTTATCTGTATCATAAGTTCATCCGTTAAGCGTGGCAGATCCTGCTTTGAGAAGCTGAGTGAGATATGTCCGATAAACTTATCCACTCGTGGATTAAGCCTCGATTGAGCAATAAAACTTTTGGCTATCGCGCTATTATCATTGAACAGTACCCCTTGACAAACTATAAGCGTGGCTTGCTTCTTCTTGTCGAGGATATAATCAACAATTCCTCTGGCTCCTGAGCCTTTCACAATCTTCGCCATCATAGGCTGATATGGTCTATAATGTTTTCCAATGAAAGCAGCAGGTGTTGGCATTGCCCGTAGTGCAGCCTTACGCCTTCGCGATGAGCCTTGCGAGTGAGCTGATTGAGATTGTTTGCCATACCGCATAGTTTACGGATATAGTCCGCTTGTTCGGTGGTAAGGCGTGCCCTGATATGGCAATCTCGGAGAGCCATTCGCATAATCTCGCTTGCAGATACACCTGCATTCTTGGCTTTAAGTTTCATAGCGTAGTACTCTTCGGTTGCCATCTTTACCGTTATGCGGTACTTGCGTTTCTCGGACAACTTTTTCGTGGGTCGTCCTCCTTTGTTGGGTGTCTTGTTATTGATACTTCGTTTCATACGATTACTCTTCTTTGGAATGATACATACATTGTTTACTTGATAGACCAACGGGATGTCTTCTTTTGCGACCTTCGGGAGTGGAAGCAAGTGGTTTTGGTCTGCCCAAAACATAAACTTGCTTCCCCACTAACCGAAGGTCAATCAATTTTGAGTACCTCAAAATGAAATACCGTTGGAATAGTGCTTAATTTGATTGGATTAAGAGTCTACATCCCTTTCCAATGCTCGAAGTCCTCGGCATATAGTTCAATGTGATGGCGAACGATGTTCTCCAATAGTCCCGACATACTCATTCTATCCTCACCGATTTTGCAGGCGAACTTATCAAGCATCTTACGCAACTTGCCACTAATGAACACCGGTTTGCGGTCTTCAATCTTATAAGGTCGCATAAAAGTATTGCGGTACTCTTCTAATGAGAGTTTGCGTTGCTTGCTACTCACTCTGCGATGGATTGGTGGTGTCAATGGCTGTTGCTCTACTACAACAACCTTTGTGGACTCCTCTGAATCACTTGGAGTATCCTCATCAGTTGTTGGCTCGTCTGGTTGTTCAGTTTCCTTTGCAGCCAATTCTTCCTTTGAATACTTCTCGATAGCCAAATCAATGGCAGTCTTGTCCGAGTCATCATCGGAGTTAGATGTACGCTTCAGTCCCATCAACTCCATCATTTCCTCGTTACTGATTTTAATCTCTTTTTTCTTCATAGTGTGAATGTTTTTTTAGTTCAACATATGGTCTTTGTGCACAATCTTGACCTTTTATCTGCTGCAAAGAAAATGTGCATACAATTCTACCACAACTAATTAGGTCTATGTAGGCAATTATGAATTGTATTGCATTTCTGCGTGATTCGTAGGCAGTGCCGACTGCATAATTCTTCCCAAGTTGAACGGGTAATGATGGATTAGGACGAAATTCTTAATTGAGGAAATTAAGGGCTTAAATCTGATAGCGGATAGACGGACTGCCGAAGTGTCGGGAGTTGGTCTATCCACTATACTGCAATTATAGAATCAGCGACTATCTGTTTCGACTGTTCGTGGCAGAAGTTTGACAGACGGATAGGCATCGGTCTGACAAACGGAATGCAGAGAACAAGATCCGAGATGGGTAATCGCTTGGGAGCATTCATATATAATATTGGTTACAATGTGATGTATGCTTAGAAATATATCGTTGTAAACATCTAAAAGTGCCACGAACTGTGCCACATACTGCAACAGGCTTACCGTATGATTGAGGTGTGATAACTTATCTATTTCTTTGCCCTCAGAAAACGGAACTGCGTATGAGAACAGAGCCTATTTCAATGGCTGATTATCGTGTCTGTGATGAAACGATATGACAAGCAATGACACCTATTGTTAGTGCCATTGAAGTCTGAAAATCTCTTCCTTATTTAGCAGTACGAAACAAGAAAACAAGTGTAATAAATTAAAATAAAGCGTATGGATTTAATCATTTTTGAGCGAAAGGCATTCGAGGAATTTGCCACGAAGATTGAGCAGTTCATTCTGCGAGTATCAAACTCACCCGTTGTCAAGAGCGGGAAGAAAAAGACAAACAATTGGCTCGACCATCAGGATGTTTGTCAGAGGTTGAAGATAAGCAAGCGTACATTGCAGACCTTGCGTGATAACGGAACGCTTGCCTACACCAAAATCGGCAACCGCACCTACTACCTACCCGAAGATGTAGAGAGTATTGTAACGAAGGTAGAGGACAGGCGAAAAGAAGCCAAATGGAAAGGGCGAGAAATCTAATCAATGTATAACAATAAAACCATTTGAACTATGTATCAAGAGATGCGAACTAAAGACGATGCGTGGATGCAGTCCATTCACGAGAGTATCGACCAACTATCGGAGATTCTCGATAGTATGCCCAAAGATGGTGCGGCATTACAACACGATGATGAGTATCTATGCGACAAGGAGGTGGCGTATATGCTTAAAGTCAGCCGAAGGACATTGAGCGAATACCGAAGCAATGGTATATTGCCTTACTATGTGCTCGGTGGTAAAGTTCTATACAAGCGAAGTGAGATTGAGCAAGCGTTGAAACGGGAGTACAACGGCAAGCATCTGATGAATAATAGTGGATAATTCCATCTATATTTTTGGAGGGAGTGAAATTTACCGCTTGCCCTATATTCATCTGTTGCAAAATAATAGTGCCCCTATGGATAGAAACAAGAACAGCATACAAATGGGTTATCAATGTAAGAACCCTTTTGTATGCTGTCTGTTTATCTTTATCTACATTTTCGTCAGTCGTTCATTTCCGTTGCCGTCTGCATTTCTGAGTACAGACATTGAAAGGGGAAAGGTTTTCGGGCTGAATACTCTCCGTAGGAGGAAGATTCAGTCCGAAACGGCTTGCCGCCTGACCTTTCAACTTTCAAGGGCTATTGTACTACCTTCGCAGACGAGCAAAGGAAAGGGGCGAATGACGGAATCGGTAAACTCATAATATCGCAGATTGATGATAGACTAAATTCAAATATTACACTGCATTAATGAAAAAAGCACCGCCTTTTTGCTCGTTCATAAAAAAGTTGTACCTTTGTTCCAAGATGAGTTGTACATCAATGCAAATCACGCAAGTATGTAGAAATCAGAACAGTTGCCAACTCATTACCTCGTTCTTGAACTTTCCGCATAAACTTTTTATTCTTAGCGGATTATGAGATTATTCCAAATATAGGTATTGTATTAGACAAAAGCATTGAATTGTCTATGAAGAATGCCCTAACTGATTGCTTACAAGAGTATTCTCCAAGATTGGAGGTTAAATATTACGACTACTCAGCATTAAAACCTATAAATGGGAATAATGCTATTAAAGAAAATCGTGTAATTGTTCTGCAATATCGTCCACATTATGTCAGAGAGTCATATGCTAAGTTTCCTAATTCCTTTGACCCTATACCTGTACGTAAAGACCAGTTCATTCATGACATTATTCAAGGAGTCGCGTTTAATGATATGTATGTATGGGATAAATACGACTACGACAAATATAAAGCAGATGTTCTAGATTCAGAATTAAGAAATACTCTTTTTGGCAAACAACCCCGTCCTGTTAAGCCTTCTGTTAGAAGAACTAAGGGTGAATACGAATTTAGCGATGAACGCAGCACATCACGAGCAATTGTCTATGTCAAGGGAGAGTTTGTTGGTGGTAGTAAATTCAATATTCCAGAGACAGACTTCGTAATCTATGAAACAGATAATGGAATAGCTCAAATAGCCCGACTATCTGAGATAAAGAAAAAAGGAACTCTCCAAGATATTAAAAGGTTGCAGAAATTGGATGATGTCGTGGACAAACTCAAATCTTTCATAGATTCACGATCTGAGGATGATGATATCCGTGAAAAGATAATTCGAGATTCGCAATACAAATTAGGTAAAATCACTGAGGAAGAACGTGATTCGTCGATTATTCTGTGGAAGATTCTTCTTTCCAAGAAGATAGAGAAAGAAGGGCTTGATAATGCATATGAGTCTGTTATGAAGGGATTAAAAGAGACAAATAGGATACAAAAAAACCAATTCTGTCGTTGGGGCGATTTGGATTCAAACATGATTCTTCCCTTACAAAAGGTTTGTCAACAGAAGCTTTTTGAGTACTTAGGGTTTGGACTTACCTCTCCGTATCTTTCAATAATGAGAAGCAAGAAGGCGGCCACGAAAAATGGTACAAGGAGGTTCAACAGTCTGATGAATCAATTTCTCCAAGATACGTTGTTGGCTGATGTAGATGAAGAATTGTTTGAAGACTATAAAGATAGCGAAATAAATGATATGCTAAATCTACGCAATGTTGGTGACTTAACCACTTTGCAATCATTACTTCGCAGTGAAATAAGAATGAATGACGTCGTAACCATAACATGATATGAATAACTTAATTGATACTAAAAGAGAATCTTTGGAGTCTTTCATCCGTGAACAAATGATAGGCCCCAATGGATGTAGAGGAAGGTTTTCCATCGAAATGGAAGAAGACCAATCTTTTGATGGAGAATTGATAAACACTACACCTGGTTCGATTTATAGTACGGCTGTACTATTTCCCCCCAAGGCTCAGGGCATGTTTGCTGCCCAGGACTCTATTGATGAAACTGATACTGACGATGAAACAGCATCAACCAATGGCCAGGAAGATGACGGTGAACTTCTGCGTAGTGATAGTAACGAACAGAACGGAGATTTAGGAAGCGAAGTAGATGATGAAGATATCTATTCATTAAGCAGAAGATTCCCTAATACAGTAGGAATCTCATGTTGTTTGCTTCCAGAAACAAATTTGTCGAAAGATGTAGAGATAACGGTATCAGGAAGGTATTATACTAAAATAGTCCGTAGTGACAAACAAAGAGTTCAGGTCTTAATAAATAATCATCTTGCACAGTTTGAGCAATTCTTTGCAGAGAATCCTATTCTTCACCAATATTTCATCTACAATGAAGGTAAGCTCAAAATATATCCAATTCCTAACAAAAAAGTATCACAGGTTAGGGACATGCTTCGCACAATGAATATGAATTGTGCAGCGAAGTTAGCCATTATTGAAGGTGAAACAGATCCAATTTTTACCCAGATTCCCCAAAATTACAGATTCTTACTTTCATATCGTGAGGTTCTTTTTAACAAATATCTTAATCATATTCACTACGAAAAAGACAGTGAAGGCCATGATATACCATTATATCTCACTGATGAAGAAAAACAGCGAGTCCTTATTCAACTTGAAAAAGTTGAAATGTATGAAACATTCTTGTCCTATTTTGATAACCTCATAGAACTTTATGACCATAAAGGGTTTGGGTTTTGGCAATCCCATAATTTCTGCACAACTTTAAATCTGGAGGAAATAAAGTCTGAAAGTAGTGCTGCCAAGCAGATATTTAAGCCAAAAGACTATAATTCATTATACAAATTCTTTTCCGTAGACTTGGGAGAAGATAAAAATATCGCATTGTCGGCTTGGCTGCAGGTAACAAGAAACACTAAGGATAAAACTGACAAAAACCTATATCTAAAGGTCTTGATCGTGAATGATTCCACACCATTCCACGAATCGCCTAAAAACTATTTTTCAATTGTTAATGAGGAAGTTAATAGATTGTCTTTCTTTGGAATCCACATCGATCTTAGGAGTAAGCTTTTATGCCCATATCACGAAGGCAATACTTACAAAGATATAAAGAAAGACGAGGATAAATTGAATTTCCTTTATCGTTCCATCAATGATTATGGGGTGGGACATCTATGTTCTGTTGATTGGGAAAATGATGCAGATGGAAATGTTTATCATATCTGGTCTGAATTTATTCCTTCTTTCGAAACTCCAGACATTGAACCTGTTCCCAGGAAAAAGTATAGTGAATATGTGGAAAAGGGTGACATGTTAATCCCCCAACCATATTTGACCGATGATAAGTGTCTTCAGTTTAAGTACTTATCTACTTTTTCTGAGGCTAAAGATACTGAGATAATTACCGGATTAAAAGATTTCATAGGTCTATATGAGGATTGGATTTCTCAAAATGAAGCACGTCTAACAGATGATAATGATAGGTCGTTTGCGTTGGATAATCTATCAAAATGTAAAAGTGACATGCAGCGCATGAAAGATAATGTTGACAAAATCCTCTCGGACAATGAAGATAACATGCTCTGTTTCAGATTAATGAATTCTGCCATGTTTATGCAGCTTTGGCATAACAAGAAAGATAATCAGCGAATAATCATTGATGATGACCCATATTTGGACGAAAACTTCTATAAACAAGCTAAAGATAATATATTCCCTTCTTCTCCACATGCCGCATGGCGACCTTTTCAGTTAGCTTTTATCCTTTTAAATTTGGACGGCACCATCAAACATCCGCAAGATAGTGGTTGGAAAAAACGTAATGATTTAGTTGATTTGGTTTGGTTCCCAACTGGTGGTGGTAAGACTGAGGCCTATCTTGGAATTATTGCATTATGTGTCATCTATCGGCGTAAGATGTATGGTGAACAAGGGTACGGAGTTGCGGCGATAATGAGATATACACTTCGTCTGCTGACGACTCAGCAATTTCAAAGAGCATTGCGCCTTATCTTGGCTTTGGAACAAATGCGTAGATGGGGTAAGAAAGAAGATAAATTTTATTTAGGGCAAAGGCCAATCTCTATAGGTTTATATGTGGGTTCTAATTCTCTTCCCAATAAAGTGGACGGCGAGAATGGTCTGGATGAAGAATCTATAAAATGGAATAATCGAGAGGACGGCGAGAACAAAACAAAAATTCCTCTAGACAGATGCCCTTGGTGTGGCTCAAAGCTGAAGTATTCATCAAAAAAGAAGTCGTATTTTTGTTATAACAAAAATGATTCATGTACGTTCTCAGATGAATTGCCTGTACGACTTTGCGATGAGCACATTTACAAAGAGCCACCAACATTATTGTTCGGTACAGTTGATAAGTTTGCAGCAATAGCACATAGAGTTTCAACAAAGCGGAATGAAGAGAATAAAGATTCTCGCCGTATTTTCGGACGGGGAATTAATTGCCTGCCACCAGATCTCATTATCCAAGATGAGTTACATTTGTTATTAGGTCCTTTAGGTTCCGCAGTGAGTCTTTTTGAATGTGCTATAGACCAACTTTGTACACGAGAAGACGGGACAAGGCCTAAAATCATTTCCTCTACTGCCACGACGCGCAATACAGATTTGCAGATTCGTGCCTTGTATGACAGGGATTTAAATATCTTCCCCCATAATGGAGTTGATTATGACGATTCTTTCTTTGCCTTTTACAAGAGAGAGAAAAAGAATGGTCAGGTGAAATACATATCGAAGCGAAAATACATCGGAATTATGCCTACAGGCAGAACGCAAATGACTACACAGATGCGCCTTGCAGCCATACTGTTAGTACATAGAGCAATCTTCGAAGCAGAACACTCTCAAGATTCAGGATTTGAATTTGCCGCTAACAACTACTATTCCGTTATATCCTACTTCAACAGTTTGAAGGAAGTTGGTAAGACGGATGCGCTATTCTATACAGAGTACTCGAAATATGTGCGTCGCTTATTTAAACGCGTTATGCCATTTGGCAATCTGTTGGAATGCTTTTATTCAATGAACGAGTTGAGTGAGGCAGAACTATCAGGTCGTCTGACTGGTGCTGAGGTAAATGAAAAGTTTGCAGAGGTAGGTCAGAATTGGAGTATTGAAAAGCGACTGCCTCATAAGGAAAATGGGGAATGGGTTAAGGGAAATACTCCTCCAGACTACATTTTAGCTACTAACATGATTTCTGTTGGTTTGGATATCAGTAGGTTTAACACCATCATTATGAATTCCATGCCAAGAAATATTGCCGAGTATATTCAGGCGAGTTCCCGTGTGGCGCGTGAACAAAAAGGACTAGTATTAACTCTTCACAATCCTTTCCGTTCAAGAGATGTGTCGCACTATGAGAAGTTTAGGGAGTTTCACGAAAAACTGTATTTCTATGTAGAACCTATTTCAATAACACCATTCTCAAAGAAATCTGTTGACAAATATCTTGCATTGTATTTAGCTGCCATAGTGAGACACTCTTATGATATACTTGCCAATCGTAATAGTGCTAGTAAAATCAATGAAAGTAATCTGAGCGACCAAATCAAACAAATGGTATCCGATTATTTCAACAAGAGATATGAGAGAATGCAAAAGACAGAGGTTAGCCAGTTGGAAAAGGGACTTCTCACCCCAGAATTGAGAGATAATGTTATTAGGTTTGTTGATGAAGCAATAGATCAATGGGAGGCAAAAGCCAATGAAGTAGATGGCTTGGTGTATAATTCGACTCAGTATCAGAATGGTTTGGCGTTGTTCAGCATCCCTGCTGGATATAGTGAATCCAATGGTGATAACTTGTGGACAGTACCACAATCTCTACGTATTGTTGAACCAGAAGCCGTGCTTCATATAAGAGTAGGAAACAATGGAAATTAAGACTACAAGACAATTTAATCAAGGCATTGGAAAATACAAAGTACTTTCGTCAAATGCAGGTGTCGGCTCTATTGTGGCAACAAAATGGGGTGGTTTTGTAATGCCACTGACCTCATCAAAATGGGGTAGCGTGGTTGCTGTTTCTGAGTATTTGAAAAGGCATGGTTCTGAATTCCTGAATGCATCAAAAATTTTAGAGGAAACAGGAGTCGAAATAATAGATGACAATCGGTTTGTAGGTTTTTTGCGTTCGACAGAGGGAATGACGCGCCTGCGTTGTCTTGTTGCTATTCCACATATCTCCCTTGATGCCTACAACAATTGTAACGTGGATGAGCACCCAGCTAACATCAGATACAAGGAAATACATCCGAATAGCCAATTAAAAGAAAGTACATTTACCATTCCCGCCATTGTTTTTCCTCGCTGGTTCTTCTCACGAACTAAAAAGGACTTTAAACCTGTAGAGGAGTGGATTAAGATATGGAGAGAAAAGGCTTGTAATGGTGGTGATCTCAGATATTTTGCTCCACCACGTGACCCTTATACTAAAACAAGTAGACGCCTATATGACCCAAGATTGCAAGAGGGTAAAAATAAGGTCCATGAACTGTTAGAACAAGTTTCAATGGTATTGATTTGTCCTAATGGGCATATATCTGATATACCTTGGCTGCAATACTTCTCGGCTAAACTTAAAGAAGGGAAGCGGGTGACAGAAGAAGGATTTGATTTATTTAACTATGATAGCGAGCCATGCCCTGAAAATAATAATGGTGAGCATGTTCTCCAATGGTTAGAGAACCGTAATCATACAGAAAGCTTCGGTATGTTAAAATGCAAATGTTGTGGAAAATCCGTCAGCCTTGAAGGTATTATGAACCTGCAGCCATTGTGTCCTGGCGATAAACCGTGGGAGGGAATTGGTCAACGGGATTTTGCTGCATGTATGCAGAAACATAAACGCTCAACAATGAAATGGGCATTGGTGACTAGTAATAGTGTTTATTACGCAGAGAGTTTCAGTAGTCTCTACATTCCAGATGAATATAGGAAAGATGCGAATGTTCTGGATGAGAAGATGCTAAAGGTGTTGGCATTGATGACAGATAAGTGGTATGACAAATATATTAAGAAGCATCCATCAGCAACAAAGCAGGATTATTCGAAGCACTGCTTTGAAGAAGACTTTGACAGCCTTGTAGAATATGTTATTTCAAAGGCCGATGACAGCGATTACACACTAAACGATGAGGAAGCGCAAAAAGTAATCAATGCGTTTCTTGGTGAAGAACAAGGCGATGAATCTGGCGATGTTCGTGAACAGTATAGGTTCGAGGAATTTGAGGTTTTCCAAAAGAATAGCAAGTCGTTGGAAACTAATGACAAATTGATATTCAACGATATTGAGATGCCAGTCTCTCTTGGATATTATTTCCACAAGATACAACAAGTAGGTACACTTGGCGTAAGTAATACTCAGATAAACTTCTCTCGTGTCAGTATGCCACAGCCTGAATTAATGGATGATGGTACGATTGATTACCCCAATCGCATGAAAATATTCCGTGAAACTCCAGAAGATGTTTTGGCGATGCCTGCAGTTCAGAGTTTTGGCGAAGGACTCTTTTTCAGTTTCAATGAAGAGACTATGTCGACATGGATGAAACGCCATGAAGACATATTTAAAGATCATTACAAGGACATGACTAAACATGATGACACCTTTGAAAGCATATATCGGGAGATGAGCCTTGGAGGAATAGCCCGATTTTTGGTTTTGCATACCTTCTCACATATACTTATGAAGGAATTGGAATTCTCATGCGGTTATCCAACTGCCAGTATGAGTGAGAGACTGTATTTCTCCGATAGAATGTGCGGCGTGCTAATATATACAACAGATGGTGCTGAGGGTAGTATGGGGGGGCTTGTTTGGCAAGGACAGCCTGAATTGATAGAGAATATCATCCATAAAGCGATACAAAGAGCAGTGAATTGTGCTTCAGATCCAATTTGCTGGGAAAATATAGACCAACTGAATTATGCAGCATGTTTCTCATGCGCTATGGTATCTGAAACTTCATGTGAGAAACGTAATGTGGGACTAGACAGAAGAATACTGGTGGATTCTGATTTTGGGTTCTTTAAGGAACTAACAAAAATTTAGCTATTAAACTTTACTTAATCCTAAGTTCGACAATAAATATAAAATTGGCCCATAATTCAATCTTCTCATGCCCTTTTACGACGTACAAATAACTACAGAACTCGGTGAGACGGTGGTGCTGCAGATTGCAGCATCGTCGCCCGAGGAGGCTGAACTCACTGCCATCCATATGGTGGAGATGGGGCAGGCCGATGTGGAAGGGACGTGTGTGGTGGACTGCTTTACGGGACACGCTTAGCGTGTACGAAAACGAAAACTGGGCAGCAGAGCTGCAGGTTAAGGGTTAAGGGTTATGGGTGAGAGGTTAAGGGTTATTCAAATCCTGTAGGAATTCATCCAGTCGGATGACATTAACGTTAGGAAAAGGTATTTCGGCAAGTACGCGGAAGTGTGAGTCTTCACTGACTATATAGTCGGCTCCTGCGATGATGGCACAATCAACGAATTTATTATCGTCGGGATCTTGTTCTATGAGTCCAAAGCGAAAATGAGGGTCGAGCATACGAGTGTATGGGCTGCGGATGATGGCATTTACAATGTTGTGGGCCACGGCGGCATTGGCAACACGCTCCAATATCTCGTTGTATTCGTTGAGGATGTCGTTGCTTACGCATATAGTATATCGGCCTTCACGAAAGGCCTGCCATGCAGGACGATAAGGACTATGTGCCGAGATCATCTGTACCAAACAGTTGGTATCTATAACTACCTGGCGAGTCATTGCTTATAGGGTGTTCGGTAGTGGGCACTGCGAAGGTCTTCCAAGGTCTGCTCATTCCATTCGCCTGATTGCCATAGACGCTCCATCTCCTCGTCGGCACGGCGGGCAAAGAACTCACTGATGGCATGCTTGAGTGCCATCAGCTCTTCGTCGCTCTCTATGCTTGCCATCGTATCGAGCAGTTCTATCTGCGCCTTGTTGAATATGGGGCGCGATGCTGCACGGCCATAGGCAGCCATGGGCTCTGAAGCATGGGACGCTTCTGACGGAGTCTGTTTGTAGGGTCTGTCCATAATCGTATGATTAAATATCAACAACGCAAAGGTAGTTATTAATTCTGAATTATGCACATATATGGAAACGAAAACTATGCAGCAGAGCTGCTGATGCGATGGGTTAATCGCAACTGTGTTGCTGGTTAAGGGTTATGGGTTAAAGGTTATTCAACTCTGCCAAAACGTCTTCCAGGATATATTTGTCGCTCATCAATTGAAGCCCCGACTTTGGGTCGGTCAACAGACGATAGGTTTTTGTGAAATAAAACAAATCAATTGCTCGCTCGGCATCTATATGAAGGGCCTCTGACAACAACACAATCACATGGCTAATCTTACGCCACAGCACAGAGTCTCTCATAGCACTCCCTCCTCAGATTGAAGTGTTTTCATTTTGCTTCCTCCCTTGCTTCGTTTTCCCAATTATGCAACGTCTCTATCGTGTCGTCAACAACCCATCCGAGACTTTGCGTATGCAACAGCTCGTAGTGGCGGAACAGGCGATTATGGATTAGTCCCTGTGCCCGCAACCGGCGATGCATTTCTTGCCCTGGCACATTCTGCTTTTTCGCACTGGCCTCAATAGCCATCACGGCAAAGTGTACTTTACGATATACATCTATGGAGGTGCTCATCTTACTACCATCTATTTTTCTCAACAAATATAGTTCTAATTAAGAAAGAAACAAACAAATATTTGATGGGAAAGTTACAGCCAAAACGAGAACTGGGCAGCAGAGCTGCAGGTTAGTCATCGCAACTATGGGAGATGTATTTCACCATGAGTTTCTCCTTGGAATAGGTTCCAGATTGTGTGGGACAGGTTCAAGAAACAGCTTTGTTATTAGAAACTATTTGTACTTTACTACTTGAATTGTTGCCCTCCTGATTCACTTGGATCTGAACAGGAATTCTCTCTTGCAATTCCTCAACATGGCTGATGATACCAACGTGGCGACCCGCCTTGGTTTGTAATGAACGGAGGGTGTTGATGGCATTCTGTAATGGTTCGCCACTTAGTGTGCCAAAGCCCTCGTCGAAGAAAAGAGTGTCAACGGAGAGTGTCTGTCCTATATCGCTGAGCGCCAATGCTAACGAAAGAGAGACGAGAAAGCTCTCTCCGCCCGAGATAGTGCTTGCAGCACGACTGACGAAACCTTGGTAGGCATCTTCGAGCGTGATGACAAATGTTCCCGGTGTTACCCTCAATGTGTAACGATCGGTGAGGGTCTTCATGTAGCTGTTTGCTGAGTGTATCAGACTGGTCAGCACATAACTCTGGGCAATCATTCGGAATCTCTTACCAGTAGCATCGCCTATGAGCTGATTCATGCGCGACCATTTCTGATAATCGGCCTTCTTCTTGTCGGCATCCTCAATCAAGATACCAAGACGAAGTCTGTTCTCCTTATCCATTTTGAGTTCCAGATTGATAGCGCCCTTCTTCTCACCAATCTCTGCAAGCTGTTTCTCTGTGTCCTCAATTCGTTCTATGAGTGCATCAAGGGTGTCGCTTTCTGCAAATTCTGGCTTCTTCATCTGATGCTCTGCAATAAGTTTACCGGCATTGTCCAGGAGAGTTTTCTTTGCAACGACAGTATCACGAGCCACCTTCAATGAATCATTCTCGCGCGTAATATCCACAGATGTATAGGCGTCCAGAACCTTCAAACGTTGCAGGTTGAGATCAGAGTGTTCTGTCAGGAAATCGTTGAGCTTTGCCTGGTTTACATTCAGACTTGCTTCTGCCGTCTTCAACTTACTGAGAGCAGTAGCCACAGAAGCATTGAGTGTGTTAGCTTTTGCGAGCAGGTTATCCACTTTGGATATCTCACTTGGCTCAACATCTGTCCATAAAGGCACATCCGAAAGGATAGCGGCCAGTACATTCTGCACATTCTCCACATTGGTTTTTGCCGTTTCGAGTTTGCCGGCAAGTGTCTGTCTTTTTTGAACCTTGCCATTGTATTCTTTTGCCAATGAGATGAGGGCGGATGCGAATTCCTGAGGTGATTCTTTCCAATCTATCTGCCAGTTGCCAACGATTAGCTCTGAAGCTTTCTGTTCCGCATTGTTAATTTCGTCATTCTTGGAGCTCACAAGTACTTCGGCAGTAGCGATTCTGCCTTTACATTTATTCAACTCTCTCTCAGCTTCAGCAACCTTTGCAGCTAAAGTCTCAAGATGCTTGCGCTTTGTTTCTAATGACTTTCTGAGTTTCTTAACTTCAGATTCCTGCATCTCTCCGTCTTTGATTTTAGCATCAAGCTCGTTGAGAGTCTTAGTTGTAGATTCTTCAAGTGTAGTAAGGGCCAACAGGACAGAGTCATCCAGTTCCTCTATGCCACAACCCCTGCAGGCATCCAATGCTTTCTGGCTCGCATTAGCTACAGACCTATCTTCATTGAATGCTTTATTGTCACGCTCGTAAGCCTTTGATTCGGTTTCGATTTCAACATCAAGTTTTACTTTTGCATCAGACAAGGCCTCATATTCCTTTTTTGCCTCATCGTATGCTTTCTTCAGGTCGCTAACAAGAGCAGCCAGGTCTTTCTCTTGAGGGAGTACAGACTTGATCTCTTGACGACAGACGGGGCAGATGTCACCTACCTGAAGCTTTAGTCTAAGAGCTGAAGCAAACTTATTGACAGTATCATTTTGCTTGTCCAGGTCCTCCTTGCGGACATCCATCTTTATCTTTGCATCATGGATAGGAGCATCCATAGCTGCAGACTTTTCTTTCTTTTTATCAAGGACAGCCTTTCGTTCAGCAAGGCCTTTTCGCGTTTCTTCATATTGAGATTCTGCTGATGCAAGCATCTCGATGCGCTCCTTAGCTGTTGATATCTTACCCAACAAATCCTTTGCTACATCACGCTTCACACGCAGTCCTGGCAGACTGAGGGTTGCAACAGCATCTTCCTGAGCCGTTACGGCCGACTCCTCTTTCTCGAAAGCATTCCTTGCTTGCAGAGCTTCGTCTTTGTTTTTTTCATAAACTGGCGTGAGTTCGTCTGTCTGTTTCTTGTTTTCCGACTCTATATCTTTCTGGCTCTTCTTGATTGCACAGCGTCCTTCATTGATCGTATTCAGATGACCAACGATTGTTTGGGCATTCTCATACACACCGGCTTTATCAGCCTCAGCAGAAACAAATGACTCAATCTCTTTAATGTCAGCATCTATACTGCCAATCTCATTCTCTGCATATTTCTGTCCACCTAACAACTCCGAGTATGTTCCAGACAAGTCGCCAAGAACCCTATTCTGCTCTTCTTGAGTGCTTGAAGCCCTGCTCACCTCAACCATCCACAGGCGTGCTTCAATGGTTGCGTTCCAATCCTTGACAGTTTGCTCCTTACGCTTGAAGTCCTCACTTTCAACAGCTTCGTTGGCTGTGCGTAAAGCATCAGTTGCATCATTCTTGGCTTTGGCCAGGTCACTATCTCTCTTCAACCAATCACGCTTTGTAATATCCTTGTCATTCCCTGACTTAATTTCCTTATATTGATTGTCAAGAGCAGACAGAGCTTCCTGCTTGTCTGCAACCTCAGTGTCGGAGAGTGTGCGAGTGCCTTCTACAAGTCGCCGAGCATCGTCCCATATCTGCTTCTTCTGTCCTGTTACTTCAAAAACCTTTGCACCAATCTTCGAATACACGTCAACACCCGTAATCTTCTCCAAAATCTCGGCCTTCTCGTCATCCTTGCTGTTCAGGAAACGAGTGAACTCACCCTGTGCAAGCATTGTGGTGCGGCAAAACTGGTTAAAATCAAGACCGATGGCAGCATGTATCTCTGCCTCAATCTCCTTGTCCTTGGTAAGTGTATGGCCTGTATTAAGGTTCTTCAGCTGCCAATCCTTCGGCTGCACATTACCCGTCACCTTCTTTCTTGCACGGGCTACGGACCATGTAGCTTCGTAACGCACATTATTACTGCCAATGAAAGCAAGCGAAACAAATGCCTCTCCTGTATTTCTGCGCATCAACTGACGGGGATCATCTACCTTTAATGTCTTATCACCATCCTTCGTGTCACCCTGCATCTTCGTTCCGTCCAAACGTGGCGTGTCTGCATAGAGAGCCAGACAGATGGCGTCAAGTATTGTAGATTTGCCGGCACCGGTCTTACCTGTGATAAGGAACACCTCACTACCTGCCAGCGGTTGAGCCTCAAAGTCGATGACTGCATCCTCAATAGATGCTATGTTGTGTATGGTAAGTTTCTGAAACTTCATAGTCAATCCCCCTTCATTAGTCGTTATATGAATCTGCCTTTATCATTCCCAAGGTCTCGTTGAAGAGTGCTGTCATCTCCTCATCAAACATAAAGCCTATGTCCTCAGCATATCGCTTGGCTATATCGATAGGATCCTCTGACTGAAACTCTTGTACGGTCAGCACCTTTGCTTCGGTCTGCTTCATAGACTTACGCTTGGCATTAATGCAACAGAAACGACATTCCTTCCCTTCTGTCAAAGTGTTAGCCTCGGTAATAGCCTCTACGGGAAGGAAGTCCTCAATCTCCACATTCAGACGGATATAGGCAGGATTGCTATCGGAGAAATCCATGAGCAACTTCTTTGCCGTTTCCCATGTAGCCATACCTTTCGAGGGCAATGTCACCAGAGGACGGGGATTCTCAATCTCAACAGTTTCTACTTTAGGGGTGTCACCATGTTTGTCAATCTCAACGATGGTTACAGAGTGAAAATAGTTCTCGTCAAAACTAATTGCGATAGGCGTACCGCAGTATCGTGCGTTATGCTTGCCTGTATGCACGAACTGAGCATGATGAATATGACCAAGAGCCAAATAATCATAGCCATCACCCAACTGTTCGATATCAAGGGAATCTATACCACCTACTACATACTCTGTGGAATTGTCGTGACCTGTGAAGTCACAACCCTTCACCGTGGTGTGTGCTGTCATCACTACAGGAAGATTATCAGTATTACGTTCCTTTACCGCATCCATCAGCGAAGTAAAAAGACCTTCAGGAATATTTCGTTCATTGCAATAGGGAACAGCAATTATGAATCCTTTTCCTTGCACCTCGATAATATGCTCATCAAGAACATCCCTGTTTAGGTTACCAATGGTATGCACCTCCAGCGTACGCCAAGGAGTACGAAATATCTCATGCTTAGTTCCACTATCATGATTTCCTGCTGTCACGACGATAGTCATTCCTGGATTAGCTTCGCGAATCTCAATCAACGCCTCCGTGAACATAGTCTGAACTACAGCCGATGGCTGGGCCGTATGATACACATCTCCACAAAGCAGAAACACATCAGGCTGCTGCTCTTTCACAATTTTTACCATCTGACGCAACATTGACCTTTGTTCCTCAGTGCGATCGTAGTTGTAAAGTGTGTGACCTAAATGCCAGTCACTTGTATGCAGTATTTTCATTGATGTCGTTTTTTTATTGTATATCAATGTGTTACAAGCATCATTTGCCGATGCAGAAAGTGTAGATGATTATCAATCAGTCATTTAGCACTCTAAAAGGTACAACTACTCATTTGGCAAGTCGTTGAGGATGTGTAAGTTAATGATTTTCAACGCACTTTTCGCCTTGTACCTCCATTTTGGAATGTAAAAGTAAGTGTAATTTCTTGAATATCAAAACCCGAGGTACAAAAACTTGCAAAAAATCGCATTTTTCACCCTAAAAAGGTACAAAAACGGCTCTGAAACCGAGGTTGGAATCAGAGCTGTTTTGTTATTCGATTTTGAGCTGTTTTTGTCTCTTTTACTGTGGGCCACTATGGGATTACTATGGGGTGAAGAACTTGTCGGGTGCTTGGGGAGTACATAGGGGGCTTGTCCTGTTGCTTGCCCTGCAACTTGTCCTCAAACACGACACATAGTCGTCTATTGTATCACCGATGATATCGGTTGTTTTTGCTGTTTTATCCTAAACTCATAGTTTAGAATTAAGAACTAAATTCAACCATTGTATAGGTTCGTTAAAAAACGCCCATTAATCTATTAAAGTAAGAGAATAATAGTAGGATATCAATACTTTTTGGCTCGCAATTTGTTTTTATAAACAAAAATGTTTATTTTTGCGGTATGAATAGAATGATTGAAATACTTAAGGGGTTGCACCCAGGCCTTTATTTGCAGCGAGAGTTGGGTAATAGAAAACTCAAAAGTGGACAGTTTGCCGAGTCTATTGGCGAACATCCACAGACTTTGAGTGCCATTATTCGTGGGCGTAGGTCAATGAATACACCTCTGTCCCTCCGTATCGAGCAGGCTCTCGGTTTGGAGGAGGGTTTCTTAATGACTCTACAGGTGTACTATGATATAGCCGAGGAGAAGCGTAAACTCTCACAGAGTCATCGCCCTGACCTTACAAAGTTTCGCAACACTCTATTCTGGGATACAAAGATTGAAAATATTGACTTTACAGCACATAGCAGATATGTAATCAATCGTGTGTTTGAGCGAGGAAATGAGGAGGAGATACGGGAGGTTATCCGTTTCTATGGTCGTGATACCATTTTGGATAACATCAATCTAAATGCAAAATCTCCATTTGAAAACAAGATAAAAGCAAACATAAAACAGTATTTGGACTATGAAGCGTAAGGAACTGCAATACCAGACTGTCAAACCTATTTTGCGTTCTACTTTGGAGCGATTGATGGAGATAGATGAGTTTAACCCATTTAGGTTGGTCGGTGGTACATCGTTGTCACTCCGCTATGGTCATCGTATGTCTGATGATATAGACCTATTTACCGATGCAGAGTATGGCTCGTTGGATTTCAAACTACTGCAAGATATTCTTCGCAGAGAGTTCCCATATTGCCAGGGTGATTGCGGTGAGATTGTAGGTTTTGGAACTTCATACTTGGTCGGCAACTCGACAGATGACAATGTTAAAGTCGACTTGTTTTATACCGACCCATTTATTCATCCGCTGGAGCAACTTGACAAAGTTCGTATGGCTTCAGTAGATGACATTGTCGCGATGAAAATGGAGGTAATATCAAGAGGTGGCCGCAAAAAAGATTTTTGGGATTTGCATATGCTACGCAATCATTATAGCGAGGAGCAAATGCTCTCTTTGTATGAGGAGCGTTATCCATATGGAGCGACAAAGGAAGAGTGTGTAGCTGGATTAACGAACTTTTCGGTAGCTGATACAGAGCCAGATCCAAAATGCCTAGAAGGCAAGGTTTGGCAATTAATTAAATTAGATTTTGTAGAGTAACTAAAGTACATGTTTTTATGGATGATCTGAAAGACTTTAAGACAGAATTTGCAGAATCATTAGAAAATACATATATATCAAGCAATGCGACCAATGAGGAGGCTACGGAATTTTGGAAGAAAATAAACGCTCTACTGCTTCCTAATATTCCTACAAAACTATATAGATTTAGAACCTGCAATGTGGATAATATTATGTCTTTCCAAAAACAGAATATATCAATATGCATTGCAGGGGCTTTCAAAGATGAATATGACTCTCTTATCTATATAAATAGGGATGCAATAAACAAGTCGATACAAGAGTTTATTGACGCAGGAGGAGTGAAAGCTATATGTGATTCATTTGACGATAATAGTGTTGATACAATATTAGGATATCTTTATAGTAACGATATTATTGAGAAAATAAAAGATAGTTTACCTATGACATCAAAGGATGATAGGCTAAACTATCTATTAAATAACCTGAATGGTTTTAAAGAGTATTTGCATAATCGTATTAGTACCTACATCGAGACTATGCGTCGAGATAGGTTCACAAAAATAGCATGTTTTACAGAAGATGTAAAGTCGTTATATATGTGGGACCAGTATGCAGATGGTTATAAAGGCTATGCTCTCGAGTATGACTTTACAAATTATCTATTACAAGGTTGTTTAGCTTGTCCAAAACAGCAAGGATGTGAACAAGAGAATAAAAATTACTCAAATTTATTCCCTGTCATATATTCTGAAAAGAGATACGATGCGACTAACAATGTAATTAATATTATACTGCGTGAAGTTATGGAAAATACCAAAGCTAAAAATATTAATCTACCAGTTGATCAGTTGCATTGGTATAAAACATATCTATATAAAGACGCCCATGCTTATAGCCACGAACGAGAATGGCGTATTATCACAAGGTGCCCATATCAACTAGATAGTGATTATTCAGAAATTTCGAACTTGGGTTGTTTAAAGGCTATATACTATGGCCCTAAAATGGAAAAACGATACAAAGATTTTTTAATGAATATTGCTCAGGTTATGGGTATCAAACAGTATAATGTTGTGCTTGATGAGTATAGCACAAACTATGAGCTGAAGATAATAGAAATATAATTACATTTCTTGTAACATTGGGTAGTTGATAAAGTTGACACTCCTTAAGTTATTACAAAAATGTGGATAACTGAATACGGGAATAGTTTATTTTGTTGTAAATATTAAGCCTCTGTTAAACGACCATTTTAACCAAGGGTTAAAATGGTGTACATTGTAATGAACAAAAATACAAAATATTATGACTATAGCGAATAGAACTATCTGACAGTATAGGATAGTTCTATTCTATTTATACATCTCTGGTCTACGGAGTTCGTTTTCCTCTTTCATTCTTTTGATCATCTCTGAGTTAGGAGGAACAATCTCATAAGTAGAACTATAAAGTTTTCTATGCTTGTAATGCTCATTGAGTCTTTGGGTAACTTCCTCCATCGTAATCTCGCCCTCAATCTGTTGTCGAGCAAGTTGAATCAGAAACTCAGACACGCTAAGCCCATCTACATTCTGTAAGCCTATTGCAGCACTCCAATTGTTCGCCCTGTCTCTAACATCCTTATCAGGATGATTCTTATATTCCTCAAATAATCCCATATTTTTCTTATAAAGTTACGAAAAATATGGGAAATAGCCAAGATGTGTAATGACTAAAACTATAATTAATAACCCGTAAAGTACATTTTCTTATCTCTTTATACTTCTACTTGGCAAATTTTCCTTAATTTTGCGTAATGACATTATCATGTAAATGTCAATAGCATAGTAGTATAGTCATATGGCCAGTAATTTTAACGAAAATACTCGTGTTCAGGTTCCAGCTGCGCTGCATTTATGCAAGCTGGGCTACACATATCTTGATGATATCTCAGACTTTGATATAAAGACTAATATCCTAAAAGATGTATTTATTCGCTCTGTAAAGCGATTGAATCCAGAACTCAATGATTCGGATAGCGAGCAGTTGCTAGGTCAAATAGTTGGCATTCTAAAAAATGATGACATTGGCAAGTCTTTTTACTCGATGTTGTCATCTAATAGCGGTATTAAACTTATTGACTATACTAATCCAAGTAACAATGAGTGGCATGTTACGACAGAGTTTACCTGTTTAGACGAAGACTCTGGTGATAATTTCAGGCCGGATATTACATGCTTTATCAATGGGCTTCCTTTGGCATTTATAGAAGTGAAAAAGCCCAACAATCACGATGGCATTTTAGCTGAGCGAGATAGAATTAATAGACGAATGAGAAATAGCAGTTTTCGTCGTTTTATAAATCTTACTCAGTTGATGATATTCTCAAATAATCAGGAGTACGATAATGACAACAGGGTGCCGATTCAGGGCGCATTTTATTGCTGTGCATCCAAGGCGAAAGCATTTTTCAATGTGTTTAGGGAGGCGGATAGCTCTTTTGTAGCCAATTATCCATACCTTCCCGTATCAGAAGCCACAGAGAAATGTATCTTAAAGCATCGTAACTGCATTGTTATTAAAAATCTCTCAGACTACGAGACAAATAAAGATGTCAATACTCCAACAAATCGTATTTTGACATCAATGCTCTCACGGGAGCGTTTCCTGTTCTTGTTGAGATATGGTTTTGCGTATGTCAATAGAAGTGTTGAGTTAGAAGATGGTAGCAAAACAACAACTCTTGAAAAGCATGTGATGCGCTACCAACAGCTGTTTGCATCATTGGCTATTAGAAATAAACTAGACAAGGGTGTAAAAAGTGGTATTATATGGCACACACAAGGTAGTGGTAAGACCGCTTTATCATACTACTCCGTGCGCAGCTTAACAGACTTTTATGCAGCTAGAAATACCGCTGTAAAGTTCTACTTTATTGTGGATCGTATTGCTCTGATGGAACAGGCCAGCGACGAGTTCGCTGCTCGTGGTCTTATTGTTAGGACTGCAAGTAGCAGAGATGAGTTGATGAAAGATTTCCGAAGTACTGCTATTGTGGAAAATAGCGAGGGCAAGCCGGAAATTATGGTTGTCAATATTCAAAAGTTCAAAGAGGATTCGGCTAAAATCAATATTGATGCTGGATATAGTACACATCTTCAGCGAGTATTCTTTATTGACGAGGCGCACCGAGGATACAGCCCTCAAGGCAGTTTCTTGGCAAATCTTTTGGAGGCAGACAAGGACGCTGTTAAGATAGCCTTGACAGGAACACCGTTACTTAAAGAGGAGCGTGAATCCTGGCGTGTTTTCGGTGAGTATATTGACACATACTATTACGACAAATCCATAGCCGATGGATACACCCTTAAACTGATGCGAGAGCCGATTGAGACTATCTATAAAGAACGAATAGAGAGTATCCTCGATAAGCTAACAGGCAGCGTTGAGGTTAAAAAGAGTGATATTGACAAGAATAAAATAATTGAGCATGAGAGCTACCTTAATGCTCTGCTTGATTATATAATTGCAGACTTGCGACGCTTCCGTAAAGAGCACGCAGATGATAGTATCGGTGCAATGATTGTATGTAAAACCAATGCTCAAGCACGAGAGAAGTATCGTTTGTGGCAAGAACGTTTTACCTATGCGCAAAAGATAGAGCAGAAATGGGATGAGCATGTAATGATGGCTGCCGAACCTATGGCGGCATACACTGTTGCAAAACCTCTACGAGCTTCGCTAATCTTGCACGATGAAGGTGATAAGTTGGAGCGAAAGGCGTACATTGAAGAGTACAAGAAACAGCAATCAGTTGATGTGTTGATTGTGAATCAAATGCTTCTCACTGGCTTTGATGCCCCACGACTCAAAAAGTTATATTTGGGACGTACCCTTGATGGACACGACTTGTTACAAGCTCTAACCAGAGTAAATCGCCCTTATAAGGATTTCAAGTATGGCTATGTGGTCGATTTTGTTGATATTAAAGAGAACTTTGATTCAACAAACGACAGATACTTGCGCGAGCTGAACAGAACAACAGATGTGGATGATGTTCCTGTTGAGAGCCCTGTAGGAATTGTAATCATCGAAGATAAGGATGAGATTCTTGCTAAGATGAAGCAGATTAAGAGCGTCCTCTTTAATTTCACCTGTGATAATCCTGAAGAATTTAGAAAGGAGATAGATGAGATAGATAACAAGGATAGCTTGTATGAGTTGCGTTCTATGTTAGCAGAAGCAAAGGCGATACTTAATCAGGTTCGAGCTTTTGGTGATGATGAGCTTAAGGCTAAAGTTGAGAAGATGGCACTTGGAAGTATTCCTACTCTTATTACCGAGGTAACACATCGTATTGAGCGTATCAATTTATTAGAGAATACAGAACACAAGGCTGATGTATCGGGTATAATCAATGTCGCTCTTTCAGAGTTGGAGTTTGAATTTAGGAAAGGCCTTTCGGAAGAGTTGCGAATTATTGTAAATGATATTCGTGAGCGCTGTGAAAAGGTTCAAGCTGAGTTTGAGGCGAATTTTGATCGTGTCGAGGAGAGGTATGTAATTCTTGCTGAAGAGTTCCGAGCATATTTCCGAGAGAGAGGATTTGTGCCTAATACCACAAAGGAGGCGAAAGAGAGCATAGATTATATGGACGAGGTTATGAAGAAGATTCGAGAGATCAATCGTCGTAACAATGTCTTAAAGAAAAAGTATAAGGGAGACGAGCGATACGTTCGTATTCACAAACGCATTGAGGAGGAGAACAAAACGCGAGAAAAACCAATAATTTCGGCCGTAGAGTATGAGATTGCAGAAAGTCTGGCGGAGATGAAGACTGTAATTGATCAGTGGATATATCTCAATTATCATCGTCTGGACAACGAAGATGCCTTTAAGCAGGATGTTCTTTCGCTTATTGGCAAGAAATTATTGGACTTGGATATTCCTGCAACAATCTCTGACCGTAAATATATTAACAACTTGATTACAACAGAGTATTTCCAGCAGAGAGCATCTGCATATTAAGTATGAGCAATATAAACATAACAGAATCAACCATAGCGCTGATTGACTCTTTGAAGAGTACGACAGGAGCTTTTGGATTAGCAGGAACAGGTAGCGAGTATAAAATCGTTACAGAGTTATTCCTGTATAAATTCTTCAATGACAAATTCGGTTTCGAGGCTAAACGAGATAAGATTTATGGCCCAAGATTGAGCAAGGCAGAGAAATGGGATGCTGAATACGACTCGTTCACCGAAGAGGAGGTGGAAGATTTGTTCAGCTATCTTCCTGCCTCTGTGCCACGCTTAAAGCCAGAGCATACATTGTCGCACCTATATAATGCGAGTGGCAAGGGTGATTTCTCGACCCTGCTTGATGCTACGCTTGTGGATATCGCTGAGCTGAATGCCGACAACTTTGCAGTAACAACATCGGGCAAGAGCCGTGTTAATATCTTTAGCAAAGTTACAGTGTACATTACCGATGTTCAGAAGCGAGATGAGTTTGCAAAGGCATTGATGCGTAATATCGCCTCATTTAATTTTGAGGAAGTATTTACCGAGAAGTACGACTTCTTCTCACACATCTTTGAGCATCTGTTAAAGGGCTTTAACAATGCAGGAGGAGGTAAGTATGCAGAGTATTACACGCCGAGAGCTATTGCTCAGGTTATGGCTCGTCTGCTTGTCGGAGATAATGCTGATTTGCGAGGTATTACCTGTTACGACCCATCGGCAGGAACTGGAACACTGCTTATGGCTTTGGCTCACCAGATTGGCGAGGATAGATGCTCTATTTTCAGTCAGGACATCTCCGAGAAGTCAAGCGAAATGCTCCGCCTCAACCTTATCCTGAATAATTTGTCAGCATCATTGCCTAATGTTGTACAGGGTAACACATTGTTGGAGCCTTCGCATAAAGAGGTAAACGGCTCATTGCGCAAGTTTGATTTTATCGTATCTAATCCTCCGTTTAAGTTGGATTTCCCGGAGTATCGTGATACTTTGGCATCTGACGGTATCCGTTTTTGGGCTGGTGTTCCTAATGCTGTTAAAAAGAGTAATCCAGAAAAGCCCACAATGGCAATTTACACCTGCTTTATCCAGCATGTACTTAACTCATTGAAGCCTACGGGTAAAGGTGCGATTGTGATCCCTACGGGCTTTATCACAGCAAAAAGTAGTGTAGAGAAAAGGGTTCTCCAACGAATCGTTGATGAGAAGTGGGTATATGGCTGCATTTCTATGCCTTCAAATGTGTTTGCCACAACTGGCACCAATGTGTCTGTGCTATTCTTCGATAAATCAGGAAATAATGATAAAGTTATCCTAATTGATGCGAGCAAGTTGGGCGCGGAGTACAAAGAAGGTAATAATCAAAAGCGTCGCCTTCGCCCATTTGAGGTGGACCAGATTGTCAATACCTTCCAAAACAAAGAGAGTGTTGATGATTTCTCAGTTGCAGTAACCTATGACGAGATTAAGGAGAAGGGATACTCTCTTTCCGCTGGTCAGTATTTCGACATCAAGATCGACTATGTAGATATTACTGAGGAGGAGTTCAACCAGCGTATGGCAAACTACAAACAGACTTTAACGGAGCAGTTTGCTGAGAGCCACCGCCTCGAAGATGAGATAATGGCTCAATTTGAAGCGTTGAAATTTAACGAGTAACTATGGAGTGCTGGATTCAATGGGCGACACTTGTAAGTCCGATAATTAGCGTTGTGGCAATTATCGTGGCTTTGTGCGTGGCTCGCAGTTCATCCAAGGACGCACAAAAGCAGATAACCGCTATTCACAATTTGCTGGATGTTTTCGTTGCTGCCAACAACCTTGATATTGTTGAAGCGCAGCGCAAATACCAACGACAACTTGCCGAGTTGGATAGACAGATTGAGGACGCTAAGTTTGATGTTGATACTGTTTATCCGTTTGTTGGAGGATCTTTGATTGATAAGATGGAAGCAGCTCAAGAGAAGCAAGGGCAAATAAACAGACTAAATAGCCTATTAGCCAAGCGTAAAGAGATAGAAACTAATCTATCTCTGATAGATGATTATATCAAAAAGGCAACCAAGAAGTAAATGAAACTTAAGAAATATAAATTAGGAGAACTCATTGATGTGACACGAGGTGCAAGTCTAAGTGGCGAATTCTATGCTACTGAGGGAGAGTATGTGCGCCTCACTTGCGGCAATTTTGATTACCGTAATAACAGCTTCAAGGAGAATAAATCCAAGGATAACATATATTATGTAGGAAACTTCCGTGAGGAATTCCTTATGGAGGAGGGTGATATTATAACACCATTGACAGAACAAGCCATTGGATTGTTAGGCTCGACTGCTTTTATTCCAGAGGGAGGCAAATACATTCAGAGCCAGGATGTCGCAAAGATTATCTGCAATGAGGAACTACTCGACAAGAAATTTGCCTTTTACCTTATCTCTTCTTCGCTTGTTAAGCAACAGTTAAGTGCTGCTGCTCAACAAACAAAGATTCGTCATACTTCGCCCGATAAAATTAAAGACTGCGTAGTATGGATACCCGAATTAGCAGAGCAAAAACGCATCGAACAGTTATTGTATTCTCTTGACCAGAAAATAGCTATCAATCGTCAGATAAATGATAATTTACCGACACTTGGCCATTCATCAGTAGAGGCAACAACTCGTCTCGCTGCTTAGTGAGATTTTGCATTTCATGACCAATCGCCATCTGCTTATCAAAAATCGGTTTACTCACTGATTCAAAAATTTTGATGACTTTGTCAGTTGGAATCACAACGGGTAAACTATACAACTCTTCCTTGGTTATCGATCCAAAGGTAGTACCAGCAGAGTTCATGCTATCAAATCTAACCTTAAGATAGTGAATAACAAAATAGGTGTAGGTTGTAGAGCCGATCTTCGAGTTAATAGCCGATAAACCTCGACCAATACAACAATCAGTATTTGCTATGTTGACAGCTCCAACTGGAGCTCGCACACTCATGAGTATATCGCCCTGCTTCGCAAAACGAGTAGGTGCTGTTGTATACATTCGAACAGACGGAAAGCGAATTCCAAAATCTGTACTACCTTGATAGAAAATTTCTCCCTTGCCTTCTTCGTTGTAGCTACTTCCATCAGGCGATTGTCCCATGGTGATATTAGCAATATCCGAAAATACACCATCTTTCCAACCCTCTGGTATCTCTCGCTTTAGCTTCTCATTCCAAACCATCTTGCCACCACTCGACTTGTAAGGTTTGCCCTCCTCGTTCGGGAAGTCAAACTGCACAAACCAATAGTCGTAGAGCTGCTTTGCCATCTCCTCTAAATTATCATTTATCGCACGATTAAGGGCAATCTTTTGGTCAATAGAAGAAAAGATATTACCAATTCGTATCTGCTCCTCCAAAGGGATGAGGGGAACAGGAAAATCGTTTAATGCATCAACAGATAAAGCATATCTTTGCCCACTTCCTGATGCATTATTGGCAAAATATTTTCGTGCATAATCGGTATGCAACAATGCATTGAGATACATTCCATTAAGTTTCTCGGGATTAGGTGTTATGAGTGCATTGTGATAGCCTAATATGACATTGTCAAAATCATCTGCGATATATGTAGCGATGCCAATATCAAATCGTGTCTCGCTATCTTTGGTAATAGCAACTTGACCTTTTTTGAGTTTGAATCGTTCAATTTCATTTGAGCGAGCCGTAGCCTCCATAAAGTTATTTCCCATTTCAGATGTAATAGCCCAATTATAGTATACATCTACAAAATTGCACAACTTTACAGATGCCTCGCCATCCTTGATTTTCTTATCAACGCCACTAATCTCAACGGTGGCAATATCTCTTAACTTATATTTTCTATGCTCCATACCCAATGCATATATGCATAACATTAGCAAAGATAGGAAATATTAAGCGATCTGCCAAAATTATACGATAAATGATAATTTACCGACACTTGACCATTCATCAAGAGGGGTAGAAGTTCGTCGCGTTGCTTAGTGAGTGTCGCTATCTCTTTTGTAAGGATAAACTGCTCATCTGCGATTTGTGTCATTCTCTCAACCCATAGTAAGTATCCCAATGTATTACAAGGCATTAGTATAGGGAATTTACATAAATCCTCTCTTGATACCTCCTTAAATGTAGTTCCTGTGCCAAGTTGTTCAATTTGCCTTATATGATACTTGATGTAGTAGTACAAATACAAAGAGTTATTAGCGTCATGCGGAACAAGATTTTTGAATCCCTGATTAGTACACAATTCTGCTTTGGCTATCGAAACGAGTCCGATAGGAGCACGACTTGATAGTAATACAGAGTTGGCTGGCAATAGATTTGTACTGCAAGAATCATATCCCAGTTGACTTATATTCCTCTCTCCTCGATATACAAATTTAGATTGCTGGTCGGATAGATCTTTTGGAGTTATCCAAATTATATCCCCTCCATAATTCAATGGGTTTGCAGTCGAGGGCGTAGCTCCGTTCTTAATCTCGGCAAAATCTATGAGATTCACTACATTCCAACCCTCTGGTATCTCTCTCTTCAACTTATCATTCCAGACCATTTTGCCACCGCTTGATTTATAAGGTTTACCCTCCTCGTTCGGGAAGTCAAACTGCACAAACCAATAGTCGTAGAGCTGCTTTGCCATCGCCTCTAAATTATCATTTATCGAAGAGTTGTATGCGCCAATTCGTATATTCTTACTATCATAGCCTAAAAAACACTATGAAACAGAAGTTTATACACTCGGTACTACAAGAACTATCCAAAGTCTTAGACTCGCAACAACTTGATTTTGTTGAAAATACATTAGAACAAAAGTTGTTAGATTTAGATGTTATTGAGCAAGTGACAAATGAAGAGTTGGTCAATCAAGAGAATGAAGAGTTACTCACAGCTTTTCTATCGGCAAAGAAAATTGAGGGTTGCTCAGCAAAGACAATCAAATATTACAAATCAACCATCAATCATCTATTTGACGAGATAGGCAAAACTACCGCTGAGATTACGACCAATGATATTCGCTCGTATTTAGCATACTATCAAGAGCAAAAACAATCGAGCAAGGTAACCATTGATAATATGAGGCGTATATTTTCCAGCTTTTTCTCGTGGTTGGAGGATGAGGACTACATCGTTAAAAGCCCTGTAAGACGCATACATAAAGTACGCACGGACACTCTTGTCAAGGAAGTAATAAATGATGAATGTATGGAGTTATTAAGGGATAATTGCACAGAGATTAGAGATCTAGCAATGATTGATTTATTAGCATCGACGGGAATGCGTGTTGGAGAGTTGGTGCAGATGAATATTGATGATGTAGATTTCCAAGAGAGACAGTGCAAAGTTTTTGGCAAAGGAAATAAAGAGCGTGAGGTATATTTCAATGCGAGAGCTAAGATACATCTACAACAATACATTTCCCAGCGAGAGGATGAGAACCCCGCACTCTTTGTTTCATTCTCGTCACCACATAAGAGGTTGTCGATTAGCGGTGTTGAGGTAAGGCTGCGAACTTTAGGCAGGCGTATTAATCTACCTAAGATTCATCCACACAAATTTAGGAGAACTCTTGCGACCATGGCAATTGACAAGGGTATGCCAATCGAGCAAGTCCAAAGACTTCTTGGCCATGTAAAAATCGATACTACTCTTCACTACGCAATGGTAAATCAAAACAATGTTAAGATAGCACATAGAAGATATATTGGGTAAGAGATTGATTTATATTCAACGAATATAAGGTAATGATTAAATAGTGTTAAGTTAAAAAAGAGCATCATTTGTCCAACGGTTACAAAATTTATTTGTAAGCCTCGGATAAATGGTCAAGATAGATTAGTATTTGGGAATAGCTATCATTTGTCCGAAGTAATTAGAAAAATTCTAATACCCTCGGACAAATGCTCTGTAAATGTCTCTGATTCGGGAGTACACTTGTCAGGCCGAATAAAAAAAGAAAACACCATTTGTCCGATACTATCCGAAAAATTTGGATACCTTCGGACAAATGAGTCTCTCACATTCTAAGGTTGCTTCAACCGTTACACATCAACATCCTTCAGCGGTGCTCCGTAGTTGCAATGGTAGCCCATAAAGCCGCGTTTGATGCAGGGGAGGTTGAGCGTTTGGTAATACTTGTAGTCGTCATCCTCGGTGCAGAGATACTTATACCCGTAGCGGGGCATATACTCCTTGAAGAATCGTACAAGGTCTTTGAGGAGTTCGAAGCGGTGCTCTCGCAGTTCATCGCGGAACTCGCAGCGGGCGATGATGATGCTCCAGTCGGGGTAGTTACCCACGCCCTCGCTGTACTCCCAGAAGCGGATATAGATATCCAAACTTCCTTTGTGAATACTGATGCAGATGCCATTTGCATTCCACATAACACTGCACGCATTTCTGTAACCATATCTCTCGCATAGGTAGAGATTGAAGTCACTAATCAAGTCATTGTAATTAGCTTTGTACTCGTACATAGTCTAAAAGTTTTAATAGTTTAACAATAAATTATCACAATCTGAATCCACGCTTGCGCTGTGGTTTCTTTTTCTTCTTTACATATTGCTTTGCCAGCATCTCCTCTTCGGGATCGGTGGCAGGGACTGTTGCGAGGTCGAGCAAGCCGGCACTTAGGCTACTCTCTTCGCTTGGCTCTTGGCGAACTACCTTTTGGCGAGGCTCCTCGCGTTGCTGGATAGGAGTGCTGTTGCGTCTTGGCCAGATACCTGCATCAAAGGCGTTCTCTTCAAGTCGGCAAGCGATATTGACAAAGCTGAATTGGCGGTCAATCTTAGAGCCGCTGAATTTATACCCGTTACAGATGAACTTTACACCCTCAGCTTCACCTGTTCTGCGATTCAACTTAAATTCGGTGTCAATCTTGTAGCGTCTCAATGCCCGCCTTAGCTCGCTCCAGCTAACCGCTTTCGGAACTTCGTGTCTGAGTACATGGTAAATGTAATGCTTCACTTGGTCGTGCTTACGCAGTCTGTCAAACTTCACATTTTTCTTGCCCTCCGAAAAGTGCAGACGGTAGCGAGCCGTCAGCATCTTGCACACCTTCTCATTGCGAAATCGGTCGTTCTTGTCGCTTATCGTTCGCCCGTCATTATCCACTCGATTATAGACGATGTGGCAATGCGGATGGTCGCGGTCGATGTGTCGGGCAATGATAAATTGGGTGTTCTCGATACCCATCAACTTCATATAGTCGTGGGCGATTTTGAGCATCAGTTTATCATCTGTTGCGAGCATTGCCGCATCCTCCGCAGAGAAGTTCAGCGATATGTGGCCGACAGTGTTTTTGACCTTATCGTTGAGCAGCGTTTGTAGCTCAAATTGCTCTGCCATTTCCGAGGGCGTGCCCTCCACTCCAACAGCTTCCAGCAGGCGCGATTTTTCTTCTTTCAGCACATAGTTCACGCATCCGCTGAACGATGTGCCTTTTACAATTTTACCTATCATCTTTTATCCGTTTTATCAGTTGTGAAATCTTCAATGCTGTTGCTTGGCACTCGTCACGGACTCGAAAAAATCCCTGTCGGTTTGCCTGCCTTGCCAGCTGATTCAGGTTGGTGCTTTCGCCTATGAATTTTCGTATGATGTCGAGGTTTTCGCGAGTGATTCGTTCACGCACTGTACCTTGTTCAATGAGTGAGCGTACTACTTCGCTTTGACTCCGTTTACTTCGTCTGCTCAGTGCTCGTAGCCAACCGTATTGTTCATCCGAAAGTCGGATTGTAATCGTATTTTTCTTTTCCATTTTCAGTTGTGTTTTTAGTGTTAATTTCGTGACCATCGGGAGCTGTCTCACCAGCCTTTCAGGTGAGCAAGTTGTCGGAAAATGTAATACACCGACATAAACTTGCTCAACTGAAAATAGATAGATTTCAGCCTTTTAAGTCAAAGTCTGAAACTCCCTCTTTTCTGTTGAATTTCAAGGGTGTCTCTCAATGCTTACGACCTCTAAATCGAGCGTTGAAATGAACGTTTCAAGGTGCGGATTTCGGACAATCATTCTGCTTAAAACGGACTCTTTTGTCTCGACTTTTAAGAGATAATCGGCAATGTCGTAACCCGCTTTTCGCTCCTCATCGGTGGCGTTATTCTCCATAAAATCGAATAGTGAAACCTCTATTCCGAGCCGTTGCATCATCTCCATTTTACCCCTCCAATAGTCGGTTGCTCCGAGGTCGGGGAAGAGTAAAACTTGCCGATTGTTCAGTACACTCATAGCCTCACGATTGAACGCTCCGTTCTTTCCGCCCGTTGCAATCCATAGGTATTGCGGCAGAAAATATGAGGCTATCAAAGCACTCTTTTCGCTCTCCACAAGTGCCACTGTTTGGTGGTTGTCAGCTGTCAAAAGATGCTCCCCGAAGAGGCATTGCCGCAAGTGGAATTTCTCCTTTTTCAAGAGCGAGTGTACCCAAGTAATATGGTTGTGCGGCTCCTTGATTCTTCGCCCATTTTCAGGGTTGTAGAGCATCACTTTTCCTGTACGAATACGCCCCGAAATATCCACTTGCCAAAAGACCGTTGCTCCCGTCCAATGCTTCGATGAGCCGACATTGTAGCGTTGCATCAGCTCGCTGGCTGCCGACTTGCCGAGCACCGTTTTCAGGAAGTGATAAAGATGATTTTTCTCATAATGCTGCATCGAGAGTTGCATCATCTTCGGCTCGATGAACGATGGTGGCGGTGGCTCTACTTTTGCGGGTTTTACCACAGGTCGGTAGTCATCACAGAGTCGCTCCCTTGCATCGGGATTCTCTGCGAAGTACATCTTCGGCGTATAGTTGTAACCGCACTTCTGTTCGTGGTTGCAGCGTCCTACATAGTCGGGAAAGCGTATCTGCTCATCGGTGTCTATGTAGCGTGCGAAACAACTTTTTCGGTGGCAGTTGGGGCAGATGTGCCGCGAACTGACACCCTTGTATGGTTCTAATATGAATCGGTATCTCATTTTCTTTTGGGTTTTGTTGTTACTATCCACATTTTCGCAACTTCACAAAACCCTCGGTTGCAAAATGTGGATAGTAACAAGTTATTTACTGTACTCTCCGTGATTGATTTTCTTGAATAGTGTCCCCAGATGGCGTTTCAACATCATCTTGAATGCGTGCTCCTTCATCCCATAACTCTCAGCCAAAGCGATACCCTCTGCGGTGGTAAACCTTTGCGGTAGATGGTGATATATAGTGCGGTGCAGTTCATTGAGTTGCTCGTTGCCTATCGAAGTCTGTACTCTTATGGCTGTGGTGCGGAAATACTCCGCGAGTTCAATGGCTCTACGCACACTCTCGATGTCGATAGCCTCCTTGTCGCACTCTCTGCAAGTCCAGCGGGCAAGTTGAATTATCAGCGCAAAGCGAATGATGTATATTTCCAATTTGCAGTAGATTCCGAGCAGTGCCTCGTTACTCTCCAAATCACATCGGCGGGCATTGTCGTGCTGCCACGCATATAGTTCTCTCTTGGCCGCCTCACGAAAGGGGAGATGGTGCGACTGCAATTCACCCTGCTCATTGAACTCGCATTCTTGCTCGATGAGCCTGACGATGATGTGTTGCCACTCCTGCTCTAACTCTTCGGGAGTCTCTCTGTCGCTCCAACGACTCTTCTGCACCGATTGCGGCATTACGAATAGTATGCGGTCGATAAATCCGTTGCTCGCCCTCTCGCCTTTACCTAATTCGCCGAGTATCTTCTGTTGAATCGTCCCGACAACCGAGATATAAGGTCGCTTGATGAAGATTGAACTTTGCGAACTTTTACGATCCGAGATTGTCGGTTTGGCGTTGAATACCGACAGCCAGAACTGCTCCTCCGAGCCGTTGTTGTAGCGGTTGAAGTTCTTAAACCACGCCGATAACTCATCAGACCATAAGCACAGCCCTCGTGGATTCTGTGCGTGGATAAGGCTCAACCCTTCGGGCGTGATGTCCGACACAAGAAAACGACTGCGCTTGGGAGGAATGGGGAACTCATCTTTGCCTGCCTCCAATCGTTCCTTTTTGGTCATCGACATCGTGCGTTCATACTCGGCATATTGCTCCTGATACTCCTTGTTGTGGCGATAGTCGTGTTCGATAAATGGGTGAAACGCAAAACTTAATGGGTGGCTTTTGTTTGCTCCCGGTCGCCCGATGAGTGCCATATATAAAATGGGACTCTCCACCCAGCCACGCTTAACCTGTGCAAGATGCGAGTTGCCGATGCTCACCGCCAATGCCGAGAGCATAGCCGCAGCGATGTAGTCGATGGGATAGCCCTGCGATGCGTGCAACTCAGTGATGATACGCTGAATCTTGTGAGGAAAAACACTGATGGGAAACTCGCCACCTGATAATTCAGCACCCATACGCATTGCCGCACCCATTATGCCCTCTGCTGTCAATTTACTGTTCATAGCCGAGTGCATTAGAGGTTAAAACCACCTTTAGGTTTGCGCTTCACGCCGAGAACAATCTCCGCCGCTTGCTCTTGGAGATTGAGAGCCTGTAACGGCTTTCGCCCCGACTCAATCCATTGCAGCAACTCATCTTCGTAGAAGTAGAGTTTCTTGCCACGCTTGTATGCAGGGATTAGTCCCTTGCGTGCGAGTGTGTAGATAGTAGGTTTCGCCTTGCGTGTGATTTTGCCGCCTCGTCAATCTCGACAATGCGATGCTTGTCGGTTGCGGTCTGTGGTTGCAATGCCGCCACAATTTTGTGGATTCGCTCCACCTGTTCTGTCAGATAACCCACCGCCTGCGGCAGCTTATCAAAAGTAATTTCATTTGCCATATGCGAATTAGTTTTAATGATTTGATGGATAAAAACAGTGCAAGCCGAGAGCAGAGGAAGCAACGCTTACTATGCCGAGGCGCCGCCTGTTTTCGCCATTTGATGGCAAAGGAAATCGGTGTTATAATGGTGGAATTACCCACCAAAATATAACTGCAAAATAACTTTTGGATGGTGGTTGTTGGTGAGTTAAAGTGCTGATTTTCGTAAAATGTGGAATGTGTGATGATAAAATATGTATAACAAAGTAACTTATAATAGTTATAATGATTATCTTTGCAGAACGATTATTGTAAAGTTGATTGCAAATGGATTTTGAAGGAGAATACACAATAAGAACAGCATCTAACAAACAGGGCTTTGAGCCAGATGCCGTATATCCAGATGCCGTGCTAAATATAGCACGCGATTCAGCCTCTGTGTTCCAATTGAAACGTAAATGGGAAAAAGAGCCGTCGATGTTGAACTTAGCACCTGATTTCCAGCGAGGTTTAGTGTGGAAACCTAAACAAAAGAGTGAACTGATAGAATCTATTCTTATGGGTATTCCTTTACCTCTAATCTATGTAAAAGAGGATGAGAGAGGGGTTTATATTATTGTAGATGGCAAGCAACGTCTAAGTACATTGTTTAGCTTCATAAACAATGAGTTTGCTTTAACAAAACTGTCTATTCTTAAAGATAAAAATGGCCGCCGGTTTGAAGACCTCACGCCAATGGAACAAAATAAGATAGAAGATTGCTCTTTAACTTTACATGTTATTAAAGCTCCTACAAGTGACCGAGTTACCTTTGACTTGTTTGATCGAGTTAACCGAGGTGGTACTCGACTTAATAACCAGGAAATGCGTAATGCACTATATCAAGGTAATGCTACGGTTTTAATTAATCGATTGGCAAAAATGAAAGTGTTTATTGATGCAACAGAAGATACTATTCCTGCCAATCATATGAAAGATAGATATCTAGTACTTAGATTTGTTGCGTTCTATATGTGGCAAAAAGGTATTACAAAGGATGTTGATACAAATGAAGTACTAGAGTATAGAAGTAATTTAGAAGATTTCTTAGGAAAAACAATGCGTTTTCTAAATCGTTTAGACTCTGAAAATGATTTATTTAAAGAACTAGAATTCAGATTTGCCAAAGCAATGGAACTAGCTTCACAGTTGATACCACTCGGCGGATTTAGATTACCTTCCTCTCCAGGAAAAAAAAGACCCATAAATATGGCTTTTTTTGAGAGTTTTAGTTATCTGTTATCTAATTTAACAGGAGATAAAGAATTGTTAAATGGTAAAATTAAGCAGGCTTATATGCAATTAATGCATGAATCTCAATATTTAGATACTCTCACTCATTCTGTCGATAGTGGAACTCAAACTGATGAACGATATAAAATTATAAACCAATATATTAGCGAATTGAATTTATGTTAAGCAAGTTGTTTATTGATAATTATAAGTGTTTGGCTAATTGTTTTCTAGAATTGAAATCTATAAATCTGTTTGCAGGCCCAAATTCTTCTGGAAAATCATCTGTATTACAAGCATTGCTAACAGCGTCGGATAATGTATCAGAAAATAGAGGAACACACGGCTTAAAAAATTATAGAACTGAAGCATCAAGTTTTAATGATGTTAGAAATTTCATAACAAATGCAAAATCTTATGAAATCAGTATAGGGTGCGAAAAATATGAACCAACAGTCCTGCGTTTTATCCCTGGAGATGATTCTTATCAAACAACTATCGTTGAGCAGTTAAACGATGTGTCTCCAATTTTGTTAAATATCTTCCAAACAGAAAACTTATTGTATTTGCCAGCTACACGCCCAGGTGGGACATATATACAGGCAATAAATACAGATTCGGATAATAAAATGGGACGTAATGGGGAATTTGTGTTTGATTATTATGCGAAACATCGTTTGGATATATTGGATAATGCCTTAATTTTGGCACATGGAACACAAACATTAGAAGGACAGGTGAACTATCAACTTGAAAGGCTTACTGGTTATAGATTGCTTGTGGAAACTATTGGAAGTAATCACTATGTAAAATTTGAAACTCGTAGTGGCAAACAACTTTTTCCGCACCATATTGGTACTGGAGTAAGTTTCATTGCAGAGGTTATAATTGCCTGTTTTGCGACTCCAAGAGGAGGTATAATTATTACAGAGAACCCAGAAATTCACTTGCATCCCAAGGCACAAGCAGACTTGATTGATTTTATGGCACAAATTGCAAAATCAGGAATACAAATTATCATAGAGAGTCATAGTGATCATCTTTTTAATGGTATTAGACGTTTGATTAGCCAAGAAATTTTGTCTTTATCTGATGTTGCGGTATATAATTTTAGACAGGATGAAAATGGACTAACCAATGCTGAAAATGTAGAATTTACATCTAAGGGAGGAATTAAAAAGTATATACCTGGAATGTTTGAACAGTTTGACAATGATTTAGATGCCATTTTGAAATTATAAATATGGAAGCTATCATTATTAATGAATTGTCATTAAATGGGCAATTTTCAGACAGCCGAGACTTTTGGATGACAGGAATGCCTCCTTTTCACAGGGCAGTTAAAGATGCTATTTCTTTAGGAATGAAGTACATGTACAAGCAAAGTCAATTTTATACTATGCAAGCTACTCCTAATGAAACTCTTTATTCGCTATTAAGTGCAAAAGAAACTCGTATTATTGATGAAGCTAGACGATATAAAATTACATTAACACGTGCGATTACAGATGAGCCATTTTGGGATCTTGCCCCAAAACAAGATGTAAATGCTCATTATTTAATAGGAGAGAATGATGTTTCGGGTAGTTCCATTGCAGAAGCTGAGGCTCGTACAGGATGTCTTCTGTCGTTTATTAGATCTTCTTATGTAAATGACCCAATTATTGTACAGAAAGATGGGATTGATATTCCTGTTAGAAATATATGGGATGAGAAACAATTATATGCTATCCTATTTGAACATGGAGAACTATCTTTAAAAGAATATATTATTTCTCGCTTTAGTGGTCTGAAACTTGATTTTAGCCTAATTGATGACAGAAATGGATTCTCTCTTATTAATCAAGAGAATCAAATGGAGTTTATTGATTCATTCCGAAAATTTATAGAATTGGATTGGTGCGAAATTATGACCGATAATGGATTGGATTACAAGAACTACAATAAAAATCGCAAAAGTAAACGTTACTTTTCAGATGATTTATGGCAAAAGGGTATTAAGAAATTTAGGATAACCGAACGAAATAGGTGCTTCGGATATGTAGATAATGGTATTTTTTATATTTTGAGATTTGATTTAGATCATGAATTAAGCGATGTTGGATAATCAAGTTTTATGGAACTTATGATCTCCCCTCCAACTTTATCCTGCACTCGGATTCAGTGTGCGACATCTTGCGCTCGATTGTTGAAATCTCCAAGTCGCGGAGAGCGTGAGCAAAGACACGCTTAATGAATGTGGCGGTGTGGATGCGCTTTTTACCGAATGCTTTGCCGATGTTCCAGCCGAAGTGCATCAGGTCAATGCTTTTGAGTGCAGAATCAACCGATACGGGCGATACCTCGCATGGGGTGTCGCCCAAACTATACTCTGTGATGTAGCCACACAAGCGTTCTAATTCCGTCTCGCTCATATAAGCAACCATCGTCTGCTTGGTGTAGTCGAGTACTCGTTCCAATTTCGCTTGCGATGCACGCTCACGCTCAGCAATAGCACTCGCACGCAAAACCTCATACTCCGTTGGCTGTGGGGTAGTCTCTGCAACAACGACCTCCTCAATAGTCTCGACAACGACAGTGGGAGTGTCGGCAACTGCCACCTCCTCCAACTTTTGAAAGGCAGGAAAGCGCATTAGGAACTTCTCCATTCGGGGTAGCAGCAACTCATTGAGCGTCATTTGCAGACTGATATAGAGTGCCGACAACACTACCACTGTTGCAAAGAATCCAACCGCCGCACTGAACTCATCATACCCTTTGACAAGCACAAATTTTCGCGCTAATACACCAAAGAGCAATATCGCTCCAAACACGAACAAATAGAGTGCAATATATTCTGTTTGTCTCTTATTCATAGTCATCTTTGTTAATCGTTCGAGAGCAAAGATATATGAATAATCAACACGAAAAATGGCTCTTTTGCCTTTTGACCGCACGTGTCATAGGTTGTCCTATCGTGTCATAGTAGGAGTAGTGTTACAATTTGCTTAAACAAAAAATCTGCACCATTCGTTACTGAATGATGCAGATAGTATTGATGGCGTTTTCTCCCTACCTTTTCGGAGTTTTTACCCCACCTTTTTGCGGTTTTCTCCCTACTTTAGCGAAATCTTGTTGGCAGTTTCGCGTTTCTTGGAGTTCACAAGGTCGGCATAAATCTGGGTGGTGGTAACATTCTTATGCGTCAGCATCTTCGATACGGTGTAGATATCTGTGCCTAAAGAGATTTGTATGACCGCATAGCTGTGTCTGAAGCAGTGGAAGGTTATTTTCTTCTTTATCCCAGCCTCGGCAATCCACTGTTTGAGTGGGTGGTGTGTCATTGCACGGGTGAGTCCTTTGAACACCAATCCTTTGCCCCATTCACCGCATAGTTCCAACGCTTCGTGGCTAATGGGAAGTGTTGCCTCGGTCTCGGTCTTCTCGGTGCAGATGAGAATGTAGTAGCCTTGATCGGGGCCCATTTCAAAGTCGCTCCACTGCAATTTGAGGATGTCACTGATGCGAAGTCCAGTCATACAGGCAAACAGCGATGCTTGTTTCAGCACTGGAATACGGCAGGGGGTGGCAGCGAGTAGCTTTACCTCGTCAAGTGTCAGGTACTCCTTTTTAACCTCTTTCCACTCGATTTTTTCAAGAAAGTCATTGAGGTTTTCGCGCAACATCTTCTCCTTGTAGGCAATCTTCAGCAGAGCGCGGAAAGTGGAGTAATATCCCGCTGCTGAATTTCGACTGATATATGAGTTAGGGTGATGTATCTGCTTGCATTTCAAGAGATAATCTCGGAACTTTTCGCATAGCTCAACGGTAATATCTCCGAAAGTACATTTGCCACCGCAGAACTTCTCGAAATGGTTGCAGACACAATCCCATTTTTCGTATCGCTCGCGTGCCTTTGCTCGGAAGTAGGCAAGGAAATCAACCTTCTGCTTGTTCTTGTCGAGGAAACCGAACTCCTCGTTAATAAGCGACTGCACACGAATACAGCGTATCGCCTCCGCCTTGTTGAGCATCTCTTGGTTGAACATTCTTTGCTGCTCGTTGCGTGGCTTAGCGTAGAGGTAGATGCCGAGAAATTCTCGGCGGCTCATCTTCATCGTGTAGGGGTTGCGGATTGCAGGGTAGTAATCCAAATAGAGTGAAATACGGTCGTTGCGCAGTGCCTTTTGGCGCAGGGTTACATTTGTGCAAGTTAGTGTCATAGCTGTTATGTTTTAATTATTTATACTTTTTGTTGCAAATTAAATTGGTGTTCCGATGGTGGTATCAATCACCATCAAGTAACTATACTCAATCTTCGGTGGCTCAAAGAACTTGTCGAGTTCGGAGCGCAAAATCTTGGTGTATTTGCCAACCTTGATGCGAGTGATGTTGTGATACTTCACATAGTGGTATAGCTGGTCGCGAGTGAGGTTGTATTTCTCCATCGCTTCAGGTATGGTGTAGTATTGCGGCTCTTCGGGCGTGGTAATACCTTTGGCTATATCGAAATGCTTTTTCGAGTAATAGACCATCTTGCCCTCCTTGCGCTTGGGGATTACATTCTTGTATACAAAGGTGTAGATTGCAGATAGCGTCATACCGAACTTCTCTTGCAACTCCGCTACACTGTACCATTCGGTAATGCTCGCATCAGGAGCTTTCTTGGCAAAGTAGGAGTCGATATGTTTCTTGCTCCAATAGGTTCTGCCACGATTGAATGTGCGAGGGATATTATGCTCCTTCGCAATCTCATAAATCCACGACTCCTTAACACCAAATTTTTCTTTAATCTCGGCTGTGGTGTAGAAGTCGGTGATAGCTGGTTTGTCCCTTGTCGGCACTCTGAATTCTGCTGGATTATTAAAGAGCGTATCAATATCCTCTTTTCGCAATAGGAACTTATACCCAAGACGAGATGCTTTAAGTTCTCCTCGTCTTAGATAGCCATAGAGTGTAGGGCGAGTTACCCCAAGATAGACCGCAGCCTCCGTAATAGTAAGGAATGGTTTTTCCTTAATCTTCTCGATAGGCTTTTCTGTGATTATTTTCTCGACAACCTGATTATTGGCTTTTACAGCTGCTTCACGCTTTCTTTGTTTGTAAAGTAGGTTAGCGCAGCGATGCGAACAGCAGGTTGTTGTTGTCTTGTGTGCGATGAATTCTTGCTTACACCACGCACAAATTCGCTTAATGTCAATGTTGCTACTCATTTCTTTTCTCTTTATTTCACCAATATTTTTGTATAACTCCGTAAATTCCCGTAAAATGGCGTAAAACTCTTCCATCACCTCGCCAACGCAAAATCGCATTTCAAGCGGCGAGGTACACAGGAGGTACAAAAACAGGCGTAAAAAGGCTTAGCAACGATTAACAACGATGCTTGCACAAACAAAAATAGCACCCGTAAAGAGTGCTATACTAATCATTTATGATTGATTTAACTATTTGATAATCAACTATTTATTTCCCGATGCAAAAATGCCTGAAAATATTCCCAAGCACATCCTCCACATCAAATGCTCCTCCCACAATCTCGGCAAGGTGTGAAAGACATTCCCGCAAGTCTTGCGAAACAAAATCGCCGGAGAGGTTCATCAGCAAGCCATCCTGTACGCGATGGATGGATTCTAAGGCACGTACCAGGGCTTCGTAATGGCGGATGTTCGTGACGATGACATCGTTTTGGGAGATTTCGGGGAGAGCAGCGGTTTCTACCAACAATGCCTCCAGCTCTTCCATTCCTTGGCGTTGCTTGGCGGATAGGAACAACTTCGGAGCATCCACTTCGGCAAAGACTTGGCGTAAAGTATCGCATCGTTCGGTGCTGACCTTGTCCGACTTGTTGAAGAGGATAATCAGGTTCTTGTCCTCGCAATGGGGGAGGATTTCATCTTTCAGGCCTTCCATATCTACTTCACTATCCGAATCAATCATCCAAAGCACAATGTCGGCTTGACTCATCTTCTGGAAGGTGCGCTCGATACCGATGCTTTCCACTACATCGGTAGTCTGACGGATACCGGCCGTATCGATGAAACGGAAGGTGATACCACAGAAGTTGATGGTGTCTTCTATCACGTCTCGAGTAGTTCCGTGAATGTCGCTCACGATGGCCTTTTCTTCGTTCAGCAAAGCATTGAGTAGAGTGGACTTGCCGGCATTGGTTTCACCGATGATGGCCACAGGAACACCGTTCTTGATGGCATTCCCCACACTGAATGATTGGGCCAGTCGTCTGATGACTTGCTCGATTTCATTGGCTATTTGCGAGAGTTCACTACGATCGGCAAACTCCAGTTCTTCGTGGTCGCTGAAGTCGAGTTCGAGTTCCATCAGCGAAGTCAGATGAAGCAGTTTATCCCTCAGTGCAGAGAGTTCCTGACTGAATCCACCACGCATTTGATTCATTGCCAACCGATGGGTAGCAGCCGAAGAAGAGGCTATCACATCGGCCACGGCCTCGGCTTGGCTCAAGTCCATTTTGCCATTGAGGAAAGCCCGTTGGGTGTATTCGCCAGGCTCGGCCAATCGGCATCCGCACTCTATGAGACGACGCATCACTTGTTGGAGAATGTACGACGAACCATGGCAGGAAATTTCCGTAGAATCTTCGCCAGTATAGGAATGGGGAGCACGGAAAACAGATACCAGCACTTCGTCGATGATTTCGCCTTCTGATGAAAGGATTTTTCCGAAGGTTAGGGTATATGGCTTCCGTTCGTCCAATGATTGTCCGCTGATTGGCGTGAAGATACTCGAGGTTATTAATATAGCCTCGGGGCCTGAAACACGAATTACTCCGATGGCCCCACCTTGGGCGGTGGCAATGGCACAGATGGTATCGGTGTTGTTCATAAAAATCTTTTCGTAGCTTTATTATAGCACAAAGGTACGAATAAGCGAATAAAAAGTCAAGTTAACTTAAACTTTTTGCAATGAGCGTGAGCACCTTCTTGGCAAAGCCCATAAAGATACGAAAAACGAGCGAGAAATATCAAGCCTGCCTGGATATTTCTCACCGCGAGTGAAAGTATCTTCGAGGTTTAATCAAAGTACGAAAAGATCTTAAGAAATCATGAATTATAGGCACAGTCTACTGATTGCTGATCAGTCTCTACGATTGGCTAACAGGTAATTGCCGATGGTGGCATCGAAGGAGTATTTACCCGGTCCTGTGATGAAGAGGCCTATGAAGACGACAAGGTAAATGAACGAGAGTTCCTTGACGGCAAAAACATCGCCTCCGTGGACAACAAAGAAGGCCACACCCATCGTGATAATCATAGGTATGAGGGCAAGGCGTTGCAGCAGACCAAAGATAACGGCAAAGGAGCATACCACCTCGGCAAAGACGGTGAGCCAGAACGAGACAAGGCTACCCAAACCCAAAGGGTCAGCATAAAGGTCGGCTAATGAAGCATGCCCCATCAGCTTGTCGTAGCCATGGGTGAGAAACAGCAGGCCGAAGAGGATGCGCGCAACGAGCAGCACGGTAGAGTAGACAGGACCCTCATCTTCGTAAGAGGGAAAGAGGAATGTTTTGAATGACATAAAAATATGCTGTTAAAGTTAAGGTAAATTCCTACTCTTTAACAGCAGCTACAGGTGTTTTGTTTATTTAATGGTGCAACAATCCCCCACCCTACCTTACCAATCAAATTTCAGGTGCTTTACGGTCTTCTTTTCATCGATGATCATACGCAAAGAGGCGATGCCGATACTCAAGTGGTCATCCACATAGTTCTGTGTCACTAAATTGTCGCTCTGCTCGGTCTTCACCCCTTCGGGAATCATCGGCTGGTCTGACACGAGCAACAACGCCCCCATCGGGATATGGTTGGCAAAGCTGGTGACAAAGAGTGTAGCCGTCTCCATATCCACGGCCATGGCACGGGTGGAACGCAAGTAGGCCTTGAACTCATCGTCGTGTTCCCAAATGCGCCGGTTGGTAGTGTATACGGTGCCTGTCCAGTAGTCGTGTCCCCTATCACGAATAGACGACGACACCGCACGCTGAAGCATAAAGGCAGGCAACGCAGGTACCTCCGCAGGGAGGTAGTCGTTGGATGTTCCCTCACCACGAATAGCAGCGATGGGCAGTATCAGGTCGCCTATCTTCTGGCGCTTGCCGATGCCGCCACACTTGCCGAGGAAGAGACAAGCCTTGGGATTGACGGCGGTGAGCAGATCCATGATAATGGCTGCATTGGGGCTTCCCATCCCGAAGTTAATGATGGTGATGCCATTTGCCGAGGCCGAGGTCATATTGGCATCGCGCCCCACAACCTCCACTCCGAATTTCTCGGCAAAGAGTTCCACATACTTATTGAAGTTGGTAAGCAGGATATATTCGTCAAACTCTTCGAGGGGACGTTTCGTATAGCGCGGGAGCCAATTCTCTACGATTTCTTGCTTTGTCTTCATATTTTTTCTATTTTTGCAAATGCAACATTAGCGATGACATTCGTCCTGGTTGACATTATTAACTGCAAATATACGTAATGTTAGAGTTAAACCTACCTCCTTTCGAGAAAAAAATAACACAGAAGGATGAAAAACCGTTCATTCTTGACGTTATCCGTCGCCAATATGTGGCTTTGACGCCCGAGGAGTGGGTACGCCAGCATTTCATACATTTTCTCATCGGGCACAAGGGTTACCCGCAATCGCTTATGGCCAATGAGGTGCAACTCAAGCTCAACGGCATGAGCCGCCGGTGCGACACGGTAGTCTACGACCGCTCGCTGCATCCGCGTGTCATCATCGAATATAAGGCTCCCACGGTCAATGTCACCCAGAAGGTGTTCGACCAGATATGTCGTTACAACATGGTGTTGCAGGTAGACTACCTCATCGTGAGCAACGGTCTATCCCATTACTGCTGCAAGTTAGACTACCCCACACGCTCCTACTCCTTTTTGAAGGAGATCCCAACATACGAGAGTCTATAACAAAGATGCGCCCCGATTGGGACGCATCCTATATACATATATACCATAGAACTTACTCTGCCGACTCCTCTTTCGTTTCGGCGCTCTTGCGAATGGCACGCTTGCGTGTCTTCTTCTCAGGAGCCTGCGTGGTGGTTTCCTTTACACCAGCCAATTCGGGGTCAATCATAATACGGCCACAATATTCACACACGATAATCTTCTTGCGCATCTTGATATCGAGCTGGCGCTGAGGCGGAATCTTGTTGAAGCAACCACCACAAGCATCGCGCTGAACGTATACTACACCAAGGCCATTGCGTGTGTTCTTTCGGATGCGCTTGAACGACTGAAGCAAACGGGGCTCAATAGTGGCTTCGAGCATCTTGGCGCGATCGCGCAACTTCTCCTCTTCCTCCTTTGTCTCAGCCACAATCTCGTCGAGTTCCGAACGCTTCTCCTCAAGATCCTTGAGACGTTCTTCGAGCAACGTTTCGGTGCGGGCAATTTCCTCTTCCTTGCTCTTCTGCTCGGCTGTGTACTGACGGATTTTCTTCTCACAGAATTCTACCTCCAAGGTCTGAAACTCTATTTCCTTGGCCAACAGGTCATACTCACGGTTGTTACGTACGTTATTCTGATCCTCAGTATACTTTGCTATCATTGCCTTGGCCTCTTCAATCTTCATACGGCGTTTGCTTTCTTCGGCTCTGACACTTTCGATTTCGTCTGAGAACTTTGCAATACGTGTGCGCAGACCGGCTACCTCATCTTCCAAGTCCTGTACTTCGAGAGGGAGCTCGCCACGCAATGTCTTGATACGGTCAATCTCCGAAAAGATAAGCTGCAGCTGATACAACGACTTCAACTTCTCTTCTACAGTGTAGTCCTGCGGATCTTTCTTTGTTTCTTTTGCCATAATCATAAGTAATTTATCGGGTTTGTATTCAATGATGTCTTTACTGTTCTCAGTTCGGGCAAACGGGCGCGGAGTATCTCCTCGAAGATATCGACCGTATACTGCTCGCTTTCATAATGTCCCATTTCGGCTATGAGCAGTTCGCCTTCGTGTCCGAAATAATCGTGATAGCGAACCTCACCAGTCAGGAAAGCATCGGCTCCTTGGGCTATGGCATTGGGCAGCAGGAATCCACCAGCCCCACCGCAAAGTGCCACACGACGTATTTTGCGACCACAAAGTGCATTGTGGCGTATACATTGTATGCCAAAGAGCGACTTCAAGCGCATAAGGAAGTCGCGTTCATCTTCCTCCACCGGCAACTCGCCTATCACGCCCGAACCTGCAGGCACGGTCGCAGACTTTGCCTCCAGGAAGGAGAGGTTTGTCAGCCCTATCTTTCCGGCAATACGGTAGTTCACTCCACCTTGCGCGTTGTCCAGATTGGTATGGGCGGCATAAATGCCTATACCTTTTTGTATAGCCTTAACCACACATCGCTCAACATAGCTTTTACCCGTGACGGACTTCAGGCCGTGAAACAAGAGAGGATGGTGCGCAACAATCAGGTTGCACCCCTCACGCTCGGCCTCATCAATAATAGCCTCGGTCACGTCCAAACACAATAATGCCCCTGTAACCTCCTGCTCCGCTGTCAATCCTATTTGCAAGCCTGCATTGTCAAAACCGTCTTGCAAAGGCAGTGGCGCATACTGTTCAAGGGCATCCCAAACTTGTATTGCCTTCATTATCTCTGAAAAATCAGTGCAAAGGTATGAAATAAATTCCAATTACGGGTAACAAAAACCCAATTATTTGGCAAATATCTTTCTCATACGGCCATAGCCGTCGAAAGCTTGCTTGGCAGACAGGCGGATGGCAATCATCAACGACAACATGGAGGCCGACATCGTGACCACCACAATCATTATCTGGTACTTGATGGCCACATTCGGACTGCTTCCACCAAGAATCTGGCCTATCATCGTGCCGGGCAGCGACACCAGACCCATCACGGCCATATTGGCAATAGCCGGACTGAATGCCTTGACAATAGCCTGCCGCACGAAAGGCTGCAGTGCCTCGCTCCGCGAAGCGCCATTTCCCAGAAGGTAATAGTAGAGGTTCTGCTCGCGCTGAAGTGTAGAGTAAAAGGTACCCACAGCTATCACATTGACCGAAAGCATATTGCCCAACAATATACCCATGACAGGAATGAAGTATTGCGCACTGAACACATTGTTGAGCTGCAATACGATGCCCAAGAAATACAGCCCAATGAGCACACTGGCCACCACAAAGCCCACGACAAGCGGCATCATCAGAATGCCACGCCTCACTCTGGTGCGTGTGATTGCCGTCTCGGCCGCAATGTAGACCATCACAAACACCCAGAGGCAATTGACAACCGGATTGTCCCACTCGAAAAGATAGCGCAGATATACTCCAATGAAAAGCATCTGCACCACCATACGCACAGCTCCCACACAAATGCCCTTGAGCAACTTCGTCTCATAACGCCATATATAATATATAGGTATCAGTAGCAGAAGAAGCCCTATGCCCAGACTAAGGTATGTGATGTCTATAGTGCCCATATCAGTCGAGTGGAATAATGGTAGAACAACGCGAAGCGAAGTGCATATCGTGCGACACGGACACAATGGTCTTGCCTCGCTGCTGCTGTTCCAGAAGAAAATCGATCACATAATTGCGGGAGAGCTCGTCAAGTGCCGCGGTAGGCTCATCGAGCAACCAGATATCCTTGTCAAGCAAAGCCAACGTAGCCAGCATCACCCGCTGTCTCTGACCGCCCGAAATCTCAGAAAGGCGCTTGAGAAGCAACTCCTCATCAAGGCCTAATTTAGCAAAATTATCACGTAGCAACGGCATGGATATCTGTACATTTTTTACCTTCCCTATACGCAAGGTCTGCATGACAAGTTCGTTCACCGTTTCGCTCGGAAACGAAAGTTCCTGAGGAAGATACATGGTTCTTTTGCGAACAGAAACACACGTCTTTTCGTTCAGCAAGCACTCTTCCACTCTAACCGTTCCTCCGGCCAAGGGAGTCAATCCGATAAAAGCCCGTAAGAGCGATGTCTTGCCACATCCTGACACACCGGTAATACAGGCAAAATCGCCCTTCTTTATATGACATGAGAAATGCCTGAGCACACACTCATTGCCAAACCGTATGGATATGTCATCTGCCGTCAGCATAGCTGTTTGTTTTTCAAGAAACAAAATTACTACATTTAATGCAAGTGAACAAGATTAACGGCAAACATTTTAGCGAACCCCTTGTTTTAATTGCCATACAACCCTTAACCTAAACCATTATGAAAAAAGTACTTTTTCTGGCAAGTGCCATTTGTCTGCTATCCACCACACTGTCATTTGCCCAGTCAAGCAGGAGCGAGCGCGAGAAAGAGTGGAGAGCCGAGCGTGAACGTCGTCGCGCCGAAGCAAGAGCCATTGAGATGCAACAAGACTCCATAGCCTACCGCGAAGCCGTAGCAGCCCTCAAGGAAGGCAACTGGGCCTTGGAGGCAAACAATGTCAATTTCTTCAATGGCATCACCCGTTTCGTATCATCCAGCACCAACTATATATGTTGCGAAGATGGCGAAGGCACCGTACAGACTGCCTTCAACAACTTCAGCTACAGTCCCAACGGACTGGGAGGCATAACGGTACAAGGTGATATCTATGGCGAACGAATGTCATCAGACAAGGACGGCAACGTATACTACAGCTTCAACATACAGGGCAGTGCCATCTCGGCCACCGTGTACCTCACCCTGACCGGAGGCACCAATCAAGCCAGCGCCACGGTAAATCCCAATTTCTCAGGCCGTTCCATGACGTTCGACGGCTACCTCGTTCCCTATAGCCAGGCTACCATATTCCAGGGAACACCGCAATGGTAGCATCCAGACAGAAAACATGCAATACAGGTCGAGTCAGCCCGGCCTGTATTGCATGTTTTTAGAGAAGTATCATCGTTTCCGTCAAGAAAATCACCCGATGGAAACGCGCGAATAGGCCGGTTTGTCCATCGAGCAAAACTCGCCATCCATATATTTATAGTAGCCGGTGATGGCTATCATGGCCGCGTTGTCGGTAGTGTAGCCAAACTTGGGGATATACACATTCCACTTGTAGCGGCGGGCATGGTCGATGAAGGCATTGCGCAGTCCCGTATTGGCCGATACGCCACCAGCCACTGCCACCTCCTTGATACCGAGCTGCTTGGCTGCAAGACGCAGTTTCTTCATCAGGATTTCCACGATAGTGGCTTCGAGCGAAGCTGCCAGGTCCTCCTTGTTCTGCTCGATGAAATCGGGGTTTTCTTTCAACCTGTCACGCAAGAAATAGAGGAACGAGGTCTTCAGTCCACTGAAGCTATAGTCATACCCTGCAATATTCGGTTTGCTGAAGGAGAAAGCCTTCGGGTTCCCCTGACGAGCGAGACGGTCAATGATGGGTCCGCCAGGATAGCCCAGCCCCATCACCTTGGAACACTTGTCAATGGCCTCGCCTGCCGCATCGTCAATCGTCTGCCCTATCACCTCCATGTCATTATATGCCCTGACCAGGACAATCTGCGAGTTCCCCCCCGACACCAATAGGCAGAGGAACGGATACTTGGGTGTCTCTTTGTGTGCCTCGGGCTCTTGTATGAAATGAGCCAGCACATGCCCTTGCAGGTGGTTGACATCGACCATCGGGATGCCCAACGAACGGGCAAACCCCTTGGCAAAGGACACCCCCACGAGCAGCGACCCCATTAGCCCCGGGCCACGGGTGAAGGCCACCGCGGAGAGCTGTTCCCTGGCGATACCAGCCCTCTTGATGGCTTGATCCACCACCGGCACGATATTCTGCTCATGGGCACGCGAGGCAAGCTCAGGCACCACCCCACCATAACTTTCGTGCACAGCCTGACTGGCCGTCACGTTCGACAGCAACTCGCCATTCTTGATGACTGCCGCCGAGGTATCGTCGCACGAAGACTCTATACCTAATATTACAATATCTTCCATTGTCAGTTATTATGCAGGAGCACAAGTATGCCCCAATTCAATTGCAAAGATACGAATAAACGAGCGAGAAATATCAAGCTTGCTTGAATATTTATCACTGCGAGTGAAAGTATCTTCTTGGCGAAGCCATAAAGATACGTACAAATTTCAATTATACGAAAAGAAGGCAGGGAAATCCGATTGACACGCCACAGAGATACTAAAAGCGGTGGGCCACAAGCCCACCGCAAAAATTCGTAAGATTTCAACATTTACTCCCACAAGTCGCCCCATTGTCGAGGGTCTCTCTTGCGTACACCGGCCACTACATTATCTTCTGTCTCATCCTCTGTAGGGAACGATGCTGCGAACAATGTTGGCTCCGTTTCCACACATTCCAATTCCGGTTTTATATATTTATCTTTCATTGCGTTTATCTAATGATAACCTTTCGGTTGTTAATAATATAGATACCCTTTTCCAATCCTTGGAGACCTTGCAGAGTATCAACACCCTCACGTACCAGCTTTCCGCTTGCGGTATACACATTGGATATCGCAGCATCACTTTCCTCTATGGGAGCAATGTCAGTCTCCTTATCCCCATGCTTTACCCGCATTGCGGCAGGCTGGACTCCATCTGCTATCAGCTGGATATAGGCACGGAAAGGCATCACCTTACCGTTTGCACCCACCTTTACGAATTCACCGGTAGCAGCGTTGAACACATAGTACGCAGTATTCTCATCAGAATTGAGCGATGTAGTTGTATAACACCCTTTCATTCGGATATTATCCAAGCCTACCTCATTCAGCGATCCGGTTGCGGCTATATCCACAATCTCCAGTTCAGCAAACGGCATCATCTCACTGCTGCACTTCACAATATATGGAGTATTCGCTACCATCTCGTCCACTGCCGTGAACGTGATGGTGGAGCCGTCATACCCACTCAGTTTCTCTATCTGCACTCCAGCATCTTTCAGTGCGCTCACCTGTTCGGCAGAAACGGCAAATGGCAGACATACCGTAGACCAATACTCTTCCACAAAGGTGCGGTCAAAATAGGCTTTACCTCCGGCCATTGTTTCTTCCACGCTGAAACTGTACTCACCATCATGCAGATACAGGTCGTCACAACGATAGGTGTCGCCATCAACCTCCACGACACTCTTTCCTGCCAACTGCTCAGCACATGCCGAACCGGCCTTCACATAATACAGTGCATTCTTGTTGGCCGTCTCTATGGCAGCACCGATTCCTTCAGTCGCTTCCATACGGATGGTCGTTGCCGTATTGGAGGCCAGATCCGCATTGAGACTTTCCACGACCCACGAAGGGATATACCCTGTGAAGTCCTTGAGATTGACCTCCTCGGCAGTCTTCAGCGGAGAGTCGCCAATCACACAATACGAAGTAGACTCACCCGGCTGTATATCCGTACTTCCCGTAATGGTCAATACCGTACCTTTTATATATATAGGATGTATACCCGGCTGCATCGCCTCATCCGTCAAGTAATACACCTTAAACAGTTCACCACTGTCACCGATGATACGATCAGCCTTTGAGCTGAATACAACAATACGATACCAACCACCTTCCACCAGGTCATAGAGTACCTCGTGATTCCACGTGATGGCACCGCCACGTCCCGTAGTGTACGGGAAGCGGTCAGTGCTCAGTTCAAACGGGTCATACCCGCTCACATCATCTATCGTCATACCCTCAGGCAGCAGCAGGTCGAACTGCAATGCCCATATCTCAGCCGAGGCGTTGTTCATCGCCACACTGAAACAAAGCGCATCATCGACCGTCGCCCCAGCCTTTGTCTCGAAAGGCACGACTTGCAGCACATCCTCGGCACGTATTGTGCCGATAGATGTGATACATATAAGTGCTATAATTAACTTTTTCATTTCTGTAGTTTTGTTTATTTTAGAATTTATTCCTCCAATACGATGTTCACCACGCCCATAGCATCGGTCACGTTGATGACATTGTCCTCATTCACGTCCGACACCTCTTCGATGAATACCTCCGTCTTCTGCTCCAGCACATTGGTGATGAGGTTCATCGCATCGGTAATGTTCACCACATTGTCACCGTTCGTGTCGCCGCGCTTGTATATGGCAATACGTCCGTTGCGAGTAGATGCCGTGAGATGCGTTCCGTCGGCCTCCGTTACCGAGACCTGATTAATCTTCACGCGCCCCGATGTACCTGTGGCATAGTCTTCAGGAACAGTTACGCGGAAGCGTAGCAGTTCAGAGCTGCCGGCAGGTATTGTTCCACCAATCATCGAAAACACATACATCGTATCGTCCACGGCTGCGAACGACACCTCATAGCCCGTAGCCTTGTCTGACAGATACACATTGTCCAGGTCAGGAGTCAATCCCGCAGGGAAGGTCACCTGGAAGGTCATATCGTACAGGTCGTCGAGGTTCGACAACGTGAGCGGCACATCCAGCACATCGCCGGGCTTGCCTATCACCGTCATCAGGTAGAATGAGTACATCTTGTCTTCGGGCATCGACGGTTCCGAAGGACTGGCAGGAGAGAACGCAAACACAGCCTCGAACGCCACATTCTCCTTGCCCATCGTATAGGAGAACGACCTGAGTGTAGTGTACAGCTCGCCATTCAGATACCAGCCCACAAACACATATCCATCGTTGACCGTGACGCAGAGTGTGGTACTCGTACCTTCCAGCAACCGTTTGCTGCCCACGCTCACCGTACCGCCATCTTCGGTCGACACCGTAATGTTGTGACGCAATATCGGGTCGGACGGTTCCGAGGGGCTGGATGGGTCGAAGACAAAGTGTGCCGTCAGTGTTTCGTTCTCGGCAGTAGTGGTATAGGAGAACGAGCGGCTGGTCGATACCGTCTCGCCTTTCGAGTTGGTCCAGCTGACAAACTTGAAGCCTTCATCAACCGAAGCACTTACACTAACTTCCTTTCCTGCAAGATACTTTCCTCCACCGCTCACCGAGCCGCCCATCTCGGCAGCCAGTGTGAGGCGGAAGTATTGCGTCAGTGCAGGCTCTGCCGGTTCCGAAGGTGCACTCGGAGAGAATACAAAGTGAGCCGTCAGCACCTCATCACCCTCGCCCTTCACATAGTTGAGCGAACCGGTGGTAGACACCACATTGCCCTCTTTGTCGGTCCATTTTTCAAATACATATCCCGTAGCACTCGATACGCGCAACCCTACGGTAGTCCCCGGCACATAGCGTCCACCGCCATACACCGTGCCGCCATCCGAGGGCACAGCCACCACGGTCAGTTTCCGTGGAGCCACACCCGGCTCGGCAGGACTTGCAGGGTCAAAGTCATCCTGTCCCCAGGCAACGAGGCTACACAGCAGCATCGTCAGCAAGGACAAATATCTTATTCTTCTCATATAGACTACGACTTTACTTTACAGTTACCTTGCTTGTTCCATTCACCGTGCGCACGAGATACGAACCTTCCGGCAAGTTGCCGAATGTCACGCTTCCCTTGCTCTCCTGCTCAGCCACCTTGCGGCCATCAACAGCAAATACGGTAACCATACCCTCAGCGCCGCTCACTACGATAGCATTCTCTACGCTCTTTACTGTGAATCCTGCAGCAGTAGCCTCATCTATGGCTGTGGTAGAAGCCTTCGAGATGCTCAGTGTGAAACGTCCGTTATAGGTGCCGCCATCGGCAGTGAATGTATACTCGCCCAACGAGAGGTCGTGGGTAGTGCCGGCCACGTGGTCGATGAGCACCACCGTCTGGGCATCATTGCGTGGCATGCTGATGGTGTGCTTTCCGCTTGCAGCTATCACCACACCTAATTGCACATTGCCGTCGCCCACGGGGCGCTCGTTGATGGCATACTCCGTGGCCTCGCTGTCGAGCGTGTAGATCTGAGGCACACCGGCATCCATCGTGAAGAACTTGCTGGCATCGCGCTCCGTCTCATACTCCATCAAGGCTGCATCGTTGAGTACCACGCGGGTCTTGTCCGTCAGGTCACCGGCACTGATGACCACATCCACCAACTGGCGACTACCCATCGCAGCTGTTCTCTTGGCCGGTGCACTCGACTGGTTGGTGATCTCGCTTGTCAACTGACGGCCGGTCTCGGGGAACGAGATATACTCCGTACCCTCAGGACACTGCACGAAGAATGCTTCATTGGGACGGATGGCATAGTCATCATCAATGATTGAATAAGCTGTATAGGTCTTTGCACTAACATTATATACAGTAATCGGAGCCGTAAAGTTGAGCGTATGAATATTGAAATAGCATTGCCAGGGATTACCTACGAGATTCCAACCACTATTTGAGACCGTCTCCGATGGATTGGCAGCCAAGGCTTTAATAAACTCTTCGTTCGATACTACATACTGCTTGCTTTCATTATCCATTGCACGGAATGTCAGTGTAGTGGCAGCGCTTGCCTGCACGATAAAGCCAGTACCGGCCTTTATCACATCTTCGGCTGCATAGTTCTTCCAATTACCTTTTGCTCCGTCAACAGCTCTGCTTGCTCCGTCATAATAGCGGATAGCCAACTTAGCATTAGCATCATTGGTCACCTCACCTACAGTAAAGTCGAAGGGAAGACTGACAAAATACCAGGTTTTTTCCTTGATGCGATAATTATGGATATATTCACCTGCTATTGTAGTAGCATCGTTGTTTACAAGGATCCTGCCATAGTATCCACCAACTCTATCCATAAAAGTGACCAGCGTGTCTATAGCCTGTGCATTCTCTCCATTAATTTTTATAGAACCTGTTTTTGCCACTGTTATATTGGGAATTCCTTCTATACGTTCACGATTATTGAGTACCAATTCGCCTCTGATTGTCCAGTCCTTTATATCTGAAGTGTTGAATCCCTCTATCTTGTAATTATACCAGTATTCATCTAACTTGTATGCGTTCACAAGGAAAGAAGGCACTTTAATTGTAATATTTTCAGCGACACACCCATTAAGGAAACCATCTTTGTAGCTACCATCAACAAGTGTCGGAGATTTCAGTACTAAGGTATTCAGTTTTTCACATCTGGTAATTACATATTGAAGACTTGCCTTATAAAATGTTGTAGGGAACTCTGCATATACCAAGCTGTTATTGTCATTAAAAGCATAAGACAAACCATCTCCACCATTCTTCCAGGTCGTCAACGCTTCTGGCACAAACAAAGAATCTGTTCCACATGAGTGGAATGCATCACGCCCAATAGTCGTAAGGGTACTGGGAAGTCTTGGGTTAAACTTTCCAGAATTTCCAAGATTATAAAATGCATAAGAATCAATAGTTTCTAACCCCTCGTGCAAAACAAAGGTATTAAGATTATAACACATCCAGAAGCAATGCTCAGGTATGTATGTCATACTATCAGGATAATCAACCTCTCTCAAAGAATAGCAATAGCCAAAAGCATTATTTCCTATATCTTCCATGCCTGCAGGCAACATTGCCTCCGTAAGCATACTGTTCGAGAATGCATACGTCTCTATAGTCTTTAATGTTGACGGAAAGTTCATCTTCTTTATATAAGACTGGTAAAAAGCATACTTTCCAATACTTATCAAACCCTCAGGAAGAGAAATCTTGTGCAAGTAATTACATTTAGGGTTATCACCATATCCACGATAGAACTGTTTATCAGGTATGGCAGTTATCTTCGCTTCACTAAGGTCTAAGTCATACAAATTAACCATCATGTCGAGCTTTGCCCAGTCATCATCGTTCATTTCGCCTATCACCTTCAGTCGGCGAACATCCTTTACGTGGTCTACATTGTAGAGTACTTCTGTGCCCAAGCTTCCGGGTTCCAATAAGTTGACCTCAAAGATAGGAGTAGCTTCTATGCCTATACTATAGATACTTCCAGACATAGAACTCTTTGCAGATTGGTTAACAAATCTCCATTCTATAGTGTGCGTGCCTGCCTCCAGTTCTATAAAATGTCGTTGAATGCTTGAAAATTCGTTAAGAGAAGCAATATCCAGTATATGCTCGTTATCTACAAAAAGGCGCATAACCCCTGATGAGCTACCACATTCAGCACCAAAGTCGAGAGTTGCGTGTTGGTCTACCGTCACAGTCGCTATTAGATTTACGCTGTCTTTGTACTGAATACCACTATTGGACAGATGAGCTGCTTGAGTTGAGGTTGATTTATAAGTCGCCCAAGACCCGTTATTACTATATTCCAATAAAATAGGAAAATCTGAAGTCTCAGGGAAATCATATGCTGTAGTTAACGACAGCGCATTAGTCAATGTCGTTGCAGCAGTAGTCAGTTCCTCTGTTGTGCTTTCTGGATTGTCATAGATGGTTTCGTATTGATCAATCGTATAATTGTACGGATTCATTGCCTCCAATGCAGTATATAACTTGTGCTCGGCAAAGTATCGCTCAGCCACGGTGGTTTCCATCAGTTGCCACACGATATTGCCTTCGGTCAGGTTGGGTACGATGCGGTCGTCCGTTGCTCCATCAGCATAACCCACATATTCGTTGGCTACATAGTATTGGGTGTTGGCAGTAGAACGCTGAATAACGTAGCCACCTAAACTTTCCTCGATGGTAAAGTAACAGCGACTATCTACATACGAAGAAAAAGATGTTTCGCTGGCATTTGCGTAAAGGCAGTAAGTAGTGGTTCCATTTACAAACTGCAAGGTATACGAGTCATCAGAAACCTGCGCTATAGTAAACGCAGCACCGTATGTGCCCACACCGGGATAGGTGCTGTTCACTGTGCTTCGTGTCAGGAACTTACCTGTCCCTACATTATAAAGGTAATAAGTCTTCCCACTCTCCAATGTTGTGAAGTCGGGCAATGTGGGAGCCACTCTCTCTGCCCATACGGATGTGCAGAGGCAGATGCTTGCCACGAGAAGGGCAAGGCGTGTTTTTGTTCTGTTCATTTTGTTTCTTGTTTTTTCGGTGAATAATAAAAATAACTTGGCGGGAAACTGTTTCTTTTAATTTATTTCGAGTTTATCTAAGAGGTGTTTTCGAGTAGCTTTTTCTTCTCAGGATGCAGCAAATAGTGGTCTATTTGCAAAACCTGAGGAGGGAAAGATGCCGAAAAGGACCTTAGAGAAACCGAAAAGCTTGTACACAACGCATTTAGCGATAAATTTAAAGAACAGTTTTTTAGGTTGGTCTAAAAACAAGAAGGACGTAAACCGTCATCGTTCGCTTACAACCAACCAGGTACCGCCAAGTAACCTTCACCGGATAAGCATATAGACAGTCTACGTCCATAACAGACGCAAACCTTTGTCTTGCTTATTCTCCGATTGAAATTGGCGGTTTCGGTTGGTCAGAACAAGTAACAAAAGTTTCGTTGCGGGATACCGCCCCTTAAGTGGAGCGCATTCCCTATTTACGTTCTTCTGTTTCGAACATCAAGGTCGTCTCACGTCCTTAAGATGTTCTAATGCAGCAATCACACTTTCTGTTTCGTACTTTCAGTTTATTTAAATGGTTATACAAAATATTATCAATCATTCCCAATCAACTCAACTGTCACCGTGCATACTACACAATGATACTGCAAACTTACATAAAAAAAGTGATTTTTACGCCAGTTCTATAAAAAAAACGTTTTTTTAGCGAGAAAAGCAATATTTTCGACCTGCACGATTGCCTTAGATGATCACGAAGATGATTTGACCTCACACAGATCTCACAAATCTCACAGAAGGCAAGTCGCTTCGCCCTTGCTGCCATCCGGCTGCCAACACTCGGCACTGCCGACAAGCTGCGAGCCTTTTTGCGATGCAGCCCTCTGTGAGATTTGTGAGATCTGTGTGAGACATTAAGTCTGTGTGAAGAAAGTCTGTTATTTCTACACTATATATTTTATATCCCAAGGTTTGGGATATATGTACCAAGCCTTGGGATGTACGTACCAAAGCTTGGGATATACATACCAAGTCTTGGGATGTAAAATATATGACGAAGAAAAACTATTCTAATCGCTACTTACGCTTCGGTTTATCGTAAGTTAAGACCGGTGCCTGCCTTAACTTAAGCCTCACGATTGCCTCAAGCGGGCTTCGTCTCTCACCACTGCCATCACGCCATCCATCTGGGCAAGGCCCATCATGCGACCGTGGAAGGAGTAGCCGGCGTTGTAGCCCTTATCCTCATCGCCAAGCATCGTGCGGCCATGGTCCACACGCATAGGCACATCGGGATTCTCGCGCTCGAAGATACGCACCACCTCGATGAGGTTGGCACGTCCCTTGAGGTGGTCAGCCTCGATGAAGTCGCCGTTGGGCAACACATCGGTACTGCGTAGATGCACGAAATGGGTGCGACGGGCATACTTGCGTGCCAAGGCAGGCACATCGTTCTGTATGCCGGCCGAGAGCGAGCCACAGCAGAAGGTGAGTCCGTTGTGCGGGTTGTCCACGGCACCGAGGAACCACTCTATATCCTCATCGCACGTGACGATGCGCGGCAGTCCCAGCAACTGACAGGGAGGGTCGTCAGGGTGTACACATAGGTTCACCCCATACTCCTCGCACACGGGCATCACGGCAGCAAGGAAATAGCGCATGTTCTCACGCAGTGTGTCGCGGTCGATGCCGTCGTATAGCGCCAGCAGTTCGCGGAAACGGCTCACGGGGTCGGCATCGCGTTCGCTGATATTGCCGTTCACGAACCCCTGTGTCTTCACGATGATGGTGTCCACCAATGCACGACGTTCCTCCTCGGTGATGGTCTTGTGCATCTCGGCGGCAGCAGCAAGCTCCTCGGCCGTATAGTCGGCCTCGGCACCGGGACGGCACAGGATGTAGCAGTCAAAATATACAAACTTGACGCGGTTGAAGTAGAGCGATGTGGACCCGTCGTCCCACGGATGGTCCAGCTCGGTGCGTGCCCAGTCGAGCACAGGCATGAAGTTGTAGCACACGGTCTTCACGCCCGCCTTGCCTAAATTGGCCAGGCTCACCTTGTAGTTCTCGATGAGGGCATCGCGCTCGGCACCACCATACTTGATGGCCTCGCACACGGGCAGGCTCTCCACCACCGACCAGCGCAGTCCGTAGCTCTCGATATATTGCTTGAGGTCATTGATGGCCTCAAGGGTCCAGACATCTCCGTTGGGCACGTCGTGCAATGCCGTCACGATGCCTTCCACACCTATCTGCCGCAGCATCGGCAGCGTTATCTTGTCGTTCTTGCCGAACCATCTCCACGTCTTTTCCATACTATGCTTCTTGTCAATTATATGTTACGGTGCGACAAATGTACGATATTTCTCCGACACTCTATAGTTAAGTGACACTAAAAAATAAAAAAAGAGGAAGACGGGCTTCCTCTTTTTCGTATGATGCTGGAAAGGTTATTACAGGTTCATGAGCTTCTCAATCTCCTCGAACTCCTTGCCCATATTGAGCATATAGTAGCAGGTGTAGAGACCATTTGTCCAGGCACTCTTCACGTCTGGGTCGCTGCCATCGTCAATCTTGCGCAAGTGCTCATAGATGGGAAGAGCCAGCTTGTAATAGGCGTTGATCTCCTCCTTCTTGGCCTTGTATGCCTTGCTCTTGATATCCAAAGCAGAAGCAGCATCGCTCAAGTCCTGTGCCATCTGGCAGTAGCAGATGCCAAGGTTACGATAAGCACCGGTGTAGTTGGGATCCTGCTCTATGCAAACCTTGTACTCCTCAACGGCCTTGTCATACTCCTTCTGGTTCTGATATACATAACCCTTCACGAAGCGGAAGATGGGAAGAGGATTCTTGGCAAGCATCTCGTCGGCAAAGGCTACCAAGTCATTGGTGTCGCCGCTATTATTATAGTATGAGATGAGGTTTGAGTAGAAATACTCTACTGACGGATACTTCTCTACACCCTCCTTCAAGGCGTTGATCCAGTTGACGGTGTCGCCCAGGTTGATGTACGACATGGCCTTGTACTCAATGGCCTTCTGCGCTACGTCTTCTTTTTTCATAGCCAGATCCACATACTTGAGAGCCTTATTGTAGTCCTCCAACTTCAGACCCGCCAAAGTGGCATAGTATGCAATCTCGGCCATCAGAGTATCGGTTTCTGCGTAGTTGAACGATGCAAACAGAGGAGCGTCAGCTACATCAATATACTTGGAGAAGAGCTCAAATGCCTTTTCGTTGTTGTTGTCATTGAAGTAAGTAACACCACCGCTCACCAGATTGATACGGATGCGTGAAAGCAGCTCCATCATCTCAGGACGATACTTGGCAACGACGTTGCCCTTCTCGTTGGGGATCTGCTCCAATGAGTCGCACACAAGGAAATAATCGAACATCTTGGAGAGGCTACCGAAGAACTTTGCCTGATCGTAAGGCTGCTGAAGATACATCTTCTCATTCTCCTTGTTGTAGATCTGCTCCTGAATCTTGCCGGCTGTATACCAAGTGTCAGGGTTTGATGCTGTATGCTTGTTTTCCATAGCAGCCTCGATGAGGGCTTTGGCCTGATCCACATTACCGTCAACGGCATTGAGCGCACCCTGTGCCTCTCTGAGAACCTTGTTTGCGGCCTTTATCTCGGCCTTGAGTGCCTTGGCAGCTTCCTTGGCAGCCTTCTTGGCAGCCTTGTCATCGGCTTGTGCAAAGGTGATGGATACTGACATCACTGCTGCAGCCATTAATAATAATACTTTTTTCATACTTTTAATGATTTAGTGATTATTGATTAGTTAACTTCATTATTCGTTGATATGTTCGGTAGCATCCGAGATTCCGGCGTTCTCCGACAACTCTATAGCCGGTGCCTCTCCCTCTACGATCTCTGTATCCTGCACATCGGGTTCCTCTGTAGTCACCTTACATACTGAACTGATTTGGTCGTTGCGCTTGCCGAGGTTGATGAGTCGTACACCCTGTGTGGCACGACCCTGGATGCGCACATCAGCCACCTTGAGACGAATCACCACACCCGACTTATTGATAATCATCAGGTCATTATCGTCAGTCACGGTCTTGATGGCCACAAGCTTGCCGGTCTTCTCGGTGATATCCAGCGTCTTCACGCCCTTGCCACCACGATTGGTGATGCGATATTCCTCCACATCGCTACGTTTACCATAGCCCTGCTCAGAAACCACCATGATGTTTTCATACTCGGCATCGTTGATTACAATCATGCCTATCACCTCATCCTGCCCGTCTTCGTCGAGTGTCATACCGCGAACACCGGTTGCCGTACGCCCCATCTCACGCACCACGCCCTCATGGAAGCGGATGGCGCGACCATTCTTGTTGGCAAGTACGATTTCGTTGTCACCGTTGGTCATTGCCACCTCAATCACTCGGTCATCTTCACGGATAGTGATGGCGTTCACACCATTGGTGCGTGGACGCGAGTATGCCTCCAGACAAGTCTTCTTCACCACGCCGTTCTTGGTACAGAACATCAGGTAGTGTGAATTCACGAAGTCCTTGTCAGCAAGGTTTCTCACATGTACGAATGCGTTCACCTTGTCATCAGGATCAATGTTGAGCATATTCTGGATGGCGCGTCCCTTCGAGTTCTTGGTACCTTCGGGGATTTCGTATACCTTGAGCCAATAGCAACGTCCCTTCTGGGTGAAGAATATCATGGTATTGTGCATGGTAGCCATATAGATGTACTCTACGAAGTCGGATTCACGGGTGTCGCTACCCTTAGAGCCTACACCACCACGGTTCTGTGTGCGGAACTCGCTCAGCGGAGTACGCTTGATGTATCCGAGGTGAGAGATGGTGATTACCATTTCATCATCGGCATAGAAGTCTTCGGGGTTGAACTCCTCAGATGAGTATACAATCTCTGTCTTGCGGTCATCGCCATACTTGTCTGACACCTCTGTGAGTTCGTCCTTCATCACCTGCTTACAGAGATCGTCATTGACGAGGATCTCATTCAAATGGGCGATGAGCTTCATCAGCTCGTCATACTCGGCATGCAGCTGCTCTTGCTGCAGGCCAGTAAGCTGACGCAGACGCATCTCCACGATAGCGCGAGCCTGAATCTCGGTAAGCGTAAAGCGCTCCATAAGGCCAGTGATGGCATCGGCCGGTGTACGTGCCGACTTGATGATGCGGATTACCTCATCGATGTTGTCCGAGGCGATGATAAGTCCTTCAAGAATATGGGCGCGCTCCTCTGCCTTGCGCAAGTCATACTTGGTGCGACGGATTACTACCTCATGACGGTGCTCTACGAAGTACTTGATGCAATCGCGAAGCGAGAGCACTTTAGGTCTCAGTTTGTTGCCTTCACCACAAGGGATAAGAGCCACGCTGTTGACACTGAAGGCAGTCTGCAGCTGGGTCATCTTGAACAGCTTGTTGAGCACTACGCTGGCATTGGCATCGCGCTTCACATCAATCACGATACGCATACCGTCCTTGTCCGACTCGTCGTTGACATTGCTGATGCCGTCAATCTTCTTGTCGCTCACAAGACCGGCAATATACTTGATAAGCTCGGCCTTGTTTACACCATAAGGTATCTCGGTCACGATAATCTTATCGTGGTTCGTGTCGGTCTCGATTTCGGTCTTGGCACGCATTACCACACGTCCTCGGCCAGTCTCGTAGGCATCCTTCACGCCGGCCATGCCATAGATATATCCTCCTGTAGGGAAGTCGGGAGCCTTCACATACTCCATCAGTTCCTCGGTAGTGAGCTCGGGATTGTCTATATAGGCCACACAAGCGTTGATTACCTCACGCAGGTTGTGTGTAGGCATATTGGTAGCCATACCTACGGCAATACCCGTGGCACCGTTCACCAGTAAATTGGGGATACGGGTCGAGAGCACACAAGGCTCCACATCCTTCTCGTCATAGTTGGGCTGGAAGTCTACAGTTTCCTTGTTGATATCCTGCATCATATCCTCGCCGATCTTGTTGAGTCGAGCCTCGGTATAACGCATGGCAGCAGGGCTGTCACCGTCGATCGATCCGAAGTTACCCTGGCCATCAATCAGTGTGTAGCGCATAGCCCACTCCTGTGCCATACGCACCAATGAGCCATAGATGGACGAGTCGCCATGAGGGTGATACTTACCCATCACGTCACCCACGGTACGTGCTGACTTGCGGTATCCCTTGTCCGAGGTGTTACCCTCTTTCATCATACTGTAAAGGATTCTTCGGTGAACGGGCTTGAGACCGTCGCGCACATCAGGCAAAGCACGTTCCACAATCACCGACATAGAGTAGTCGATATACGATTTGCGCATCTCCTGCTCAATATCGACCTTAATGATTCTGTCTTGATCTAAATTCATATTTTAATAGTAATTCTGTCGAAACATAAAAACGTGTAAAATTACACACTTTTCGTGACATGACAAATTATTTAGAAGAAAAAAGCGCTTGTGAATCCCATTCAGCAGTTTATTCACAAGGAGGGAAAGAAGCTAAGAAAAAGCCACCTACGGACGCACCACTACCGTATAGAGCGACTCGGGATGCAGGTATCGCCGGGCAAGCTGTTGCAAACAAGCGGCATCTGTAGTGCAAATGGCTCTCACAGTATCTTCAATGTGGGTTTGCGGAAGTCCCAGATGCTCCATGAAGATATAGGCATCGGTCAATGAAAAGGCACCCTCATAGTTGCGGCATATCTCTCCGGTCATGTAGTTGCGCACCATACGAAGCTCCGCATCGGGCACCAATTGTGCCTGCAAGCGCAAAATCTCGTTCCTCACCTCATCCATCACCTCTTCAGCCTTGTCTGCAAGCGCTTCACAGCTCACCATAAACATCACCTGTGACGTGTTGGTTACAAGGTCAGAGCCGATATGGTAAGTATAGCCCTTGCTCTCACGTACATTCTTCATCAGTCGGCTACCGAAATACCCGCCAAGCACCGTGTTGAGCACTCGCATAGGCAAATAGTCAGCCTCCTTCACATCCATCAGCAAGCATCCCATACGAATACTACATTGTACTGAGTCAGGATGCATAATAACAGCATTTCGCTCATTGGCTGGCGACAAGGAATACTCTCTATCACCCACGAGGCTACTACTGCCCCACTCCATCCGACCAAAAAGAGACTCCACTTGAGAAACCACACCATCGTCGATACTGCCAGACAAATAAATAGCACAATTGCGCGAGCCATAATAACGGCCATAGAAATCGACCAAAGCATCCGTATGCAGAGCATCATAGTCTTCAGGCATTGTAGACATGCCACAAGGATGAGTCACGCCATACACACTATACCGAAGAGCACGCATAGCGAGCACTTCGCCCTTTTGCATATTGACCTGGAACTGGGCTTTATTATTTGCACGTATCGTCAGAAAGTGCTCTTCACTGAAAGCAGGCTCAAAGAGCATACGTTGCACGAGAGCTATCGTTTGAGGAAAAAACTTCTTCAATGTATATAGGGTGACGAAGGTACGGTTCATCGCAACACTTAGCTCAAGCCACGCCCCATAATAGTCGAGCCGCTCGGCAAAGGATGATGACGAATATCCACGGCACCCCTCACGCAACATTCTACAAGTAAAGAGCGCCTGCAACTTCTGCGTCTGATGCCATTGCCCCACCGAAAACACAAAATCGATGCGCACCACCTCTTGCCCTGCGGCTTCTATCATATATAGAGGTATACCATTGGGAAAGACCTGCCGTCCCGGTTTACGGAAGGTAAACGGCAGGCTCTGCACCATAGGGGGGACGGTACGATCAAGCATTTTCTCCAAGATTATTCAAAGAAGTCATCCAACTGCTGTTCGTCTGTATAGTTGGTCACGACGGTTTGCTGTTCACAAGGATTAAAGTCTTCGGGGATATTGAACGTCTCATCCTGCGAATAGCCCAAGGTCTGGTCGGCATACACTTTTTGCATATACAACGCCCAGATAGGCAATGCCATAGAGGCTCCTTGTCCGTCGCTCATACTCGTGAAGTGGATGTCGCGGTCATCACCACCAACCCAACAGCCACTAACAAGCGAAGGAGTATAGCCCATAAACCAGCCATCGGCATTGTCGTTGGTCGTACCCGTCTTACCTGCAATCTCGGCTGTCAGTTTATAGCGGAAACGGAGTCGACGGCCCGTACCTTCGTCAACCACAGCCTTCATCATATCAATCATCTTATAGGAACTCTCCTTGCTAATTACCTCAAATGTCTTCGGGGTGAAAGTAGCCAGGATATTCCCTTCATTGTCTTCGATACGAGTAACAAAGAGCGGTTCAGTACGTATCCCATTGTTCGGGAAGGCAGTATAGGCACCTACCATCTCACCCACCGAAATGTCGCAAGGACCGAGACAAAGCGAGGGGGTGGGTTGGATATCTTGGTTGCGAATACCAAACTGATGTATCAGGCTCTTGAAGGCATAAGGATTAAGCTTACTCATCAGATAGGCCGAAATCCAGTTGTTGGACTGCGAAAGACCCCAGCGCAAGCTCACTACCTTGCCATAATCATCCTTATTGCCCGTATTGCGCGGTATCCAGATCTGTCCGTCCTCCGTAAGTATGGTTTGCTCCACATTGCGTGTCTGGTCGCAAGGCGAGAATCCGTTCTCCATAGCCAAGGTATACAGATAGGGTTTGATGGTAGAACCAACCTGACGACGCCCAACCATTGCCATATCATACTGAAAATGGGTGTAGTCCGGACCACCCACATAAGCCTTCACATAGCCCGTAACCGGATCCATCGACATGAATCCCACACGAAGGAAATGCTTATAATAGCGGATAGAGTCCATAGGCGACATGATGGTATCACGGCTGCCAGTATATGCAAACACACGCATCTCGCGTTTCACGTCAAACGTATCGCGTATAGCCTCGTCAGAGTAGCCAGCCTTCTTCATGCCACGATAACGGTCGGTTTGTTTCATGGCACGCACAAGCAAGTTCTCAATCTCTGCAGGCTTGAGGTTATCGTACGGAGCATTGCGATGCCCTTTCTTTGACTTGAAGAAGCGTGGCTGTAAATACTCCTTGATATGTTCGTCCACAGCTTCCTCGGCATATTGCTGCATACGCGAATCCAACGTAACGAATATCTTCAGTCCGTCGGTATAAAGATTGTAGTTGCTACCATCCTTCTTCTTGTTCTTGTTGCACCAGCCAAAGAGCGGATTGTTGGCCCAGTCAAGCGAATCTTCATAGAACTTCTGCATCTGCCATCCGCGATAGTTCTTCTTTACGGGTTCCTTAGCCGTAAGCACCCCACGCAAATACTCTCGGAAATAGGGAGCCGGCCCCAGCTTATGGTCTACCCTACGGTAATTGAGCACCAAGGGAGTTTTTTGCAGTGAGTCAGTCTCTGCTGCTGTGAGGCAATTGTTCTTCTCCATCTGAGAAAGCACCACATTACGTCGTTTCCGTGTGGTCTCGTTACGACGCACTGGATTGTAGAGCGACGAGTTCTTGCACATACCCACTAACGTTGCAGCCTCCTCGACAGAGAGTTCCTTGGGCTCTTTGGAGAAGTAAGTGTTAGCTGCCGTCTTTATACCGATTGCATTGTTGCCGAAATCATATTTATTGAGATACATCGTCAGTATCTCTTCTTTGGTATAGTACTTCTCTAACTTCACTGCGATAACCCACTCGATAGGCTTTTGGAAGAGACGCTCAATCTTGCTGCCCGCCACCTCTGTATACAGCTGCTTGGCCAGCTGCTGAGTAAGCGTACTACCACCTCCCGAGCCAGACTGACGCAACAGGCCGGTCTTAATGATGGCACGCATCAAGGCACGGAGGTCAATACCTGAATGTTCCGTAAAGCGGACATCCTCAGTGCTTATCAGTGCCTCAACCAACTTCGGGGAGAGATCTTCATAATTGGTCCAAACACGATTCTCCCTACTATATGAATAGGTGCTCAGCAACTTGCCGTCTGCAGAGATAATCTGTGTTGCAAACTTATAATTGGGATTCTCCAACTCTTCCACCGGAGGCACGAACCCTATCCATCCTTTTGTGATAGAATAGAAAATCAGGAATGCAGCAATAAGACCTACTGCCAACAGTGCCCAAAGAGCATAAATTATTTTCTTCAGCATAGCGTATACAAATTCAGCAACAAAGGTAATTAAAATTATTGGGTATGCCCTACACGTTCATTGTAAGATACACGATATAGCCAATGTAGCATAGCAGGAAGATAGCGCCTTCAACCCTATCCAACATCCTTTTCTTGAAGGTGAACGCAGCTAACCACAACAACACAATCGCCACAATAACCACAACCATATCTACCGTCGAGATAGTCTGAATCTCAAATGGAGATATTACAGCACTGGAACCAAGGATGAGCGAGATATTGAATATGTTGGAACCTATTACGTTGCCTAAGGCCAACTGATTCTGTCCTTTCATGGCTGCTACAATGCAAGTCGCCAGCTCAGGCAGTGAGGTACCCACGGCCATCAATGTGATGGATATGAAAGCCTCCGACACATGGAACTTCTCGGCAATACTCACCGTGTGATCCACAAACACCTGCCCACCAAAAACCAGACCTGCCAATCCAAGTACTATGAAAACAAGAGCCTTAACCATCGGCATCGGTTTGACATTATCTTCCTCTTCATCGTTCCCGTTCTTTGCCGACTTGAAGGAGTCAATCATAAATACCCCAAATATCGCCAGAAGATAGAGGGCATCACTGCGAGAGATTCCCGGAGTACCCATCTCGCCAAACAAGCCAAAGCTATTGTACAGCATCAGCATAAGGAACAATGACGCAAGAATGGCAAACGGGATATCCTTACGAATATTGCTCTTGGTATATTTGATAGGCGAGATCAATGCCGTGACACCCAAGATGAGCAGGATATTACAAATGTTCGATCCCGTCACATTACCCAATGCCATATCACCATGCCCTTGGATTGCTGAAATCAGACTCGACACCAATTCAGGCATCGAGGTACCTATACCAACGATTGTCATACCAATGACAAATTCACTTATTCCATATTTACGGGCTACACCCGAGGCCCCTTCTACGAGCCAATCAGAGCCGACAAGTATCAACACCAGGCCGGCTACAATCCATAAAATATCAATCCACATCTATCCTCTACTTATTAATTCTTATTCTATCAACTATTGAATTTCCTTTCCGAATGGCATCAATGCAAGTACGGCCAATTTGAAATGTTGTTTACCAAAAGGAATACCTACGATAGTGATGCAGAAAAGAAGTCCAATCACGGCGTGAGTCAGTGCCATCTCTATACCACCAAATACAATCCAAAGTATATTCAGAAACATCGGCCAGCATCCCATCTCTCCATTCTTATCTCTCACCTCACGACCAAAAGGGAATAGTGAAAGGCCTGCCATCTTGAATAACTGTACACCCACGGGGATACCTATAATCGTGATGCAATATGCAATACCCAAGACAAAATAGGCTGCAGCCATGACAAACCCGCCAAAGACCACCCAAATAATATTACCTATAAATGACATCATATATTATTCTAATCAATATTTATTGCAAAGGTACTACAAACGAGCGAAAAACATAAAGCTTGCTTTAATCTTTTTCCCAGCGAGTGCAGTGTACCTTCGCGTTTTACTGCAAAGGTACTACAAACGAGCGAAAAACATAAAGCCTGCTTTAATATTTTTCCCAGCGAGTGCAGTGTACCTTCGCGATTTATTGCAAAGGTACAACAAACGAGCGAAATAAATTCTGTTTTTTTTGGAAAAATCAACAATAAGTACTAATTTTGCAGCGCTTTTCACAAAAAGCAATCAAGGTTGGTTCCGTAGCTCAGCTGGATAGAGCAACTGCCTTCTAAGCAGTAGGTCGAGCGTTCGAGTCGCTCCGGAATCACCAAGAGAGAGAAGTTGCTTCTCTCTCTTTTTATTATAGCGATGCACTCATTGACTCCATCTTCTCTTCCAGTTCGTCAGGCAAGAGATGGAAAAAATCAAATCCCGTCACCTCTTCTACCTTATCTATAGAACATGCATAGTTGCGCAAGGATTCCGTACCAGGCTTATTCTCAAAGATAAACCCTGCAGCCTTGGGTCTACCCTGCTCGTAATCACGCAGCACCACTTTGAAGAAAGCATCCGGTACACGCACCTTATGACGACGACCAATATACTTAGGAGAGGAATCTGCGTAAAAAATAGGGCCACACACGACATATACAACATTGCTATCATCCACCCAACGCCGACACAGCTGTTCCAGATTGTTCCATACCCCCGTATTCAGGTTATGATTTTGTGGACACATATTAGTCATATAGAAACACTCATCCATAGCTCGCCAATGATAGCGATTGTCAGCAGCAGGACACATGTGACCACGATCATACCCACTGCCTATATAATCTTCCGTCGTAACGGCACTGCTGGAGGCCAATTCCGGGTCAGGTTGGAAATCGTTGGTACGGCTCTCACGCTCCACCAGCTCCTCTGCCGTGATATTCCAGGCTACCCAATTAGGCACATTGTACCTTTTATTGAACGACACCGTATAGTTCGTTTTCTTCAGGATTCGCTCCGATACCCCATTAGGAGTTTTAGGAACCTCCATTCCTTCAACCGCACCATATACCACAGCGGTCACATTTTCCTTAGTGGTGCCAGCATCCTCTGCTACCGGAAAGTCAAAGCAATAGAACAAACCTATAGCAGATATCGCAACAAGAACACTCAACAACTTTTTCTTCATCGTAACAAAATGTTAGCTAAACTGTAAAAAACTAAGTACTGGACTATACTTCTTGAGTCCGATATATATGCATTTGATTTCCTGCAAAAAAGGAAGAAATAGGAAAAGATTGCTCAAAATACATCTACAACACCCTCTATACCTAAAACACCACGTTTTGCGGATGCCCCTCGATGAAGGTACGGAGATTGGCTTCGCATATCTGCAATAGGCGAGTACGGGCTTCAATCGTAGCCCACGCGATATGGGGAGTGACGAAACAGTTGCGCACATGCAACAATGGTGAGTCACCGCGTGGAGGCTCCTCACACAAAACATCGATACCGGCAGCGTGGAGCATACCGCTATTTAATGCATCGGCCAAGGCCCGCTCGTCAACGATGGGACCTCGGGCGGTATTGATGAGTATGGCTGTAGGCTTCATCAATGCCAAGCGTCGGGCATCGACAAGGTGGTGGGTATCGGGAGTGAGCGGACAGTGCAGACTGACCACATCGGAGGTAGCAAAGAGTGCGTCAAGAGAAAGTTTCTCGACACCCTCGGGCAGTTCGCTCTGAGATTTTGAAGTATAGGCAGCCACACGCATACCAAAGGCTGCGGCAAGACGTGCCACGGCCATGCCGGTACGTCCCAAGCCAACAAGCCCCATCTGCTTGCCTGCAAGCTCGATGAGGGGACTATCCCAGTAACAGAAGTCAGGATTAGCAGCCCAACGCCCCGCACGATTCTGTAGTGCATAGTAGTCTACGCTCTGGGTGATATTCAGAAGATGAGCCATCACCATCTGTGCCACAGAGTCGGTGCTGTAGGCGGGAATATTGGTCACGATGATGCCATGCCGGCGAGCCGCCTCCACATCTATAATATTATAGCCTGTGGCCTGTACGCCGATATAGCGCAAGCGAGGCAACTGAACCATCTCACGCTCGCCAAAGGCCACCTTGTTGGTGAGCACGACATCAGCATCAATAGCGCGTTCGATAAGCTGCTCGGGAGCAGTGCGCTCATATATCGTGAGATTGCCGTACTGGCGCAAACAGTCGTAACTGAGGTCACCGGGGTTGAGAGCATAGCCATCAAGGATGATGATATTCATTGAGGAAGAGTTTAGAGTTTAGTATTTAGAGTCCCCCCGAGTACTCCGAATTTTCCAGAGTACCCCGAGTGCAAACAATTCAATATCTGTCTTTCCAAAGGTAGCGCATCCGCTCCTTCAACTTCTCTTCGGCGGCATTGGGTTGGGGAGTCCAAAGGCGGGTACCAGTGAGTTCATCGGGAAGGAATTGCTGTTCTACAAAATGGTTATCATAGTCATGAGCATACTTGTATCCGTCGCTGTAACCCAACTCTTTCATCAGCTTAGTGGGCGCATTACGCAGGTGCAACGGTACCGGCAGGTTGCCCGTCTGCTCCACTACACCAAGGGCGGTATTGATGCCCATATAAGCCGAATTACTTTTAGGACTGGTGGCCAGGTATATGGTGGCTTCAGCCAGGGGGATACGCCCTTCGGGCCAACCTATCTTCATTACTGCATCAAAAGCTGCATTGGCGATAAGCAGGGCATTGGGATTGGCCAGACCAATGTCTTCGGAAGCCGAGATGACGAGTCGGCGGGCAATGAATGAGGGATCCTCACCGCCCTGTATCATACGAGCCAGCCAGTAGAGGGCACCATCAGGGTCACTGCCACGGATAGACTTGATGTAGGCCGACACAATGTCGTAGTGCATCTCGCCGTTCTTGTCGTAGGCAAGCGGGTTCTGCTGCAGACGCTCGGTGACAATCTCGTTGGTAACGATAACCTCGTCGCTATTGTCCGCCTCAACCACAAGCTCAAGCGTATTAAGCAACTTACGGGCATCCCCTCCCGAAAAGCGCAGTAGGGCATCGGTCTCACGAACGGTGATGCGACGTTGTTTCAAATAGGCATCTTCGGTGATGGCACGGTCGAGGAGTTCGAGCAGGTCATCCTTCTCCAATGATTTCAATATATAGAGCTGACAACGCGAGAGGAGCGGACGAATAATCTCGAACGAAGGATTCTCCGTGGTGGCACCGATGAGCGTGACAATACCACGCTCTACAGCAGCCAGAAGCGAGTCCTGCTGCGACTTGTTGAAGCGGTGTATCTCGTCAATAAAGAGAATGGGGCTGTTCTTGGAGAAAATGCGGTTCTTCTGCGCACTCTCGATGACCTCGCGCACGTCTTTCACTCCCGAAGCCACGGCGTTGAGCGTATAAAAAGGCACTTCAAGGCGATTGGCAATGATGTGGGCCAACGTAGTCTTTCCCGTACCCGGAGGTCCCCAAAGAATGAACGATGATATGCGCCCCGACTCTATCATACGGCGCATCACGGCATCCTGTCCTACGAGGTGCTTCTGTCCTATATAATTATCGAGCGTCGAGGGACGCAGGCGTTCAGCTAATGGTTCCATAACTTTTTAGAATTGATAAATTACGACATGATACCATAGAACCTTTTCTATATAATCAACTAATCTATCTGCAAAGATATGAAGAATTCGCTAAATGTTGATTCTTTTGTTGGATAAATAAAGGCAATAATATTGGCGTAAAAAGATATCGGCAGCACTCCTTACGGAACGCTGCCGACTGACTTTGCATTTATGATTATCGCTGATTAAGCTACAGCAGAACCAATGAGGAACACGCCTGCAAGAGCCACGATAGCATAGAGCTCGGGGAATACGGCGAAGATCAAAGTCTTGGAGAACACATCGTGACCCTGACCGATAGCAGCCATACCGTTAGCACACACCTGACCCTGACGGATAGCAGAGAACAAACCTACGAGACCGAGAGCGATACCGCCACCAAATACGGCAGCCGCTTGCAGTGAAGTGATATCAGCGGTGAGGATACCGAAGCTGTTGAGCAAGAAGTAACCTGCAAAACCGTAAAGACCCTGCGTACCGGGAAGAGCGGTAAGCACGAGGAAGTTACCAAACTTGTCCACCTTCTTCAAGGCACCAAGACCTGCGTTACCAGCGATAGTTACACCATAAGCTGAACCAATACCCGAAAGGGCAATCATCAAACCAATGCCTACATAGGCAATCAAAAGATTTGCATCCATAATTTTAATTGTTTTAGTTGTTATTAAATTTGTTTTTACTTATTCTTTTTGTTTGTTTTGGAGTTATTTATCTCCTTAATATTACTTCTTGAAAGGTTTATACGCATTACCGCCACCCTCATAACCAGAATTCTTGAAAAACTCCACGAAGGTCAGACGCATGGGGTGAACCATAGAGCCTAAGATATTCATAAAGATATTCAAGCCGTGACCAATAACGAAGATGATAGCGGTAACGATGAAACCAACCACGGGTATATCGGGACTCATACCTGTAGCCAGGCTGTTGAATACACTGGCCAAGATACCTCCCGAAAGGCCGAGGGCAAAGAGGCGAACGTATGAAAGCACGTCGCCCAGCAAACCTGTCACCATATTATAGGCATCCCACAAACCAAGGCCGATGTTGAGGAAGATGTTCTTGCCAGGGCTGTTGTACAAGAGCACCATGCAGCCAGCAATGATCATCACTACCATAAACCACAAAGAGCCTGTGGAGCCCGTCAGCACACCTACGGCAACACCTACAAGGAGCAGTATCCATCCGATGGTGCTCACGGCATACTTGAAGCCCAACTGAATGGTCAGATTCACAGCCTTGAGCATCATACCGAAGAGTATCTGCACACATCCGATGATGAGCGAGAGGTAGAACATGGCCTGATTGTCCTGAAAGAGCAGTGCCTTCATCTTCTGGAAGAAGGGAAGGTCGATGTCGTAAAGGCTGAAACCGAATGCTGTACCGGTGAGGGTACCGCAAATCACCGTTGAGAGTCCGAAGAGGAATACCAACGAACTCTTGAACTCAGGATTGATGAGCTGGAAGAGCTTTGTGAAGATGGGCAATGCCAACATAATCAACGCTCCGTAGCCCATATCGCCAAGGCAGAGACCGAAGAACACGAGGAAGAAGGGCGCGAAGAACATCGTCAAGTCCAACTCGCCATACTTGGGCAACATGTACAACTTGGTCAGCGGCTCGAAGAGTCGGAAGAACTTGTTATTGCTCAGCTGAATAGGAATATCGTCCTCGGGAGTGGGATTATCGACCTGATAGAAGTGCCCTGTCTTGTCAAGGCTCTCGCGTACCTCGGGAAGCACCTTCTCCGGTGCCCAACCTTGGAGCAGCATGAGCTTGTCACCAGCTACGCTATCAGCACTGAGTGCCACCTTGGTAAAGCTGATCTCGTTCTGTAAAGCCTCGTGGGCAGCCCTGAGGTCGGCTAGATGGTTGGTGGCAAAGTCTGCAATCTTCTGCTCTATAGCTGCATTACCAGCCTTGAGTGCCTCAAGTTCGGCTACCACATTACCCAATGAAGTCTGCGGAAGTCGACACATCTCGGCCTCAATGCTGATTTCTGTACCTGGAGCAGTGACAGTGATGAAGTAGACCTTCGACTTGTCCTGATTGATGACGATGGCATTGTACTCACTCTCCCACTCCTCTTTATATAGGCGGGGAGCGCAAGCAAAGAAGTTGATGTCATAGCCAGCCTTCACGAGACGCTCTACCGATGCAGGGGCAAAGTCACCCCATGGTGTCAACGCCTGTTCATCCTTGATGAGAAGTTGCTGACGCTGCTCGTTGATGGTCTTGTCGGCGAGGAGTTGGTCGTATATCTCCAGTAATTCGGAGGGCTCTGCGAACTCTGAGTTCTCGGAGTTCTCAGACTTGGTCTCCACCTTCTGCAACGCCTCAATGGCTGCCGCATAGCGCGACAAGAGACGCATCTGCTCCTGAACTTCAGCATTGTCCAATGTGCCCTGCTGCTTCTCTATCACATGAAGCACGCCAAGCTCACCCATTCTGTCGAGGAATTCCTTATACTCCTTATAGAATACAAGGAATGTGAGTTTTTTCATTTTTGTTATCATAGCTCTTCCTCCATCTCATTAGAAGCCTCGGCGGGTTGCTCCGCTCCGGCACGTTTTTCCAACAGCGTCTTCAGAATCTTCTGTGATGACTTGGAGAGGTTCTCCTCATCTTCCATGAAGCGCTTGATCTTACGCACAGCATCTTGATAACCGGGTATCTGCACCTTCTCGAAGAGGTTCACCTTCTGGGTGGTCTTCTTACGGGCATGCTCGAGCAGCGCCAACTTGGCCTCCATGAACTCGCTCTCAAGAGCCGTACGGGCCAATCCCTGCAAGAGACTGATACCGTCAAAGTACCACTTGGGAGCATTGAAGAGGCTGAAGGGGGTAATATCAAAATCGACATCGCCCAGCACAGGCACTCGCACACCGGCTATTTTCTTCACGTCAAGATGCACGTCCTTCACACGGATGAGCGAGGCATCGAACTCGTTCCAAAGGGCAAACATATATTCGTAGGCCTGAATCTGCTCTTCGAGCGCGGTCTCAAGCCGACGTACATCCTCCTTGCACTTCTTCACCTCCATACGCAGGGCACTCTCCTTATTCTTAATAATAGGTAGTGTGCGCTGACGTACCTTGAGCTGCTTCTCTATCTGCTGAAGTGACGTCTTGTTATATTGAAATTTTATAGCCACGAAATTATCTTATAATTTAATTATGAATTATGATTTGTGAATTATGAATGCATAACTAATATACATTATATATAAATAAGGCATCAGACAAATTATGAATTCATAATTCCTAATTCTTAATTGAAGAGAATCAGAGATTATCTTTCGGCCAATATTGCTCAACCAACTCACGCTTGATGTTCACCTCTTCGGGCTGGAAATACTTGCCAAACAAGCCCCAGGTAACATCGAGCATTTCGGTGGTGTTGAGGTTCACGTCGATAGCCAAGAGCTGGTTTGAGTAGTCCTTGGCGAAGTCGAGTGTACGCTCGTCGTAGTCGGTGAGGTCGAAACCGTTCTCCATCTTGGTCTTGGCATTGGCAGCATCGGCATACAGACGTACGGCAGCATTCATTACCTGCGGATGGTCCTTACGTGTCTTCTTACCCGAAACAAGCTGTTTCAGACGTGAGAGTGAACGGAACGGGTCAACGATAACCTTACCGATATCGCTATCGCGACGGAGGAAGAGCTGACCCTCGGTAATGTAACCGGTATTGTCAGGTACAGCATGTGTGATGTCACCACCAGACAGTGTGGTCACAGCGATGATGGTGATAGAACCGCCTGAGGGGAACTGCACGGCCTTCTCATAGATCTTGGCCAAGTCTGAGTAGAGCGAACCGGGCATAGAGTCCTTAGAAGGAATCTGATCCATACGGTTCGACACGATAGCCAAGGCATCGGCATACGAGGTCATGTCAGAAAGGAGCACGAGTACCTTCTCATTCTTCTCTACAGCAAAGTACTCGGCAGCGGTCAAGGCCATATCGGGAATCAGCAAGCGCTCTACAGGAGGATTCTCCGTTGTGTTGATGAAGCTGATGATACGGTCGAGTGCACCTGCATTTGAGAACACGTTCTTGAAGTAGAGGTAGTCATCGTTGGTCATACCCATGGCACCGAGGATGATCTTGTCGGTCTCAGCACGCAGAGCCACGTTGGCCATTACCTGGTTGAACGGCTGGTCGGGATCGGCAAAGAAGGGAATCTTCTGACCAGACACCAGTGTATTGTTCAAGTCGATACCGGCAATACCTGTCGCGATGAGCTCAGAGGGTTGCTTACGACGTACGGGATTCACTGAGGGACCACCAATCTCCACTTCCTTACCTTCAATCTGGGGACCGCCATCGATAGCGTTACCATAGGCATCGAAGAAACGTCCGGCCAGCTGGTCGCTCACCTTGAGCGAGGGAGCCTTACCGAGGAATACCACTTCGGCATTGGTGGGGATACCGCCTGTACCCTCGAACACCTGCAGGGTAACCTCATCGCCGGCAATCTTTACCACCTGAGCCAACTTGCCGTCGATAGTGGCAAGTTCGTCATAACCAACACCCGTTGCCTTCAGTGAGCAAGTAGCCTTGGTAATCTGACTAATCTTTGTATATATCTTTTGAAATGCTTTTGTTGCCATAGTTGTTATGCTTTCTTTGAAGCAACAAGCTCTTCAAGCTGCTTCATATATTCGTTGTACTTATCAGACTTGTACTCGCTATAGTTGATCTGCTTGCAGACGTTGATGACACGCTTGAAGAAGTTCATAACATCGAGGAAGGTATCGAACTCGAACTCGGCATGGCAGATATCCATTACCATGTTGACGATATCCTCCTGACGCTCCATCGAGCTTACTGAGTCGATGTCATCAAATGCATCCTGCTGCAGGATAACGAAGTCGATGAGCTCAGACTTCCAGAACACTACGTGGTACTCTACGGGTACACCGTCATCACCGAGGATGTTGATCTGCTCGGCAATCTCCTTACCACGGAGGAGGCGGGTCTTGATCTCGTTGACCTTTTCAAGCCACTGGTCGTTGATGCGCTTAGAGATATAAGACTCAAACTCGGGATATTCCAAGTACTTTGAATAAGAGTCGATGGGGTTCACAGCGGGGTAGCGCTTCTTGTCGGCACGCTCCTGCTCCAATGCATAGAAGCAGCGAGCCACCTTCTTGGTGTTTTCGGTCACAGGCTCCTTGAGGTTACCACCGGCAGGTGATACGGTACCGAGGAAGGTTACAGAACCCACCTCACCATTGTTCAAGGTTACGTAACCTGCACGACCGTAGAAGTTAGAGATGATAGATGAGATATCCATCGGGAAGGCATCGGGACCAGGGAGTTCCTCCATACGGTTCGACATCTCACGCAATGCCTGCGCCCAACGTGAAGTAGAGTCGGCCATCAGCAATACGCGCAGACCCATCGAACGATAATACTCGGCCATGGTCATAGCGGTATACACAGAAGCCTCACGAGCTGCAACAGGCATGTTTGACGTGTTGGCTATGATGATGGTACGCTCCATCAGTTTGCGGCCCGTGTGGGGGTCGATAAGTTCAGGGAACTCGGTGAAGATTTCCACCACCTCGTTGGCACGCTCACCGCAGGCAGCGATGATCACGATGTCGGCCTCAGCCTGCTTGGAGATAGCGTGCTGGAGCACGGTCTTACCCGTACCGAAAGGACCAGGAATAAAGCCTGTACCACCCTCTACGATAGGGTTCACGGTATCGATAACACGTACACCTGTCTCGAGCAACTTGAAGGGGCGTGGTTTGTCTACATAGTTGGTCATAGCCACCTTTACGGGCCAACGCTGAATCATGTTCACCTCAACATCATTGCCCTCCTCATCGGTGAGTACGGCGATGGTATCCTTAATCGTATACTCACCTTCCTTGGCGATAGACTTCACGGTGCATACACCCTTCTGCTGGAAGGGAACCATGATCTTCAGTGGCTGTGAGTTCTCCTCTACGGCACCGAGCCAGTCAGAAGCCTTCACCTTATCGCCTACCTTAGCGAGGGGTTTGAACTCCCACTTGCGGTCATCGTCAAGAGCGTAGGTATACTGTCCGCGCTTGAGGAATACGCCATCCATCTTGTCGAGGTCGTTTTGCAGACCATCGTAGTTCTTAGAGAGCATACCGGGACCCAATGTCACTTCGAGCATGTGGCCGGTAAATTCGGCAGGAGCGCCCACCTTCAGTCCGCGTGTGCTCTCAAACACCTGCACATACACGTCGCTACCCACTACCTTAAGCACCTCGGCCATCAGCCTGTCGCCTCCGGTGGTGATGTAGCAGATTTCGTTCTGTGCCACGGGACCGTCTACTGTCAGCGTCACCAAGTTCTGGACAACGCCTTTCACTTTTCCTGTTGTAGCCATATATCTGTTTTTATTTCTTATTTGTATTTATCGTAAACTCTTGAGGTACCTTAACCTCCTCTTTCAACTGACGTATCATGCTGCGCAGCAGCTCGCCACCAGCCTCTGCATCGAGAGTCATCCAGCGCTCGATAATCTGCACCTTGATGAGGAAAGCAAAAAGCTTCTCTACGGAGAAGTAATCGAAGAACGAAGCCTCCTCCATCCATTCCCACTTGAACACGTCGAGTCGGCGTTCACGCTCCACGAGGTTTTCAATCTCGCTGATACGCATGATTTCCTCAAACGAGTCCATCAGTCCAGTAAGTCCGAAATCGCGGCTGTTCGATGTGCGCAATGCCTTGGCCACTTCACTATTGCCCACGATAAGGTTCTTCACGTCAAGCTTGTATCGACGTGCCGTGATAGCAGTGAGGAAGTTATTGAGGTCAAGGTTGAAGCGGAACCAACGCTCCACGAATGCATTGCCACTGTTCATGGCGTGTGCATAGTAGAGTTGTGCCAGACGGTCTTCAGGGAAACAGCCTCTTCCCCCGCCCTCTTCCGAAGAGAGGGAGCTTTCAGACATCGCGGAGCCAAGTTCCCCTCCTTGGGAGGGGTTAGGAGAGGCTTCCTGTACGAAATCGTACATATAGCGTGGATAATTGCGGTCGGGAGCTTCTTGGGCGCGAGCAGCTTCAATGATGCCAAGCAGTTGCTCTTTGGTATACAATCCCTCTATTTCCAACGCTGCCTCCTTATCCTTTATTAATAATAGGAGGTTGGCGTTGTCGTAGGCCAAGTAGATGAGGTCGAGCAATCGACGGTCTTCATCGGCCAGCTCGGGGTAGTATGCCTCGCGAAACTCGCGCACCGTGAGATGCAGTTTGTTGTCCTCGAGCGACAGCTCAGGCAGTCCGGCAATAAGATAATAATAGTTTGTTTTCATAATATATTAGACCCCCTCTGCCCTTTGGTAAACTCGCAAGCGAGACGCTTTTATGAACCTAAAAATTCTGCCAGCGCAACCGACACTCTTTTCACGTCGGGGAGAAAGCTTCGCGATGTCTGCAAAGCCCTCCATAGAGGGAGGGATTTGGGGAGGGTCCCCATTTTATAATTATCAGAACAACATCTCAACCAATTCGGGGCGGAGGAACGACTTGAAGAAGTTTACAAATTCCTCCTCGCCAAAGTTCACCTTATATGAGCCGTCGGCAGGCTGTATGGTGAAGAGCGCCTTCTGTCCGTTCACTTCTTCTATAGTCACACCCTTGTCAAGCAGTGCCTTGGCATTAGCCGCAAAGTACTTCTTCAACTCAGCAGCGTCAGCAGTAGAGATTACGATAGGCTCGTCGGCCACCCACTTCTCGGCAAGTGCCACTACAAACTTACCCATTACATTTTTGTCAGCAGTGAGCTCCTTAACAGCGCTGCCTACCACCCTGTCTGATACCAGAGTAGCCACCTCGCTCTTGAGGGCATTAACCGACTGGCCTGCAAAGAGGCGCAACTCCGACTTTGTGTTTTCCATCAGTTCGCCTGCCGATTTCTGGGCAGCAGCAATGAGGGCATCAGCCTCCTTGCGTGCCTTTTCTACAATCTCAGCAGCCTGGGCATTGGCAGCGGCTACGATGCGTGCAGCCTCTTCCTGTCCCTTCTCCACTCCATCCCGAAACATTTTTTCGGTCAATTCTTGTATGTTCTTTTCCATTTTATAAAGAGGTTTGTAAATCAATTATTTTTAATTCGGCAAATTTACAAAATAAATCTCAATAAAAGCGCAAAAAAGATTAAGAATAAAGCGCCATATTACAAACAATCTTAACCTCAATTGTCATAAGTATCACCTTTCTATCATCACCGCACAACGGTCAATGTAGCGGTAGAAGATGACGACTCACCATAAATCTGCCCTGTTTCCGTTTGGGCAGAGTAGTCATACTTGGCCTTGAAGGTCACTGTATAGTCGCCTGCCACATCGGGTGCCTTGAAGGTCCACATAGGGGGGGTGTCCTGCTTGTGTGGAGCAATCACCTTGACAATAGCGCTGACCACACTGTCATTACTTACATATAGTTTCCAAGCATAGTCGGCCTCGGTAATATAGGCTCCGGTATAGCTCACCTGCATGAATACGGTGACAGAGTCGCCAGGATTACATCTGCTTGAAGGGCCAAACTCTCCTTGATTATCCAACGTTACCTTCGAGGGAGGCTCGGTAGTGAAACGGAGTTTCCCGTATATCGGTTGCTCGCTGTAAATAGGCTTCTGGCATGCTACCATACCCAACATCATCAGCAGGGTAAGGAGCTTCGCAAAAAAGGTGTTCTTCTGCATAGTTTATTTGTTTTAGAGATTTATAAATACCTCGTCCATAGGTTTTCGATTCTTCTCAGGTATCTCATTGGCAGCCGGATATCCTATAGGAATGAGGACTGCAGGCTCGTAGGGGGCGGCAATGCCGAAGAGTGTGCGGCAGAGTTCCACATCGAAGTTGCACACCCAGCAGGTACCCAAGCCCACCTCGGCAGCTGCCAGGCAAAGATGCTCAACGGCAATGCTGATGTCGATGTCGGCATGATCTTTTGGTTCGGAACGACGACGCTTCCATGATTCCTCGTGATTAGAGCAGGCTATGATATACATGGGAGCCTCTACAAACCACTCACGATGATAGCACTGCCGTATCTTGGCACAATCTTCGGGTTTGCTCACGACAAGGAACTTCCAGGGCTGGAGGTTGACTGCCGAGGGGGCAAGGCGTGTACACTCCATCACATATTGCAACTTTTCGGGTTCAATGGTGCGCTGCTCGTAGGTGCGCACTGAATAACGGGCTTTTACTAAATCTAAAAAATTCATATATCTATTTACGATTAACGGTTAATCAAAATAATTAATCTGTAACAATCTGACAAATCCGTGTTATCCGTGTGCCATAATCTCTAAACTCTAAACCATAATCACTCAAACCGCATTGCCTTGGTAGGATAGATACGCGATATAAGATGCGAGGGTACGATAAGTATCAGCACCGAGAGCACAAACATCACCACGTTGACAATCACAATAAAAGGCCAATTGAACTCGATAGGCACACGGTCGAGGTAATAGTTGGCCGGATCAAGCGGGATAAGGCCTGTAAACTTCTGTACCGCACAGAGACCCATCCCCACAATATTTCCCCATAGCATACCCTTGCCGATGATGAGCATGGCAAGGTAAAGAAAAGCCTTGCGCACCGAGGCATTGGACGCACCGAGGGCCTTGAGTATACCGATAAACTGAGTGCGCTCGATAATGAGTATCAACAGGCCGGATACCATGGTGAAGCCTGCCACGCCTATCATCAAGGCAAGGATGAGCCATACATTCATATCCAGCACATCGAGCCAGGCAAAGAGTCCGGGATTGACATCGGTGACCGACTGCACCAGATATTGCTCGCCATACTTGTCTTCGGTGCGGTCAAGCAGGGAACCCAGCTCCCAGCTCATATCTTCCACCTTGCTAAAATCGGTAAGGAGCACCTCAACACCTGTCACTTGGTCAGACTCCCAGCGGTTGAGTGCCTGCACAGCCTTCAGGTCGGCAATCACAAAAAGGCGGTCATACTCGTTGAATCCCGTCTCGTAGATTCCAGCCACCGTATAGCGGCGAGCACGCATAGTACCCTGCAAGAAATAGGAGTCTACCTTGTCACCTACGTCCAGCTGAAGCTTGTCGGCAATGACACGGGATATCAGAATGTTGCCCGATGCCACACTGTCAGAAAACGATGGCACCACCCCCTCTTTCAGATATTGGCCATAGAACGAGAGGTCGTAGTCCTCTCCCACCCCCTTGAGCAGATACCCCATAAAATCATTATCAGTACGGAAAACACCGGGTTTAGCAGCATAGCGCTGTACATGCTCTACGGAGGATATCGCGGCAAGGTGTCCCAGCAAAGCGCTGTCGGCAGCAACAGGCAACGCTTCATAGCCTTGTCCGCTCTCATAGTTGCTGATGTGAATATGCGAGCTAAAGCCTACAGCCTTCTCCCTCACCTCGTGCTTGAATCCAAACGACACCGCTATGGTCACAAGCATCACCGCCAAGCCCAAGGCCACACCAGTCTGAGCTATGAGCACAGCCGGACGCGACACGCTGCGACCTCCTTGCTCACTCTTGTAGAGTCGCCGGGCGATGAATGATTCCATATTGCTATCTTAAATTGAAAATGGAAAGATGAAAGTCACCATCCGGACGGCACAAGCTTTCATCTTTTCTCTTTCATCCCTCCACTTAAACAGTTCTCCCCGGATAAGTCTCCAATGCCTTCTGCAACACTACGAGAGCACGCTGCAGGTCATCCTTCTTCAACACATAGGCAATACGCACCTCATTACGTCCTGCACCTGGAGTAGTATAGAATCCGCTGGCAGGAGCCATCATCACGGTTTCCCCCTCATAGTCGAACTCGCTGAGACACCACGCGCAAAATTTCTCACTGTCATCGACCGGCAAACGGGCCACCGTGTAAAAGGCACCCATAGGGATAGGACTATACACACCCGGGATACGGTTAAGTCCGTCAATCAAGCATTTGCGGCGTTCTACATATTCATCGTATGTCTCCCGTGCATACCCTTCCGGCTCATCAAGCGAAGCCTCGGCTGCAATCTGCCCGATAAGCGGAGGGCTCAAACGGGCTTGGCAGAACTTCATCACAGCCTGACGCAACTGCTTGTTCTTTGTAATGAGCGCCCCGATACGTATACCGCACTCCGAGTATCGCTTCGACACCGAATCGATGAGCACCACATTCTCTTCGATGCCCTCAAGATGGCAAGCCGAAATATAGGGCGACCCAGTATATATGAACTCACGGTACACCTCATCAGAAAAGAGATAGAGGTCATACTTCTTCACCAAGTCGCGTATCTGGTTCATCTCGCGGCGCGTATAGAGGTATCCCGTAGGATTGTTGGGGTTACATATCATAATCGCCTTGGTGCGCTCATTGATGAGTTCCTCAAAACGCTCCACCTTGGGCAAGCAGAACCCCTCTTCTATGGTAGTAGGAATTGTGCGTATCACCGCTCCTGCCGAGATGGCAAACGCCTGATAGTTGGCATAGAAAGGGTCGGGCATGATAATCTCGTCGCCCGGGTTCAGGCAGGCGAGGAAGGAGAAGAGCACAGCCTCGGATCCCCCCGTTGTGATGATGATATCGTCGGCCGTGAGGTTGATGTCATACTTCTTGTAGTAGCCAACCAGCTTCTCCCGGTAGCTGCGGTATCCCTGCGAGGGGCTATACTCCAGCACCTTGCGGTCAATATTGCGTATAGCATCAATGGCAGCCTGTGGTGTAGGCAAGTCGGGCTGACCGATATTGAGGTGATATACATGTATTCCTCGTACCTTGGCATCATCGGCCAAGGGGACCAGTTTGCGTATAGGCGAAGCAGGCATCAGCGTTCCGCGTTGCGATATCTGTGGCATATATAATATATAGTATATGTAATTAAACGGCAAAATTACGAATAAGCGAGCAAAAAGCCAAGTTCACTTGGACTTTTTTCAGCGAGCGGAAGTAAATTCTTGACGAAGTCGTTTAATGAGGTGCAGCAATAAAAATATCGCACTGCAAAGACGTTTTTCCTATAGCCTTTCATCCCATTCCCTTAGTTTTTTCGGCAAGCCTCCTATAGGTGGCAAATTTAGGCACCTATAGGTCTTAAAATTTATCATCTATAGGTCTTTATTTTTATGACCTATAGGTCTTTCGAAACAAGACCTGTAGAGGGCTGTGTGTCGTCGGCCGAGAATAGTTTTTTCTTCACTATGCATTTTGCATCCCAAGTCTTGGTATGTATATCCCAAGCTTTGGTATGTACATCCCAAGCCTTGGTACGTATATCCCAAACCTTGGGATATAAAATGTGTCGCGTAGTAACAATATTTTCATTGTATGTTAACGGTTTTGGTTGCCTGCTATTAGCCTTATTTGTAGTCTGGGTTGACTGAGTTACAGTGAAGGCATTATTGACAGCTAATGTTAACACGATGAACCAGAAGCGTCAAACATGCCAAACAACGATCATTGCTTTTTTAACGAGGCAGTGTAAACCATATCGTATAGCCAGTGGCCGAAGCTTCGGCCTTGATGCGGCAACCGATATGGTTAAAGTGGGCATCGTGCTCGCGTATGATTTGACGACAAACGATATACTCAGCCCCTTGCAGGCAGCCATCGCACCCATTGCTGATGCGTGAAGGGTAGAAAAGTGTCTGTAGCATCTCTGCAGACATGGAGCGCGAGGTGTTGGTGAGGGAGAAGCGCATGAAATCACCGTCGGTCTTTGCTTCAAGGTGCAGCACATCTGAGGGAGATACGGCAAGCGAGGCATCTACAAGTTGCTCAAAGAGAAAATCAGTCAGGCTGACATCACACAGCACCGTATCGTCGGTGGCCTCGACTGTAGGTTGCGGAATGCCGGAACATGTGCGGCAGCGCTTGGCATGATATGCCGCTGCACGGTGGAGCAATTCACTGGCCTTCACTTCGGAACGACGGAAGGTAACCTCCTCCAACTGTCGCGAAGCACAGCCGACGAGCGTAGTGAACACGACCTTGTAGTAGTTGACCAATTCCTTCATCTGCATACGCTCGTCACGTTGTTCCAGATGCTCTACAAGCTGTTTGATGCGATTGGGGTAGTATACGGTTTCGTGCTTGATGGTAGACAAGCAATTGTCGAGCACCATATTCTGTACGTGCAGGCGGTTTTCTTCGTGCCGGGCTCGCCGTTCATCGTCCTCCACAGTCTCAATATCGCGATATACATTCTCGACTCTCCCCATAAAACCATATAAAATCAGGGCCAGATAGCCGAGCACAAGCAACACGCAGATGAGTACCGCCACAGAAATGTTGCTGTTGTAGCGCTGCATGCGGTTGCAATAGTCTATGAGTGAGCGGTCTTCACTGATGAGCTTGTACAGGTCGTTGTACATACGGTTGTTGTACCGGTAGTCGTCCCAGCGTTGCAGGGCCAGATTGGCCACAGCCAGCTCGTTGCGTATGTCGAGTATCGTGTGATAGTCGGTAGCAAAGTCGCTCAGCCACCAACTTATCTCCACATCGTTTCCTGCACCACGCACTGCTGTGAGCGGGGCTATATACTCAGTAGCATACTTGCGGTGGTGGGCGTTGAGGTAAGCTATGGCCGAATCGGCAAAGCTGAGTGCTTCCTCGTAACGACCGTCCACATTGGCAAAATATACACTATCGGCAAAGGACGAGGCTTGAATCAGGAGGGTATCATAGGGTTCTTGCTGTGCCCAATCATTTGAAAGCACAACAGCCTCACCTGCCATTGCCAAGGCCGGCAACATCATCACATACAGTAAGGTGGTCAGGCGGCATATTCCCTTGGGCAGACGGAACCAGAACCTGCTGCCCTCACCTACCCGACTATCGATACCCAGGCGACAGACCTCGAACAACGAATCTGTCTTACGATACTTTTCTATAATGCCTTTACAATTGAGCAGGCCAAACCCGCTACCCTTGTTCTTGCGCTGACCGGGCGGGAGGTCGCCTCCTATAGCCGAAGCATCGTAGACCTTCTCGCGCAGGATACGATGGATATCCTCGGCCGACATCCCCACGCCATTATCAGTGACGGACAGCTCTACATACTCATCATATTGCCTTGCTCCTACGATGACATGTCCGCCCTCGGATGTAAACTTACGGGCATTGTCGGCCAGTGTGTTGAGCATGAAGAATGTGAGCGCCTTATCAGCTTTGACCACAGCATCGGTAGGCTGCACCTCGAGAGTAATCCCTCTCATCGCAAAGGTGGCACTGCTACGTCCTATCATCTCCAGCACCTCGTTCAAGGGGAACGACTCAATATGGAGGTTGACCATCCCTTGTGTGATCTTGATCCAATGTGCCAATACCTCATTGAGGTGGTTGATTTCTTCTGTCAGTTCGCCTATATATTCCAACTTGCGTGTCCTCAGTTCCGCATCGCCCCATACCTCGGGTAGCTGCAGGCGTTCCACCTCGTGAGCCATGCGGTCTATGTATGGCATCATACCTGCCACCATGGAAAAGGTTGCCTTGCGCACCACATTGTCGCGTTTGCCTGCTGCTACATGCCGTTGATGCAGGTAGACCCTCTTTTCCGTCTCCTGCAGCAGACTGCGCAATTGCTGTTCGTAACCGCTACCCTTGCTACGCCGGTGCCACGAGAGCAATGCTATGAGCGCAACCAACAACACGAATCCTACCACAACAGCTCCCAACCAAATGTTCATCGTGCGTTGTTGGCGCTTGAGCGAGAGATACCGGCTCTCAAGTTCCTTATCCTGACGTGTTGTCTCTAACAGGTCAAGGTATTCGTTGCGGTGGTTGTCCGATGCAGCCTTATCACCCAACCCGGCATAAGCCACACTTGCCTCCTCGTGCAAACGGCACAACGCATCAGGAACCAATAGGGTATCGCTTTCAAGCAGGCCGAACAATATGTCAAGGGCTTTTCCACATTCTCCTTTTCTATTATATAAGGAGGCGGTCTGTATGGTGGCGTTCACCACTCCGTAGCAATCGCCATAAGTATGGAGACGTTGCCGGGCATTACGTGCCAGCGCGAACACGACCTCTTCTGTGCTATCTGCTAATTGGGCAAATGAATTGGGGCGATGATGTGCCACATAGGAACGGCGTAGTGAGTCGGCCAGCAACTCGGCCAAGCCCGACGAAGCCAAGCCTTCGAAATACCCATATCCACCGTCGCGACCTGCACGCAAGCAGTTGTTCAGGTACGAATATCGCCGGAGCATACGCTGCTCTCGTGTATCGCCATCGACATCAAGTCCTATACCTCGAAGATACAGCGCCATAAGCCACTGTGCAGAGTCAGCACGCAATGCCTCGTCATCAGGTACCTTGTCCATCTCTGCGTGTGCCTCGGGACGCTGCCCTATCATATAGTGATGCAGTGCCGTCACCATATACAAATCGTTCACTGCAGATTGCAGACGTCTCTGCTCGACCAACGAGAAGACATCGACCTCCTCATTTATATGGGCCAGGCGCTTCGTTGCCCTCACACGGCAGTTGTAGAACTCCAGGTTATCTGTCGTACGCAAGTATACGTTCATCCGTCCCACATCGGCCACCAGCCTCTCCAGTTCACACCCAGCTTGCCTGTCCACCTCGTCGTACCAGCCGAGTGCAGCCTCATAGTCCATCTGCATATAGGCCACAAAACCCAGCATATTGCACGCTACGGTGCGACCGTGCCTATAGCGTCCGGCTTCCTCATAAGCCCTTGTAGCATAGTGTTGCATAGAGTCAAGATTACGGTATCGCCATGCATAAGCCCTACGGTTGAGTTCATCAACTGGATGTGAACCGGCACTATGCCCTCCGTGCGCCGAGCAACCCACCAGCCACATGGCACACAGCCCCAACACTAAATATCTGAACATTTGCTTCACTGTACAAAGATAGTGCAAAATTTCGTAGGCCTGTATTATCAAATGTAAAAAGTGTGATTTTAGCGAGCCAGAAGCAAACTTGCCTGTATTTTTTAGTCATTTACGGATAGTTTTCGTGGTTTTCTTTTTGAAATCCGAAAGATAATGCTTTAATTTGCGTGTTAAATCAAAATTTAAGTAAATACTATGTCAAACGTTTGTAATCCTAACAATGTGTCGGGCTTGAAGCAAGCCGATTTTCAGAAAGATATCAATGGTAAGAAGACTGACCTCTTCATCCTTACCAACAAACTGGGCAACGAGGTAGCCTTCACCAACTATGGTGGCGCACTGCTCACCATCATGATGCCCGACCGCAATGGCAAATTAGGCAACGTGGTTCAGGGCCACGACTCTATCGACAAGGTGATAGCATCGCCCGAGCCCTTTCTGAGCACACTCATCGGCCGCTATGGCAACCGCATCAAGCACGGTAAGTTTACCCTCGACGGACAGGAGTACACACTGGCCGTGAACAATGGCCCCAACCATCTGCACGGTGGTCCTACCGGTTATCATGCCCGCGTATGGGATGCTGAGGTATTGGCATCCAACAGCGTGAAGCTCCACTATGTATCGCCCGACGGCGAAGAGGGATTCCCCGGCACACTCGACATCACCGTGGTATACACCTTGACCGACGACAATGAGTTTGTCATCGACTACAAGGCTACCACAGACAAGACTACCATCGTGAACCTCACCCACCACGCATTCTTCAGCCCCTCGGGCATCGAGAAGGACACCGCATCGGTGGAGAACAATATCCTTACACTCAATGCCGACCACTACTGCCCCGTAGACGAGACATCTATCCCCTACGGCCGCATTGACCACGTGGAGGGCACTCCGATGGACTTCCGCACACCACATGTGGTGGGCGAGCGCATCGATGCAGACCACGAGCAGACCAAATTTGGCGTAGGTTACGACCACTGCTGGGTGCTCAACAAACGTTGGCCGGGCGAACTGAGCTTTGCCGCCAAGTGCGTAGAGCCGAATAGCGGCCGCGTCATCGAGTGCTATACCACAGAGCCGGGCGTGCAGGTATACACATCGAACTGGCATAGCTGCTTCGAGGGTGCTCATGGTGCTACCTTCCCCAAGCGCAGCGCCATCTGCTTCGAAGCACAGCACTTCCCCGACAGCCCCAACAAGGCACACTTCCCCTCCGTAGTACTCAATCCCGGCGAAGTATATACACAGACAACCGTGTATAAGTTCGGTGTAGAAGAATAACACATTATAAACCATTTAAATACATCACACACAATGAACAAAAAACAAACACCGAACTACACGTTCGCACTCCTCATCGTGATTGCCGTATGTTTCCTCATCGGCTTCGTTACTACGATGAACAACTCTATGATTGAGTTCTGTAAGACAGCATTCGACCTTAGCGATGCTCAGGGCCAGTTGGTAAACACCGCCTTCTATGGTGCCTATGCCCTGTCAATCCCCTTCGGATTCATGATGAGCAAGATTGGCTACAAGAAAACCCTTATCCTTGGTTTGGCCATCGTAGGTCTCGGTTTCATCATCAACTGGGCAGCCATCTCATCTAACCTTGACGCCAGCACTGCTGTTGTGTATGCCTATTTCTTGGGTAGCATGTTCGTTGTAGCTCTCGGTATCGTGATGCTGCAGCTCGTGGCAAACCCCTACGTGATGGTGCTCGGCTCTCCTGAGAAGGGTGCTTTCCGCATGACTCTGTCACAGGCCCTCAACTCTGTAGCTACCACCCTGGCTCCTATCTTCATCGGCTCAGTGATTATCGGCAACCAGATTCCTACTCCTGCTGCAGTGCCCGCTCCCTACCTGGGCTTGGGTATCTTCACCCTGCTGCTCTGCGTTATCCTCGTGTTCCTGAAGCTTCCCGAAATCAAGGAAGAGGAGCAGGCTGCTGAGGTTAGCGGTGAGGTTAAGCAGTACAAGAGCAGCGTGTTCAAGTATCCTCATGTATGGTTGGGCGCCCTCGCCATCTTCATGTACATGGGTCTTGAGATCGGTATCCCCTCCATGCTTCCCGCATACTTCAAGGCCGACCCCACACTGCCCGGTACTGCTACTGACTACCTCTGGATGTATTGGGGTGGTATGATGGTAGGCCGCTTCATCGGTGCTTTCGGGCTCAGTAAGTTACAGCCCCGCGTTATCCTCACCATCTGCTTGGCAGGTGGTGCTCTCTGCGTAGGCATCAGCTTTATGCTCAATGGTATGGCTTCAGTATACTGCATGTTGGCAGCCGGTCTGTTCCACTCAGTAATGTGGCCCTTGGTATTCAACCTCGGTCTGCAGGAGCTCGGTCCCCACACCAAGTCCGCATCTGGTATCATCAACCTCGGTGTTGTTGGTGCTGCTACCTTGACTCCGCTCATGGGTCTCGTAGTTGACAACCCCAGCCTCGGCGTAGGTTATGCTATCGCCATGATGTTCATCTACTACCTCTACGTTCTCTGGTTCTGCTGGAAGGGTTCAAAGGTAGGTTTGAAGTAATATATAACACCAATTATATCCAATTATTAAAAAGTAAATACTATGGACAAAGAATTTGTAAAAAAACATTTTACCGAGCGTTTCGGTGGCGAAGGTGTAGCATACGCTTCTCCCGGTCGTATTAACCTTATCGGTGAGCACACCGACTATAACGGTGGTTTCGTATTCCCCGGTGCAGTAGACAAAGGCATGATTATGGTAATCCGTCCCAATGGCCTTGACAAGGTACGCGCATTCGCTATCGACATCGACCCGAAGGACGAGGCTCCCTACGTAGAGTTCGGTCTCAACGAAGAGGACAAGCCCGCTGAGGCATGGGCATGCTACGTATTCGGTGTATGCCGCGAGATGCAGAAGCGCGGTGTTGAGGTGAAAGGCTTCGATACTGCATTTGCTGGCGATGTACCCCTCGGTGCCGGTATGTCTTCATCAGCTGCCCTCGAAAGCGTATTCGCATTCGCCCTCAACGAGATCTACGGCGAAGGCAAGATCGACAAGTTCGAGCTCGCTCGCGTAGGCCAGGCTACTGAGCACAACTACACAGGCTGTAACTGCGGTATCATGGACCAGTTCGCTTCTGTATTCGGCAAGGCAGGCTGCCTCATGCGCCTCGACTGCCGCTCTATGGAGTTCGAGTACTTCCCCTTCGAGCCCAAGGGCTATCGCCTCGTGTTGGTAAACACCAACGTGAAGCACAAACTCGGTGATGAGTACAACCAGCGTCGTCGCTCTTGCGAGCACGTAGTAGAGGTTCTCAAGCCCAACTATCCCGGCATCGAGACTCTGCGCGACGTGACTTGGGAGATGCTCGAGGAGGCTAAGGCCCTCGTTCCTGAGGTAGACTATCGTCGTGCCAAATACGTTCTCGGTGAGAAGGACCGTGTACTCGCTGTTTGTGATGCTCTCGAAAAGGGCGACTACGAGACCGTAGGTGCCAAGATGTACGAGACACACTGGGGCATGAGCAAGGACTACGAAGTAAGTTGCGTAGAGCTCGATTTCCTCGCTGAGGTAGCCAAGGAGTGTGGCGTTACAGGTTGCCGCGTAATGGGTGGCGGCTTCGGCGGTTGCACCATCAACCTCGTTAAGGACGAGTTGTATGATAACTTTGTAGAGACAGCCAAGGCTAAGTTCACCGCAGAGTTTGGCCACGCTCCCCTCGTATACGATGTAGTTATCGGCGACGGTTCACGCAAACTCGACTAATATAGTTTAAAGTTTAGGGTTTAGAGGTTACACACTAAACACTAAAGGCTAAACACAAAACAACCAGCGGATGCGCACACAGCGCATCCGCTTTCTTCATATCCTAATCAAAAGAAAAAAACAAGAAAAGATATTACGGTGTTAGTATATAATGTTAGAAAAGTGTATCTTTGCGACACGTTCAGCGAGTAGGAACATTTTTATAAACATTAATACTTTAACAACAATGAGTACAACAAAAAAGAATGGCAACATGGTAGCCATCATTACCATGTTCTTCATCTTCGCGATGATTTCGTTCGTTACCAACATGGCTGCACCGTTTGGTACTATTTGGGGCTACACCTATGAGTGGGCCGGTATGATGGGAAATATGATGAACTTTGCCGCTTACCTCTTCATGGGTATTCCTGCGGGCAAGATGCTCACTACCGTAGGATATAAGAAGACTTCTCTCATAGCTCTCGCCGTCGGTTTCATCGGCTTGCTGGTGCAGTACCTCAGCAGTGTATTCGGTGCCGACATCGCCGTATTCAGCGTAGGCGGACAGACTGTAGCGCTCAACCTCATCATCTACCTGCTCGGTGCCTTCATCTGCGGTTTCTGCGTATGTATGCTCAACACCGTAGTGAACCCCATGCTCAACCTCCTCGGTGGTGGTGGCAACAAGGGTAACCAGCTTGTACAGACGGGTGGCACGCTTAACTCACTCACCGGTACCCTCACCCCGCTGCTCGTCGGCGTACTGGTAGGTACTGTAACCGACAAGACCAGCATGGGCGATGTTGCTCCCCTACTCTTCATCGGTATGGGTGTATTTGCCCTAGCCTTCATCATCATAACCCGTGTAGCCGTTCCCGAGCCTGCGCTTGGCCGTGGCAAGCACGTGAAGTATGAGCACAGCGCCTGGCATTTCCGCCATTTCGTACTGGGTGCCATAGCCATCTTCTTCTACGTAGGCCTTGAGATTGGCATTCCCAACGAAATGCTCTTCTACATCAACTCGTTCGGCTTCGAGGGTTCGGCAGCTATTGCAGGCTTCCTGGCAGCCACATATTGGTTCCTTATGCTCATAGGACGCTTCCTCAGCTCCGTCATCAGCGGCAAGGTATCTACCCGCACCCAGATGATATGTGTGGCATCACTGGCCATCCTTCTGCTGCTCATCGCCATCGTCCTGCCCGAAAGCATACAGATGACCGTCAAGGGTGGACAAGTGCCTCTCAAGTGTGCCTTCATCGCAGCTTGCGGTATCTGCACCTCCATCATGTGGGGCGCCATCTTCAACCTCTGCGTTGAGGGACTCGGCAAATATACCGAACAGGCATCAGGTATCTTCATGATGCTCGTCGTAGGTGGTGGCATCATGCCGCTCATCCAGCACAACGTACTCGCCCTCAACATCGGCTACATCCCCAGCTATTGGCTCATCGTAGCCATGCTTGCCTACATCCTCTTCTATGCCCTTATCGGCTGTAAGAATGTAAACAAGAACATTCCTGTAGAGTAAAGAGAGCGAAAACTTTGTATCTATAATTGCGGTGGCGAGATTTTCGCCACCGCTTTTTGTTTCAAAGCAATACACCTCAATGCTTAATGGCGGATGGTGAACAACCATCATTAACGTCATTGTGGTCTTATCACTATTATTTACACTTCCTATAATAACCCCGCATTTCATACACTCAAACGGCGATTTCGTACATTCGACGGAGATATTTTTTGTCATTTGACAGAACCATATTACCTTTGCCCTTGCAAGAACGACAACAGCACCCGCCCGTTCTGATTTTGATTTGGAATGAAGAAACAGCTTGTCATATCTACTTCAATCGACCTGGTACGCATAGCACCGGAGCGCATCATCTACATCGCCTCGGACGGCAACTACTCTACCCTCGTGCAGACCGATGGGGAGGTGCGCATGCTCACCTTCCAATTAGGACAGATAGAGCGTATGATAGATAGCCGACCAGTTAGGTGCCGAGGGAAACAACTTCATTCGTATTGGTAAGAGTCTAATTATAAATCGCTCGTACATCTACTACATCAATGTCACCAAACAGAAGCTCACGCTCTCCGATGTGGCATCGTTCAGCCACACGGTAACGGCATCCAAGAAGGCATTGAAACAGTTGAAAGAGCTGATAGAAAAGGAGGCAACACTATGATTTTGCTGGAAAAAGAAATCCAGGATACGGAGATTCGTGTCATCGGAAGCGACTCACTTCCTGTACCCGATCCTAAACCACCCAGGAGATTTAAAAACATACGGCGTTGGTTAATTTTAGGAGCAATTTTTATTATAATAATTATAATAACAGGGATTATTATACATAAAATTTCATCCTATAAGGAAGCAATATTATATACAGAGGAACCTGCTTATTTCGAGCCATTGATAGAGTCCGAGCCACTTATAAAGAGACAGCAAATAAATATTGTCCCCAATGATTCTACGACCATAGGCTATACAGAAATACGCGACACAATGATAAATGATATTCCTATCCGAATGTATATTCCTCACCATGCCGAGATGTCGCTTCACCTCGGCCGCATGAACCGCCAGGACACTACTATTATTTATGCCGCCCAGGCTGCCGACGTGAGGGCCGACAATGGTGGCATCGTAGGAGCCTTTGTTTTAAAAGGTGAACCTAAAGCGTGGGGATTATCCAAGAAAGGTTATTGTGCCTCTATTGATGGTAAGGTCACCGTGGGCGTGGCCGACAACTCACCCCTCTTTGAGCAGGCTACCGAGCGAGGCGGATACTTTTTCCGCCAGTATCCACTGGTCGATAACGGGACACCCATTTTTAATGAACCCAAAGGTAAAGCCATCCGCCGGGGCATCTGCGATATGAATGGTATGATATTCATGGTCGAGACCCTCGCCAAGGAGTCGTTCAACGACTTTGCCCAAGCTCTCGCCGACATGGGCATCGACAATGCCGTCTACCTCGTCAGCTCCACCGCCTACGGCTGGGCCGTCGACCGTGAAGGCATCGCTCACGAGTTTGGCTACGACGACTGCTATGCCGGTCGCCGCCGCATGCCCAAGAACACCAGCTATATCGTGTGGAGAAGAAAATAGAAGAACAGATGAAATGACAACTTAACGGTCACTTCATACAGTAAACCCACTACTTCGTACAGCCGAGCTGAAAACGCTTGGCTGTACGATTTCTTTTTGTGAAATTTGTCACTACCGTCCACTAAAAATGTAGACGATTAAAAATTAAATAAACTTGGTTCACTAGAACCGAATCGTTCATTGACATTGTTGATATTTGATTTGTCGAAGAGGTCTCTCAGATGCGTTTTATCAGTAAGTGAGATACCTACTATTTGCAGGATTTCGTAGACTGAACGTTCGAGTTTCATGTCGTGCTTTACGATTACTACCAAACAGTAAGTGATTATGGCACAGTAGATTTGTATTCTAACAGCATTCTCGCTAGTACCCCAGAACTTCTTAATCTTAAGGTGCTGCTTGAGCCACTTGAAGAACAACTCTATGCTCCAACGATTACGGTAAAGTTCGGCGACAATGAGTGCGGGGAGTATAAGGTTGTTCGTCAAGAAAACGAATGTACGGTCTTGCCCTTCGTCATAATAGACGACTCTTCTAAGCGGAATCGGATAATCTTTAGAACCTTTATAAACGGTAAACTCTATGGTTGAGTCCGATAAGACGTTCTTCGGAAGCCTCCGTTTCCATGAGGTTTGCTTGAACTTCAGGTTCTTCTTTGCGCGCACGACAAAGGTCGCTTCTATCTGCTCTATCTTGAACAGATTTGAGAAATCGTTGTAACCACGATCAAAGATGTAATATGCTCCTTTCTCATAGGGTATCTCAGGCAATGCCTTTATATCATTAATCGATGCTGTCGTGATATGAAAGGATGCAGGAACCTGTGCTTCAATATCATAGAGGGTATGAATCTTGATTCCTCCTTTGTGCTTGCGGAACTTGGCCCACTCGAAAACTTCAAGGCATAGGTCTATCGTTGTGGAGTCAAAGGCGTACACATGACCATCAAAGCCGAATATCTTTTCGGTGCTTTTAGAACGCGCCTCTGCAACCAGGTGATAAGCAAAATCCTCGAAGATTCTGTTGTCTCGCAGCTCATTTGCTTTGGACAAATTGCTTCGGGTTACAGACTTGCCCATTCCTAAGTGGTACAGCTTACGCCAATGAGCTTCGAGTGCAACGATCAAGTCGCGTAAACCTTCACGATTGGAGAGTTGGCCGAATATCATTACCAGTAGTTGATTCCAACAAGAAAACGGTTTTATATATCTGTCTTCTTGATACTTAGCGACGATTCTTCGAAACTTAAAACAATCAAGAAACTCTACTAATTGGGCGAAAACGTATTTGTCTTTATTCATAACGGTCTGATTATGACCGCAAAAGTAATTTCAAATCGTTGCGCACCAAAATGTCTTGTAATAAATTAAATATCAATTATTTCAAAGAACTATTTCGATTTTTTAGTGGACACTAATGTAAGTGAATGAAAAAATGTATCTTCTAATTCGTGTGACAAATTTAATGCAAACCGAACGAAATATCAAATTTATTTGAATATTTCTGAGATGCAGCCTAAATTCACCACACATCATCTCATCGTCGCCACACCTTCTTGCCATTTTGGATGACGATAGAGGGGTGTGATTCGTCTACCCGCTGTCCGGCAAGGTTGTATATTGCTTCAGTGGACTTATCATCGTCTGTGGTAATGGGGCGTATCGCGCTGATGATATCCTCCAAAAGCACCTCATCGGGCATCTCCGTCTTGCTTGAAGTGAGATAAGCCTTGTGTGCGGGGTTCACAAAGGCGCCGCCATCTACCGCTTCCCACCTCCAGCATAACTCTCCGTTATCCGTTTCGGATAGTCTATAGTAGCACTCGCCACCGCGTGTGAGCTCTGCCTCATCAGATCCTCTCAAGCGGTTACGAGTATCTGCCGCTCTCGTCTTCGTGGTGGGCACCATCTCGTATACTCCGGGATTGGCCTTCAACACTACGGCCTGTCCTGCTGTGAGCACAGTGCCTGCTATGCAGATATGCTGTCCCTGTTGCAATCCTTTCGTCGTCTGCCTGATGGTGTAGGCCTCCATGCCTTCGGGTAGGAGGAAGCTCTGGTCGCTGTAGTAGAAGGTGGTGAATCCCGATTGGGGCACCTCAACGGTGACCAGTGGCTGGCGATAAACGAGGGTGAATCCCTGGAAATTGACCCACTGCGTACTGCTCTTCACCGTTACCGTGAGCGTCATCGTATGGTTATCAACTACGACACCCTTCAATACTGTCTGCGCCTTGTCGCTGGTGAGCGTCTGTGCTGCACCGGCTGTATTCTCTGCGGTGACCATCATCACCTCATTGTCCACTACGCTGGCACGTGTCACCATATTGCCCTTCACGGTGTTTGCTGCCGTGGCCGTCACGTATGGTGCTGCATCGCTGCCGTCGTTGCGGTAGAATCCATGGAACACGACATCGTAGATACCGGTGGGCAGGTCGGTCTGCGTCTGTGTCAGCGTGAAGGTCTTGTGGTTCATCAGTATGTCGCCATCCCTAATGGTCGTGGTGGCCTCGGTCCAGTCGGCTGTGGTGTTGTTGCCCAGCATGTCGGCATTGACAAACAGCATGGTGGCATCCATATCGTGCATGCATGAGGCAGCAGCGATGAAGAGCTGCCGTGCGGCATTGCGCAGTTCGTCCACCGTAGCTTGCGGGTCGAGGTATACCTTGCTTGCCTGCTCTATGTCGCTAGCATAGTAGTCCTCTTGCTGAGCTGCAGCTATGGCTTGACGTATGGCATATAGTCTCTTCCGTTCCTTGTACTTGGCATAGGCTTTGGTGGTAGATATGTCCTTGGTGCTCACGAAGGCCCATTGCGTGAATCCGCGTCCGTGGCGTGTGGTGAGCGGACCGCCATATGCGTACGACACGTCGAGCGGTGCCTTCTGGCTTTCTGATATCAGTTGGTATTGTGTGCCTTCGGGCGTTGATATCTCCTGGTAGGTGAATGTGCCCTCTGTAGCCGAGCGATCGGTCCACACGTTGTTAGCATCAGCCATGCAGCCTATGTACACGTTCGACTTGTCGTACATCGAGATGCGTACCTTGCTGCTGCCAACCTTTGTCACCTTCACCCTGAAGCGTCCGTCGACACTGCAGTCGCCTTTGGCCAGACGCTGTGCCACGGCTTGGGTGTTCCAGTCCATGCCATAGGTAACGAATGCGTCAGCATTCACATTGTACAGGTATATGGCCTCTGTGCTGGTGATGCTTCCCAATGCCTTGCCAGGTGCTACGGGCATGGGCCAGCTGCCCTCGTTCTCGGGCACGTTGCCAGCCTCGCTCATCAGCAGGGCTATGTCGGCACGAGCCAACGCATAATTGTATATGCGCAAGTCATCTATAGCGCCATTCATCAGGGGCAATCCCTGCGTGTGAGCACGACCAACGTAGTTGCATACGGGACGTATGTCGGAAAGTCGCACGGGTATGCTAGTGTCGCGTACCCTCTCCTCGGCATCCACATAGAGGGCTATCGCCTCGGTGCCCATGGTGAGTGCCACGTGGTGCCAACCCTCGGCCAGGGTACCGGCATCGAGGGTGTATGTGTGGTCGCCCTCTCTCAGGGTGAGGCAGATGCTCTTGTTGTGGTTCAGTGCGAGGTGGGCATAGTGCGTGTCGTCAGACCAGAGGTCGAGCAGGCGACTCTCTGCGGCGATGGTGCCGGGGTTATACACCCATGCAGCGATGGTCACCTGCTGCAGGTTCACTGCCGCGGGAGCTATGCTCAGGTAGTTGTCGGTGCCGTCGAGTTGCAGTGCGTAGCGGCCCGAACGGCCCGGGGCAAAGCCCTCGCTGCAGCCCAGCACACCATCGAGGCAGTTCTCGGTGAGGTCGGCAGCCGTCTGTTCAAACTCATACCGCGCCACCAGCGCCGAAGTGCCCGATACCGATGCCGTCACGGGCTCGCACTTCGGTGAGCGGTTTTGCGAGTAGTCGGCACACTGTATGGCATAGTAATAGGTCGTGTTCTCGCGGCAGTCGTTGTCGATGAAGTGGTTGGTCAGCACATTGCGCCCTATAACGTCGTACTGCACCACTCCGCTGTCGTCCATCTCGCCGCGTAGCACGATGTACCCGTTAAGGTCTTTGTCCTGCGTATTGGCATCCCAACTGAGAGCCACGGAATGGCTCTGAGACTCAGCTTCAAGTCCCGTAGGCACTGCGGGGGCCTCTTGTTCACATTCCGCATCAATAGGCAAGAACCTCCACAGTTGGTGGTCCTCATTGGCCTCGGCACATAGCCTGATAGCTACATTATCGTTGTTGCTCTTGTTGTTGACCTCGAGATACAACCCAGACTGGTAATTGCGTATCTTATAATAGCCGTCGCCGGCATACACGAAGTCCCAGCGTTGGTTCTCCAGCTTGGTAACGGGCCAGACGCTCACGGTGCCTCCCACCTTCACCTGGAATCCCCCCGTCTCCATATTCATGTTGGCATTTCTCAGGCTATGCACATAGTATCCCCTGAGGTCGCCGCCATTGTCTCTCAGTGCCTCGAGTGTCCATTGCTGGTATGGCTCCCCCTTGTTGGTGCTCTGCACTACTGCAGCGCCGTTGCTTGTGCCTCCTGAGAGTATCGTCAGCACCTTCTGGCTCTTCTTGTTCATGATGATGTAGCTGCCTTCGGTGAGCGGACACAGGGGTACATCCTCGCCCTGACATATCTGCACCGTCTGCTCGGCGCTCTGCTGGTACTTGTCTCCATAGCGGTATCCACCCGGCAGGTTCACCTGATAGGTGTAGGCCGGACCGTGTCCGTCAAAGTACACCGCCTTGTCTCTGCTCACATACTCGTAGCTGCAGGCCGATGCCTGTCGTTCGCTGACGCCGGCAAAGGCCTTGATGCCTCCGTCGGGCATTCTGTATACGGCTGCTCCCGACCATGCGGGGCGGTTCTCGCCATATCCCAAGCGAGCTCCACCGGGGCTGGTAGCAACGCAGAAGTCGCCTCGTGTGGGACCCACCGTTCCCCACCAGATACCGTTCTCCATGCCATACTGTGCGCCCACGATGCCCTCCATCACGTTGTGCAGCTCGTCGTTGGTGGCGATGTTTCCATCGGCCTTCACGTGTGTGTAGAAGTCGGCGTAGTGGTCGAAGTCGCCAGCCAGCTGGTGCGTGTTTCCCTCGCTCACGTAGGGCTTCATGTAGTCATACCACTCCTTGGCGCCATCATTGTTGCAGGTGTTGCCCGCCACGATGCGTATGCCCTCGAAGAAGGGGTCTTCGCATATCAGCTTGGACACGGCCTTGAAGTCCGCCATGGAGCCCTGGTTGCTGGCTGTGATGTCAGGCTCGTTGAAGGGACCTATCGACACCACGTCCAATCCATGCTCCTCGATATACTTCGTGGTCGCCTTGATCACCTTGTGCCAGCGCTCGGGATGATGGGTATATTCCTCCACGTTAATGTCCACGGGATCGCTGTTAAGCATCACACCGTCGGGTTCACTGAGCTTGATGTGCTGAATGCGCGAGTTGAGGAACTTGAGCTGACGTTCCGAGAGGGTGCCGTCGGCATTCAGCATGTCCATCACTTGAAACGAGATACGTCCATACGTAAGGTTATCCTTACCGATGAAGTTGATGCCACGTAAGACATTGCCCTCATCGTCCCATGCTGTATCCATGCCCCACTTGATGGGGGTGGGCATACCAGCCCCAGTGCTACTGAAGGGTACCTTTACGGCATATTGGCTACTGATACCCAGAAACATTGATGAATGAGAGGTATACTGCTCCTGAGCAGTCGTGTTGCCACACAGCATGATTGCGGCTGCCAGGCAGAGAGATATTCTTTTCTTGATCATATCGAATTGAAAGATAAAAGATAAAAGTTCAAAGTTGAAAGATGAGAGTTGAAAGAATTTAAAATTAAGAATATTGCCATCCGGCATTCCTAATTCATAATTTAGCGCAGCTGGAAGTTTGCTTTCAGTCGCCCCAGCTCCTCGGCCGTCACCGACATGATGGTGCCGTGACGGGGGAAGAAGTCCTTGGTAAACGACTCGGGTTGCTCGGTGAAAGTGTAGAGGTCTGCACTGCGCTGAAACTCATAGCGTCCCGAGCCGTAGAGGTCATACATCAGGATATACTCCTCCTTGTCGTTGAGCTTGAATACGCCACTACCCTCCACGGCCGTATGCGTGTCGGCATAGGCATCGAGATACTTGAAGTCCTCCACCCACGGTCCCATCAGACTCTCCGATGTGGCCTGCTGTATACCGTTCTTGAACTCGTGGCCACGCTCATCCTTCGTGTTACCCTTGTAGAAGAGATGATACACTCCATCCTTGTAGATGATATCGTTGTCTATAGATCCATACTTGGCAGCGAAGAGTTGTCGGGGTTCACTTTCAAAACCCGTGAAGTCCTCATTGGCATAGGCATAGTAGGTGATGAGCGAGCGGCGGTCGCTGCGCTGCAGGGTGAAGTATATCATATATTTCTTTGCCTCGCGGTCGTAGATGCACTGCGGTGCCCACACCCAGTAGGCGTCGCCGAAGTTCTCGGGGAAATCCTTCGCGAGGTGTATCTTGGCGTGATCCCAGTGGATGAGGTCGGCCGATCTCAGCAACACGATACCAGGGTTACTCCCCCATCCCTGTGCGGGGTCGTGGGTATACATATCAGTAGCCACCATGTAGTAGAGGCCCTCCTCACCGCGCATGATGTAGGGGTCTCTGATGCCTCCGCTATTGCTGATGGTGTCGCTGGCTATGATGGGTCGGTTGCCGTTCAGGGCATGCCAGTTCATGGCATCCTCGCTGATGGCAAAGCGCAGCTGCTCCTGCTGGTGCGGGTCGCCGCCTCCTTCGAAATAGGCAAAGAGGTAGCCTGCGAAATCAAGGTTTTGTGTACTCTTCGTGGTGCACGACATCATCATCACGGCGCCTATCAAGGCTAGTATGTTCGTGTGTCTCATAATATTTGTTTTGTGATATAATTGTCCATAAATTAACAGGTGCAAAGATATGACTAATATCTATACAAAGCAAGTCTATCTCTGTATATATTTGCCGGCAAGTCCTCCGCATGGAGTGTCTACTCCTTTCCGTTGCGTCTGCGATACTCCTGCGGACTGATGCCCACGGTTTGACGGAAGAGTCGGATGAAGTAGGAGTGGTCGCTGAAGCCCAGCCGGTAGGCCACCTCCTTTACGGGAACCTGCTCGGTGAGCAGCATGAGCTGTGCCCGCTCCATCTTCTTGCGGTTCACATAGCGCACGGGCGACATGCCCATGGTGTGGGTGAAGAGGCGGATAAGGTAGCTCTTGGTGACGCAGGCTATGGAGGCCAGTTCGTCGAGGGTTATCGTGTCGGTGATGTGTGCGCGTATGTGTAGCATGACGCGGATGATGCGCTCGTCCTTGGTCCACACACGTGGCTGGGCATGTTTGATGAATCGGGCGAATAGGGTGAGCGCGAAGCCTCGCAGGCGCATCTTGTCGTGGAGCAGCAGTGCGTGGTAGCGCTCTATGCAGCAGGCCATGCCGGTGGTGTTGTCGTAGATGTCGGGGTGGCTCGATGGCAGCGCGGCACCTTGGTATGTGTGGCAGATGGCGGCAAAGGCGGCCTTGTCCAGTTCGGCCACAAGCGCCACTACCTCCTTGCCAACATCGCCCTTGTGGGCGAAGCCATCATGCTGACGATGCGGACGCATAGGTGATTTTTGAAGTAGAAATTGTACACATTTCACAAAACTGCACATCTTATTATGCAGAATATAGATAATTCTGCATGTTTGAACTTGCAGTTTTCTTAGATAATTGCATATTCAATCGTGCAATTTGCTCTTTAAGTATACCTGAGCCTTAATTATAAGTTTACTTAATCGCCACAATCGTACCGAACCGACTCCACGGCTCGGTGTTTTTGTATGCCTCTAAGGCACTCTCTGGAACATGCAGGGTGATGCGGGAGAGGTAAAGGGTGATGGGGGTGAAGTTGAAGAAGTCGGAGAAGGCGCTTTCTGCTGGTGGCACTTCTGTAGAATAGCAATAGACATCGGTGAGTTTCTTGTATCCCTCGAAGGCTTCTTCGCCGATGGATGGCTTGCCGAGAATAGTGAGGTAGGTAATGCCGCTTTTCTTAAAGGCAAACTCTTCGATACTTTTCACATCCTTGGGGAGGGTAATGCTTGTTAGGCAGCTGCAACCAAAGAAAGCACCGTATCCAATGCTCGTCACGCCTTTGGGGAGGGTGATGCTTGTAAGGCTACTGCAACCATCGAATGCACCTCTTCCAATGCTCGTCACACTCTCGGGGATAATAGTCTTTGAGCAACCTCGAATCAACGTGCTGCTTGCCGTCTCAATAATAGCATTGCACCTTTCACGAGAGTCATACATTTTGTTCCCTTCAGCCACGATGATGTCTGTGAGGCTGTCGCCAACAGAGAATGCCCACTCTCCAATGCTCGTCACATTATCGGGGATGGTAATGACGGTGAGGCCGCTACAACGACAGAATGCCTCGTCTCCAATGTTCGTCACACTCTCGGGGATGGTGATGCTAGTAAGGCTACTGCAACCATTGAATGTACTTTTCCCAATGCTCATCACGCCCTCAGGGAGGGTGATGCTGGTGAGGCTGCTGCAACCACAGAATGTATAGTCTCCAATGATTGTCACGCCTTCGGGGATTACAAGCTCTATTATCAGTTCTCCATTGAGATGTAAGTTATGTGCATTGCATAGGGGATTAGAGGTATAATTACCAAAAGAAATCCTACACCAAGCTTTTATGCTGCTGATATGTACTGCGGTGAGGCTGCTGCAACCTGAGAATGCACCGTCTCCAATACTCGTCACGCCCTTGGGGAGGGTGATGCTGGTGAGGCTGCGACACCATCTGAATGCATTCTTTCCAATCTTCGTCACCCGATAAACAATCCCCTCATGAAAGAACGACTCGGGAATAACAACCTCTCCCGTGCGCTCTCTGTCTACACACTTCTTTACCATCGCCTCCTGCTCATCGGTATCAAGCGAATAGAGCAATCCGTCTATCTCAGTCTCTAATATCATACTCCTATATATATTATAGCCGTAGGCAAAGGTACGATTTGCCATGCGAAAAAGCAAGGGATAATCTTAAAGTCTGATAAAAGAGTTGCGACCATAATAGATTTCTTGTCGAATCATTCGCTCAGCAACCATTTCATACACCAACCCCACCATTTCATACAGCCGAGCAGGAAATGCTTGGCTGTATGTTTGTTTTAGCGATTAGTTCTCGTAATAGGCCCCATACTTATGCCAACCAGAGTAACCAAATCCCGTCAGAATAGCTTTTTCAGGTCCATCGTAAGGAAATCTTCTGCACTTATTCCACCATCGCCAACGATGAAGGCAGCTTGTGGAGAGAATAGATTCTTGAAAACCTCTAAACCTTTGGTCCGCTTCTCGGCATTGCTCTTTATCTCAATGGCAACGACAGAGCCTTTTTTTCGCAGTATAAAGTCTACCTCATCGTTGCGTTCCCGCCAGTAGAATACCTCGAAGCGGTGCACGAAGGATTGGCTTACGATATAAGCCCCGACGGCAGACTCGAAGATATGTCCCCAAGCTTGACGATTGGTTATAGCTTCATCAAAAGCGAGGGAGCTATATACCATTTTCAAGGCATTGTTGTATACTTGCAACTTAGGTATACTGGCTTTTCTGCGTGCAGTATCTATACTGTACTTTTGCAGTCCACATAGCAACCCACTCTCATCAAGCAGATGGATATATCCTGCCAAA